>ENA-OQBV01000631-OQBV01000631.1-human-gut-metagenome-genome-assembly--contig:-NODE-631-length-19393-cov-1.856275_pt1 | contig 19393 bp, 24 predicted proteins | sample MGYA00242750_ERZ504559 | MGnify/ENA primary metagenome ERZ504559 (study PRJEB26092, sample SAMD00036230) | human gut metagenome | host: Homo sapiens | study: EMG produced TPA metagenomics assembly of... | reverse complement strand
CAAATACTCCTCGCAACCTCTAAACGGAAATCCTCTTCAAATAAGCTTTGGCTTGCACCTCTTGCTTTTGGAATTCGTCCTGTCTGTGGGATTCAATACTAGAAATAAATTGACCGACGTTTGAAAAATAGTAAACATTCACCTTGTTTTTTGACAAAGCTTTGATGAGTTGAGTGGTCAGTTGTGCATTACCAAAAGTAACACATATCACGAGTGAAATGGATACTTCTTTTGACAATCTCTTTATTATCATTTTTTATGATAATTCTTTGTTCGGATAAGGACAGGTAATAATTGGACCTTTGAATATATAAATCGCTCATAAGCTACCTCTGGATATTTATGGCATATATTATATCACCACAATTCTAATCGTCAATATATTCTAATATTTATCTAAAAAATGAAGCCCTAACGATAGGACTTCGATTTTATTTATTGTAAAGAGATTGCTTTCCTTATTTCCCCAACAAGTCTGTTCGAACTTCCTTACGCAAGGCTTCAAGTGTTGTGATGCAATACTTGTCCATGACTTCAGGGAGTTGGTCAATGATTTTAGGGCAGGCATATGGATCTGCGAAGTTGGCTGTTCCGACACTAATGGCTGAGGCACCAGCGATGAACATTTCGATAGCCGCTTCGGCACTGTCAACGCCACCCATACCGATGATTGGGAGGTCTGATGCTAGAGCAACTTGACGGATGAGTTTAAGGGCTACTGGGAAGACAGCTGGCCCTGACATGCCACCTTGACCGTTGGCAATAATTGGTTTGCGAGTAGCCAAGTCATAGCGTGTACCGACCAAGGTGTTAATCATGGTGAAACCAGTCGCACCGGCATCTTCGACTGCTTTAGCGACACTCGTGATGTCAGCCACACTCGGTGTCAGTTTGACATAGACGGGCACATCAGAGTGAGAGACACTGGCTTTTACTGCTGCGTAGGCAAGCTCTGGGACTTGTCCGATGAGGAGTCCGTTATTGCCATGGTCCACGTTTGGACACGAGATATTAAGCTCGATTGCCTTGACGTTACTAGCTTTGGAAATCTTGTGAGAGACTTCCGCATATTCTTCGTTTGAAAAGCCAGCCACATTAGCAATGATTGGAAGCTCAGGATAATGCTCCTGCAACCAAGGGAGTTTTTCTGACAAGACAGCATCAACACCTGGATTTTGCAGTCCAATGGCATTTAGCATGCCTGATGGTGTTTCTGCCACACGGGGTGTTGGATTACCAAAACGAGGGTTGGCAGTCGTTGCCTTAATCATGATAGAACCTAGTTTGTCCAAATCATAATACTTGGCGTACTCTTGCCCAAAACCAAAGCAACCTGAGGCTGGGATAATGGGATTTTTCAAGTCAAGCCCTGGAAGGCTAATAGCTAAACGATTTTCTGATTTAGTCTCTGACATGGTAACCTCCTAGACGATGACTTTTCCGGTAGGGAAGACTGGCCCTTCCTCACAAACACGAAGATTTTTGGCATCTGATTCTCCTTTAACGTGAACCACACAGGCATAGCAAGCGCCCATACCACAAGCCATGCGAGCTTCCATAGAAACATAGGCATGAGGATGATTTTCAAACTTGCTATCGACATATTTAAGCATGCCCGGAGCTCCGCAACTGTAAACGGCATCTGGAGTCCAGTCGAAACAATCAATAACCGTCGAAACGTAACCCTTGATACCGTATGAACCGTCATCAGTGGTCACATAAACATCACCACAAGCTTTGAGCTTGTCCTCCAAGATGACGGCATCCTTATTGGCAAAACCAATGACTGATATAACTTCAACTCCCTTAGCCTTCAACTGCTTGGCCGTCTCAACCAAAGGCGGTACACCAATACCACCACCAACAAGGAGGGCTTTCTGTCCAGCATCGACAACGGAAATATCAAATCCATTTCCCTGAGGGCCCATAGTATCAATGGTTTGACCAGCTACCATCTTAGACAGAATGGCTGTTCCCTCACGCTCCACACGATAGACAATGGTTGCCTCTTTCTTATCGTAGTCAATCTCTGAAATGGAAATCGGACGACGAAGGAGCTTACTTGGGTCTGGCACCTTGAGGTGGACGAACTGCCCAACCTGCATATCTGCAACCATCTCTCCTTTAAGCACCATCTCGAAAATACGAGGTGCAATCTCACGCTGACTCACAATGGTTAAATCTTCAACTAAAATCATGACAACCCTTTCTAAACTGCAAACTGTCATCAAAAAACCTCGCCACATGGCAAGGTCGCACAAAAAATCACAGGAGAACCCTGTTTTTTCACCAGTCCGACCTTTCAAGCCTCTCTGGACTCATTTAAAGGTTATTTTGTGATTATTATAACCGTTTTCAAGACGGATGTCAAAGGAGAAAAGAAAAACCAAAGCTTAAAAAACTAAGCTAAGGTCTCTCCAGCCTATAACTAGGCCCTCTGTTTGATACGTTCTCAATCATCTCATAGGGTAACATAAATTGTCAATATTCCTAACAATAGGTGTTAAGAATATTGGATAACAGTCTTAAAATAAGATTATTGGAACAATCTGTCGTAAACCATAGTATGAGCCAACTGTTGACCATCGCCACCCAACAAATCAACCAAGGCGTAGGCAAAGGCTAGGGCTGTTCCGGCACCACGGCTAGTGACAATATTGCCATCAACAACCACCAAGTCAGTTTGATGCTCGCCAGAAGTAATTTGCTCTTCAACACCTGGGAAACATGTGAATTTTCGACCTTCAAGAAGACCGGCACGTTCGAGAACAATTGGTGCCGCACAAATGGCAGCAACATATTTTTCCAGCTTTTTGCAGCCTCTTGAAGAGAGGCAATCAAAGTTTCGTTGTCGCGTAGATTAGTTGAGCCAGGCATACCTCCAGGAAGGACCACCAAGTCATAATCCGCAAAATTACCATCAAATACACCATCCATAGCAACTTGAATCCCATGTGAGCCAGTTACTGATGCACTTTCAAGTCCAAGCATGTTACAGTCAAACCCTGCTCGGCGGAAAACATCCACTGGGCTCAAGGCTTCGATTTTCTTCAAATCCTTCCGCAAATTACTACTGCTACTTTTGTCATTGATATACCTCCAATTTGCTTATCACAAGATTCTATTACGCCTTAAATTATAGCAGTTTTAGAAGCAGGAAACAAACCATAAAAATGGCGCTTGAGCACGAAAAAAGACAGTACAGGGACTGTCTTTGTCATCTTATCTAAACAAACTTGCTAGGATCCACAAGAGATAAATATGGGCTGGGTAGAAAATATAGAAGAAATTCTTGTTACCACTACCACGCTCACCGTTATAGAAATACATAGGAATTGCCGCAAAGATCATCATCCACTGAACGCCTGTCGGGTCAAAAAGATGGGCAATCACAGAAATAACAACTAAAACAATGATTTGAGCCATGCGATTGGTACGGAAAATATAGAATAGCAACCCCAAAATAACCATCACAAAGCCACCCTCAACCATGATAATACTTGGCACTAGTGACAAGATAAAGGCAACAATCTGCACAAAGAGTGGGTTTGCATGTGGTGTTTCAAATATGCCTGAAAGGATTACAACCGGTATGGATGATAGAATTGGCAAGAGAAAGACACCAATCCCTTGAATCAACTCCTTGTTCGATTTATCGCGAAGCCCCTTAGCCAACAAATCCCAAGAACAAATAAAAATCCCAGTGATAAAGAAGGTTGAAAAGGCATTGTTGGTTAAACCGATACTACCATTATGAAAAATACTACCAATGATGGCGTTGCCAATGATCATAAACCAACTCATGTAAAGCAGACGCCTGAGAAAAGCCATACGATCATGAGTGTAGTGAAAACTATCAGCAGCAAGAAAGAGGAAAATTGGGAAAGACAGACGTCCCAGCATCGTCAACCATATAGGTGCCCCCATACTCCCGAACATCTGATAGATTTGGTCCAAAAACATAAGTGCAACAGCCAGGTATTTCAAATTAGTCGCATTGCATATCTTTTTAATATCGTTCATTTAATGCTCCTTTAATTTTCAGCATATTAAATGATACCACAAGTCAGATATAAATTCAAAGGTATTCATGGAAATAAAAGACATAACTTTTTAACTATTTTAGCGGAACAATTTTTGTAATAAAGAATGGTTCATAATAATAACAAACTCAATTCCGACTACCCATCCAAAGCATTTTTACTCTCTTTGTGCTATAATAGTTAGGCAATATTTACGTTCATAACGTATGCAATTATTTAAAAAAACTAACAAAGCCCATAAACTCTGCAAGTTTTTGAAATATCTTTTTTTTGCGAGCAGAGCGAGCAATTAACTGAGACTTTCCGCTGTGTTAAAAGCGCCTGAAACTAGAAGGTTTCAGGCGCTCGGAATTTTTGAGACGTTAGGTAGGCTCAAAAATTAGTCATGGAACTTTGTAAAAGTTCGCTGACGTCCGCCAACACCTAAGGAAAGTCTCACAGAAAATTTTATTTTTAAAATAAAACAATTATTATCAATAACAAGAAAGGAAGTACATCATGTCTTTTGACGGCTTTTTTCTTCATCATATGACGACTGAGTTGCGTGAGCAGGTGCTTTACGGGCGTATCCAGAAGGTTAATCAGCCTTTTGAACGTGAGTTGGTCCTGACCATTCGTAACAATCGTCAGAATTACAAGCTTCTGCTTTCGGCTCACCCTGTTTTTGGGCGTATTCAGACGACCAAGGCTGACTTGCCAAATCCACAGAATCCAAATACCTATACCATGATTATGCGGAAATACCTTCAGGGAGCGGTTATCGAGGATATTCAGCAGGTAGAAAATGATCGTGTTCTGGAGATTTCCGTATCAAACAAAAACGAAATCGGTGACAGCGTCAAGGTTACTCTGGTAATGGAAATTATGGGGAAACACTCCAATATTATCCTGATTGACAAAAACGAGAGCAAAATCATCGAGTCTATCAAGCATGTCGGTTTCTCCCAAAATAGTTACCGTACTATTCTGCCTGGGTCAACTTATATCGCCCCACCAAAGACCGACGCCAAAAATCCTTTCGACATTCCAGACGAAAAACTCTTTGAGATCCTACAGACTGAGGATTTGTCAGCTAGAAACCTTCAAAAACTTTTCCAAGGTTTGGGGCGTGACACAGCCAATGAATTATCAACCCTACTTGAGACTGATAAGCTCAAGAATTTCCGTGCCTTCTTCAATCGTGAAGTAGAGCCAAACTTAACGGCTAAGGCATTTTCAGCTGTAAGATTCTCAGATAGTCAGGACCAACCTGAATTTGAAACCTTGTCAGCCCTTTTAGACTACTACTACTTGGACAAGGCGGCGCGTGACCGTGTGGCACAACAGGCTAGTGATTTGATCCACCGCGTGCAAAATGAACTGGAAAAAAACAAGAAAAGCTTGTTAAACAGGAAAAAGAGCTTGCAGCGACTGAAAATGCTGAGGAGTTCCGTCAAAAAGGTGAACTGTTGACCACCTACCTTAGCATGGTGCCAAACGACAAGGATAGTGTCGAGCTAGACAACTACTACACTGGTGAAAAGATTACAATTCCCCTAAATGTGGCCCTAACGCCTAACCAAAATGCTCAGCGTTACTTCAAGAAATACCAGAAACTCAAGGAAGCTGTTAAGCACTTAACTGGTTTGATTGAGGAAACCAAGCAGACTATTGATTATTTGGAAAAGTGTTGAATTCAGTCTTTCACAAGCTAACATGGATGAAATCGAGGATATTCGTGAGGAGCTTGTTCAGGCTGGCTTTATAAAGCGTCGTTCAACTGACAAGCGCCACAAACGTAAGAAACCTGAACAGTATCTGGCTTCTGATGGCAAGACCATTATCATGGTTGGTCGTAACAACCTGCAAAATGAAGAGTTGACCTTCAAGATGGCTAAAAAAGGGTGAGCTCTGGTTCCAACGCCAAGGATATCCCAGGTAGTCAACGTGGTTATCAAGGACAATCTTAACCCAACTGACGAGGTCAAGACTGATGCGGCTGAATTGGCAGCCTACTACTCTAAGGCACGTCTGTCAAACTTGGTTCAAGTCGATATGATTGATGTTAAGAAACTCAACAAACCAACAGCCGGTAAACCTGGATTTGTAACTTATACGGGACAAAAGACCTTACGTGTCACACCGACTGAAGAAAAAATTGATAGTATGCGGATGAAATAGTCTGCTTTACAAAATCAAACTCTCTTGTTATAGAAACGAGAGAGTTTTTCTATGTTTTCATTAGAGCAATTTCTTTCGTTGATGAATGAGATTTTCTTCTGATTTTCATTACATTTTTCCGACGACTGTGCTAAACTATAAGGGTAATTACCTATATTAAAGGAGACTTTCAGGATGAAGGCTCTTATGTCATATACGAGTTCTGTTTTAGAATGGTTAGGGCGCTATGTGGGGCTCTTAGTCTTCGGGCTATTATTTGTAACTGCTTTGTTCATTCGCACGACCATGATGACGGGATACTTTGAGTGGGCAGAGATTAGTAGCGTTCCTTGGTATGTTTATGTTTCAGGTGGGGTTATTCTGCTTCTGACACTTCTCTGGCGCAAAATCTTAAAGGAACTTACAACAAAGCAGATTTTCATCTTTTTTTCCGTTTGCTTTGTGAGTTTTGGCCTACTTTTGATTTTTCTGACCAGTTTTGCTGGTCGAGACGATGCAGGTACTGTCTTTAAAGGAGCAGTCCAGTTCAATGCTGGTGACTTCTCCCTAATAAAACCAGGAGCCTACTTCTACCGCTATCCGCATCAGTTGGGTTTGCTCAGTTTTGAACGTTTGGTTCTCTATCTGATTCCTTTACCAGTCATATCGGTTTTCTATGTATTGAATCTTGGCATGGTCATTGGTATGAACTATGCTACTTGGAAAATCACGGATGAACTGTTTACGAGGCCTTTAGTTAGTCGTTTGGCTGTCATCATGAGCTTTGGTTTCTTGCCTCTAGTCTTTAACATTATGTTTGCCTATGGGCTTATGTATGGGTTGTTCTTTTCTAGTTTTGCCATTCTCTTCTTTCTACGTTATTTAAGACGTGGTAAGGCTAGGAATGCGATTCTTTCAGTTGTCATGCTATCTTTGGCCTACTGGGTAAGGAGCATAACATCATTCTCATCATTGCGCTATCTGGTATTTTGATACTATTGACTCTGAGAGAGAAACGTTACCGCTATTTGCTTTTAGTCTTAGCTTTCTTTGCCTTTCCTATGAGTTTGCATAAGGCGACGACCAGTTACTACGAGATTACCACCCACCAAAAATTCCTGGAACACCTCAGATTGCTTGGCTGGCTATGGGCTTACAGGACAAACCCGATTCTAAACGCATGCCAGGATGGTATACCGGCTATGTTCGTGACATTTACGCCAAGAAAAAGGGCAATATCGAAAAGATTGAGAAAAGTGCCAATCACCTTTTTGATAAGCGTGTTCAATATCTCTTAGCACATCCCGATGAAGCCAGTTGGTTTTTCAGTACCAAGTTTATCAGTTCTTGGACAGAGGGAAGCTTCCAGTCCATCTGGAATGGCCCAAGTAAAGACAAGTTTCAGCCTTTGTGGAATAGGTTTGCGACTTCTATCTATCACGATGGGACCCTGCATCTCTTTTTCGTAACCTATATGCAAGGCTATCTCCTAGTCCTATATCTTGGTGGTGTGTTCTACTACGCTTTCACTTATAAACGAATGGGAGATGGAGCAACACTAGGCCTCTATGCCTTCCTCTATCTCCTTGGTGGCATCCTCTTTCACCTCATATCAGAGACTAAGAGCCAGTACACCCTACCCTATATTTACATACAAATTCCAATGATTGCGGCGGGCTACAACCATATGACACAAATACTTAGCCGCTATCTTAAAAATAGGCGAAAGTCATCCTAGGATGGCTTTTTAACTATAAATATTCTCGAAATATGATAAAATATCAGTGCTTTATTAGATAATGATAAGAAAAGTGATATAATGAAAAAACTAATGTATAGCTTCATTGTTATATCATTATTTTATTAGTGAGTGGTCACATGACAAGTAATATGAGCAATGATAATAACTTTTGTAACCTTGTAAGCGATAGCTGCAGCAAATATGTCATTCACCTTCGCAGTTATAATATATGTATAGTTCAACATTTTTATAATGATTACAAGTGTTTACATTAGAAACGAGGAATATAATGATAAAAGTCGACAATCTTTCTAAGCGTTTTGGGAATCAAGTTGCTTTGGATAATATTTCGTTTGAGATTAAGGAAGGAGAAATCTTTGGTTTTTTAGGTCCTTCTGGAGCTGGTAAAACGACGACTATAAATATTTTGACGGGGCAGTTATCACAGGATAGCGGAAAAGCTTATATTTTAAATAAAGAGTCCAATCAGTTACTTCCTTCGGATTTTTTAAATATTGGTATAATGAGTGATACTGTTGGATTCTATGGAAAGATGACAGTTTATAAGAACTTGCAATTCTTTGCTAAGTATCACAATGTGAGTTTAGATGAACTTGATGTTTTGTTGAAGGAACTGGAATTATTTGAAGATAAAGATAAGAAGGCAGAAAAACTATCAACTGGTATGAAACAGCGTATGCTTCTTATTCGGTCAATTTTGCATCATCCTAAAATTCTTTTTTTAGATGAACCTACATCGGGGTTGGACCCTGCTTTATCAAATAAAGTACATGATATTCTGTTGAATTTAAAAAATGAGGGAACAACAATATTTTTAACAACTCATGATATGAGTGAAGCTACTAAGATTTGTGACCGTATATCATTATTGAATTCAGGTCATATATTAGAATATGGTTCTCCTCAAGAAATCATAGATAAATATAGTCAGCAAGATAAGGCTATTATTCGTTTTAAAAATGGAGATTCGATAATGGTATCTCAAGTAGAGGCGGCTAAATATTTAGGTGGTTCTGATGTAGCTAGTGTGCATACTTTAGAAAATACGCTTGAGGATATTTTTATAAAGATTTCGGAGGATTCAAAAAATGCATAGATTGATGGCACTTTTATGGTTGCGTTGGGAATACTTAATCAGTAATAAAGTTTTGTTGTTTGTATGTGTAGTTACACCGTTTGTTGATTTTGCTATTTTACAAGCTATCCCTATGATTCATGGCGAAATGTATTTTTTAAACATGGGACTTAGTTTGATTTATAGTATGACAGCTGGCACCTTTACTTCAATGATGATTTCTGAAGAAAAAGAGAAGAAGAATTTAAGAACATTGATATTGAGTGGTGTTACAAAGTATAATTATATAATTTCTGTCATTTCATTTCCTTTTATTTTTTCTGTTTTATCGGCTTTGTTTATGCCTGTAATATTTGGAATAGCTATTCCAAGTTGGCTAACGTATTTTGTTGAGTAGTATTGACCACGTTAGCATTTATTCTGTTGAATTTATCAATAGGATTGTTTTCTAAGACTCAAACTCACACAACATTATTTAGTATGATTGTCTTGATTATTGCTACTTTTTTACCTATGCTTTCATCTGATATGAGCAATAAAATTATGAGCTACATCACGAGATTTTCTTTTATAGGAGCTAACACAGAATATTTTATAAAACTTGAAAAATTTCAAATATTTGAGTCAAGTGTGTTTGCTTTAATTTGTTGGGTAGTTATACTTATCTTTATTTCAAATTTTGCATTTAAATGGAATGCCCGTGAGCATTGATTTATATCATTTCTTTCGAAAGTCATCCTAGGATGGCTTTTTGTCATTGTTTCACAATTACAATCTTGTTATAATAGTTCTATGAAAAATTCGTCAGTTGATCTTTTACGAGGCCCTATTTTGCGGTCTCTTTTAATCTTTGCCCTACCAATTCTGATATCCAATATTTTCCAGCAACTCTATAATACTGCGGATGTCATGATTGTGGGACGCTTTCTAGGGCCAGATGCTTTGGCTGCTGTAGGAGCTTCTTCTGCTATTTTTGATTTGGTTATCGGATTTGCCTTAGGTGTTGGAAATGGTATGGGAGTTGTTATCGCACGTTATTATGGTGCCCAAGACTTTAGGAAACTTCGTCAGTCTGTTGCGGCCACAGTTGTCATCGGTCTGGGCTTAAGTGCCTTGGTTATGATTATAGGACATTTTGGGCTCTATCCTTTGCTAAGATTTTTAGGAACTCCTGCTTCTATCATTGGGCAGTCCTACCAGTATATTTCAATGATTGTCTCCTGTGTTGGGGTAACTTTGGGTTATAATCTGTGTGCAGGTCTCCTCAGAGCGGTTGGTGATAGTCTGACAGCCCTCTATTTTCTGATTTTTTTCAGCTCTGGTCAATATCGTTTTAGACCTTTTCTTTATTACTCAACTCCATCTTGGTGTTCAATCAGCAGGCTTGGCAACGATTATTTCTCAAGGACTTTCGGCGCTTCTCTGTCTTTACTATATTAAGAAAAAAGTGACCTTCCTTCTTCCAACCAAGTCAGACTTTGTTTTGGATTCAAGTCTTTATTTGGATCTTTTTGGACAAGGAATGGCCATGGGACTCATGAACTCCATTGTTTCTATTGGGACTGTGACCTTACAGTATGCCATTAACGGCTTTGGTCCTCTCATCATTAGTGCTCAAGTGGCGGCAAGACGGATTATGTCCTTTGCTGTTCTCCCTTTGACTTCACTTGCTGCCGGGGTGACTACTTTCACCTCTCAGAACTTCGGTGCCAAACAGTTTAAGCGCATAGTAGCTGGGTTAAAGCAATCTTGTCTTGTTTCTATAACTTGGTCTGTCATTGCTTGTGCCCTCCTCTATGTAGCAAGCCCCTTCTTGGCTGGTCTTATCTCCGGTTCAGATAATGCTGTGATTATTGATAATGCTAGTCGCTACCTTCGTATCAGTTCTCTCTTTTATCCTATTTTAGGAATGCTCTTCATCTTTAGAAATAGCCTACAAGGTCTAGGTAAGAAACTGACACCTTTAACCTCTAGTTTCATTGAACTTTTCGGAAAAAATTCTCTTTGTTCTTTTGGTCATTCCTTCTATGGGCTACCTTGGCGTTATCCTATGCGAGCCCTTGATTTGGATTCCAATGACCATTCAGCTCTATTTTGCCTTAAGAAAACATATTAAACGCTTGTTTATCAGTTAGACTACTTTTGAACATAGAAAAAACGACCGTCATGGTCGTTTTTAGTTTAATCCCCATTCATCAGAAATCTGTTTCATAATAGCTTCTTGGGAGACAATACCAAAGCCCAGCATGTAGGTTGAGTAATCGGCATAGATAACCTTGTTATTTTGAACAGCCTTAAGGCTAGTCCAGACAGGGCTATTTTTAAGTTTGTTATCTAGGAGTTCTTGAGAATCTGCTTGAACAATCAGGAGGTCCGGATTAATGTCTTTTAGTTTATCTGGATCGATAACTTGGAACATATCATCTGGATTGAAGGTTTCCGCTCGATTGAAATGATAAGTATCATAGAGATAACCAAAATGCCCGTAAGCATAATAACGGATGTCATTGTCAGTCACGCGCAGATACATCAGTTTCTGGTTGCCAACTTGGCTTGACATTCTCCGCGAAAACGGCCTCCCTAGCATCCAATCTATCGAGATCCTTCTTCATCTCATCACGTTTATCAAAGATTTCTGCCACCTTAAGAGAGGTTTCATGATAGTCCCAATTTTCATCGGTGTTGATTTGGTAGCCAACAGTCGGTGCAATTTCAGACAGCTCATCATAGAGGTCTTCCTGCTCGCCTGTCATAAGGATTAAATCAGGTTTTAACTCAGCAATCTTATCCAAATCTGGATTACCCTGCCAACCAACTGAAACCACTTTGGCATCCTTGTATTGTTTCTTAAAGAGGGTTGAAAATTCTTGACTATCAGCTTGACCAGTTGTCGCCCCTACTGGAGTGATATCTAGAGGATCCAAGATTTCACCATAGAGGTTTTCGAGGATAACGATACGTTTTGGAGCTTTTTTCAACTCTGTCGTACCAAAATCATGGACAATTGTCTTCTCCTTAAAAGTCTGACTTGTTTTATTTGACTCTGCATTATGTCCAGACGTCATGTCTGGCAAGTAATACAGTAAAAGACCAGAAATGATGGCCAGAATAGCTAATAAATAAAGAAGATTTATTTTTTTCATGGCAACTCCTCGATAAGATCGGATTAAATCGTTACTTTAAAGTTATCTTAAAACTTCTTTAATGTCAATCACTTACTGATTCGTTCAAACCTATATTTTTGATTCTTTTGTTTTAATGGTTAAAACAATCCTTCATTAGGATTGTTCAGCCCTAATAACAACCTTTTAGTTATCTGAACTGTGTTATAATGATAGATAACATTGGAGGGAAATTATGTTAGATCAGCTTTCATTTAAGGGACAATGGCGACAGTATCAACAACGTGTTCTTGATAAATCCGAAAGTTTTATGGATGATGGAAAGATTCACTTGGTCGCTGCTCCTGGCTCTGGAAAAACGACCTTAGGAATTGAATTCATACGGCGTTTTGGTAATCCAACTTTAATTCTAGTTCCGACAGTTACTATCCGCCAACAATGGGTAGACCGGATCAAACAAGCTTTTTTAAGTAATGCTAACCAAGCAGAACAACTCATTTCACAAGACTTAAAGAGGCCTAAAATGATTACGGTTGCGACTTATCAGGCATTACATAGTGCCATGAACCAAGTTGTTGGTGATGGTCTTATCGAAGACACAGATGATACAGCTCAACAAGAGCATTTTAATTTTCAAGATTTCGATATCCGAAAAAACATTTGAGGATAAAGATTTAGGGACTCTTTGTTTGGATGAGTGCCATCATTTAAGAAATGAATGGTGGAAGAGTTTAGAGATTTTTCGTAAACCTTTCCTAAAATTAAGATGATTTCCTTGACAGCGACCCCTCCATACGAGGGAGAACCCTGCCTTTGGGAGCGTTTACATCAGCATGTGTGGTGAGATTGATGAAGAAATTACAGTGCCTGAACTGGTTAAGGAAGGGACGCTCTGTCCTCACCAGGACTATGTCTACTTCGCCTTTCCAACTAAGGAAGAACGAACACAATTAGATCAGTTTGAAAAGCAGAAACTTAACTTTCTAACTAAACTATCTACAGATATAAACTTCTCAAACACCATTCAGTCTAGTCCGGCACTAAGTAACCAAATTAGCGATGATGACCTATTGGCTAATCCTAAATATCTTTCCGCTATTCTGATTTTTTTACGGTCTAAAGAATTACCTTTTCCTCAACGTTTTCAAGAACTTCTCGCTGCAAAAGCTTTGCCAACTTTTACGCTTGAGTGGTTTGAAACCTTGCTTAATGGCATTATTTTCAGGTTCCAAATTGTTTGATTTACTGAGGAGCCTTAAACCAATTGAAAAGTGACTTGAAAGCAAACGGTCTTATCGAAAGAAATCAAGTTAAACTTATCCGGAATAAGAAGCAAGATGTCTTGCTCAATCAATCATTGGGAAAACTCAATGCTGTTAGAGATATTTTTAAGGCAGAATACCAGGCTCTAGGAAGTAATCTTCGTCAACTTGTTTTGACAGACTTTATACGTAAGGATTTTCAAATTCATCTAGGTGATAACAATGCACAGTTTACTCAACTAGGTGTTCTCTCTTACTTTGAATCTATTCGTAGAGAAATAATTGAACAGTCTTGGACAGTACCTGTAGCTGTATTGACAGGAAGTTTAGTGATTATTCCAACTTCAGCTAAAGAACATCTAGAGCGACTCATTCCTAATTCTCGTTTATCCTATGATGTTATTGGACAGTTGAGCCAAGAGGACTATCTTAAGGTCAGTATTTCTGGTTCCTATCATGATTTGGTTACAGCCCTTACTCAGCTTTTCCAAGATGGGTATATCCAAGTGATTATTGGGACAAAGTCTTTATTGGGCGAAGTTGGGATGCACCTTGTGTTAACTCCCTTATTTAGCTAGTTTTGTTGGAAGTTTCATGCTAAGCAATCAGATGCGAGGTCGTGCCATCCGTGTTTGGTCTGACAATCCTAATAAAACAAGTAATATCTGGCATTTGGTTTCTATTAATTTATCACCAAAGAAATGGATTGAGATTCAAAATGCCGAAGAAAAATATGACGAGACATTAGAGCTACAATTGTATGGACTTAGTCCTGACCTAGACTTGTTAGAAAGGCGTATGACACAGTTTCTAGGTCTCCATTATCAAGAGCCCACTATCGAATCAGGCATTGATCGCCTTGACCTCAATCAAATAACTTTTAGTCAAAAGGGTCTAGAAAAACTTAATCAAAATGCCATTACACTTTCTCAAAAACGTCAGGAGCTTAAGGACCGTTGGCAACAAGCTCTCCCACTATATGAAGATATGGAAGTGGTCAACCAAGTTGAGATCGACAAACAATTTCTACCGTTGGCATACCTTAATGATTGGATGAAGGCCTTTCTTATTTTCCAAGCCTTTGCTGCCACTTATTTTATCATTGATGTAACAAAATACTTTATTGTTGGAAAGCCGTTTGTTCATAGTCTACCGATACTTCTACTTGCTCTTCTTCTACTGGCTGTCTTCTGGGGAAGATATTTTATCTACAGGAGTCCTTATAAACGGTTGGAAACATTTGGTAAAGCTATCCACCAAGCCCTTCTTGATTCAGGTCAGATTGAGACTGAAGAGTCTGCTCCTAGAGTGGTAAAAGATAGTAAAACAGGCGATTTATAACGCTATCTATCTCAAGGGTTGCTAGCATGAGGGAGAAAGAAATCTTTGCTCAGGCTTTGACTGAGTTTTTCGCTCCTATCGAAAATCAACGCTATATCTAAAGTCTTGTCACAAGGTGAAAGATCAAACCGAATTTTTTGCCGTTCCAAGTATGTTTGAAAAGCGTAAGGCAGACGCAGAGTCTTTCCTCCGACACATCCAAAAAAGTGTAGGAAAATATAACCTCATTTATACGCGAAGTGTTCAAAGTCGTCCGATTCTTCTGGAAGCTCGTATCAAAGCACTTGGAAATAAGCAAGAACGTACCGTTCACATAAAAAAGTTATGTCAACTTTAGAATGATAAATAGACCTAACCACTTAAACCGTTTTTATCATGTTATAATAAATCAACGACACTATATTGGAGAATTCTATGTCACTCACACACATTTTTTTCGACCTTGATGGTACTCTCGTTGATAGTTCTGAGGGAATCCACAATGGTTTTGTTCAAACCTTTGAAAGACTAGGCCTTCCTGTTCCTAGTGATCAGAAAATTCGCACCTTTATGGGACCACCTCTCGAGGTAACCTTTAAAGAAGAGATTAGTGAAGAAGGTGCTGCCCAAGCCGTAAAAATTTATCGTGACTATTATGAGACTAAAGGACAATTGGAGGCTCACCTCTATGATGGCATAAAAGAAATCCTTCAACAACTTAGTCAAGATCCTAGCAAGAAAATCTTTATCACAACTTCAAAAAATGAGCCTATAGCCCTAGAAATGTGCAAACACCTTGGAATTACTGAATATTTTGATGGCATTTATGGATCTACTCCTACTGCCTTTCATAAGGCTGATGTCTTGCAGCGTGCCATTACTGAAAATCAGGCACCTAAAGACCAGTCTGTCATTGTTGGTGATACCAAGTTTGACTTGATCGGTGGAAAAACGGTTGGCATCAAAACAATAGCAGTGACCTGGGGATTTGGGAAAAACGAAACTCTTTTGGCAGAAAATCCTGATTTTATAGCTGATACCACCCAAGAACTTCGTGATATTTTGAAATAAAGCTTATAAAACGAATAGAGCAAGATTCTTTAATCATGCTCTTTTTTCTATTGAATTAGGATTACATCTGGACAATGATATCCAGACAAAGCTCCAAAGCCTTATCAAAAGCCTCTGAGCCCCAATCTCGTTGATCGTAATTGTCAATATCCGCAAGGGAATCTGCCGTAAAGAGAAGTAAGCCCCAAATAGCTCCACGAAATTGAGCAACTGATGCAAGTGCAGAACATTCCATCTCTACAACGCTACAGCCCTCTTCAATACGATAGGAAATCTTGTCTGGTGTCTCCCTATAAAAGCCATCTGTCGACCAGGTCATGACCTCTTTATAGGGGATTTTCTTTTGCTTTAAAGTTTTCTCAATGGCTCCAAGAGCTTTTTCATTCATGTCTATATAGCGAGATGGCGCAACATAGTGGTAACTTGCACCTTCATCTCGCAAAGCTCTCGTCGGAATCAAAAAAACATTCTCTGGCATGTCTACCAAGACGCCACAAGTTCCAGTTGATATGATTTGCTTTACACCATAACCAATTAGCCAATCAAGAAATTGTGCAGCTGCAGCTGATCCAACTGGAGCTTGAGCTAAGCAAATCTCCTCCCCGTTGTAAGTCATGACATAAACAGGATAGGTTTTGGTTGCAGAGACAAATTCACCAACTTTTTCAGCGCCAACAGAAGTCGCATAGCGATCGACTTCTTCCTCTAAAAAGCCGTAAACACACCTAGGCGGCAAGTCCAAACCTAAATCCTCATGGGTCGGCATAATCACAGCCTGAGGATTGTCATCAAACTCTAAAATTGGGATTTTCATGTTTGTGTATCATACTCTCTCCTAATATGCTAATAACAGATTATTTCAACAAATCTTTCAACCAATAATCAATGCAATCCATAAATCGTTGGACAGCTGGGGAAGTTTTTTCTTTTTTAGGGAGAGCAATTCCCAGTGAAACAAAATGTTTCGGACTAAGAGGAACTTGCACCACTTCTTCTTTCCAGTCTCTTGCGATCATCGCTTGGTTAAAGCTGACTCCCAAGCCAGCCTTAACCATCTGATAGGTCGTAAAGCCGTCTTTGGTTGTAAATCGTGTTTGCAGGTCAAGACCTTCTTGTTTGATTAAGCGGTCTTGATCCGTATCTTGACCAGGTAAGGTATGGATAAAATCTTCAGTTTCCAGATCCTTAATCTTGTAAGTCTTCTGATTGGCTTTGGGATGATTTTTCGGCAACCAAGCCACCAAGGGGTCTCGATACAATTCTTTCCAGCTGTACTCTCCACTATCCTGAGGCTCCGCGCACAGACAAATATCGACAGATTTCTCGGCTAGCCATTTGGCAATCTCCTTATTACCACCTTCTAACAGAGTAATCTGAATGGATGGATAGGTTTCGGAAAATGCTTTTAAGAGGCTAGGCATCCACATGGAGGACACGCTAAAGTAGCAGCCAATTGTGATGGAACCTCTGACTAAGCCCTTGATTTCCTCACTGACTTCGACCGCCACCTGATTGGCATCGACAATCTCTCTAAAATAAGGCAACATCAATTGCCCATTTTCCGTTAAGCGAACGCCCTTTTTGTTGCGGATGAAAATTGGAAAGTCCAACTCTTCCTCTAAACTCGAGATCATCCTTGTAATCCCTGACTGGGTATAGTTCAGCTGTTCAGCTGCGGCTGAAAAAGAGCCGGTCTCACTCGCTACTAAAACAGCTTGGCATTTACTGGCATCCATAAACTTCTCCTCCTTATCTATTCCATTATATCATAGATAAGATGAGTTTTTGCCGTTTGTGTAATATCAAAAAATTATTTTAAACTAATAGCATCAATAAAGAAAGAGAAGCAACCAAATGAAAACTCAACTGAATTTCGCCAACGACTATTTACAAGGAGCACATCCCAACATCCTTAAGCGGATGATGGAAACCAACCAAGTGGAAATGACAGGTTACGGGACAGATCCGATTACCAAGAGTGCCATTGAACAGATTCGAGAGGCCTGTGACTGTCCCCAAGCAGAAGTTCGCTTTCTTATGGGTGGGACCCAGACCAATCAAATCATGATCGATAGCCTCCTTCAATCTTATCAAGGGGTGATTGCAGCGAAAACCGGGCATGTCAGTGTGCATGAAGCTGGCGCTATCGAATTTGGTGGCCACAAGGTTCTAGAACTTGATACAGCTGACGGAAAATTGACCGCCCAACAAATCAAAGAAACCATTGAAGATTACTGGGCAGATGGCAATCACGAACACATGGTCATGCCAGGCATGGTCTACATCTCACAACCGACTGAGCTTGGAACCCTCTATAGCAAATCTGAATTGGAAGCCATTGCTCACGTCTGCAAAGAGCACGAGGTCAAACTCTTTGTCGATGGAGCCCGTCTAGCCTATGCTCTGGCTTGTCCTGAAAATGATGTGACTCTAGCCGACCTCGCCCAGCTCTGCGATGCTTTTTACATCGGTGGCACCAAATGCGGGGCCATGTTTGGAGAGGCGGTGGTCATTCCTAATCCTCGTCTCCTTCCTCATATGACCACCATCATCAAGCAACACGGTGCTCTCTTAGCTAAAGGCAGATTGTTAGGCATCCAATTTGACGAATTGTTTCAAGAACCATTTATATGACACTATCGGCCAAGATGCGATTACTGATGCCAATCAGATCCGTCAAGCTTGTAAAAAAGGCGGATTCCCTCTCTATTTCGAAAATCCGACCAACCAGATCTTTTGCTTGGTAACGAAGAAGCAGATGGAAAAACTTTCTGAGAAAGTGGTTTTCTCCTTCTGGGAAAAGTATGATGACGAACTGACATGTCATTCGCTTTGCGACCTCATGGTCCACTCAAAAGGAAGATGTGGAGGCACTGTGTCAAGGTGATTGAAGGATTTATAATTAAAATTATAAATCCAACAAAAAAAGACATGAATCTGCTTTAGATAGAAACATGTCTTTTTGTATGCTACTTTAAGAAATATGATTTGCAGTCAGGTTTTATTTCCACAAACCACCTAAAATCTGTTTTTTCCAACAAATTTAAGTCTTCTTCTCTTATGTCACCATTGTCGCTAACGATATAGAGTTGGGCAAAGTAGGCCAATAAGGGACCTATACAAATACGAACCATTTGAGGAACCGTGATTTCAGGATTCACTCGTGAATCTGCTATCAATTCCTTATGGAGTACTAATAATTTATCCTGAAGAGTATTCCAAATATAAAGTTGTTCTTTTCTCAGTTTCTTATTTGAAAAAATTTCCTGAAGAATAATTTTCATCAAAGCGCGATTCGTTTTGAGATAGGCCATACGATTTTGGACCAGATAATGCACCTTTTCTTCAGTCGTTTCTAAGGCTAAAAGTTCTTCAAAAAAACGACCGAAAAGTCCTGGAACAACAGGGTGCAAAATAGCCGTTAATAAATCTTCTTTGGTCTTGAAATACTTGAAGAGCGTTGCTTGGCTAAGTCCCGCATGTTTGGCAATTTGTAAGGTGGAGGTCCCATTGTAACTCTTAGTAGAAATCAAATCGACCGCCGCCTGCATAATTTTTTTCTTTCCCTTGGGATAGTCTGCACCCTTTAGATAAGCTTC
>ENA-OQBV01000630-OQBV01000630.1-human-gut-metagenome-genome-assembly--contig:-NODE-630-length-19404-cov-4.546195_pt1 | contig 19404 bp, 18 predicted proteins | sample MGYA00242750_ERZ504559 | MGnify/ENA primary metagenome ERZ504559 (study PRJEB26092, sample SAMD00036230) | human gut metagenome | host: Homo sapiens | study: EMG produced TPA metagenomics assembly of... | reverse complement strand
CCTTATAAAGGTACTTTGTATGAAGTAATCTATCAGTTGGTAGGCGGTCTTCGTGCAGGTATGGGATACTGTGGCGCTGCCAATATAGAGCAGTTGCACGATGCCAAATTTACCCGCATCACGAATGCAGGTGTCCTGGAAAGTCATCCGCATGATGTCGCTATAACTAGTGAGGCTCCTAACTATAGCCGTCCTCAATAAAAACTTATAAATGATGCCGCGTAGAGTTGTCGGTATTCTGTCGCTTCTCCTTGTGTTCGCGTTCAAAATGCGGGCGCAAGGAGAAGTTGTGTTATCTATTGGTGGAGAACCGGTAAAACGCACTGAATTTGAATACTATTTTCGTAAAAGCCATAAGCATACTCCGGATTCTTTTCTATCTTCTTTTATCAACTATAAATTAAAAGTACACTATGCTCATGATACGGGAATTGATACTTTATCGGCATTCCGCAGGCAGATGGCTTGGTATCGTGGTAAGCTGTTGAAAAAATATCTGGTGGATGCTGAGAAGGAAGAGCAGACAGTCCGTCAGCTATACCTGCGAAGTGAGCAACGCCTACAGACGAATGATTGGATAAGAATTGCTCATATCAGTAAATACCTGCCTCAGAATGTCGGTCGTCAAGATGAATTGAGGGTATTGCAGCAAATGGATTCTGTTTATGCAGCATTGCAGGGAGGTGCGGATTTTTCTGCGTTGGCTTGCCGGTATTCAGATGATACGACTTGTAAGAATATGGGAGGGCTGTTACCTTGGATGCCTGTGAATAAAAATATGCAAGAATGGATAGATAAACTGGCTTCTCTGGAAAAGAATAAGATTTCAGCTCCTTTTTATTCTCCTATGGGAATTCATATTATAAAATGGATAGACCGCAAGCCTGGAATTAGTTTTGAAGAGAAACGGGAACAATTATTGAATTATCTGGAGAAAAATGGTAATCGTACCTGGCAGGAACTTTCTGCCGGGCAGAGAGAAAGGCTGGCATTTCAGGTGCAGGAATTACATGATGGGTTACTTGCCGCCTGTTTATCGCAAAAATATCAGTCGGGTGATGGAACTTGGCAGGAAAGTGACTTGGAGCATTTTTTCAAACAGCATAAATCGGATTATTCTTGGGATTTGCCGCACTACCGTGGAGCAGTGATTCATTGTAAGGATAAAAAGATGGCTTCCGCCATTAAGAAACAACTGAAAAGAAAGCCGGTATCCCAATGGGAAGATGTATTGCATAGACTGATTGGAAACGCTTCTTTTCCCAAAGCTCGTATAGAAGCAGGTGTCTTTCAGATAGGAACCAATAGATATATTGATAAGCTGGTTTTTAAATGTGGTGACTTTCAGCCCGATCCCGCTTTGCCTTATGTTTTTGTGATGGGAAAGAAACTGAAAAAAGGTCCGGAGAGTTATGAGGACGTAAAGGATGCGGTTATCAAAGATTATCAGGCTGTTTATCAGGATGCCTGGTTGAAAGATTTGAAGCGGAAATATAAGGTTGAAATTAACCAAGAGGTTTTAAAAACAGTTAATAATAACGGAAGTAATTAATTATTGCAGTATCTTCGTTCACTATTTTAATGTTATATGAATATCGTGAAAAACTGGGGAGTGTTACTTGTTATTGCGGGTGTTTTGTCGGGGTGCGGTCCGGAGCACGACCATAAGGGAAAAACTCCTTTAGTGGAAGTAGCCGGTGAATATCTCTATAAAGAAGACTTGCAGGCTGCACTTCCTTTTAATATTTCAAAAGATGATAGTGTCTTGTTTGCCGAACACTATATAAGGAATTGGGTGGAAGATGTGCTGCTTTTTGATAAGGCGGAAGGGAATATTCCTGATAACGCGAAGATTGCCAAGCTGGTGGAAAACTATCGCAGGGCATTGATTATGCATACGTATCAGGAGGAACTGGTTAATCAGAAATTGGCAAATGAGATAAGTGATGAGGAAATCAGCGCTTATTATGAGAAAAATAAGGAGCTGTTTCATACGGAACATCCTTTTGTGAAAGGATTGTTTATAAAAGTACCTCTCCATTCTCAGGATTTGGCGAGTGTGCGCAAGTGGTATAAGAAGAATAACCAGGATGCTATTGAGAATTTGGAAAAATACAGCTTACGTAATGCGGTAAGCTATGATTACTTTTATGACCGATGGCTGCCATTGTCCGATATTGCTGTCAAGATTCCTTTGAAAACGCTTGATACGGATGAGAATTATTTGGACAAGAACCGGAATATAGAAGTAAAAGACACGGCGTTTTGCTATTTTCTGCATGTGGAAGAATTCTTGGGTAAGGATGAACAGAGGCCGTTGGATTTTGCAAGAAAAGAAATTAAGGAGATTTTAATAAATCTGAAGCGGGTTGATTTTATAAATAAAGTCAAAGAAGAGTTATACCAACGTGCTTCAGATAGGAACAAGATTAATTACTATTATTTGAATTCAAATGAATAAATTGATGTGTACCAAAGTTTATGCACTGGTGTTGATGCTGTTTGCTGCCGTTTCTGTATACGGGCAGGACAATGTGATAGACGAGGTTGTATGGGTAGTAGGTGACGAGGCCATTCTTAAATCGGATGTAGAGAATGAGCGTCTGAATGCCCAGTATGAAGGACGCAAGTTCGATGGTGATCCGTATTGTATTATTCCGGAACAGCTTGCTATTCAGAAACTATTCCTTCATCAGGCTGCTATTGATAGTATTGAGGTTTCCGAACAGGAAATTATCAGTGATGTGGAAAGACGTACAAATTGGCTGATTGATCAGATTGGTTCTAAGGAAAAAGTAGAAGAATATTATAATAAGACTTCTACACAAATACGCGAAATGCTCCGCGAGAATATACGTGATGGAAAAACGGTACAGAAAATGCAGCAGCAGATTGTGGGGGATATCAAGATTACTCCGGCCGAAGTCCGTCGTTATTTCAAGGATCTTCCTCAAGACAGTATTCCTTTTATTCCTACTCAGGTAGAAGTGCAGATCATTACTATGGAACCTAAGATTCCGCAGGAAGAAATTGAGCGTGTGAAGAAGACTTTGCGTGACTATACGGAACGTGTTACTTCCGGTGAAATAGCTTTCTCCACTTTGGCACGTCTGTATTCGGAAGATGAAGGTTCGCGCCGCCGTGGTGGTGAACTCGGCTTTATGGGCAGGGCTGAGCTGGTACCTGAATATGCGAATGTGGCATTCAATCTGCAAGATCCTAACAAGGTATCCAAGATTGTGGAGTCTGAATTCGGCTTCCATATTATCCAGTTGATCGAAAAACGTGGTGACCGTATCAATACCCGCCATATCTTGTTAAAACCGAAAGTGGATGAAAAAGATCTGGAAGCAGCCTTGTTACGTCTGGATTCTATTGCCAATGATATCCGTAATGAGAAATTTACTTTTGATGATGCCGCTACTTATATCTCTCACGATAAGGATACGCGTAACAACCATGGTTTGATGGCGAATCCGCAGACTGGTACGGCGCGTTTTGAAATGCAACAATTGGCACAGGTGTCACAAGAGGCTGCAAAGATGGTGGAAGGCATGAATGTGGGGGAAATTTCCAAACCTTTTACCATGATTAATGCAAAAGGAAAGGAAATTTGCGCTATCGTGAAATTGAAAACCCGCTTGAACGGGCATAAGGCAACCATTACGGAAGACTACCAACGCCTGAAAGGCATCGTGATGGAAAAACGCAGTGAAGAAAAACTTGACAAGTGGATCAAGGATAAACAAAAACATACCTATGTGCGTATTAATGAGAAGTGGCAGAAATGTGATTTCAAATATCCAGGTTGGGTAAAGAAATAATGTAGTGTATAAAGTATATGCTTGGAAAAAGAAAGAATACATACTCTTCGGGCAGGCATAGGATACTTGTGGTAAGTGTCCTGTGCCTGTTCGGCTTTTGCTTGCTGGCTCAAGTGAGACCAGCTAAAAAAGGGGAACAGAAACCGGCTAAAAGTAAGGTGTATCTGTTGCATTCGGATGTGTTGAAGAAAAGTCCGTTGAATCCAGACCCGGATGCACAGATTCTGATTGGAAACGTTGCGTTCCGTCACGACAGTGTATATATGTATTGTGACAGTGCTTGTTTCTATGAGAAAACGAATTCGCTGGAAGCTTTTGACAATGTGAAGATGGTGCAGGGGGATACCTTGTTTCTGTATGGGGACTATTTGTTTTATGACGGGAATACCCAGATTGCCCAGGTACGCTATAATGTGCGTATGGAAAACAAGAACACGACTTTGTTGACAGATAGTTTAAACTACGATCGTATTTATAATTTGGGATACTACTTTGATGGCGGGACATTGATGGACGAGGAAAATGTATTGACTTCGGAATGGGGGGAATATAGTCCGGCTACCAAAATATCTGTGTTCAATTATGATGTGAAGTTGGTCAATCCTAAGTTTACTTTGACTTCCGATACATTACGATACAGCACAGCAACCAAAATTGCTAATATCCTTGGCCCGTCTGATATTGTCAGTGATGCTAACCATATTTATTCAGAATTGGGTTTTTATAATACTCAGATAGGGCAGGCAGAATTGTTGGACCGTTCCGTGCTGACCAATGAGGGGAAGCGTTTGATAGGAGACAGTCTGTTTTATGATCGTGTAAAAGGATACGGGGAGGCGTTTGATAATGTGATCATGACAGATACAGTAAACAAGAATATGCTGACTGGTGATTATTGTTATTATAATGAATTGACCAAGTATGCTTTTGCTACTAAAAAAGCGGTAGTAGTGGATTATTCACAAGGTGACAGTTTGTTTATGCATGCCGATACATTGCAAATGTATACCTATTATTTGAATACTGATTCTATGTTCCGGGAAACGCGGGCGTATCATAAAGTGCGTATGTATCGCGCGGATGTGCAGGGGGTATGTGACTCGTTGGTCTTTTCCTCTAAGGATAGTTGCTTGACCATGTATTATGACCCTATACTGTGGAATAACAACCAGCAGTTGTTGGGAGAGAAAATCATGATTTATATGAATGACAGTACGATAGACTGGGCGCATATTCAGAACCAGGCTTTGTCTGTAGAGCAACTGGATTCTACTAGTTATAATCAGGTGACAGGAAAAGAGATGAAGGCTTGGTTTCAAGGCGGTGAGATGCGCAAAGTAGATGTGATCGGTTCGGTTCGTCTGGTATATTATCCGATGGAAAGCGACAGTACGCTGATTGGAATGAATGTTTCTGAAACCAGTCTGCTGAATATGTTTTTGGAGAACCGAAAGATGAAAAAAATGATTATGAGTCCGAAATCGAACGGTACTCTTTATCCTATGCTTCAACGTCCGCCGGAGAAGATGAAGCTGGATAACTTTGTGTGGTTTGATTATATCCGTCCGCTTGATAAAGAGGATATCTTTGAGTGGCGTGGAAAGAAAGCTGGTCAGGAGTTGAAGAAGAGCAATCGGAGTGCTGTTCCTTTGCCCAATCATAATTTATTTAATAAAAAGAAATAGCTATGGGAATGTTTAAGATGGAAAAGCCCCGCCGTTTCAACCATCAATATATTTATGTGGATGAACGGAAGGAGAAGCTGCAGAAACTGGAGGAGAAAGCTAAACGCGATTTGGGTATGCTTCCTCCCAAAGAATTTTCTCCGGAAGATATCCGTGGAAAGTTCGTTGAAGGTACTAAGCATTTAAAACGCAGAAAAGAAAGCGGACGTAAGCCAATGACTTATGGGGCTTTGTTTGTGGCCATTTTGGTTTTGTTGTATATTTTGCATTACCTGGTGACCGGTGAGTTTACTTTTTAATTACGCAAGTTTATAAGATATATGAGCGATATTATCCGTTTGCTGCCGGATTCCGTTGCCAATCAGATAGCAGCGGGAGAGGTGATTCAGCGTCCTGCATCAGTGATTAAAGAATTGGTGGAGAATGCTATCGATGCAGGTGCGCAGCACGTTGATGTGTTGGTTGTGGATGCAGGAAAGACTTCCATTCAGGTGATTGATGATGGAAAAGGTATGTCGGAAACAGATGCACGTTTGTCTTTTGAGCGCCATGCGACTTCTAAAATTCGTGAAGCTGCTGATTTATTTGCTTTGCATACCATGGGATTTCGTGGAGAAGCTTTGGCTTCTATTGCCGCTGTGGCTCAGGTGGAGCTTCGTACTCGTATGGAAGGGGAGGAATTGGGAACGATGTTGACGATATCCGGTTCCAAGGTAGAGGGACAGGAAGCGGTTTCGTGCCCGAAAGGTAGTAGCTTCTGTGTGAAGAATTTATTCTTTAATGTACCGGCGCGTCGTAAGTTCTTGAAATCGAATCAGACGGAGCTGAGTAATATATTGACGGAGTTTGAACGGATTGTATTGGTTAATCCGGAGGTGTCTTTCACTTTGCACCATAATGGGGCGGAACTGTTCAATCTTCCTGCACTTCAGTTGCGCCAACGTATCATGGGAGTTTTCGGAAAGAAAATAAATCAGGAGTTGTTATCGCTGGATGTAGATACTACAATGGTCCGTGTTTCCGGGTTTGTAGGAAAACCTGAAACAGCCCGTAAGAAAGGAGCCCGCCAATATTTTTTTGTAAACGGGCGATATATGCGCCATCCTTATTTTCATAAGGCTATCATGGATGCATACGAGCAGTTAGTTCCCGTGGGTGAGCAAGTATCTTATTTCATTTATTTTGAGGTGAATCCTGCTAATATTGATGTGAACATACATCCTACTAAAACAGAGATAAAGTTTGAGAACGAGCAAGCCATCTGGCAGATATTGGCGGCTGCCGTGAAAGAAACTCTAGGTAAGTTCAATGCGGTACCTTCTATTGATTTTGACACGGAGGGAATGCCGGATATTCCAGCCTTTGATGCATCTCCATACACTGGTATACAGCCACCAAAGACGACTTATAATCCTGATTATAATCCTTTTAATGTTTCGGCTGCTCCTCCCTCCTCTTATTCAAAGCCTAGTAAGGACTGGGAACAACTGTATGCGGGGCTGGAACGTCATGCTTCTTCTCAAAACTTTCATCCTGACGAGAATGATTATAGGGCGGAAGAGACTTCTCCTGCGGAGGAAAATCCCGGATTGTATGATCATGTGGAGGACTCTTCAGTCAGTGAGAAATCCGGCCAGCATTATCAGTTTAAAGGACGTTTTATTTTGACTTCTGTAAAGTCCGGGTTAATGATCATTGATCAGCAGCGTGCCCATATCCGTATTTTATATGACAAGTATATAGATCAGATAAGTCGTCGTCAAGGTATTTCTCAAGGAATGTTGTTTCCAGATATTGTACAGTTTCCACTTTCCGAAGTTGCTATTTTGCAGGAAATTATGGAAGACTTGTCTTTCCTAGGATTTGAACTGACCGATTTGGGAGGAGGAAGTTATGCCATAAACGGTGTTCCTGCAGGTATTGAAGGCCTTAACCCGATAGACTTGATCCAAAATATGGTGCACACTGCTATGGAAAAAGGTGGCAAAGTAAAAGAAGAGGTGCAGAGTATTTTGGCATTGACTTTGGCAAAAGCGACGGCAATTGTTCCCGGACAAGTGTTGACGAATGAAGAAATGACTGGTTTGGTGGATGGCTTATTTGCTGTGGCTACCCCTAATTATACTCCGGATGGTAAAACGGTTCTTTCTGTGATTAATGAAGATGATTTGGAAAAGCTGTTTAAATAATTTGCTAATGTGCTGATTTGCCAATGTGCTGCGCTATGTCCACATGGCAATTGACACATTGGCATATTGATGCATTGTTACGTTATAAAGAACGTGAAGATTCTTGAACTAAATAAAAACAAATTCAATACACCGTTATTCTTTGGCAGGACTTTTGTACTTTTGAAAACTCATTTGCCGTAGAAAGTTTTTTTGAGTAAGGACTTGGGGCAGACAATAAACTATTATATGAAAATAACATTACTTAGCTTGGTCCTGTGCCTGTTTTGTTCTTTGAATATGGCGGCACAAGGAAGTGACATAGGTAGTAATCCTGAGGATACCACCATTCATCAACTTTCAAAAAAAGAATTAAGACGCCAGAAGGTGGCTAAGCGCAATATACATTATAATATATTGGGAGGACCGAGTTATACTCCGGATTTTGGTGCGTTAATAGGAGGTAGTGCTCTTGTTACATTTCGTATGAATCCATCGGATACCTTGCAGAAACGTTCTGTGTTGCCGATGGCTGTTGCGGTAATGTTCGAGGGGGGCTTGAATCTGATGGTGAAACCTCAGTTGTTTTTCAAGAATGATAAATTCCGTATTTTTGGAAAATTCACTTACAAGAATACATTGGAGAATTTTTATGGTATCGGCTATGCTACCAATAAGCATTATGAGCGCAGTGACTCTACCAGTGAATATCGTTATAGCGGTTTCCAGATTAATCCGTGGTTTTTATTCCGTTTAGGTAAAAGTAATTTCTTTGCCGGTCCCCAGATTGACTTGAGTTATGATAAAATGTCCGAGCCTGCCAAATATTTGGTAGATCAGTCTGATTATAAAAGGTTGGGAGGTACTGCTCACGGATATTCTAATTTCAGTTCGGGGGTAGGATTTCTGCTGACTTATGACAGCCGGGATATTCCTGCTAATGCTTATAAGGGCATTTATCTGGATTTTCGTGGGCTGATGTACCAGAAGTTTTTGGGAGGAGATAATAACTTTTACCGCTTGGAAATGGACTACCGCCAATACAAAAGGGTAGGAAATAGAAAAGTTATAGCTTGGACTGCCCAAACCAAGAATGTGTTTGGTGATGTTCCTATGAACCAATATGCTTAAGTGGCACTCCTTTTGATCTTCGTGGATATTATATGGGGCAGTATCGTGATAAATCCTCTCATGTGGTGCTTGCCGAATATCGTCAGATGTTCAATACGGATAAAAGTACATGGGTAAAGCGTATGTTGCATCATTTGGGTTTTGTTGCTTGGGGAGGGTGCGGTTTTATGGGGCCTACCATGGGTAAGATTGAAGGAGTTCTTCCCAATGCTGGTTGTGGGACTTCGTATTGAGGTGCAGCCGCGTATGAATGTACGTCTGGACTTCGGACGTAATTTTGCCAATGACCAAAGTTTGTTCTATTTCAATATGACAGAAGCATTTTAATGGAAGTAAACACTATGCAGACCGAATATATATTAAGAGCGATGGATGCGGCTTTAGCTGCCGGTAAAGAAATTCTGGACGTTTATAATGATCCTTTTTCTGATTTTCAGATTGAAAGGAAAGCCGATAATTCTCCACTGACTCTTGCAGACCGTAAGGCGCATGAAATCATTATGACTTATTTGCAAGAAACAGACTATCCGGTATTGAGTGAGGAAGGAAAGCATTTGCCTTACGAGAAACGGGCGCAATGGGATACGTTGTGGATAGTCGATCCCTTGGATGGAACAAAGGAATTTATAAAACGAAATGGGGAATTTACTGTCAATATTGCTTTAGTAAAAGAAGGAATTCCTGTTTTTGGAGTGATCTATGTTCCTGTCAAAGAAACGCTTTATTGGGGTGAACTGACAACCGGCGCTTATAAAATGGAAGGAGTGACCGGACGTGCAGACCGTTCACTGGAAGAAATGAAGGCATCGGCATTCCGTATGCCTTGTGCCGAAACAAATGAAGTTTTTGTTATTGTTGCTTCCCGTTCCCATCTGTCGGCCGAAACAGAAGAGTATATTAAGGAAAAGCGAAAGATATACCCTCATGTGGAGTTGGTATCTGTGGGCAGTTCCATCAAGATTTGCAGGGTTTGTGAGGGACTGGCCGATGAATATCCCCGTTTTGCCCCTACTATGGAGTGGGACACGGCGGCCGGTCATGCCATAGCTAAGGCATCCGGAGCAGAAATATATCAGGCGGGACAAAAAGAACCGTTGAAATATAACAAGCCGGACTTGCTGAATCCTTGGTTTATCGTTAAACGAAATTAATACCCGGAAACGATGCTGACATTTAAAATGATTATTGTGTTTTTTGGATTAATAGGGATGGTGACTGCGCTAGTCCTTGATAAAATGCGTCCCGGAATGATTCTGTTCTCTGTTACTGTACTCTTTCTTTGTTTCGGTATATTAACTCCGAAAGAGATCTTGGAGGGATTCAGTAATAAAGGGATGATTACCGTAGCGCTGCTTTTTCTGATCAGTGAAGGAGTCCGGCAATCGGGAGCGTTGGGACAGTTGATAAAGAAACTTCTGCCTCAAGAGAAAACAACGGTCATGAAGGCGCAGGCACGTATGCTGCCCGTTATTTCTTTTGTTTCTGCTTTTCTCAATAATACGCCGGTGGTCGTGATTTTTGCGCCTATTATTAAACGTTGGGCGGAATCTGTCTGTATTCCGGCAACCAAATTCTTGATCCCTATTTCGTATGCTACTATACTGGGGGGAATGTGTACGCTTATCGGGACTTCTACTAATCTGGTAGTGGATGGTATGATTTTAGATGCCGGATATAAGGGCTTTGGTATGTTTGAATTAGGCCGGGTGGGTATTTTCATTGCTTTGGCAGGAGTTGTTTATTTGTTGTTCTTTTCTTCTAGGTTGTTGCCGGAGGTACGGAAAGACACGGTAGGCGACGAACATGGGGAAGCGGATGCGTCTTCTTTTCATCGTGTTGAAGCGGTGATAGGTGCTCGTTTCCCGGGTATCAATAAAAGGGTGGGGGATTTTAATTTTGTCCGTCATTATGGCGCTGAAGTAAAAGAAATAAAACGAAGCGGAGTTAGTATTGTAGATAATCTGTCACGTGTGAAGTTTCGTGAGGGAGATACGTTGGTGCTATGGGCAGATGATTCATTTATCTCTACATGGGGAGACTCTTCTGTATTCGTGTTATTGGCCAATGGCAAAGATACCGAGCCGAAAGCTGGGAGAAAGAAACGTTGGTTTGCATTGACTTTATTGGTGTTGATGATTGTGGGGGCAACAGTAGGAGAGTTGCCTTTTATGGAAGAATTACTTCCTGGTATTGATCTTGATATGTTCTTTTTCGCAGCTATAACGACTGTGATAATGGCATGGACCAAACTTTTTCCGGCACGTAAATATACAAAATATATATCATGGGATATCTTGATAACCATTGCCTGTGCGTTTGCTATAAGTCGCGCCATGGTAAATTCCGGAGTGGCGGATGTCATTGCGCATGGAATCATTGATATGAGTGATGATTATGGTCCGCATGTGTTGCTGGCTGTTTTGTTTATCATTACAAATCTGTTTACCGAACTGATAACCAATAATGCTGCCGCTGCATTGGCTTTTCCGCTTGCCCTTTCCTTATCCAATCAGTTGGGGGTAAGTCCTATGCCCTTTTTTGTTGTCATCTGCATCGCTGCATCTGCCAGTTTTTCCACTCCTATCGGTTATCAGACTAATTTGATTGTGCAGGGTATCGGAAACTATAAGTTTATGGATTTTGTACGTATCGGTTTACCGTTGAATATATTGACATTTATAATTTCGGTTATTCTGATACCGCTGATATGGCCTTTTTGATGAAGTTAAAGACAAAATGAAAATAGAGAATGGAAGAAGAAAACATATATCCTATATTTGACCGTATGCTTTCCCGGAAAGATAAAGAAGAACTGCTGGGACAACGGGGAGTTATGCTGTGGCTGACGGGACTCAGCGGTTCCGGTAAGAGTACTATTGCCATAGCTTTGGAACGTGAATTACATAAACGTGGTTTGCTCTGCCGTATATTGGACGGGGATAATATTCGTAGTGGCATCAATAATAATTTGGGCTTTTCGGCAGAGGATCGTGTGGAAAATATCCGTCGCATAGCCGAAATAGCCAAGCTGTTTGTTGATACAGGAATCATTACCATTGCCGCTTTCATCAGTCCCAGTAATGAGCTCCGGCAGATGGCAACCCGTATCATCGGGGCGGAGAATTTTCTGGAAATTTATGTCAGCACTCCTTTGGAAGAGTGTGAGAAACGTGATGTAAAAGGACTTTATGCCAAAGCGCGTCGGGGTGAAATTAAGAATTTTACCGGCATTTCTGCACCTTTTGAAGCTCCGGAGCGTCCTGCATTGTCTTTGGATACTTCCAAACTGAGCTTGGAAGAGTCGGTCAATACTTTGTTGGAACTAGTGCTCCCCACTGTTGGTAAAAAAGGAGAAAAAATATAATTCATTATAAAATGGAAGAAAATTATAAATTGAGCCACTTAAGGGAACTGGAAGCTGAGTCTATCCATATCATTCGTGAAGTGGCAGCTGAATTTGAGAATCCTGTTATGCTTTATAGTATTGGTAAAGATTCGTCTGTCATGGTACGTTTGGCAGAGAAGGCTTTCTATCCGGGAAAGGTGCCTTTCCCTTTGATGCATATCGATTCTAAATGGAAATTCAGGGAAATGATAGAGTTCCGTGATCAATACGCCAAAGAACATGGATGGAATTTGATAGTGGAAAGTAATATGGAGGCTTTTAATGCCGGAGTAGGGCCTTTTACGCATGGCAGCAAAGTGCATACAGATTTAATGAAGACACAGGCGTTGCTTCACGGGCTGAATAAATACAGGTTTGATGCCGCCTTTGGTGGAGCACGTCGTGATGAGGAAAAGTCACGTGCCAAAGAACGTATATTCTCTTTTCGTGACCGTTTTCATCAATGGGATCCTAAAAACCAGCGTCCTGAATTGTGGGATATTTATAATGCTAAGATTCATAAAGGGGAAAGTATCCGTGTGTTTCCATTAAGCAACTGGACTGAGCTGGATATTTGGCAGTACATCCGTTTGGAAAATATTCCTATTGTGCCGCTTTATTTTGCCAAGGAACGTCCTGTGGTGAATATAGATGGAAATTTGATTATGGCTGATGATGACCGCCTGCCCGAAGAATATCGGGACCGTATTGAAATGAAGGAAGTGCGTTTCCGTACTTTGGGGTGTTGGCCTTTGACTGGGGCCGTAGAGAGTGATGCCGATACGATTGAGAAGATTGTAGAGGAGATGATGACCACTACTAAAAGTGAGCGTACCACCCGTGTCATTGATTTCGATCAGGATGCCAGTATGGAGCAGAAGAAACGTGAGGGATATTTTTAAATGGATAAGTAGGAATTTAAAATGAAGAAATGGGTGATGGAGAATAAACTGAATATAAAGGAATATTTAGATAAGGATGAACAGAAAGACTTGCTACGTCTGTTGACAGCCGGTTCGGTAGACGATGGAAAGTCTACCTTGATAGGACGTCTGTTGTTTGACAGCAAGAAGTTATACGAAGACCAACTTGCCGCTTTGGAGCGTGACAGTAAACGTGTGGGGAATGCAGGTGACCATATAGATTACGCTTTGTTGTGCGACGGGTTGAAAGCAGAACGTGAGCAGGGTATTACGATTGATGTAGCTTACCGTTATTTTTCAACGAACAATCGTAAATTTATTATAGCCGATACTCCGGGACATGAACAATATACCCGCAATATGATTACCGGAGGTTCTACTGCCAATCTTGCCATAATCTTGGTAGATGCTCGTTTAGGTGTGATTACGCAGACCTGCCGCCATACTTTTCTGGTATCTTTATTGGGAATAAAGCATGTGGTGCTGGCGGTGAACAAGATGGACCTTGTCGGGTTTTCGGAAGAGCGTTTCAACGAAATCGTGACCGAATATAAGAAGTTTGTAGAGCCATTGGGAATCCCGGATGTGACTTGTATTCCTCTTTCGGCACTTGACGGTGACAATGTGGTGCAGAAATCTGAACGTACGTCATGGTACAAAGGTACTTCTTTATTGGAAGTGCTTGAAACGGTTTCCATCGAGAATGATCATAATCTGGCCGATTTCCGTTTCCCGGTTCAGTATGTATTAAGACCGAATCTGGATTTCCGCGGTTTCTGTGGAAAGATTGCTTCCGGTGTCATCCATAAAGGAGATGAGGTGATGGCTTTGCCTTCCGGCAAGAAATCTCATATCAAGAGTATTGTTACTTATGATGGTGAGTTAGAGTATGCTTTCCCGCCGCAAGCGGTGACGTTGACTTTGGAAGATGAGATTGATGTGTCTCGCGGAGAAATGTTGGTACATGCCGATAACATGCCTGTGATAGACCGTAATTTTGAAGCTATGTTGGTATGGATGGATGAGGAGGTGATGGACCTTGACAAATCTTTCTTTATCAAGCATACTACCAATACGGGACGTACCCGTATAGATGGCATTAAGTATAAAGTGGATGTGAATACGATGGAGCATTTGTCTGTTGAAAACGGTAAATTGAAAAAGGAGGATCTGCCTTTGCAATTGAATCAGATTGCCCGTGTGACATTTACTACTGCCAAGCCGCTTTTCTTTGATTCTTATCAAAAGAATAAAGCTTGTGGTTCTTTCATTTTGATTGACCCCATTACCAATAACACCAGTGCGGTGGGGATGATTATAGACAGAGTGGAAGCCAAAGATATGCTGAATGCCATGGAAGTTCCTACTTTGAATCTGACGGATTTGGGTATTGGTGAGGAATATTATGAAGCCGTAGAAAAGGTGGTGAAAGAATTGGACCGTCAAGGCATTACAGTCAAGATAGAAAAATAACAGCGTACAATTAAAAAAGAAGAGTAATGGGATTACTTGAATTCAATAAACTGCCAATCAATACATTAGTAGGCGCCGATTGGAAAACTTTTAAGGCGATTACTACAGGAAGGGAAATTGATTCGGCATATAGAGGAAAATACCGTTTGACGAAAGTTGTATGCCGTTTGCTTTCCACCTTGGCTCCATTGCAGGAAAAGCGATACAGGAAACTGTTGGCCGATAAGTCTTTGGAACACGACCCGGTCTTTATCCTCGGACATTGGCGTAGTGGGACTACCTTTATGCACAATGTATTCTCTTGTGACAAACATTTCGGATATAATACTACTTATCAGACTGTGTTCCCTCATCTGATGATGTGGGGACAGCCTTTTTTCAAGAAGAATATGAGTTGGCTGATGCCTGACAAGCGTCCGACAGATAATATGGAACTGGCCGTAGATTTGCCTCAGGAGGAAGAGTTTGCATTGGCCAATATGATGCCCTATACCTATTATAACTTTTGGTTCCTGCCTAAGTACCAACAGGAATATGCTGATAAATACTTGTTGTTCAATGATATCAGTGATGAGGAATTGAAAGTGTTTGAGGATATATTCACCAAACTTATTAAAATTTCTCTTTGGAATACAGGCGGAACACAATTCTTAAGTAAGAATCCGCCTCATACAGGTCGTGTAAAAGAGTTGGTCAAGATGTTTCCGAATGCCAAATTCATCTATTTGATGCGTAATCCGTATACGGTATTCGAATCTACGAGGAATTTCTTCACCAATACAATCCAACCGTTGAAACTGGAGGATATTTCTCCAGAGACGTTGGAACAGAATGTGCTTTCCATTTATGCCAAGCTGTATCATAAATATGAGGCGGATAAAAGATTCATTCCTGAAGGAAATTTGATGGAAGTGAAATTTGAGGATTTTGAAGCGGATGCAATGGCTATGACTGAGTACATCTATAAATCTCTTTCTATTCCCGGATTCGAAGCAGCTGCTCCGGCTATTAGCCAATATATAGGCGGAAAGAAGGGATATAAGAAGAATAAGTATAAGTATAATGACCGTACGGTCCGGTTAGTGGAAGAGAATTGGAAGTTTGCACTAGATCAGTGGGGGTATTCCATCTAAAAAATAAATGCCCGCAATTCTGTTTTTATAAGGAATTGCGGGCATGATTACCTTCTGCTGACAGAAGGTAGTGTATTATTGGGCTTCGATAATTACACGACGGTTGAATGCCGGAGGAGTTAAGGTGTTTACACCACCCATTCCGCTGATAATCAGATTGTTTTTGTTGACACCCAATTTAACCAGTTCATTAGCCACGTTGTTGGCACGGTCTTCACTTAACTGCTTGTTCCATGCAGCGCTACCTGTATCACTATCAGCATAACCGGTTACTTTCAATTTAGTCCCGGATTGTCTTTTACCAAATCTGCGATTTGTTGCAAATTTACAGTAGAGTTGGTAGGAAGAACGCTGAACCGATCTGGAAAAATACAGATTAGGAGCCGGAGCAATTTGGTTCACTGTAACTTGTTCTGTAACCACTTCAGTGGGTTGGTTGGCAAGTTGGGCTTTAATTGACGGTTTTGTTCTATCTGTTGAGCCAAAGCGGTATTGATAGCATCCATTTGTGAAGAGGTAAGTGCCATGATAGCATCTACATCCGGAGCTGGTTTGAATCCTCTTTGTGGAAATTTATAAGTGATACCCACTGTAGCACCTGCCATAAAGTCAGGGCCTTTACTGGTGGTTTTTCCATCAAATTTGTTTTCTGTACCCATTCCGTAAAGTTCCAGATTTAAGTCCCAGGCACTGGCCAGATGGAATGTATTGATGATACCGAAATTGAATGCCAGTGAATTACGACGTGGAGCATCATATGAGTGGGCAAAACCGAAACCTACGAATGGCACGAAGTCGTATATGCGGTCTTCATTATATCCGGCTATCATGTTACTGACATTGAATAAGATGTCACCATGCAAATTCATGTAGTTGAACTTATCCTGATAGTATCCTTCGCTTAACATGTGAGGTTTGGAATATGCGGAAGGTTCACTGGAAAAACTCTTCGACTGCAAACCGCTATATTGCAAACGTAATCCTAAGCCGGGAGTAAACCATTTACCGATTGATATTTGAAGAGCGGGAGCAATACGTTTCTTGAATTTACCAAGATCGGACTGATCGCCGAACAGTACTTGTGCACCTCCACCAACAGAGAAGAACCAATTATCGAAGAAGTGATTGGTCTCTACCTTGTACTTATCCACAGGTACCTCCATTACATCTACACTCTCGCCTACAAGGACGTTTTGTGAATTGCTTTTCTGCTGTGCAAACGCTACAGAACTTAAACTGGCCGCAGCCAGCAAAAACATTAATTTTTTTCATACTCATTTCTATTAGTTAATTATTGTCCAGGTTTATCTTCCCAAATTCAACTAAATAACATGAGTGCTGATAAAAAGTTTGAGTAGGTTGACTATTTAATATTTTTTTATGAAAGAAGGCTAAAAAGATAGTGGGTATCTGTGCTGTATCCGGCATCAAAACTGAATCCTTCCCATTTGAATCCTTTTAAATCCCCAGGATTCTCTATCCGGTTTTTAATGATGAAGCGTGTCAATTCTCCACGGCACATTTTTGCATAAACCACAACGGTGGTTAATTTTCCTTTTTTCCATACCTGAAATTCTGGTGTGATCACTTGTACTTCTTGCTCCACGCGTTTCCAATCGAATAAATCTTTCATCTCCCCACTTGCCAGATTGATTAGTATTCCTCCTTTTGCTTTAATTTCTTTGATAAAGGTGTCGGTCAGAATTGGCTTCCAATAGTCAAACATGGATATTCCTCCACGTTCAGGTAGTTTGATATCTCCTTCCATTCTGTAATTCTTGATCTGGTCTAACGGGCGGAGTAATCCGTAAAGAAAAGAAGTGATTCGCAAGTGATCCTGTGCATATTGAAAATCTTCAGGGGTAAAATCCTGTGGGTGGATACGTTTATATACGATACCGGTATAAGCCAGTAAGGCAGCTAAAGCCGAGGGAGAGTCCGAACAGAAATCTTGAAATCGCATATAGTTCTCTGCTGCTATTTTACTGTTCACACGTAAAAGTCGTTCCAGTTCTTCAGCAGAGAATTGGGACATATCAAGTGCATTCTGTATCGCTTCAGTTTGGAATTGTGGTGTACTGGTAACAGGAGTTTGTATTTTGCTCCGTCCGGTCATTGTTTTGGCACATGAAATAAAAGTCATCATAGGCTAAAAAATAATATTTTCTGGCGGCAAATATAAGAAAAACAGATATATTTGTCTTTGTTATTCCATAATTAAATATTGAGAACTATGAAAATGAAAGAGTTAGGATTATTGTTCATGATGCTTTGCATGGTATTTGCCGTAAATGCTCAAGAATTGAAAAAAGGAGATAAATTACCTGATTTTCATTTAAAATCTGCAGTATATGGAGATATTTCTTCGACTGAATTGAAAGGTAAGGTCGTTTTGGTGAGTTTATTTGCCACTTGGTGCGGGCCATGTCAGCTGGAACTGGCTGAAATAGAGAAAACTTTGTGGGCTGAATATAAAGATAACAAGGACTTCGTATTATTAGTAATTGGTCGTGAGCATACGGATGAACAGTTGAAGGCTTATAATGAACGGAAGAAATTCACTTTCCCGTTATATCCCGATCCTAAACGTGAGGTGTTCTCTTTATTTGCTGAAAAGTCAATTCCTCGCGCCTATCTTTTCAATAAAGAAGGAGAAGCCGTTTATACTTCCATCGGGTATGAGAAAGAAGAATTTGGATATCTGATGAATGCCATTGCGGAAGCATTGAAATAGGACCCTGTTGATATTTCAAGATGACTAAACTGTTCTCGTTGTTTATTTTATTATCTTTTGTTCTCCCGGTTAGTGGACAGAAAAAGCTTGATTCAGATAAAGCAAGAAAAGAAAAAGCTTATCATTTGACAGGTTCTGTCAGAGAACAGGGAGAACGCCCTTATCCCGATCCTTTGCCGGATGTAAATATCCAACTTTATTCTTTGCCTGATACGAGTTTTATAGAAGGTACGGTGAGCGATAAGAAGGGTGTTTTCCGTTTGTACCCTATGAATCCCGGTAATTATTTAATAAGGGCTTCTTTTTTAGGATATGAAACCCTTGAAAAAAAAGTGAATATTCCTGCTTATCGGAAAGAAGTTTATGGAGGTGCTCTGATGATGAAACCTTCCAGTATTGTATTGGATGAAACGGTGATAAAGGCCGAACTGCAGAAAATGAAGATGTCCGGAGATACATTAGTATATAATACCGGAGCCTTTAAGACATCGGAAGGAGCTGTTCTGCAGGATTTGGTGAGGCAGCTTCCCGGATTGGAATTAGACGAGAAATCCGGCAAGATGAATTTTCATGGAAAGGAAATCACTCAGATCTTATTAAATGGAAAGGAGTTTTTCGCAGATAGCAAAGTTGCTTTGAACAATATGCCGGTAGATGCTTTGAAAGAGGTAAAGGTATACGAGCAGCAAGTCGGATAAAGAGCAAATGACAGGGGTGTCAGATGGTAAGAAAGAAAACGGTGATGGATGTGAAGACCAAGAAAGGAATTTGACAGATGGATTAATGGGGGACGTTTCAGCTTTGAAAGGTTCGGGGGATATGTATGGAGCGAAAATGAGTTTGAATAAAATTTGTCGGAAAATGGCGGATGTCCTTGTATGGTGATTTAGGAAAACTCCCCAGATATGGTAATTTTATCAGTGATATGGCCGATAATCCTGCTCAAAT
>ENA-OQBV01000629-OQBV01000629.1-human-gut-metagenome-genome-assembly--contig:-NODE-629-length-19406-cov-5.924477_pt1 | contig 19406 bp, 22 predicted proteins | sample MGYA00242750_ERZ504559 | MGnify/ENA primary metagenome ERZ504559 (study PRJEB26092, sample SAMD00036230) | human gut metagenome | host: Homo sapiens | study: EMG produced TPA metagenomics assembly of... | reverse complement strand
AGTTGCCGTCGCTGTCAACCTTTACATTCCACAATGTTTCTATTAATACTCTGCTCTTCGGTCAGTTTTCTCGGGGCTCGTAAATTCTTTACATTCCACAATGTTTCTATTAATACCAAGACCGTAACGCTTATAAATGCGATTTGCATACGCCTTTACATTCCACAATGTTTCTATTAATACTGAGTCTGATTCCAGTTTTGTGTAACCAGATGCCACTTTACATTCCACAATGTTTCTATTAATACGTACCAGGTTTCCGAATTCTGCTGTTGACTGATACACCTTTACATTCCACAATGTTTCTATTAATACCGCTGCGTCGTAAATCATTAAAGAATCCGCATCCTCCTTTACATTCCACAATGTTTCTATTAATACGACTGCTCGCGTGGATTAAACCGCCGGACACAGGACTTTACATTCCACAATGTTTCTATTAATACAGTGATGCGTCCATACAGATGTATACGTCTCTCTTCTTTACATTCCACAATGTTTCTATTAATACCGAAGACGGATCCATGAAGTCACTGAGAGAAACTACTTTACATTCCACAATGTTTCTATTAATACGATGTTCTCAACAGGAGTTGCAATAACCTGTCCTCTCTTTACATTCCACAATGTTTCTATTAATACGATAGACGCTTTATGATTATTCATTATACTTTTTCTTTACATTCCACAATGTTTCTATTAATACAGACAGAACTCAAAGAAATTGATAAGTTGCTGAAACCTTTACATTCCACAATGTTTCTATTAATACTCATTTCGCCATGGTCCTGGGAGGGCGGATGTCTCTTTACATTCCACAATGTTTCTATTAATACGCAATGCTGCCATTCGCGGCGGCCGCACTTGCAACTTTACATTCCACAATGTTTCTATTAATACTAAAGATTCAAGCGGATTAGTTTCGCAGGATACAACTTTACATTCCACAATGTTTCTATTAATACTCAGGGAACTCTGTATAGTTGCCGTCGCTGTCAACCTTTACATTCCACAATGTTTCTATTAATACGGCTTCTTCACCAGCCATCAACTCTGCCATATCCGACTTTACATTCCACAATGTTTCTATTAATACCCGTGCTCCACATTCGCCTATAATACATCGTTTATTTTACCATTTTCTGTCGACCTTGTCATTTACAATTATTTTATACACAAAATAGATATTATAACACTCTATAAAACTTCCATTTTCCTTATAAATAAAGGCTTTGTCAACCTCCCGGGATTTTTCCCGTATCGTAGGTTGACAATTACAAAATAAAACTGGTTGCATCATCTTTCCGTCCCCAGAATTCCTTATCCAACCATTTTTCCTGCCTTGATTTAAAAATAATCACAGAATCCAATTCTTTATCTATACAGAACTTAAGTTCCTGTTGTAACTTTGCCAACTGAGCCTTAGAAATTTCACCTTCAAAAACAGAATTCTGGATATGCGTTAAATACCTTTTACAAATCTTAAAAATCCTCGACCAACGCTTCGAACCATTTTCCTGCTGACTCACATCATAAACCAAAACTACATACATAATTCACCACCATATTCTGAACCCTTCATATTCTTTTTCACCAAGCAGATGCTTTATCAACTTATAGCACTCCAACCGAAGTAAATACTGATAAGAAACCTGCCTTCCCAAATTCTTGTGCATCACAGTCTTTTTAAGATTCTTTTCAAGTTCAGATACAATCAGTTTAGAAGCATCTTTTTTCAAATGAAGAAAATTTAGTTCCTTCGTAAAACTATCCTCTGTAATCTGATTTCGATTCAACAACGAGAAAATCAATCTGTCACCAATCAATGGTTTAAACACTTCCGCAATATCCAGACTCAATGAAAATCGTCTTGCTCCAGGTTCATGCAGATAACTGATCGTAGGATTCAACTGTGTATGATAAATCTCGCCAAGCACTTTCGTATAAATTAATGTATTTACAAAAGAAATCAAAGAATTGATCATGTTATCTGGTGGATGCATTACACGCTTTTCAAACTGAATCTCCTGATTAACAATCACATTCCACGCAGCATAATATCTTCTCCTGATGTTCCCCTCAATTCCCATCAGTTCTTCAATCGTTGTCACACTACTTAGCTGTTTACGAAGAGAATCCACATCTCTGAGATATTCCGACACATCTTTTCCCCGACCATTATAATACCGAAGATTCCGATAAATACTATCTGCTGCCGCCTCTATAAATTTTCTTGCAAGAACCAGCCTTTTCTCATAATCTGTATAATAGTTGACCTGCTTCACCAACAGCTGGCCCGCTAGCAGACTTTCTCTCGGATAATAACTTCCCATATAAAAATTATAATAATTGAAAAAATGCATCGGAATCCCATACTGAGATATGTAATCAATAAACTTCGTATTAAACGACATCTCAGACATAACATAAATATCTGAAATCCGCTCAATAGGAATATCCCTCTTTTCACCATCATAATTTGTAAACTGAAGCGTATTATCTTTCCGTTTCAAATCCCCGTTATTATAAACGTAAAAACTTTGCTTCATGCTTTTCCCCCGATACAAATCCAAAGTTTATATAGTACATAAATCATAATAAGCACATTTTTTGCATAATTTACTATTACCAGAAACCGACATAATCTCCTGATGTTTAATATTTGTAATCTCAGTAATAATCCGTTCCAGAATTTCCACATCTTTTTCCGACACTTCAACAATTATCGACTTCTTCAGCAACGGATAATCAATCTTCCCTTTAAGTCCACTCACCCCTCGTTTCTGCAAATAATAAAGATAATACTTCACCTGCCAGATTCCAGCATCTTCCACCGCCTTACTCTTCTTAATCTCATGCAGTTCCTTATGCTCACTAATAAAATCAATATTTATAATATCATCGATATTTACATGTTTATCCTTTTTCTTATAACTGCTCTCATCCAGAATCTTACCAAGCATTACATCTTCATTCTCCGTTTCCATCCGAATATCATGACAAAAATACCATAATTTCCGCTTACAGACGAAATAATAATAAATCATCACACCAGTGATTCTCTCATCCACACATTTTCTCCTACATAAAATATCCACACTGCTCAAGAATCTCAGATGTCAACAATCCCTGACCTTTTCCTGTTTTAGGATCAAATTCATATTTATATTCTGTACGATGAATATCTGTAACTTTTTTGCAATTTTTAAAACCAACAGAAACTCTATCTACATTTTCCGGATATTTATTCCTGTAAATACTTAAATTTAATGTCATATCCTCCAACTTAGATCTTATAAGACTTTTAGTTTCTTTACTCACATTGGATTTTCTCAGAAAATCTGTTCCACATTCAAATAAATCCATTTTTTCTTGATAAATCTCTTCCGGTACAACTGTTACACTATTGATTTTCCTTATTTCAGCATCCTTCAGTTTATAATCTACAGGATGAATCTCCGAAAGTTTGTTCAGACATTTCTCAATTTCTTCATAATAGCCTGTTCCCTTTATTTCGTCTGAATCATAAACCTGATTCATATATATCGTTTTCATGCTTTCTACAAACTCTAAATTTTCATACTGAGCAAGCAATTTAAGCGAACGATCATACATAACCGAATCATAAATGCCATTTTTTCCAACGCCATTTCTATTATCATATATGATAACATTTGCTTCTTCCGGAAAATATCTTCCTTTTCTGTTACAACGCCCCATTCTCTGTAAAAGACTATCTGCTGTACACATCTCCGTATGAAGTACATCAAAATCTATATCCAGACTCGCTTCCACAATCTGCGTTGTTATCCATATGCCAGCTTCTTCTGATTCCGCAAAATCCATAATCTGTTTTTCCAGAAAAGCTCTGTCTTTTCTTATATAACGCGAATGCAACAAATAAACATTTTCTGATTTTTCCTGCATTTCTTTATAAATCTTTTGTGCTCGGGAAACTGTATTACAGATAACCAAAATCTTTTTATTTCTGCCCTGCTCTAATATTTCATCAATATCCATTTCTGATTTTCTAATCCGAATCTTATGTCGCACAACCTGATTTGTTAAGTATTCTTCTCCTGTAAAATCCTTAAAAATATACTGTTTATTTTCTATCAAACCATTTTCTTCCATAAAATGCTTAAGAACTGGCGGAAATGTTGCCGTGATAATTGCAAAACGCCCTCCCATTTCCTGGATTGTCTTTAATCCATATATAATAATCGCAATAACTGCCGGTTCATATGATTGAATTTCATCCAAAATTAATTTAGAATACTTCAAAGTTGCTGCAAAAATTTCTGTTCCTAATGCTTTATAAACAAATTTAAAAAGCTGATCAACCGTACAAACGGTTAATGGCTGTGCAAGCATTCTTGCACGATCATATTTTTCATTAATGTCTAAATCATTTTCTTTATACTCTTTTAAGTACATTGCCATACTGTCAGAATGTAACAACGCAACATTCTCATAAGAATAATTATTTTTAATACGAGAATAAATCGCATTAGAAGATACCTTCAATGGAAGAGTATAAAATCCTTTTTCTCCATTAAGCCATAACAATGCTGCTTCTGTTTTACCAGAACCTGTAGGTGCTACAACAACCAAATTTTCATTTCTGTGTTCCATCATAAATTTCTGTGCAGGCCGCAATTCTTTATTCTGAAGATAAACTTCTATAATTTTTTTCAGTTTTTTCTCTCGCAAATCTGGCGCAATTTCTGCCCTCTCATACCCTGCACTTACTGTGTAATCAAATTTATTAAGCAAGCCCTTGATCAAAAGATACTCTTCCCACATCTTAGGTTCAATTGGAGTTTCACAGGCATAAGAATTATTGCGATACAACAATTTATTCTGGTTACTACAATATAATTTTTTGATATCCTTTTTTAAATATTTGCTTATCTGTTCTGCATAGTATTTTGCTGCATATTCCTGGATTTCAGCTCCCTCATAAATGTCTTCTCTATCGTGATGATGATATACCGCTGTAATAAATGGTCTGAAATCTGCTTCTGAAAACAATTCCGATAATTTTTTGAATTCATTTCTTGATATGGTAACTGCGCTTAAAAATCCATGCGGAATCTGTGTAATCCGTTCTATATCAGAATATTGTTCTTTAACCTGAGCTGAATTTACTAACCCCTGAAAGATCAGATTCGCTTTTCCCCAATCATGCATTCTACAAGCTTCTATAACCAAACATTTTTCTTTTTCTGTAAAATATTCGCCATATTCCTCAAAAAACAACTCTGCACATTTTACAATGTCATTCTGATGTTCATTTAACGTTTTCTGTTCCTCTTCTTCTGTATCCTGCAAATGGGATATATTATTTCTGATAATTTTAAGATCTGTTTCTGTAAATTCACCTTCAAGATTCATTATAAGATCTTCCAGTTCATTTTTGACTTTATCTATCTCTCCCTGAGTCAAGATCTTTTGTCTGGATTTTGCATAATACTCCATAGCTTTCTCCTTCCGGAGGCAGGATATTTGTCCTGCCTCCTTGTAAACCTATCCATAATCCACCGCATTTCCAAACCAATCTCATTGCTGATAACTTTCTTATTTGTTAATCAGCAAAATATCAGCGCTGCATCTTTCTCAAAATCATCCACATACGCTCCTTCGTCTATTACTACTCCTTCAGAACAATAATAAGCCTTTACTCTTCCATTTTCTTTTTTCCAGCGGCGCAACCCCTGTTTTGTAATTTCATATTCTTTTGTAAGATTATATATTGTTCCGCGTCTGGCCCCCAACTCACTTCCGTAACTCACCGGTATATACATATCTCTCTTTATTGCCACTTCATCTTCCTGATGAATATTCACAATATCCACCCGCTCAATATCCAGCAGATCTTCATATCGTCCAAGTGATAAATATCTTGGCGGATATTTCAGTGAATTATATACTTTCTCAAAATCTTCCTCTTCTGGAATTACATGTATCACCATATCATTGTCACAGACCAGTTCAACATTGGCAATTCCTCTGAAAATTCCATATTTTTCTCCATCTTCAACACAGATCTGATGTCGTCCTTCTTCATATTTCGTACCTGCTGAAAATGAATATCTTGTATAAAGTTCTGATACCGTCCCACTGTTTGTTCCTTGTATGCAGAGTTTCATTGGATGAAATTCTGTATAACCACAAGCTGCATGGATCATCCCAAGAACTGTAGAATATGGCGGAAGAGGAAATGTCTCTTTAATAATAAAGCTACCGGGTTTTCTATAATTTACAAGATTCTGGAAACATTTAATCCTGATTGCCCTCTCCATAATACTGCTCCACTTCCTCTTTCAGATGATTAAATACTGCACCTACTGATTCTGCTTTTAATACATCTTTTAATTTATCTTCATTATCAAAAATACCCGCTATAACACCTGCATACGTATAATTTCTGATATTATCATCCTCAAGTAATTCCTGCAGTGTACTTACATTAATCTTATTTGCATCTACTTTTACTCTGTTCTCAAAAAATGGATTTTTTCTGCTGTATCTGCCTCCAATTATAAATTAATGGACTGAGATTTTCTCTTCTTCCTTTAATATCTCTGTACAAATAATGAACAGAGTCCAGGAGAACTTTCACTCTTTCCGCTTTATCCTCTTCTGCAATATTAATTTCACCATCTACACCTACTCTGTCCAGATCTATAGACATAGTATAAGAATAATAAGAACGATGTATCTCACTCTGAGCAATTCCATTCGACAGATTTCCTCTCAAAGCAAGCCCCATATTTGTCAAAAATTCAAGATTTCCCTGAAATGGTTCCAGCGCAATAGCATTACTGAGTCTGGCAACTGCACTTCTTGTAGAAGCTCCACCATTCTGGTCTTCTCCTTTGGATGTTGTTTCATATATCCAAACAGATCAATCTCCGGGTAATCTTCAATTGTTGCAGAGGGAGCAAACTGTACTACTCCACTTTTTCCATCTACAGGCGTAGTATCCCATTTTGCTTGCTGCACCATGTTGTATCTCAGTGCCTGTCTGGAAATATAAGAATACTCTTCATAGTTTCCTCTGGTCATTTTTTCAGTGATGAAATATTTCCAATTCCTTCCCCATAGTTCGCACTTTCTGCCAGAAAAATTACTGTAAATGTTAAACCTTCTCTTTTCATAATCATGCTTCCTCCTTCTTAGGCTCGTAAGATCCTACTAATCCCATTACAAACGCATATCCATATTCTGTAAATTTCTGTTTGTCATTTAACATCTGAACAAATCCAGTCGGTATCAAAAGTTCATGTCCATCCTCATTTCTCTTGGAACCATATGCACTATACAAACGCATTACAACATCCATAAATTTATTTACGTTTCTTACAGCTAAAGCATTTAACAACTGATATTCAATACCTCTCAAGCCTTCACTGGAAGTCATACCCTTTGCAGCCATAATTGCTTTTCTCAAATCCGCTCCACTTTTTTTCATAGCTCCACAGCTCATAGAAATCTCCCTTCTTTTATCTCTATCCGAAGAATATGCTACTACAAGTTCCGTCCAAAGTTGCACCTCATATACCCAGAAAATATAAAAATTCTTCGATTCTTCTTTTATATTTTCTTTAAATAGACAATTTAATAACTGATACTGTTCCCGATGTTGTAAAAGATTCATAACCACTGTTTCATGTATATTTACAAAATTATCTCTAACTTTCGTAACCGGAGCTTTGGCTAAAGCAGTTAATGCATCAGATATTCTTGGTTCCCGGATAATTTCTATTATTCTTCTGTGAATAATGCTCAATACATATCTGTCATCTGCACTTACTCCACGTAAGATTACTTGGACATTTGATAATTCCTTCTGTTTCTCTTTCAGTAAAATATTGATTGTCTCTGCAAACCACTGAGAATATTTTTTATTTTCAGTTTTTTCTCCTTCTTCATCTATTCTTCCTTTTTTATGATTTGCATATAACAAAGTACTAATGCTATCATTTATATTTACAAAAACAAATTTGTTTGCATACAACCGGAATCCCAGAGGACTGAGCGCATATATAAAAGCACAACCTGGACAAAGAAAAGCATCTACTTTACAATTCCAAAACGCAGATCGTTTTCTTGTAAAATCATCTCCAACTTCATTCATAAATGCTATTGAAACCTTTTCTTTCGGTCCTATTGGATCACCACAATCAATACAGAGATCTTTTGCCTTCTTATGATCCGCACTCAGATACTTTCGAAATGGTTCGGAAAAATCTTTTTCAAACACCTCTCGCATATCTTTTTTTGCATTAGGACGTAAAAGAAAACATTTTCCATTCCAGAACCGATTTATATAAGTATATATGATACTTTTCATTGCAAAAGTTTCGCTGCATTCCGGCTGATTTATAAAATCCAGAAGTTCTTCTAATCTGTTTTTCAGTTCTTCTGCTGACAGTTTATCACTAAGTTTATTCTTTTTTAATTTCTCATAAATTTCCGGATTTTCAATTTTCTTTTGAATATTTGCAAAACCAGCCTGATAGCTGTTTGACTGCAGCTTGTCATTGATAAATTTTAAATCATCTTTTTCCTGTTTTCCCGGATTCCAATTTTCAGCTTCTATTTTTTCAATACATATTTGAATTTTATCCTTAATTCCCTGATACGTGCTGAATGGTCCAAAATACCTGATAAAGGCTTTAAAATACATATCCGTCCAGTCAGCATTCTGTGCAAAATCCATGCTAACCCACAATGCCTGATCATCCTCGGAATGACCAAAATCAATATTTTCTCTCGCCCCTGCTGTTTCAAGCATGTAATGAAATCCCACAATTCCGGCGTTCTTCAGGAAATCACCAAGAGTAATCACATATTTTTCCATGATAATTTACCTCCTAATATATGACTTCCCACATCCCTTTTCCAATCGATCTTCTTGTTCCCAATCCTGCCGCACGCAGAAAATTCAATAGTTCTAAATTTCCTGTTATCTTATATATCCCGATACTTCCATCTACTAAGCGACCCCATGTCCTTGTTACCACTTTTTTCCCTTTCAATGGGGTTATTGAAAAATCACTAATATCCATTTCCAAATTCAATTTTTCAAGAAAAATCCTCAGATTTTCCTTCACCATTTCTCCAAATTCCAGATCTTTACATGTGTAATACTTATCACTATTATTTATAGAATCATGCTTACGAACAATAAGTGCACTCCTCATTTTTATAATAAGTTCTGTATCCTGTATTTCTGGAATGTTTCGTATCTTTACTGCCATCAATCGCATAGAGTTCTGATTCATAGAATATGTCTTATATTTCATAAGTATAAATGCATTATAAAATTCAATCAGTTCCCCTATGTCTGCATCTGAAAATGTCATAGTAAATCGCTTCTGGTTAAGTAATATTTTTTCCTGTGTAAATCTTGCCCCAGGCAGGCATGTTGCCCAGGTATATTTTTTTAGTATGGACGAATTTTTATTATAAAGCTTTTCAAAAAGTGCCGGAGAATAATTCTCTATTGTTGCTTTCAGAAAGCTTACCAAAACCTTGTCCAGTTCTGCCGGAATTTCCGTTGTCTCCAGCTGAAATTCCAATTTTAATTCATTCATCTTGTTCCTCCCCTCTGTATTTGAATAATTAACGATAGGTTTCTTTTTTCAAAATACTACATATTCTATACAAAGTCAATATAAAAATAATTAATGTTCCAATGGATTTCAATATATAAATAATGTACTAATAGTGAAAAAAATCACATATATATATTTAATTCTACCTATATATCATTTATAATATAAAAAAATACAAGCCATTTTGGAATGTAAACTTGGATCATTAATTATTGATTTATGATTTCCTTTAATAGCCCCATTTTGGATCAAAGAAAAAACCAGCCAACCCGAAACAAAAATTTCAGGCCAACTGGTTTTTCTCATTTCTATATCATATCAACCCCAACACCTTCATCGCATTACTCTCCGTCACAGCCACAACCTCCTCGCAGCTGATTCCCTTAATCTCCGCAATGGTCTTCACAACCTCCGGCAGATACAGGGAGCTGTTTCTTTTTCCACGGTTCGGCACAGGTGCCATGTAGGGGCAGTCGGTTTCAAGCAGGATCTGATTCAGCGGCGCATACTCTGCCACCTCTTTCAGCTTCCGGGAATTCTTAAAAGTAACCACTCCACCGATTCCCAGGTAAAGTCCCATATTCAGATACTCTCTTGCAATTTCCTTACTATAGGAAAAGCAATGGATAACTCCGCCGTACATCCCATCCTGCATATATTCTTTCACAATATTCAGCGTATCCTCTGCTGCGTCACGGCTGTGGATCATAAATGGGAGCTTTTTCTCACGGGCGATGTCCATCTGCTGGCGGAATACCTTCTGCTGGAGAAGATGCTCCTCCTTCTCCTTATGCCAGTAATAATCCAGGCCGATCTCGCCTACGGCTACCGTTTTTTCCATGTCGCAATATCTGCGGATCTCATCCAGCACAGCTGCATCCACCTTATCCGCATCATCCGGATGAACACCCACTGCGCCATAAACAAAAGGATACTTCCCAACCAGATCATAAACCCGGTCAAAATGTCCCACAGAAGCACACACATCCACAATATGCCCGATCCCATTCTCCTGCATGCCATCCAGCATGTCAGAACGATCCTCATCAAAAGCTTCATCATCGTAATGTGCATGGGTATCAAAAATCATAGCTTTATCCACAGTCATCTCGTCACCGACGGAAACTTTTCCACCTTTCAGCACTCTTGTAAACACACCTTCCCGGGGCATGATGCACTCACCCATCTTCTGAAAAATGGCACAGCCATTGTGGCACTCCTTTCCGATCTGAGTCAGCTCCAGCACAACCTCACCACAGCGAAATCTGGTGCCAACCGGAAGCTTTGCGAAATCAATCCCTTCCACAACCAGATTCTCACCAAAAGCACCATCCTCGACCTCTGCGCCCTTCGCACGAAACGCATCGATCTTTTCACCGGAAAGAAGACTCACCTGCCGGTGCCACTTTCCGGCATGAGCATCCCCCTCAAGCCCCCAGTCCTCCACAAAAACTGCAGACCCAACATTCTTCTTCTGTGTTCCTTTCTTCTCACTGATACAAACCGCAAGTACTTTTCCCATAACAGACTCCTATTAATTACACATCGTTACCAAATTTATTCCTATATCACACCAGCAATATTGATTTCCAAAACCTACCACATGTAACTCTCAAGCCTCAGGAATTATGAATCGCTGGAGATGAATTTTAATCATAAAACCTACCACATTCAACAACCAGCCCAACGGAGGCAGGGCCAGTACGGTGACGTTAGCGGAGCGGCCGTCGAGAGGCGAGTATAGCTGCTGCCACCGAGCGCCCTGTTTGAGCCGCAGGCGAGTTGGCGCGAATGGCAGCAAACCAGCGACGCAGCCGAACAGGCCGCGCAGCGTGTCACCGTACTGGCCCTGCCTCCGTTGGGCGTCCGTTCGTTAATACAAGTATACACCGCACACTACCGTCCGCATTCTCCAGCATCGCCAGTCAAAATCTCAATCCCATGCCCCAACGCCTCAATAATAACCTCCAGGCACTCCCTGACAGCCTTAGGACTCCCCGGCAGGTTAACGATCAACGTCCCCTTCCGGATCCCGGCCGTAGCCCGGCTCAGCATCGCCCGCTTCGTGATCGTCAGACTAAACGCCCGCATCGCCTCCGGAATCCCCGGCACACGCCGCTCGATCACATCCTCCGTAGCCTCCGGTGTCACATCCCTCTGAGAAAACCCGGTACCACCCGTAGTCAGGATCAGCTCCGCAAGCCCCAGATCTGCGATCTCAGCCATCCGGCTTCCAAGCATCCCACGGTCATCCGGCAAAACATCCACAGAAACAACCTCATACCCGGCCGCCTCCATAATCTCCTTCACAGCAGGACCACTAAGATCCTCCCGCTCTCCTCTGTACCCCTTATCACTAGAAGTGATCACAGCAACTCTCTTCATCACTCAACCTCCGATCTGAGCCATACAAAGCTTCTCCGTCTTATCATCCTTCTGTTTCTCCAGGCCTACGCCAAAAGCATGCCCGTCCGGTTTCTCCGCCAGAGCCTCCAGGATCACAGCCTTCAGCACCTCATCCGAACCACCACTGCGGATCACCTCCCGAAGATCCCTTCCCGCCGCATACTGCAGACAGGTCTTCAAAAAACCCTGAGAAGTCAGCCGGATCCGGTTACACTCCCCACAGAACTTATGGCTCACCGCGCTGATAAACCCGATCTTTCCGGAAAAACCATCCACATCATAATAATGACACGGTCCATTCCCAAGGGGCTCCCCAACATACGGCGAAAACCGCGGAAGCTTTTCCCCAAGGATCCGAAGCAGTTCCTCCTCCGACACCCCATGAAATTCTTTTCCCATCCCAATGGGCATCATCTCAATAAACCGCACATGCACCCTATGATCCCTGGCCAAAAGCGCCACCCGGCAAAGATCCTGCTCCTGGATCCCAAGAGGCACACAATTGATCTTCAGTGAAATCTCCGGATACTTCATTGCCTCCGAAATCCCTTCCAGCGTCCGCCCCAGTTCATCCCGCCGCGTGATCCTCCTGCTGCAGGCCTCATCCAGCGTATCCAGGCTGATATTCAATCCGTCCAGCCTCGCCCGGGCAAAATCACTCATCTGATCTTTCAGAAGCACACCATTTGTAGTCAGAGTCACCTTCTCGATCCCCGGCATATTTTTCAGTTTTTCCACCAGCTGAGGCATCCGCGGCCGTACAAGCGGTTCCCCGCCGGTCAGCTTGATCTTCCGGATACCCAGCTCTGCCATCACCCGGCAGATCCTCAAAATTTCCTCTTCCTGCAAAATGAGGGAGCGCTCCACATGCTGCACTCCCTCCTCCGGCATACAATAAATACACCGCAAATTACATCTGTCAGTTACGGAAATCCTGAGATAATCAATATTTCTTCCGCACCTGTCTATCATTATTTTTCCTCAAAACGAAAATCTCCGCTTTTGCCTCCTGTTTTTTCTTCCAGATGGATATCAGACATGACCATGTGCTTGTCAATTGCCTTGCACATGTCATAAATGGTAAGAAGCGTCACCTGAACACCTGTCAGCGCCTCCATCTCCACGCCTGTTTTTCCCTCTGTTTTTACCGTGCAGAATACACGGATCACTCCCGCATCCTCATCCGTCTCAAAATCCACAGAACACTTCTGGATGGGAAGTGGATGACACATGGGGATCAGCTCAGAAGTACGCTTCACACCCATGATACCTGCCACACGGGCCACACCAAGTACATCACCCTTTTTCACATTTCCGCTTTTTACCGCGGCCATGATCTCCGGGCTTACCTGAATGGAACCCGTGGCTGTTGCCGTACGGTGAGTGACCGGTTTGTCGGACACATCCACCATAACAGCATTGCCGTTTTTATCAAAATGATTCAATTCCATATCTGTCTATACTTAGCAGATCTCAGCGCCTGCAGGCATCTCTTTCTCCGGTACCATCAGGGAAAGATTTCCGTCTGCATCCTCTGCACAGAGGATCATACCCTCGCTGAGGATTCCGGCAAGCTTAGCAGGCTTCAGGTTTGTAACGACCATAACCTTTTTGCCCACCATTTCCTCTGCGGAATAATGAGCCTTGATTCCGGATACGATCTGACGAACCTGACTTCCGATCTTAACCTGAGAGCAGAGAAGTTTTCTGGATTTCTTAACCTCCTCACAGGCGATGATCTCACCAACCTGGAACTGCAGCTTCTCAAAATCATCGAAAGTGATCTCCGGCTTTGCCTCGATATCGATCACATTCTCTGTTTTCTCCTCTTCTACCTCTTCCTTCGGCTCTTCTTTCGGCTCTTCTTTCTTCGGATGAAGCTTCTCAACCTTCTCAAGAACCTCTTTCAGGTCAAGTCTCGCAAAAAGGATCTCCGGTTTGTCGGTTACGCGGTTTCCTGAAGGATAAAGACCAAACTGCTCCATCTCCTCAAGAGTTCTCTCGTTTGCGTTGAGCTGTACAAGAATACGCTCTGTTGTACGCGGCATAAAGGATTTCAGAAGAGATGCGCCGATGCAGATTCCCTCAACCAGGTTGTAGAGAACGGTTGCAAGACGATCCTGCTTTGTCTCATCCTTTGCAAGTGCCCATGGCATTGTCTCGTCGATATATTTGTTGCAGCGTTTAAACAGAGAGAATACCTCTGTGATAGCATCTGCCACACGAAGCTTGTCCATTTTTGCGGAAACGTTCTTCGGAACCTGAAGGATGAAGCTCTTAAGATCCTCATCAACCGGCTCAGTAACATTCTTATTCTCAACGACTCCGTTAAAATATTTGTTAGACATGGAAATTGTACGGTTTACAAGATTTCCAAGTGTGTTTGCAAGGTCGGAATTCAGTCTCTCAACCATCAGCTCCCATGTGATCACACCGTCATTCTCAAATGGCATTTCATGGAGTACAAAATAACGGACAGCATCTACACCGAAGAACTCAACCAGCTCATCTGCATAGATTACATTTCCTTTGGATTTACTCATTTTCCCATCGCCCTGAAGCAGCCATGGATGTCCGAATACCTGTTTCGGAAGCGGAAGATCCAGAGACATCAGGAAGATCGGCCAGTAAATGGTATGGAAACGAATGATATCTTTTCCGATCAGGTGAAGATCTGCCGGCCAGTATTTGTTGAATTTATCGCTGCTGTTTCCGTCGCAGTCATAGCCGATACCTGTGATATAGTTTGTCAGGGCATCCAGCCATACATATACAACGTGCTTCGGATCGAAATCTACCGGGATTCCCCATTTAAAGGATGTTCTGGATACACAGAGATCCTGAAGTCCCGGAAGAAGGAAGTTGTTCATCATCTCGTTTTTACGGGACTCCGGCTGGATGAAATCCGGATGTGTGTTGATGTAGTCAATAAGCTTATCTGCATATTTACTCATTTTGAAGAAATATGCCTCTTCCTTGGCAGGTACGCATGGACGTCCGCAGTCCGGACATTTGCCGTCTACAAGCTGGGACTCTGTGAAGAAGGACTCACATGGTGTACAGTACATTCCTTCATAATGACCCTTGTAGATATCTCCCTTTGCATACATTTTTTTGAAGATTTTTTTGACCTGCTCTTCATGGTCTTTATCTGTTGTACGGATGAATTTATCATAGGATGTGTTCATCAGATCCCAGATGCGTTTGATCTCACCGGAAACGTTATCTACGAATTCCTTTGGTGTAACACCAGCCTCCTCAGCCTTCAGCTCGATCTTCTGGCCATGCTCATCAGTACCTGTCTGAAAATATACGTCATAACCCTGCTGTCTTTTAAAACGTGCGATCGCATCCGCAAGAACGACCTCATAGGTATTTCCGATATGCGGTTTACCGGATGTGTACGCAATGGCAGTGCTGATATAATATCTCTGCTTTTCCATCTTTTCTTTCCTCCATAAATATAAAAATAAAAAACGCCTTCTCATACCATAACGATATGAGAAGACGAGTTATTACCCGTGTTACCACTTCTTTTCGTTCCTGCCTCGCGGCAAAAACCTCATCAGGTACAGCAAGCTCTATACCCTTCCGCTATAACAGGCGGTCCTGTCACTGCCTGCCGGGGTCCGTTAAATCGGACATTCGCACTTCGCTTATCGCGTTTAAACCGGTTCAGCAATGCCTCTCCGAAGCCATCTTCCATCTGCGCCTGCACATCCCTCTCAGTCTCGGAACTCCTGCATAAAGTGAACCTTTACCATTCACTCTGCCGCAGATCTATGACATCAACTGCGTCACAGCCTACATCTAAAAAGTTCTCCGGGGATTTCCCTGTAGTACGGTGTACACATGTACTCTCTTCTTCCATGAGTTTTCCATATGGGAAAATCGTAACACATTTCCGATGGTTTGTAAACGGGGAATTTCGATACTGTATTACATTCTCCTCTGCCTGTACATCCACCGCCACGCCATCCGGAACGCAATGGTTGTCAGCGTCATTCCTGCTGCCATGCTCACCGCAAAAAGGATCGTATAGATTCCGTCTTTCTGGAATTTCGCCCAGTCCTTCATCAACATCCAGTTCATTGTCCGGTAAAGTGCTGCTCCCGGAATCAGCGGAATTGTCGCGGAAACCAGAAATACAGTTACCGGCGTTTTATGAATTCTTGCCATACATTCTGCATACAAAGTAATAGCTACTGTTGACCAGAAACCGCACACATACGGACTTGGCGTTATGAACTCTACTGCCAGATATACAGCCCAGGACAGACATCCACCCAATGCCGCAAACCAGAGTTTTTTTCCATGGATATTAAATAATGCCGCAAAGCCGAGGGATCCTGTGAAGGATACAACCAGCTGTATGATTTCCCGCATATTTTCCTCCTGAATAAATCATAACTACTATCAAATGCTCCCATTATCTGCTGCATTTCGCTACTCCGCAATTGATACAGTATGTAAACTCCTCATTCACTGCTTATTGCTTTTCGTAACCTTCAAGAGAACTTCCCTGATTCGGTTAAAACAACAGATTCGCCACCGTGAAACCAAGGCCCACGACCAGTGCCAGCAAAAGCGCCTCCATACATCGGATCAAACCTGTAATGGTATCTCCTGAAAACATATCGCGCAATGAATTGGTAAATGCAATTCCCGGTATCAGAAGCATGATATTTCCGATACTGATCAGATCCGCATGATGTCCAAGCCCGATTAGAACTGTAAGATTAGAAAGTACTCCACCGGCTCCGCAGCAAAGAAGCACTGTCAGTAGCGAGTTTAATGCACCTTTTTTTACAAAAGCCTCAAACAGCTTCAGGGCGATACCAATCAGCGCAGAAGCAATCATATCGTTGACATCTCCTCCGAAAAACACGGAAAAAGAACCTGAAATTACAGCATAGATCAAAATCTGCGTTTTAAAAGAATATCCTTGTTTATCCCGGATCTTTTCCAGCCCCTTCTGGATCTCCTCCGGCTTCGGCCGATACTCACAGATGTATCTGGAAAGCTGGTTCAGGTCATCCAGCCGTCCCAGATCATTGGACATTCCCGGCACACGCCGCGTCTGGGTGCAAATACCGAAATCCTCTCCATAAATAGTCGTCACAATACTGGATGTGATAGAAAAAACATCTGCCCGGGTGGCTCCATATGCCAGGCAGATCCGCCGTATGGTATCTTCCACACGTCCAACCTCTGCTCCGCAGCAAAGAAGCTGTTCACCAATTGTCATCGCATAATATAAATACTGTTCCGCTTCCTCCCGCGTCATCCGGCATCCCTCACTTTCCTGCTTTATTTCATTTTTATCTATTTTAGGACACGTAAATATTAAAATCAACAAGGATTTTTTGTCTTAATATTCATTTCTTCTATATTTTCTCAAAGTAATAAGCAGATATTTTCGCTCAAAATAAAACACCACCCGGACAAAAAAGATATCTATCCCTTCTGTCCGGATGGTGTTTGTGTTTGAAAATCCAATGCTCTGCTCAGTTTTTATTTATTTGAAATCTAATAGATCTTATGCAAGTTTTCCGCCAAGTTCACGGCAAGCTGCAAGTCCTTCATCATCAGGTGTGTTGTTTACAATGAGTCCTTCATCATCAACAAGCTCTGCGCCTGCGTCTTTTGCTCTGCCGCACCATGTTCTCATCCACTCTCCGTCGCCCCAGTCATAGGAACCGAAAAGCGCAACTTTCTTACCGGAAAGTTTGCCTTCCAGATCAGAGAAGAATGGCTCGAACTCACCCTCCTCAAGCTCCTCATCCCCCATAGCCGGACAACCAAGTGCCAAAACATCATAAGAGAGAGCTTTATCTACATCTGCATCTGCAACTTCCATGATCTCAACATCCGCACCAGCTGCTTTTGCACCTTCCTCAACAGCCTGTGCCATTGCCTCTGTGTTGCCTGTGGAAGACCAGTAAATAATTCCTACCTTGCTCATCTTAAAAACCTCCTGTTTTTAAACTTTATATTATACGCACATCTGAGATGTACAGAGATGCTTCATACCAACAACCTGCAAAATCGAATACCCCGCACGGATCTGCGCCGCAGTAAACTCCCGGCACTTATCATAGCTGTCAAAAATCCTGCGAGCCTGCTCCACATCATCATAAACCTTCCAGTAACCACACATCTTGCAGCCACTGCCTCCGAACTTCCGGAAGCCCTTCACATCTTCAATGGGATAACCCAGGAAAAGTCCGATCTCATGAGGAAACTCCGTCTTATGAAAAAATCTCTCCTTCAAACGGGCGATCATCTCATCCAAAGAACTATCTATATTATACCCATCCTGAAGCAAAAGTTTCTTGGCTTCATCCTGCTTAAGATATTCCTGCAGCATATCCGGCCGGTACACCAGAAGAAGATAATGCTTCCTGCATCCACAAATGATCTCCATACGGATACCTTCCCGTTCAAGACTCTCCTCATAATCCGAAATGATCTCCGGCAGCTCCGGCATTTTTTCCTTGGAAAAGGAAACAAGATTCGCCGGTTTCATTCCCATTAATACAGGGGAACAATGATAACCCATGACAGATTCAAATTTTTCACAAGTCATTTGCATTCTCCTTTACATATTAGTTAGATTTCTCTAACTGTTGTAAATATACTACCAAAGTTAGTCTCTGTCAACTTATTTTTATAAATTTTCACCGAGAATTTTTACTGATAAAATCCTATCATTAAGGGCACAATATTCCTTATAACAAACACTCTGTCAGACATCCGACTGCCAGTTCTCACCATTTAACTGAATCAAGTAAGTCCTCTGCAGGGTTGCAAATATCTCCTACACCTGCAGCGTAAAAATACTCATTTACATCCAACTCATAAAATGAAAATATTTCAGGATAATCATATCCAAACCTCTTGACAAACCTCCCTCTGTCATGTATTATAATATCAGTAATAATTACTATACTGATAGGAGGAAACATTATGGCAGCACTTAAATACAGCCGTCAGCGAGAGTCCATTAAGGAATTTCTGAGATCCAGAACAGATCATCCAACGGCAGATACAGTATACGAGAATCTTCGACAGATCTACCCGAATATCAGTCTCGGAACTGTCTACCGTAAATCTTTCTCTCTCAGTGACATCGGTGAGATCCGGAAGCTGACCAATTTCGGAAGCGCGGATCGCTACGATGGAAGGGGTCGCACCACGACTCACATTTCATGTGTACCAGATGCAACCGGGTGATCGATATGCAGTCAGACAGCCTTAACGGAATTCTTGAACAGGCAGCTGCAGAATTATCCACGGAAAAGTCTTGACGTAGATGCAAGCTTCTATGGGATCTGACAAGGAATGCCTGAAAAAAACGAAGAAAAAACAAGC
>ENA-OQBV01000627-OQBV01000627.1-human-gut-metagenome-genome-assembly--contig:-NODE-627-length-19433-cov-5.357764_pt1 | contig 19433 bp, 17 predicted proteins | sample MGYA00242750_ERZ504559 | MGnify/ENA primary metagenome ERZ504559 (study PRJEB26092, sample SAMD00036230) | human gut metagenome | host: Homo sapiens | study: EMG produced TPA metagenomics assembly of... | reverse complement strand
AATATTCAGTTGCTGGCGATACTTGGCCACGGTGCGCCGGGCAATCGATATCCTTTGGCTTTCAGCATGTCTGCCAGTTCATCGTCAGTATAGGGTTTCTCTTTGTTTTCGTTGTCCACGCATTCCTTCAGGATGCGCTGATTTCCCGAACGGAGAGTTCTTCTCCGCTTTCGGTCGTATAACCGTCACTGAAGAAGAACTTCAGCGGATATATCCCGAAATGGTCTGCACGTATTTGCTGTTGCTGACGCGGGACACTGTTGAGATATCCAGTTTGGCACGTTCGGCCACATCCTTCAGGATCATGGGGCGGAGACGGGATTCATCTCCGTCCTGAAAGAACGGAAGCTGCAGGTCTATGATGGCCTGCATGGTGCTGAGCAAGGTCTGCTGACGCTGTTTGACAGCATTGATAAATCCTTGTGCCGCATCCACTTTCTGTTTCAGGAACATCAGTGCATCCTTCGACTCCTTGCTCTGGTTTGCTTTGTTGCGCGTATGTTCGTCCAGCATTTCCGTAAACTCCCGGCTCAGGCGAAGCTCCGGTACGTTCCGGTTGTTGAGCGTCAGGGTTACGGTACCGTCATCTTCGGTGTCAACGATAAAGTCCGGAATGATTTGCTGGAGGTTCTTGCCGATCGTTTCTCCCAGAGAACTTCCCGGACGCGGGTTCAGCTTGGTCAGTTCAGCCGTAGCTGCATTGTACTGTTCTTCGGTGATACCCAGTTTCTGGATGATTTTATCTTTGTTTTTTCTGGTAAACTCGTCGCAGCATTTGCCAATGATATCCAGTTCAATCTGTTTCAGCGGCGAGTTCTCCTTGCGCTGAATTTGCAGCAGCAGACATTCCTGCAGGCTGCGAGCTCCGATTCCGGCAGGATCAAAGTCCTGAATGATGGACAGTACGTGTTCCAGTTGTTCCGGTGAAGTATAGATGCCCTGATAAATAGCCAGTTCATCCATCAGTGATTCGGTGCTTTTGCGCAACAGACCGTCATCGTCCAGTGATCCGATGAGATACTCTCCCAGCTGTTTTTCTTCCGGGGTAAGATTCTGCATGTCAAGCTGCTCCTTCAGGGTTTCATAAAACGAAACATTGTCCGAAAAAGGAATCTCTTCCGGCGTTTCTCCTTTGGAACGGTTGTTTTCCTGAAGTTTATAGTCTGGAATGTCATCTTCCGTCCGGTAATCCCCTAGCGACAGGTCTTCGCCGTAATCGCTGTTGGGTTCCCCGTCTTCGTCCGTTGCAAAATTATCTTCATGGTCTTCGTGATCTTCAGACGGTTCCTTGCCTTCTTCCAATGCCGGATTGTCCAGCAATTCCGAGTGAATCCGTTCTTCCAGTTCAAGTGTGGGAAGCTCCAGAAGTTTTACAACCAGAATTTGTTGTGGTGACAGGGTCTGCACTTGTTGCTGTGCCTGTGTCTGTACCTGACGTGAGTATTGTGTCATATAACCAGTATATCTATTGATTCCAGTTGCAAAAATAGTAAATTAATGAAGAAAGAAGAATGATGCAGACAGAAATTACAGGATAAAGCCTGCATGGAACCCCTTGTCAGGTAGCAGGGGATCTTCCATGCAGGCTTGTACGGTCAGTATTGGAAACTGCTTCCTCCCAGGAATTCACGCAGGAGGGAAGTCGGGGGAATTTCTTTGTCAGGAACGGAAACAAAGTAAGCCAGAAAGCGTAGCAGGCGGTGAGCTTCCGAATATTCCGGACAGTTGTTGGGAACTTTTCTCAGAATAGGCTCCACATAATCCTTCAGTACAGCCAGTTCAAACAGCAGGGCCGAGTTGAACATGGCATCCGCATTTTCCTGATACGGGAAGATCCATTTGTCTTCTCCGGCCCGTACGCTTGGCCAGCGTGCGATGGTCTGGGTGGCCGAATAATTCCGGTACTTGGCATCGCGTATGATTCTTCTCAGCAGGCGGTTGTCGGTGGTCGGAATATAGTTGTGGCGGTCCAGCAGGATCGTTGTCAGCGCTGAAACATAGATCTTGTATTTGTTTTCGGCCGGAATATTGGGAGTCAGTGCCGGATTCAGGGCATGGATTCCTTCCAGAATCAAAATGGTATGTTCGTCAATGCGCAGCTTCTTTCCGCTGAATTCCCGCTTTCCGGTTGTAAAATTAAACCGGGGAAGTTCAATTTCCTTTCCGGCAAGCAGCTCTTTCAGCTGGTTTTCGAAGAAAGGCAGATCCAGGGCATACAGAGATTCGAAATCATGCTGTCCGTTTTCATCCAGCGGGGTATCTTCGCGGTTCACGAAATAATCATCCAGTGAAATCGGATAAGGCTTCAGCCCGTTAGTCATCAGCTGAATGCTGAGGCGTTTGCTGAAGGTAGTCTTTCCTGAAGAAGAAGGTCCCGAGATCAGTACCAGCTTCACGCGTTCTCCGTTTTCTCCCCGGTTGGTGATTTCATCGGCAATGCGGGCTATTTTCTTTTCCTGCAGAGCTTCCGACAGGTTGATGAGATCGGTGGCATGTCCGTCATTGCAGGCCGTATTGAAATCGCCTACCGTGCTTAATCCCATGATCTGGTTCCAGCGGTGATATTCCTGAAATACTTCCAGCATTTTCTCCTGTTTGACCACATCTTCCAGATGGTCCGGATTCTGCCGGTTGGGAATGCGCAGGAGCAGTCCGTCATAATATTTCACGATGTCAAACAGACGGATATATCCTGTGCTGGGCACCAGACTGCCGTAATAATAGTCGACGGTGTCTCCCAGACGGTTGTAATAAGAGTAGAGTTGTCCTGAAGTCTCCAGTAACTGAGCCTTGTCTGTCATGCCCCGTTCACGGAACAGATGCACCACCTTTTCTGTGTGGCATTCGATACGCTGGAACGGTATGTCTTCGGCTATTAGTTCCTGCATCCGTTGTTTGATGGCACTGACGTCTTCCAGTTTGACCGGCCGTCCGATATGCAGGTCACAGAAGTAACCTTTGGATACCGGATGCTCCAAAGAGATGCTTCCGGTGGGATAAAGCTCTTCTACAGCCTTTACCAGAATGAAGCAGAGTGAGCGGACATAGGTACGCATACCTGACGGGCTGGTGATGTCCAGAAACTCAATATCTTTATTGTAATAAACCCGGAAATCAAGGCTTTCCACTTTGTTGTTGACTTTTGCACTGACCGGTCCGTACGGCATTTGCAGATTAAAACCTTTATAAATATCCAAAAGTGAGCTGCCTTCGGCAAAATCTTTTGTGGAATTGTTATTTTTGCAATATATTTGTAGCATAATTGTAACATGTATTACTAACGCGAGTGAATCGGCGGTTAATTTACTCAATTAAATAATTAAAAGCCTGTTCCCGATTAATTAAATTCAAATGGAATATTCTTTTTATGATTTTTTAAAGCTGCTAGGATCTTTGGCACTTTTCCTTTACGGAATGAAAATCATGAGTGAAGGACTTCAAAAATTTGCGGGCGACAGGCTTCGCAGTATTCTAACCGCTATGACGACCAATCGGGTGACCGGAGTGCTGACCGGTATGCTGATTACTGCCCTGATCCAGTCTTCTTCTGCGACAACGGTCATGGTTGTCAGCTTCGTCAACGCCGGTCTTCTGACACTGTCCCAATCCATAGGTGTCATTATGGGAGCGAACATCGGTACTACGGTGACTGCCTGGATCATTTCCGCTCTCGGATTTAAGGTCGATATCTCGGCCATGTCTCTTCCTCTTCTTGCCGTCGGCATTCCTCTTCTTTTCTCTCAAAAAAGTACCCGCAAGTCTGTCGGGGAATTTATCTTCGGTTTTGCTTTCTTATTCATGGGTCTGAATCTGTTGAAGACCAATGCACCCGACCTGAGTGCAAATCCTGACATGCTGGCTTTTGTTCAGAACTATACGGATATGGGATATTTCTCCGTCCTGCTTTTCGTTCTGATCGGTACGATTCTGACCATGATTGTACAGGCTTCGGCCGCTACGATGGCTATTACGCTGATCATGTGTGCCAATGGCTGGATCAGTTTTGAACTGGGTGCGGCACTGGTACTGGGAGAGAATATCGGAACAACCATTACGGCTAATCTGGCAGCGCTTACGGCCAACACACAGGCCCGCCGGGCAGCGATGGCTCACCTGATGTTCAATGTCTTCGGTGTGATCTGGGTATTGCTTCTGTTCGAACCTTTCCTGAGCATGGTTGACTGGATTATTTCCGACTTTATGAATATCAATGAGGCCGGCGGTGTAGCCGTATCCTTTAAACTGTCTGCTTTCCATACCTGTTTCAATGTCTGCAATGTGCTGATTCTTATCTGGTTTGTCAAACCCATTGAAAAGACAGTCTGCAAGCTGCTTCCTCAGAAAGAACAGGAAGAAGAATACCGTTTGCAGTTCATTACAGGCGGTATGCTTTCTACCGCAGAACTTTCCATCCTGCAGGCGCGGAAAGAAATTAATCTTTTTGCGGAGCGTATCCGCCGTATGTTCCGGATGGTAACTGATTTGCTGCATACCGATGATGAAACGGCTTTCAACAAGCTGTTCAGCCGGATCGAGAAGTATGAGAATATCAGCGACAATATGGAAGTGGAGATCGCCAATTACCTGAATCAGGTTTCCGAGGGACGTCTGAGTTCGGAAAGTAAGTTACAGATCCGGGGAATGCTCCGGGAAGTAACGGAGATCGAAAGCATTGGTGACAGCTGCTACAATCTGGCCCGTACCATCAACCGTAAGCGCCGGGGCAGCGAAGACTTTACCCAGGGGCAGTATGAGCATATCCATGAAATGTTCCATCTGACCGATGAGGCGCTGAAACAGATGATTGCACTGGTTGAAGATGTACACCACAGTGAGGATGTCAATAAGTCATTTAACATTGAAACGGAAATCAACAATTACCGGAACCGTCTCAAGAACCAGAATGTAATTGACGTAAACGATAAGAAATACGATTATCAGATGGGCGTACACTACATGGATCTGATTACCGAGTGTGAAAAGCTGGGTGACTATGTAGTGAATGTGGTAGAAGCCCATTGTGACGTAAAAGAAAAGAAAGCCTGATCCGGCAGCCGGATAGAGCCGGAACTGTTTTCCGGAAAAACAAGCAGGCGGGCGACAAAGAAGATGTCGCCCGCCTGTTCTGTTTTTATGAAAAGTAAGAAATCAGCTTATTTTTCGATTTCCAGCAATTCAATTTCGAAGATCAGGGTAGAGAACGGTTTGATCTTTCCGGTAGCGCTGCTTCCGTAAGCCAGTTCCTGCGGAACATAGAGTTCCCATTTTGATCCTACCGGCATCATGGTCAGAGCTTCTGTCCATCCTTTGATGACATGTCCGGCAGAGAATGTCATACCTTCTCTGGCATCGAATTCAGTACCGTCGATGAGTGTACCTTTGTAGTTTACTTTTACGCGTGATTCAGCTGTCGGAACTTCTCCCTTTCCTTCAGTGATCACTTTGTATTGCAATCCGCTGGCAGTAGTCTTCACACCTTCCTTGCTCTTGTTTTCAGCGAGGAATGCTTCATTTTCTTTCTTATAGTCAGCGTACTGAGCCTCGATAGCTTTGGTACGGATTTCTTCAGCCTTTGTATTTACATACATGCTTGCAGAGTCGACGCTTGCCAGAGCCTTGTCATCCAGTGCAGCAAAGAATCCAGCGAGGAAGTTTTCCTTGCTCAGAGACTGAGTAGAGTCGTTGCCGAACAGCTGACGGTTGATCATTTTGATCATGTCGCCTCCAACGCGCTGTCCGATCTGCATACCGGCAGTGTAAGCTACGTTTTTCGGATCAGTTGATTTAGTACCCTGTTCGATACCTTTTACGAAATCTGCAAAGTGTGCAGAATCGATACCCAGCTGATTCATGGCATATTCCTTCAGACCCTGAGTGTTGCTGATACCCATCATGTATGAAAGAGTATCCACATCGTTTTTCATATTAGCTTTCGGACTTTGAGTCGTACATGATGCCAGACCGGTTGCGGCAGCCAGCATCAGGATTGTTGTTGCTTTTTTCATCTGCTTTCGTTATTTATTTTGTTATTATAATACTTCGATCAGTTCCACTTCAAAGATCAGTGTGCTGTGAGGCGGAATCATTTCTCCGGCACCCTGTGCGCCGTAAGCCAGTTCAGAAGGAATATACAGTTTCCATTTGGCTCCTTCGGACATCAGCTGGAGAGCTTCTACCCATCCTTTGATTACCTGGTTGACACCGAATACGGCCGGTTCTCCACGTTTGATAGAACTGTCGAACAGGGTTCCGTCGATCAGCGTACCTTCGTAGTGGCAGCGTACGCGGTCGGTAGCCTTCGGTTTCTTGCCGTTTCCTTCGGTGATGACTTCATATTGCAGTCCGCTCGGCAAAGTCACGATATTCGGATTCTTTTTGTTTTCTTCGAGGAAAGCTTTTCCCTTTTCAATGTTTTCAGCATTGATCTTTGCTTCCAGTTCTGTGAAATACTTGTTGACGATTTCGCGTGCTTCAGTATGGCTGATTGCCGTTTGGTTCCCCTCTAATACGTCTTTGATAGCCTGTGCAAAGTCGTTCACTTCAATGTTGCGAGCTCCCATGCTCAGCAGGTTCTGGCCTATTCCCAGACCAATGGCGTAACTGAATTTGTCCATAAAATATGTGATTAATAGATTAGTTTCAAACAGGGGGCAAAGGTATCTTTTTTTCTTTGAAAATGAGGCTTTGAAAGAGATAAAATTTCTTATTTTTGCAAAGGTGATTAGAAAAAGAAGGAGTTTCAACGATGAAAAATCTGGTAGTATTGACAGGTGCCGGAATGAGTGCAGAGAGCGGCATCAGTACGTTTCGGGATTCAGGCGGCCTGTGGGACCGTTATCCCGTGGAACAGGTGGCAACGCCTGAAGGATATGCAGCCAATCCCCGGCTGGTTATTGATTTCTATAATGAACGCCGGAAACAGTTGCTAGAAGTAAAGCCGAACCGGGGACATGAACTGCTGGCTGAACTGGAACAGGAGTTTCAGGTGACGGTCATCACGCAGAATGTTGACAACCTGCACGAAAGGGCAGGCAGTTCACATGTCATTCACCTGCACGGGGAACTGACCAAGGTAACATCCAGCTGGCAGCCGAATAATCCGGAATATATCAGGGAACTGAAGCCGGAGGAATACGAAGTCCACATCGGTGATCTGGCTCCCGACGGTTCTCAGCTGCGTCCTTTCATCGTGTGGTTCGGCGAGGCGGTCCCGATGATTGAGACAGCTGTGGAGTATGCGGAAAAGGCAGATATCTTTGTTATTATCGGGACTTCGCTGAATGTTTATCCGGCCGCCGGACTGCTGAACTATGTACCGGCTGGTGTTCCGGTTTATCTGATTGACCCCAAGCAGGTTGCCATTGCATCGGGAAGAAAAGTACATGTCATACAGAAAGGGGCATCCGAAGGAATGGCCGAATTGAAAAAAATGTTATTGGAGAAAGGAGAATAAACAAATTCTTTCTATATTTGTTTCAACATTAGAAACCATTTAAAATTAACGTAAAGCAAGACAATTATGAAAAAGTACATTTGCACAGTTTGCGATTGGGTTTACGATCCTGAAGTAGGTGATCCTGAAGGTGGTATCGCTCCTGGAACTGCATTCGAAGATATTCCGGAAGATTGGGTTTGCCCGGTTTGCGGTGTAGGAAAAGAAGATTTTCAGCCTGTAGAAGATTAATATACAGCTGTAATTCGCATAGAAAGCGACCTGTCTCATCAGAGCAGGTCGCTTTTTTTTCTGTTTTAGATCTGGTTCATGGCCTGTTCCAGGTCAGCAATGATGTCGTTGGCATTCTCGATACCCACCGACAGGCGGATCAGGTCGGGAGCAACTCCGGCTTCGATCAGCTGTTCGTCTGTCAGCTGACGGTGTGTATGGCTGGCCGGGTGAAGCACGCAGGTACGTGCATCGGCTACGTGTGTCACGATGCAGGCAAGTTTCAGGCTGTCCATGAACTTGATAGCTTCGTCGCGGCTGCCTTTCAGACCGAAGGCGATGACACCGCATGAACCGTTCGGCATATATTTTTGAGCCAGTTCGTAGTATTTGCTGCTCTTCAGTCCGCAATAGTTTACCCATTTCACTTTCGGATTAGCTTCCAGCCATTCGGCAACTTTCTGTGCATTTTCGCAATGGCGTGGTACACGCAAGTGCAGTGTCTCCAGACCCAGATTCAGCAAAAAGGCATTTTCGGGCGACTGGATTGAGCCAAGGTCACGCATGAGCTGGGCTGTTGCTTTGGTCATGTAAGCCATTTTTCCGAAAGCCTTTGTGTAGGTCAGTCCGTGATAAGACTCGTCGGGCTGGGTCAGTCCCGGGAATTTGTCAGCATGTGCATTCCAGTCAAAGTTTCCGCTGTCTACGATGGCTCCTCCCACGCAGGTGGCATGTCCGTCCATGTACTTGGTGGTGGAGTGAGTCACGATGTCAGCTCCCCATTCAAAGGGACGGCAGTTAATCGGTGTAGCAAAGGTATTGTCTACGATGAGAGGCACACCATGTTTGTGGGCAATGCGTGCAAACTTCTCAATGTCGAGCACATTGATGCTCGGATTGGAGATTGTTTCGCCGAACAGACATTTCGTATTGGGGCGGAAAGCCTTGCTGATTTCTTCCTCCGGTGCATCTGCATCCACGAATGTACATTCAATGCCCAGTTTTTTCATGGTTACGGCAAACAGATTGAATGTACCTCCATAAATGGTAGACGAGCAGACAAAATGGTCGCCGGCTTCACAGATGTTGAACACTGCATAGAAGTTGGCAGCCTGACCGGAAGAAGTCAGCATGGCACCTACTCCTCCTTCGAGGGCTGCAATCTTGGATGCTACGGCATCATTGGTCGGATTTTGCAGGCGGGTATAGAAATAGCCGCTGTCTTCCAGATCGAACAGGCGGGCCATCTGTTCGCTGGTGTCATATTTAAAGGTTGTACTCTGATAAATGGGCAGAACGCGCGGTTCGCCTTTCTTCGGAGTCCATCCTGCCTGTACGCAGAGTGTCTCTTTGCTAAATTTATTATTCATAATGCGATAATGTTTTAAAGTCTGAATCTTAAGTTGTGGACAAAAGTAAGAAATTATTGCCATTTGATAGCCGCCTTCTGAAAAAAAAGATATATATTTGAAGATTTAATAAGAGATACTATTATGGCAGATGAAATGACATTCAAGCACGTTTTGCCGGTACAGATCCGGTTCAACGATGTCGACCAGTACGGTCACATGAACAATTCTTCCTATTTTTCACTTTACGATCTGGCGAAGACTTCTTACCTGCGCGATGTATTCGGACAAAAGGAATGGAACCGCATAGGCATCGTAGTGGCAAACATCAATGCAGATTTTCTGGCTCCGGTCTTTTTCTCTGATGAACTGGTTATTGAGACTTCTGTTGTTCATCTGGGACACAAGAGCTTTACCCTGCTTCAGCGTGCAGTGGATAAGGTCAGCGGTATTCGCAAATGCCAGTGCCGTACGGTAATGGTGGGCTACAGCATTGCCACGAAAGAACCTGTGGAACTTCCTCTGGAGTTTAAACAGGCCATCTGCAATTATGAGGGAAAATCACTTGAGGAACTGTCTCAAAAGTAATATTGAGTGGATAAAAGAAAAGGCAGCCTTAGGATCCAGAATCCTGGGGCTGCCTTGCTCTTGTATGTTTGTCATGCAGAATACTATTTCGGTAATTGGTTTTCATCTAGCGGATAATTCGTAAAGCCATATCCTTTGTTGAACGGATAGAAAGAATGGAAACGGTTCCAGCGTTCTGATTCCAGCACTTCCTGTGGAATCTCACCTGTGAAATTGTTGAAAGAACATAGGAAATCTCCAGGTCCGATATTTTCAGTGTAAATTCTCCAGTCTACCCCAGTAAATTCATTATGTCCCAAAAAGATGGTACCGCATGGTATTTTGACAATCTCAGCCGGAATGGTTCCAGAAAATTTATTCCAGGTTAGATTTACATATTTTACTAATTGACACTCTCCAATTTCCTTAGGAATCTCTCCATAAAAAGACGTTTTGCTTATAGACAGTTCTTCCAATGTATTTTTCCATTGGGCAATTTTAGGAGATATCTTATCTGTAAGTTTGGGGCAATCAAAAATACTCATTATGCGCATAGGGCAGTTATATATTGATTCCGGAAACGGGTCTCTCAGATTAGGGATTCCTCCTAAACCGAATTCACTGAGATATTTCAGATTCCCAAGGCTGGAAGGCAGGGAACACTCTATATCCTTATCCTGATATAATATTATTCTTATTTTGTTTACATATTTCAGGCCATTTTCATCCGTCTGAAACCCTATACCTATCCACGATTCAGGGTCAGTCAGATCCCAGTTGTACGCTTCTCCCCATTCTCCCAGCTTCATACTGTGATAAAGATCTACCATTACCAGACTGTCTGTCACATTGATTGTCGGCGGTTCAGGAGGCGGAGCATTTTCCTCCCTGTCACATCCGGTTGTCATCAGCCCGGACAAAAACAAGATTAATACGGTCAGTTGTTTTAGTGTTTTCATGTCATGAAAAATTTAAGAATGGTTGTTGAAACATAGGTTCAATACCCGGCATCCTCCTTTCTTTGGGTATTGTTTTTGCTAAATATACAAATAATATTCGGATAAAGTACTCTTTTCTATGAAATATTTTCAGTAAAAAGGTTGTGTATCTTCTGCAGGATGCGGTTGTTTCATCAGCCCGAAACAAGTGTTTCATCAAGACGAAACAAAAGTTTCACCAGCAGAAAATAAAAGTTCCACCAGGAGAAAACAAAAGTTCCACCAGCACGATACGGTAGAATCGTCTGTTCGATGCTGGAAGATTCTCCGTTCGATTTCGGTCAATCGTCTGCTCGATGCCGGCTGATTGACTGCTCGATTCGGGTAATCCGGCAAAAAAGAACGCAGGAAAGAAGTCGGAACTTCTTTCCTGCGTACCTGAAGGATATCCGTCGTCAGTTAACGATAGGATTTCTTGTAAATGTTCAGGATCTCTTCATCTGTCAGCGGGCGTGGATCGAACAGGAAAAGGCCGCCCATGGTGTCGCGTGCATTCTGTACCATTTTCGGCAGGTCTTCTTCTTTCAGTCCCCAGTCGCTGAGCCGGATGTCGCGCACGTTGCAGGCTGTCTGCATGCGTACCAGTGCGTCAATGAAGTCGCTCGGGCGGTTGCTCTTCTGCTGTGTCATTACCTCAGCCATCTTCATGTAACGTTTCATGCTGTCGTTGCGGAAAGTTTCAAAATAGGCTTCACTCAGCGCTATCAGTCCGGCACCGTGGGGCAGTTCGGGATAGAATGCACTCATGGCATGTTCCATGGAATGTTCAGAAGTACAGCTGGAAGTGGATTCCACGAGGCCGGCCAGTGTGCTTCCCCAGGCCACTTTGGCGCGTGCTTTCAGGTTTTTCCCGTCACTGACAGCAATAGGCAGATATTTGGCCAGCAGGCGGATGGCCTCCAGGGCATACAGGTCGCTGATCGGAGTCGAGCAGTTGGCGATGAATCCTTCGGCTGCATGGAAGAAAGCATCGAAGCCCTGATAGGCGGTCAGGTGTGGCGGGATGGAAACCATCAGTTCCGGATCAATGATGGAAAGGGCTGGGAAAGTGCCCGGGCATCCGAAGCCAATTTTTTCCTGACGTTCTTCATTGGTAATTACCGTCCACGGGTCGGCTTCCGTTCCGGTTCCGGCTGTTGTCGGTATGGCTACGACGGGAAGTACTTTCTTGACCGGGCGTCCCTTGCCGGTTCCTCCCTGGATATAGTCCCAGTAGTCACCGTCGTTGCACGCCATTACGGCGATGGCTTTGGCTGAGTCGATGGAACTTCCGCCACCCAGACCGACAATGAAATCGCATCCCCTCTCACGGCAGATGGCAGCAGCCTCCATGACGTGGCTCTTGATGGGGTTGGGAAGTATCTTGTCGTACACGATGGAAGCCGTGTCGTTTTCTGTAAGCAGGTTGATGACTTTGTCCAGATAACCGTATTTCTTCATGGAAGTACCGGAAGAAATGACAATCATCGCTTTCTTACCCGGCAGCTTTTCTGTTGCCAGCTTTTTAATTTCTCCACATCCGAAGACCAGTTTGGTGGGGATGTGCATGTTGAAAATCGGATTTGAGTTCATATTCTCTACGTTTAAGGTTCGTATTTTCAAATATAGCGATTTCTGAACAAGATATACTCCCTTGAATGTTAAAATACGTTTTCTCCAGGCCTTTCCTTCCCGTAGAGTCAGTTATTTCTCTTCTTGTAGCTGAAGATGGCTCCTGCATAGAGCAGGGCGGCAAAACCGCTGAGTGTACCCAGTTGGGAAAGGATGTCAGGCAGTGTGCTGCCTTTCAGATAGATCATACGGATGATTTCCATAAAGTACCGTAGAGGGTTGAGGTACGTGAGGCAACGTGCCCATGCAGGCATGCTGCGGATGGGGGTAAAGAGTCCGCTCATCAGGATGAACAGCAACATGCAGAACCACATGACGAACATGGCCTGCTGCATGGTAGAGGAATAATTGGAAATGATGAGTCCCAGGCCCGACATGACCAGAATGAATATGAAGGCGCTCAGATAGATGGTGAGCAAACTGCCCTGGGGAAGCAGGCCATATGCAGCCCAGGCCAGCAGCATGCAGAGGTTCAGTACCAGAAAACCGATCATCCAGTAAGGCAGAAGCTTGGCAAGGGTAAACGTGAAGCGGCTTACCGGCGTGACGTTGATTTGTTCGATGGTTCCTTTCTCTTTTTCGCTGACTACATTGAGGGCGGGCAGAAAACCGCAGAGCATCACGAGTACCATGGTCAGAAGAGCCGGCGCCATATAGACCCGGTAGTTCAGGTGGGGATTAAAAAGGTAGCGGACGGAAGCGGCGGAGGGTTGCGGATTTAGAATCTGTTGCAGATAGGAATTGCCCAGGCCTCCTTTGGTTCCGTTGACGGCATTGACGGCAATGAGGGCAGAGGCCGGGCGTCCGTTGATCTGTTCTTTCTCAAAGTCCTGAGGTATTTCGAGCAGGATGTCTGCCTGGTCTTGCTCGATGGTATGCATGCCTTCCTGAAAGGTGGAAGGAAGAGCGGTCAGCTGAAAGTAGGGAGAGGCCTCAATGCGGTGTACCAGCCGTTGGGAAGAAGGGCTGTGATCGTTGTCGATGACAGCGATACGGAGGTCTTCGATTTCGAGTGTAGCTGCCCACGGCATGACGAGCATCATCATGCAGGGGAAGAGCACGATCAGGCGTGGCAGAAAGCTGTTGCGTTTCAGTTGCCTGAATTCTTTTTCGATGAGGTAGCGCAGGATCATGGAAGGGATGTGGTTATTATTCTAAACGGTTCTTGAATTTGCGGGTTGTAATGCCGATCAGTATGGTTCCCATCAGGAAAAGGATGCAGGTTTCCTGCCAGACGCAGGCGAAGGGAACACCCTCGATCATCAGTTTGCGGACTACACTGATATACCATCGGGCGGGGATAAGGCAGGAAAATCCCTGAAGGATGAGCGGCATGCTCTCGACAGGGAAAAATCATGCCCGAAAGGAGAATGGTGGGCATCATCAGCAGCATGGCCGAAATCAGCAGGGCAGCCACCTGCGTACGGGTTACGCACGAAATCAGCAGACCGAGCGAGAGGGATACGAAGATGAAAAGCAGGGAAACACCTGATAGGGCGGTCAGGCTGCCCGCTATGGGGACGTGAAGCACGAAGACTGAAAGGAGCAGGATGGTCGTCAGATTCAGGATAGAAAGCAGGAAATAGGGTACTGCTTTGGAAAGTATGACGAACAAAGGCGGTACCGGAGATACGAGCAGCACTTCCATGGTACCGGTTTCTTTTTCGCGGACGATGGAGATGGAAGTCATCATGGCACAGATCAGCATGAGGATCAGTCCCATGACTCCGGGAACGAAATTATAGGCACTGCGCATCTGGGGGTTATAGAGCAGACGGGTGTGGAGATTCAGGGCAGTACCGGAGGGGGAGGCAGCCTGAAGTTCGGCCAGTGCCGGAGAGAGGATGCCCTGAAGGTAGGCATTGCAGGTAATGGCCTGATTGGGATCAGTGGCATCGGCGATTACCTGGATTTGCCGGGAGCCGGGACGCCGCCGGTTCAGATCCTCGGAAAAGGCGACGGCCAGTTCGATTTTGTTTTGCCGGAACAGCTCGTTCAGTTCGGCTTCCGTACGCACCAGGTATTTGACTGTAAAGTATTCGCTGGCATCCAGGCGGTCAATCAGCAGGCGGATGTCGGCCGGGGTAGAGGGCGCGAGGATGGCTGTCTGGATATTCCGGACTTCCGTGGAGATGGCGAAACCGAAAAGGATGATCTGCACGATGGGCATGCCGATCAGGATCAGCATGGTGCGCCGGTCGCGCAGGATGTGGTAGAATTCTTTCCGGATGAATGCGATAAACTGTTTCATGGTATGGGGTATCCTTTCTGTAAGTAAGGGTTAATTTCGTCTGGCTTCCCGGGCCAGCTTTTGGAATACTTCGTCCATATCCCTGGCGTGGAAGCGTGATTTCAGGCCGGCAGGCGTGTCGAGCGCCCGGATCTGTCCGTCCACCATCATGGAGATGCGGTCGCAGTATTCGGCTTCATCCATGTAATGAGTAGTGACAAAAACGGTGATGCCTTCTCCGGCAGCCTGATAGATCAGTTCCCAGAATTGCCGTCGGGTGGCCGGATCAACGCCTCCGGTCGGTTCGTCAAGGAATACAAGGCGGGGGCGGTGGAAGATGGCTGCGGAAAAGGCCAGCCGCTGCTTCCAGCCCAGAGGAAGCTCGGCGACAAGGGACTTCCGTTCTTCGTAGAGCCCGATCTGACGCAGCATGGCTTCGGCCCGAGGGGCTATTTCTGCTTCAGGAACTCCGTAGATCCCGGCGAAAAGCCGGATGTTCTCCCAGACGGTCAGATCTTCGTAGAGAGAGAATCTCTGGCTCATGTAGCCGATGTGTCTCTTGATTTCCTCGCTTTGTGTGCGGACATCGTAGCCCAGCACTTCCGCCTGTCCGCCGGAGGGAAAGCTGAGTCCGCACAGAATCCGCATGGCGGTGGTCTTGCCGGCTCCGTTGGCACCGAGGAAACCGAAGATTTCTCCCGGACGGACTTCGAAGGAGATGTGGTCGACGGCAGTGAAAGATCCGAACTGTTTGACCAGATTTTCCACCCGGATGACGGGAGGAGCCGGGTGGTCTTGCTTCTCCCGCTTCAATGCGGGCGGGCAGAGTATGTCGCGGAAGCGGCGGAGGATTTCTCCGGGGGTATCGGTCCCCCGGATCTTTCCTTCCTGAATGAAGGCAATCCGGTGACACTTCCGGGCTTCATCCATGAAAGGAGTGGAGACCAGGATGGTGATGCCTTTTTCCTGAAGCCGGGACAGCATCTGCCAGAACTCTTTGCGGGAAACCGGATCTACTCCTGTGGTGGGTTCATCGAGGAAAAGCACCTGCGGATCGTGGATCAGGGCACAGCAAAGGGCAAGTTTCTGCTTCATTCCGCCGGAGAGGGCACCGGCCCTGCGCTGACGGAACGGAGCTATCTGTTCATAAATATCCCTGATCTGTTCATAATGATCCTGAATGGTTGTATGGAATACCGTAGCAAAGAAGTTCAGGTTTTCTTCCACGGTCAGATCCGGATAGAGGGAAAAACGTCCCGGCATGTAGCCCACTTCCCGGCGGATGGCTTTGTAGTCGGTACATACGTCTCTCCCGTCGACGCAGGCTTTGCCCTGGTCGGGGGTGAGCAGGGTGGCCAGAATCCGGAAAAGAGTGCTTTTCCCGGAACCGTCCGGACCGATCAGCCCGAAGATCTCTCCCCGGGAGACTGTGAGGGAAACATCTTCCAGAGCCCGGACGGAACCGTAGCTTTGCTCACGTGGCTGACGGATATGATTGTCTCTCCGGTATTCATGGCTGTTCGTCGTTAAACAGGACTTCACCATACATGCCCAGCTTGATGTAGCCGTCGTTGCGGACTGCAATCTTGACGGCATAGACCTGATTGGCCCGTTCATCGTCGGTCAGGATGGTTTTGGGGGTGAATTCGGCTTCATCGGCAATCCAGGTCACTTTGCCCGGATAGGCTTTCCGGTTATTGTCACCGAAGTCGGCAAACACCCGGACCTGATCTCCCAGTCTGACCGAGGCCAGCTGGGTGGAGGTGACATAGGCACGCAGGCAGATGTTTTCGGTGTCTGCAATCTTGAACAAGGGTTTTCCGACGGTGGCCAGTTCCCCCGGTTCGGCATATTTGGCCAGGATTGTTCCGCTGATCGGTGTACGGATGTGGCACTTCTGAAGCTGGTCTTCAATCCGGGCGATCTGGACGGCTATGGAGGAACTCTGTTCGTTGAGGCTTGCAGTACTGTTTTCCAGAGAGGAGATCTGAGCTTCCAGCTGGCGGTTGAGCAGGGCAAGCTGGGCATCCCAGTCGTCCAGCTGCTTGCGGTTGGCTGCATCCGCTTTCAGCAGGTTCTCGACACGGTTGCGCTCACGCCGGGCCGTGGTGATCTGTTCCTGCGTGGCGGCTATCTGCTTCCGGATGTCGGGACGCTGGCTGGTGAAGGACTTCCGGCTGGCCTCCAGCTGGAGTTTCTGCAGATGAAGCTGGACCGTATCGACCAGTCCGACTTCGGTTCCCCGGGAAAAGCGGGTTCCTTCTTCTGCATTCAGGAAAAACAGACGGCCGGCAGCTTCGGACGAAACAATGATTTCGGTAGCTTCAAAGGTGCCCGTAGCATCAAATTCCGGACGGGAACTGCATCCGGAGAGGCCAAGCAGTGTTAGTAGGAAAAATAGTTTTTTCATGTCTTTAAGCGGTGTTTTTACGGGAAAGGAGATTATTCGTTGGTCAGGTATTGCAGCTGATAGTAAGTCAGAAGCAGCTGGATTTCATGCAGGGCCTTGTCCTGTCGGGCCAGATTCTCCCGCGTCAGTTCACGGAGCATTTCGGTGACGGAAAGGGTGCCGTTGGCCACTTTGCTTTCGGCAGCCTGCCGGATGTGTGTACGCAGGCGGATGATTCATCGTCTTTTTTCATCTGTTCCCGGAGGGTACGGACGGTTTCATCCTGTTGTGTCAGTTGCATGCGGGTGTTGAACAGAAACAGATTGCGGTTACTTTCAATCTTCAGCCGTTCGTTGTCCAGCTGACGACGGTCATTCCTGAGGGTGTACAGGCTGCCGAAGTTCCAGCTGAGCCGGGCTCCGACGAGGTAGGAAGGTTCGAAGGCATCTTTCAGCATGTTCAGGCCGGGATTGCCGTAAGCTCCCTGTGCAAAGAGGCTGAGTTGTGGCCGGATGCCTGCCTTGAGAGCCTGTTCCCGGACGTTGAGCTGGTATTGCCGGGCGTTGTAGAGAGCGAGTTCCGGCCGCCTGATCTGCAAAGACTCCGTCAGTACGGGAGTATCGGGCCGGGTCAGGTGTACGGACTCTTCCAGCTGTTCTCCCGTCAGGAGAGAAAGCATCCGGATATATGCCCGCCGGTTGTTCTCCAGACTGATACGCTGCTGATGCGACTGAAGGATCTCTACCTGAACCGCATCTACGTCGGCTTCATTGGCCAGCCCGTTGTCGCGATAAGAGCAGACAGCTTTCAGGTTCCGTTCCAGCTCCTTATTATATAAGGTGTTTTGGGTGAGCTGTTCGTCCAGCAGCAGAATCCCGAAGAAAACCTCGTTCACCCGTTCATTGACGGCATACATGCTGACGTCCAGCTGGCGGGTGGCTTCCTCGGAGGCAGCCGATATCTGCTTCTTCCGGTTACGGATGATTCCGCCATCCCAAAGGTTTTGTCTGACTTCCACCATCACCTGATACTGGTCTTTGGGCATTCCCCTGAAAGATACTCCCGGCACTTCGAACGGAAGGGTAGTGGCATCGCTTTGGTAAGAGGCTTTGCCGCTGAGAGAAATCTGGGGAAGATTGCCTTTGGCTGCATTGGCTAGGCTGTATTCTTCCGAGAGCCGGATCAGCTGGTATTGGGTGACCAGCGGATAGTTGTCCTGTGCCTTGCGCTGACATTCTTCCAGGGTGAGCTGGGCAGAAGCCGGCAGGATCATTCCGGTCATCAGCAGGAGAAGAAGAAAGGTTCGTATCATAGTGTTTTATCTTGAAAGGTTCTTGTATGCAAAGGTAGAAGTTTCCGGAAGGAATGGAAGCCCTATATGTAAGACTCTATGTCCTGATACTCCGATTTTCATGGTTTTATACCTGAAAAGTGGAATGAAATATTATCTTTGCAGGAAGTAAACAGTTGATATGATGCAAAAAGGAATTCAGAATCTGGCCTTGAAACAGGTCCTGGGCTTTCCGCTTCAGGACTGCAGGGATTACCGTTTCATTCGGGAAGAACTGGGGCTGGTCCGTTCCATCAGGGGCATACAGGATGTCAAGGATTTCATTTCGATCATCGGACAGCCTTATCGTCTGACGGAGGGACGTGTTGTGTGTATCCGCTCGGGACAAATCCGTTTGCGCGTGAATCTGATAGAACGGGTCTTGTGTGCCGGGCAGCTGGTTGTCGCTTCCTCCGGTACCTTGTTTGAGGTGGTGGAGATCTCTTCCGACTGTGATTTTTGCATGCTGGCCTTTGCCAATCGCCTGATGGAGGAAGAACGTCCCGTAGGATTGCTGAAAACTTATTTGCAGGGCAGGCTTTTCCTTTCCCTGGCATTGACGGCAGAGGAAGAGGAACGTCTGCAGAAGATTTTTGTTCTGTTGTGGGAGGTTCTGCACGACGAGCCGTTTGCCCGGGAAACGGTGACCGGCGTTATTTCCGTTCTGTTCCATCAGATTGATTATTTCCGGAAGCAGGGACTTTCAGAAGAGCAGCCGAAACGTACACGGCAGGAGGAAGTTTTTGAGCATTTTATTGATCTGATCAACCGTTATGCCCTTTCAGAACGCAATGTCTCTTTCTATGCCGGACGTCTGTTTCTGAGTCCCCGTTATCTGAGTACGCTGGTTCGTCAGGTCAGTCATCGTACTGTCATGGACTGGGTGAATGAGGCAGTGGTGCAGGAGGCCAGGCTGCTTTTGCGGCATACGGACAAACCGGTTTACCAGATAGCTGATGAGTTGCAATTCCTCATGCGTACCTTTTCCGACTACTTTTCCGTCATCGAGCACCAGAATCTGCTCCGCATGGAGAATCGTGCTGATCCGCTGTGCCACTGATGATCACGGTGCTGTCTTTGACATTCTCCGCCAGTGCTTTTCGAAGCGCCGCATCCGTTTTCAGGTCAAGTGCAGAAAAACTGTCGTCGAAAATAAAGATTTTCGGGTCTTTGCAATCGCACGCGCAATCGCCAGACGCTGTTTCTGTCCGCCGGATACGTTCGTTCCGCCCTGTGCAATCGCGGTTTCGTATTTGTCATCTTTTGCCTCGATAAACTCGGTTGCCTGCGCAATTG
>ENA-OQBV01000626-OQBV01000626.1-human-gut-metagenome-genome-assembly--contig:-NODE-626-length-19437-cov-3.160590_pt1 | contig 19437 bp, 15 predicted proteins | sample MGYA00242750_ERZ504559 | MGnify/ENA primary metagenome ERZ504559 (study PRJEB26092, sample SAMD00036230) | human gut metagenome | host: Homo sapiens | study: EMG produced TPA metagenomics assembly of... | reverse complement strand
AAAGGCTATGGATTTAACTCCGCAAGCTTGGGAGATAGAAATCATACGTTCAAAAGGCTTAGTCACAAAGATGTGAGAGCTTAGGAATCGGTTTGCCGGAGTTTGTCCTGTATGGAAAAAACTGCCTCCGCTGTTTGTATCATATCGGATTCCGTTATTTTAAGGCCTTGCCATCCGAGAAAGCATTACCCACTTTTTCTCCTACTTTCAGATAATCATTATTGAACGGGTCGAAGATGACGGGAATAACTTTGGAGGCATCCACTTTTCCATTCTTATCCAGTGCACGTTCATCTACACTTACATTGACTATTTCGCCGCGCAGGATACAGGTTTCGGGATTGTAATCCTTCAGCTTGCATTCCACAGCTACGGATAATTCATCAATCAGCGGGGCATCCACAAACTCCGACCGGGTGGCATGGAATCCCGCACGGGCGAATTTGTCCGGAACCTTGTTGCCCGAAACAATGCCTACATAATCGCAAGCGATGATTTGCCCGGCTTCTGCCATGCTCACTGTGAATGCTTTGCGTTTCAGAATGTTGGCCGTTGTCTTGTGACCTTCACTGATACAAATACTGATTTCATTCATTTCACTGATACCGCCCCAAGCCGCATTCATGGCATTGGGAATACCGTTTTCATCGTATGCAGCGATGATAAATACCGGTTGCGGATAGGTAAAAGGTTTTGCTCCTAAATTCTTTCTCATACTATTTATTTTTTAGTCCATTGTTTAATCTCTTCTTTGGTAGCACCGTTCATCAGCCTGCCTTTCTGCCAGTTCAGGTTGGGATAGGCTTTCTTTAATTCTTGTTCGGCGTTAGAAATGCGGCTTCCACCCGAGGTAGCGAATGGAATGAGGATCTTGCCTGTGAAATCACCTTTTTCTATAAAACTGTTGATGATTCTTGGAGCCAGGTTCCACCAAATGGGGAAACCGATATAGATGGTATCATAGGCTGCCAAGTTTTTGGGCTGGGAACGCAATGCGGGACGTGACAGGGCGTCTGCCATTTCCACACTGCTGCGCGAGGATTTGTCGTGCCAGTCCAGGTCGGCGGAGGTATATTTCTTTGCAGGTTGTATTTCGTAGAGGGCTCCGCCTGTCACCTCCGCTACCTGTTTGGCGGCTTTCTCTGTTGTACCTGTTGCCGAGAAGTAAGCTACTAATGTTCTGTTGCTCTGTTTCTGTGCGTTTACGGTAATACACAGTATCATGATTACCGTCATAAATAATCCGAGTCTTTTCATACGATTTATGTTATTTGGTTCAAATATACGTTTTAATATTTTATGATGTTGCAAATTTAGGTATATTTGCTTGGGTTCTTTGTAGATAAATTACGGGTATCCTAACCTTAATTACAGATTCTGCCATATAATATGGAGGGGTAGTCCGGCAGGAACATTCCGGCTCTTCTTTTTATTCCCGGATGGGATAAGATTCAGTAACTAAGGTAAAATAATCCGTAATTGGGGTTATAACCTTGTCCGGATAACCTCCTATTTTTGTAACCGTATTATTCAAATAACTGAAAAAGCTATATTTTAGCAGGCATTAAACAAGTTAGAATGATGGATAAAATATTAAATTTAGACAGTGTGGACCAATATAACAGTCTATACGGACTTGAAACACTGAATCCGTTGGTCAGTGTCATTGATTTGAACAAGGCTACCCGGCAGATGGACTATGTGCACTGGAACTATGGTGTTTATGCACTTTATCTGAAATTGGAGAAAGCTTGTGATATCAAGTACGGGCGTCGGAGTTATGACTATCAGGAAGGAACCGTAGTATGTTTTGCTCCGGGACAAACAACGGAAACCACATTGACCACCGACCGTGTGCAGTTGAATGTGCTTGGAATTCTTTTTCATCCGGATTTGTTACGGGGGACTACGCTTGGAAAAACAATAAAGAAATATACTTTCTTTTCGTATGAAGTGAGCGAGGCGCTGCACCTTTCGGAAGATGAGCGCAATATTATGACAGATTGCCTGAAGATTATCCGTATGGAACTGGAACGGGGGGTGGACAAGCATAGTAAGACCTTGCTGGTAAACTATATAGAACTGCTTCTTAATTACTGTATGCGTTTTTATGAACGTCAGTTCGCCACCCGCAGTCATTCGAACCGTGATGTGTTGACACGCTTTGAAGGGTTGCTTGACGATTATTTTGAGGGCGAACTTGCCGAGCGTGACGGATTGCCTACCGTGAAATACTTTGCTGACAAACTGTGCCTTTCATCCAACTACTTCGGGGATATGTTCAAGAAGGAAACCGGCAAGACCCCACAGGAATATATTCAGGAAAAAGTGATAGAACTGGCGAAAGAACGGATGTCCGACAGGAGAGAAACCGTCAGCAGGGTAGCTTATTCACTGGGATTTCAATATCCGCAGCATTTCTGCCGGTTGTTCAAGAAGCGTGTGGGCTGTACACCGAATGAATATCGTACACAAAACCTTCCTTTATAGTATCCTGTTTTAACAAGCAATGAAAGAGACTATGTTGGACTTGAAGACTGTATATGAATGTAATCGCTGTCTGGGTTGCAAGACATTGCATCCGCAGGTGAGCATCATCAATCTGGAGAATCCTTCATTGGAAGAGGATGCGGTGAAATTTGAATTCTATGCTGTCTTGCTGATTGAGGATTGTCCGAGCGGTTGTTGCTGCTGCGGACGGAAATATTATGATTACTCCAATGCTACCATGGTGTTTCTCACTCCCGGCGAGATCTTTCGTATGAGTAAGGAGAATACGTTGCCGGATAAAGGATATCTTTTGGCATTTCATCCTGACCTGTTGTTCCGCACCTCACTGAAGAATCATATTAAAAATTATACCTTTTTCCATTATCGCAAGGAAGAAGCGCTGCATCTTTCACGGCGTGAGACAGAGAAAGTGACGTGTTGCCTCTCGAATATAGAGGATGAGTTGCATCATCCCATTGATACTCATAGCAGTATTATTCTTTCCCGGCATATAGAACTTCTGTTGGATTATTGCACCCGGTATTATGAACGTCAGTTTATTACCCGTGAGAATAAGAACAAGGCTCTTTTGGAAAACATGGAACGTTTGTTTGTGGAATATATCGCATCCGGAAGATTGCAAGGCGGCAAGTTGCCCACATCCGGCTATATGGCGGGAGAGCTTGATTTGTCTGTCGCTTACTTCAATGATTTGCTGAGATTTGAAACCGGCAAGACTTTGGAGGAATATTTTCAACTGAAGCGGCTGGATATAGCCAGGCACATGTTGTTGCAGGACGGTCATACGCCTGCTGCTGTGGCACGGAAGTTAGGCTATCCTAATGTGCAGTGCTTCAGTGTGCTTTTCAAGAAAATAACAGGTGTCGCCCCCAGTGATTACCGGCTCTCGCAGAATTGATAACCGGGTTGCAATACCATGTTCTTGTGATACAGTTCCTTTCTGTAAAAATGGTAATTCTATCTGTAATTTATCTACAAAGAATGAATGGGGTCTGGCTTATCTTTGCATTGTGAAATGAAAGCGGCTTTGTTCGCATCGGAATGAAGTAAGACAACAGATGAAATCATTTAAATAGGTAGAACGATGTATATTGAACAAGTAAATTCTCCGCAAGACATAAAACGGTTTTCTGCGGAACAGTTAAGACAGTTGGCCGGTGAAGTCCGCAATGCATTATTGACCAAGTTAAGTGCTCACGGAGGGCATGTGGGACCTAATCTGGGAATGGTGGAGGCTACAATAGCATTGCACTATGTATTCAATTCACCGACGGATAAGATGGTATATGATGTATCCCATCAAAGTTATACACATAAGATGCTGACCGGGCGTAAGGATGCTTTCCTGAATCCGGAGGATTATGATGTGGTATCCGGATACACCAATCCCCGGGAAAGCGGGCACGATTTTTTCACTATCGGCCATACTTCCACCTCTGTCAGTCTGGCTTGCGGTCTTGCCAAAGCCAGAGATCTGAAAGGCGGACACGAGAATATCATTGCCGTGATAGGGGATGGATCGCTCAGCGGCGGGGAAGCTTATGAAGGTCTGAGTAATGCGGGAGAAATGGGAACCAACCTTATTATAGTGGTTAATGATAATGAAATGTCCATTGCCGAAAACCACGGTGGGCTCTATCAGAACCTGAAGGAACTGCGCGATACGGAGGGACGGTCGTCCTGTAATTTCTTCCGTTCTCTGGGGTTGGATTATCTTTATGTGGGAGAGGGGAATGATATTCCGTCTTTGATTGCGGCTTTTGCCAAGGTGAAAGATACATCACGTCCCACAGTGGTTCATATTCACACACAGAAAGGAAAGGGATACGCTCCGGCAGAAGCCGACCGGGAGGAATTTCATTGGGAGATGCCTTTCGATCTGGAAACGGGTAAGCCGAAGGTGGATTGCAGCGGTATGGAGGATTACCATAGCCTGACCGGGAAGTTTTTGTTGGAGAAAATGAAGGAGGACCACACGGTTGTTGCCATCAGCTCGGGTACTCCTACTGTGATAGGTTTTACTCCTGAACGCCGGAAACAGGCAGGGCGTCAGTTTGTGGATGTAGGTATTGCCGAGGAACATGCCGTGGCATTGGCATCGGGTATCGCTGCCGGTGGCGGACGTCCGGTGTACGGGGTTTACAGTACTTTTGTCCAGCGTTGCTATGACCAGTTGTCTCAGGATTTGTGTATCAATGGAAATCCGGCGGTGATCACTGTGTTTATGGGGACAGTAGCCGGAATGAACGATGTGACTCATCTGGGTTTCTTCGATATTCCGCTTATCAGCAACATCCCGAATATGGTTTATCTGGCTCCTACGTGTTCCGAAGAGTATTTTGCTATGTTGGAATGGGCTGTCCGCCAGACGGAATATCCCGTTGCTATCCGTGTGCCGGGAGCGGCAGTGGTGCATCGTAAGGAAGAGTTTGACACGGATTATAGCGAGTTAAACCGCTACAAAATGACAGCCAGGGGAGAAACTGTCGCTATTCTTGCATTGGGTTTCTTTCTATGATTTGGGACAGGCTTTGAAGAATAAGCTCCGGGAAGAGTCGGGTGTTGAGGCTACTTTGATTAATCCCCGTTACATAACAGGGCTTGGACGAACCGATGCTGGAAGAGTTGAAAGTGGGGCATCGTATTGTCGTAACGTTGGAAGACGGGGTGCTGGATGGAGGATTCGGCGAGAAGATAGCGCGTTATTATGGTAATTCTGAAATGCGGGTGCTGAATTACGGACTTCGTAAAGAATTTGCAGACCGCTATAATCTGGATGAGCTGATGAAAGCCAACAGGTTGACTGACAAGCAGATGGCGGAGGATATTGCCGGTATATTAGGATAACCGTTTTACGGAATGGCTGAAGTCCAAGACTTCAGCCATTTTTGTAATAGTGAAATAGATAAGCCGGATTAAAACTGTTTGTTACCATAAGTATGAGAACTGGAATACTTATTCTTTTTCCAGAAGCGAATAAAACACAGGATGATAATCGGGAAGTAGTTCCGGGTGAAAAGCTTTTATCATGTCACTCAGAAGAACATCGGGTGAGAGGGGAAGATTCTCATACAAAGGTATCCATTCCAGATTGCAATAAATAACTTTCTTTTCTTTAAAAGCCCGAAAATCAGCATATTGTGGATTGGAAGCTTTTAATGCTTCATAAGAGAACTCTCCTTTATAACCATTCATCACTCTCCAGTAGCCGGCATTATATCCTTTGGCGTATACGGTTTCAAAATCCATGAGTACACCTCCTGTTTCAGGATTATCCTTCATAAAGTAATCGGCCCCTGCGTCGGCGAACAAGCGGGCATAGAAACTTTGTCCTCCGGGTACATACCAGGTACCTCTTCTCATTTCTCCACTGAATACACTGGGACGCTGTTTTACATTGGAAACTTTGGCTTTCAATAGGTTATAGCGTTGTTCCATTTGTGCAAATAATTGGCATGCCTCTTCCTCTTTACCGATAAACATACCTGCTACCTTGATCCATTCGGACAGCCCCAATGGTGATGTTTCCTTGAATGCCCAATAGGGGACCAGAGGGATGTTCAGCTCTTTCATCACTTCATACCCTCCCCGGCGGTTGGGAGATACGAAAATGATATCGGGTTGGGATGCAATGATAATTTCCGTATCAAAGTTTCCTTCCATTCCTATCTTTTTCACCCGTCCGTCTTTTAATCGGGCAAGCCATTCCTTATTCTGCATCCGGCGGGTGGTACTTGTCGCTACCACTTTGTCATAAGCATTCAGACCGGTAAAACCTGCCAGTTGCGGCGTGGTCATGCAGATTACTCTGTCTGTCGGAGTCGGAATAACGGTATAGCCATCGGGTATCTCAGCTTTTGTTCCTTTAGGAACTAAGGCGAAAAGTTCGGGTATTGCATGGTTATTGTTCGGCTCCGAGATGGACAGAAGCTTTACTCCATCCGGACGAACAGTTATTTTGAAGCCTTTGGCATAACGGGGGGCCAAGGCTGTTTGTATGGTATCTGCGGAAGATAGCCCGTTTTCACTCACTGGGTTGCGGCTTTTATAGCCGCAACCTGCCAGGCAGAAAGTTGTTATGAGCAGATAGACAAGTCTGGTTTTAGAAGCCATGCTAAAAATAGTTTTATTGCTTGAAACGAACCAGCAGACTGACATAGAAAGAGCGTCCCGGTGTCAGAGTGGCATAATTACTGTTATAAGGACGGTCATCTGTGTAATTGAAAATGTTTTCAACTCCGACGGCGGGTTCCAGAGCAACAGATTTTAAATTGAATGAATGGCGTGTGTTGATATCCCAAAGCTGGTGGGCGGGGGCGTCACCGTAAGTTTTAGACCAGCGTGTACCTTGATAGCGTCCGTTGATTGCAATATTGAATGTATAATCATTCCATGTTTTTCGCCAACTGGCATTGAAATTACCCGAGTGACGTACTGTTCTTTCCAAACGGATGTCTTCCGTACGGTTGCGCCCGTCCGTGTAAATATAGTTTGCTCCGAACATGAAGCCTGTGAAGGGACGGACTGAAAAACCTATGTCAAAGCCTTTCACACGTGCCTTTTCTATATTGCGGTACTGGCGTCTGCGAGTGATACCGTTTTCAATATCTTCGGGTGTTGTTCCTATATCTTCCGCTTCGATCTTGTCTTTCAGGTCATTCTGATAAATGGACGCGGCAATGGAGAACAAGCGATGATTGTATTCTATATTCAAATTATAGAAATTGCTCTTTTCCGGGTCCAGGCCAGGGTCTCCGACAGTGATTTGTCCACGGCTTTCAGAAACGGCATACATTTGTTGCAAGGTAGGTGAACGGAATCCGGCAGCGTAAGATGCACGTACATTCAGTCCTGAATATTGGTACATCAAGGATAGTTTGGGCGTGAACTGGCTTTTAAACTTTTCATTATAGGCATACCGTATACCTGCCACTACGCTGATTGCATCCAGTAGTTTTACTTCGTCCTGTACGTATGCTGCCAGTGTATAAACACTTTGGTATTCATTATTCAGCATCTTGCTGGTTTCAGTCGGCTCCAAGCCTTCGAATACATAGTCCAGTCCGGTAAAAAGTGTATTGTTCTCGTGAGTCTTGAATACACCTTTTAGATTGGCATTGGTGTAAGTCTGGTCTTTACTGAGGACTTCATCACCGGTTTTATGCGTTTTTGCATCATTTATATAGTCATAAAAAGAACGGAAATTGGTGGTGCTTATATTCCCTTCTATATATGAAGCCCGCTTAGCCAACAGATATTTGGCTGTTCCACCCACTGTATAGGACTGATGCCGGTTGTTGTAATCGTAAGCTCCGGTACGGTCGTTTTCGCTGATAAAAAGATTACCGTTTAAATGAAGACTTAAACGCTCTGTGGCTGCGTAGCTCAAGGTTTGGCTCACATTATGCGAATGATTTTTATAGACCGGTTTCTTTGTGGTTTCCACCAGTTCTCCCTTGCTTTCCTCATACGGATTCAGTTGCCATCCATCCGAAGTGCGGTAATTATAGTTCAAGTGTGCGGATAATTTTCCATCATTGGCGTCTGCGTTGACTGATTCTGAAATTCGTCCGTGAGAACTTACACGGGTATTGGAAGATACATTCAATGCAGATTTAGGATCATCGGTAATGATATTGATTACTCCTGCGATGGCGTCACTGCCATAAAGGGCGGAAGATGCTCCTTTTAATACTTCAATACGTTTTACGGCATCCATATTGATCCGGTCGTAATCTATAGACCCCGAAATATCTCCGGCTACTTTTTTACCGTTAATTAATACGAGGAGGTATTTATCAGGCAGTCCGTTTACGTATAGGGTTGTTCCCATAGCGGTGGTTTGCACCGAGATAGAGGGAACCAGTTTCACCAAAGCATCCTGGAAACTGGATGGATTGGCATTTTGCAGGTCACGTTGGGAAATGACCTCTACGGGTACAGGGCTGTCTTTCAGCTTGTGGTGAGTTCCGGTTCCGGTTACCACTACCTGATCCATGTTGAAAGTGGTACCTTTCAGCCTTATCACCATTTCTTTTTGACTTTGACTGACTTTCTGAGTAACAGGAGCATAATTCAGGCAACTTGGTACGCAGGGTATACGTCCCCCTCTTTGATGTCTTTCAACAAAAATTCTCCTTTAGGATTGGTGCACATCCTATTGTAGTTTGTTCCAAACGTACGTTAGCGCCTTCCACCGGCTTTCCTGTACGGGCATCCACTACTTTTCCACTTAACGATATCTGGGCGGATGCTACACACCACCATGCTTGCCGAATAAGGCTGTCCAGTAAACTTCTTTTTCATCGAAATATTTAAGAATTAATAATAGCTTTCCTGGCCCCGGGAAAGCGTGAATTATCTATGTTCAGACTTGGCAGGTTCCTGGCTTCACCCTGAAAAGCGCCTTCCCATTCTTACAAAGGAAACAGTGGCATGGCGAGAGTTGCTTTTCATTGGACGGGCTTCACAGTAGCGGGTCACTGCTTCGGATTCTATAACCGAATTCCCTTTTATGCAAAATACGGAAAGTACTTACATCACCAAATCTGATGCAAAGGTAGGGTTTATTTTAAAATCTTTTGGGATTCTGAAAATAAAAGAAACATTTTTGTGATGTTTGATACTGATTTATAGGCTTCTTAATATATAAGGAAGGGACAACTAAGGACGAATGGGCATTTTCTTTGGCAGGATGAGAGGCTTGTTTCCGGTTTTAAATCCATAACTACTATTAATAGGTATTGACTGCTATTGGAAATAGTTCTATCTTTGTCCCCGTTACGATGAAGAAATATTTGATTCATATTCTAAAGCTCTTCCTTCCGCTGATATTTATTGCCTATTTGGGAGGGATCACCCTTTTTACTCACTCGCATGTGGTAAATGGGGTAATCATCGTACATTCGCATCCGTTTAAAGGGGAGCATCAACATACGGAGGTGGAATTGGAAACAATTTTCTTCCTCTCTTCTTTCGCTGCTTCCGATAGTTTGCTCACACCATTTTCCGCATCAATCTTATTAGTATTGCTATGCTTGCTGGCTACTCCGATTGTAGAACACATTAAACCGGCAAAAGCTTGTTGCGGCATTTATTTGCGTGCGCCTCCTGTTGTTTATTAAATAAAGAATTTTCACGTTAGTAGAATGTTTTCCGTTGCCATTATGTGCATACGGATTCGTTCTTCTGACCGCTATCCTTTTATTCATAAATAAACAGAACAAGAACACATGAAGAAATACATTTTTTTCTTGATGGGAGTAGTATGCTTTTTACTCTCGTCACTGGCTGTGCACGCCAATGAATTGAATAAGTCTGATGCAAATATTATAGGACATGTATTAGATAAGAGTACGAAAGAACACCTCTCTTTTATCAGTGTATCGCTGAAAGGGACTACCATAGGGACTATGACTGACGCCAGTGGACACTATTTTCTTAAAAATCTGCCTGAAGGAGAATTTACCATGGAGGTAAGTGCTGTCGGTTATAAGACAGTCAGCCGGAAAGTAACTTTAAGAAAAGGGAAAACTTTGGAGGAGAACTTCGAGATAGAAGAGGATCTGATAGCGTTGGATGGAGTAGTGGTGTCTGCCAATCGTAGTGAGACCACCCGCCGTATGGCACCTACTTTGGTAAACGTAATGGATGTGAAAGTATTTGAGAATACAAATTCCTCTACATTGTCGCAAGGGCTGAATTTCCAACCCGGAGTGCGTGTGGAAAATAATTGTCAGAACTGTGGTTTCCAACAAGTACGTATCAATGGGTTGGATGGCCCTTATACGCAGATATTGATCGACTCGCGTCCTATATTCAGTGCTTTGGCCGGTGTATATGGATTGGAACAGATACCTGCCAATATGATTGAGCGTGTAGAAGTGATGCGCGGAGGAGGTTCGGCATTGTTCGGCTCTTCAGCCATTGCGGGAACCATTAATATTATCACTAAGGAGCCTGTACGGAATTCAGGACAATTGACACATACCCTGACAGGTATAGGAGGTACTTCTTCTTGGGACAATAATACGACACTGAACGCTTCATTAGTGACTGATAATCATAAAGCAGGATTGTATATTTTTGGACAGAACAGAGAAAGAAGCGGTTATGACAGTGACGGAGATGGATATACCGAATTGCCAAAACTGAAAAATCAGACAGTAGGTTTTCGTTCTTTTATTAAAACAAGCACGTATTCAAAACTGACTTTTGAATATCATCATCTCAGTGAGTTCCGTCGTGGCGGGAATAAGTTGAACCGTCCTCCCCATGAAGCGGATATAGCCGAACAATTGCAGCATACTATCAATAGCGGGGGAGCGAAATTTGATTATTTCTCTCCTGATGAGAAACAGCGGCTGAGTGTATATGCCTCTGCACAGCATACAGGACGTGACAGTTATTATGGTGGAGGACAAGATGTGAATGCGTATGGCGCGACCACGGATTTTACCTGGGTCACAGGATCGCAGTATATCTATAGTTTTGATAAATGCTTTTTTATGCCTGCCGATTTTACCGGAGGTTTGGAATATAACCAGGATAACTTGACGGATGATATGTGGGGATATAACCGTTATACCAGACAAGAAGTCCGTATAGCCAGTGCATTTTTCCAAAATGAATGGAAGAATAAGCAATGGAGTTTTTTACTTGGAGGACGTTTGGACAAACATAATATGGTGGATCATGTGATCTTTAGTCCGCGTGCTAATCTTCGTTACAATCCGACCGAGAATATGAACCTGCGTGCCAGTTATTCTTTCGGATTCCGTGCGCCTCAGGCTTTTGATGAAGATTTACATATAGAAAATGTAGGTGGGACAGTGTCTATGATTGAACTGGCAAAAGACTTGACAGAAGAAAAATCACAAAGTCTGAGCGTATCGGGAGATTTGTATCATCGTTGGGGAGATTTCCAAGGAAACTTGCTTATAGAAGGTTTTTATACTTTGCTTTCCGATGTATTTGCCTTACGCCAGATAGGGGAGCGTGACGGTATTATTATCAATGAACGGTATAACGAGAAGGGAGCCAAAGTGTATGGTTTGACTTTGGAAGGAAAGATTGCTTATCGTTCCTTACTTCAATTGCAGGCCGGCGTTACCATGCAGAAAGCTGAATACAAGCAGGCACGTGCATGGAGTGATGATGAAACGGTGCCGATGGAGAAAAAAATGTTCCGTACTCCGGATACTTATGGATATTTCACTTTGTCATACAACCCTTTCGTACCGATGACTATTGCATTGTCCGGTACTTATACCGGTAGTATGATGGTAGAGCATAAAGCTGGTTTTATTGATAAGGACATTGCAGTGAATACACCTGATTTCTTTGAATTGAATCTGAAAGCCGGTTATGACTTCAATTTGTATAAAGGCATAACCATGCAAGTAAATGCCGGAGTACATAATATTTTTAATGCGTATCAAAGTGATTTTGACCGGGGGCAAAACGTGATTCCGGTTATATTTATGGGCCGAGTATGCCACGTTCTTACTTTGCCGGAGTGAAATTGAGTTTTTAATTTGTATATATCATTGCCGGGAGAGGACGGATAGCGCTCCTCTCCCGGCAATTTGCGTCATAGAATAAATAACCTATTATAGGGCTTTCGAACAGGTTATTTTAGATAATAATTCTTTTGATACACTTTATTTAGAATAATTATCTAAATTGGAATGCTTTATTGGATGTAAAATCTGCTATTCCTATCTTTGTGGAGAAATAAATCTGAAATGTGATTAATATAAAGATAAATCTCCTATATAACTATCCGCTATATGGATTTATCGGAATTAATAAGTAAAAAGGTCAAAAAAGATGGGTATTGCTGAGTTGATAAATAAGGAAAAGAAAACAGCATTTTCTTTCGAGGTTCTTCCACCGTTGAAAGGTACTGGAATTGAAAAACTATATGCTACAATAGATACATTACGGGAATTTGATCCTCTTTATGTCAACATTACCACTCATCGCAGCGAATATGTGTATCGCGAGTTGGGGGGTGGTTTATATGAACGTAATCGTTATCGGCGGCGTCCGGGTACGGTGGCGGTGGCTGCGGCTATACATAATAAATATGATATCACTGTTGTGCCGCATATTTTGTGCAGTGGGTTTTCACGTGAAGACACGGAATATATATTGCTTGATTTGCAATTTTTAGGTATTACTAATCTGTTGGTACTCCGGGGAGACAAGGCAAAAGATGAATCTTCTTTTGTTCCCGAGAAAAACGGTTATGCCCATGCTTTGGAGTTGGAAGAGCAGATTAATGCTTTTAATGAAGGAAAATTTATTGATGGAACACCTATTCAGGCTCCTTTAACTCCTTTTCGTTATGGTGTGGCAGGTTATCCGGAGAAGCATGAGGAATCTCCTAATATAGAACAAGATTTATATTGGTTAAAAAAGGAAAGTGGAAGCCGGAGCCGATTATGTAGTGACACAAATGTTTTATGATAACCAAAAATACGTTGCCTTCGTGGAGCGTGCAAGAAAAGAGGGGATTAATGTTCCTATCGTACCGGGTATCAAACCTTTTTCCAAACTATCACAGCTTAGCGTTATTCCCAAAACGTTCAATGTGGATTTACCACAGGAACTGGTCGTGGAAGCAATAAAATGCAAGGATGATAAAGAAGCGCGTGCATTAGGCATAGAGTGGTGTGTCAATCAATGCCGGGAACTGATAGCATATGGAGTTCCGGGAATACATTTTTATACAGTGGGTGCGGTGGAGAATGTGAAAGAGGTGGCGGCAGCTGTTTATTGATAGTCTTTAATGGAAATGTTTCTGTCAGGCCATTTATTGCTCCGTATCTTAATGGGTTTAAGATGCGGAGCAAAATATATTTTGTAAATGGGTTATAAGTCATCTTCCAAAGCTGTACTTTTGGCATAAGCCGTACTCTTTGCTTCAAAAAAATCAGTCTTTACCATATTGGCATTAGAATATTGAGATACCCAGTGCATGCTTTCCGGCTCTTTATGGTTTTCTTCGTACAGAGGGCCAAAACCTAAACTACTCCAACGGAGATTGCCTAAATATTGAATATAATCTTCTATCATTTTCCGGTTGAGTCCCTGTATATTGTCTCCTATCACATATTGTCCCCATTCTATTTCCTGCTTGACCCCCTCACGCATCATGTATTCATATATTTTTACTTTATCGGGAGTGAATAAATCCGGTTCTTCTTTCTTTAATTCCAGAATAATGTTGCGGAATAACCACAGATGCGTGTTTTCATCTCGATTGATATATCGGATTTCTTGTGCGGAACCTGACATTTTTCCATTACGGCTCAAGTTATAGAAAAACATGAATCCGCTATAGAAATAGATTCCTTCCAATATATAATTGGCGATAAGGGTTTTCATCAATGTGAATCCATCCTGACTTTCCTGGAATTCGTTATAGCAATTGCCTATAAAAGTATTTCTTTTCAGCAGGTGTTCGTCTGTTTTCCATTGGTAAAGGATCTCGTTACGCTTTTCGGGGCTACAGATAGAATCCAGCATGTAACTGTAGCTTTGGCTGTGTACACATTCCTGAAAGGCTTGGATATGGAGGCATAGATTAACTTCATTGGCTGTGATGTATTCGCTGATGGTGGGCAGATTATTGCTTTGTAAAGAATCAAGGAACACTAAAAAACTCAGGATTTTATCATAGGCGGTGCGTTCTGCTTGGTCCAGGTGAGGATAATCCTTGGTATCTTGGGTGAGATTGATTTCTTCGGGAATCCAAAAATTATTCATAGCCTGACGATACCAGTCACTAACCCATTTATAGCGCATATTATTGAAATCATTCAAATTGGTGGTGTTTCCTCCAATCATTCTTCTGTGCCGGAGGTCGGTATCTCCCTCAGGATTGAAAAGGGCATTCTTTTTTAATTTTATTGTATTCATGATTTATTGTTGTTTTATATTCTGTCTTCTTGTTTTACTGCTAACTCAAGGCTGTATATTAAAAATAAATTTGTTATTCATTCCTTGTAGGGGCGCAATACTTGCGCCCCTACAAGGAATGTTTTAGCATGACAATTCAGTACTGGAGTGTTTACGAAAAGATCAGGAGGCACAGCTTTCACATTCTTCTACTTCCAACGATTTGCTACGGACATAATATATTGTTTTTACGCCACATTCCCATGCCAGCAAATACAGGTTTAATACTTGTCTCAGGGTAAATTCATTGGTAATGTATAGATTCAGACTTTGCGCCTGGTCTATATGTAACTGCCGGATCCCTGCGGCACGGATACTCCATGTCTGATCTATCAGATAAGCACTTTTATATATCCAATAGGTCTTATCGGACAATGCCGGTGCAACACGTGGCAGCATGGCTCCTTTCTTTTCTTCCAAGAAGAAACGTTTCATTACCGGATCTGTTCCGGCAGTGGTTCCGGCAATGATACTGGTGCTGCTGGTGGGGGCAATGGCAAGAAGATAGGCATTTCTCATTCCTTGTGTGGAAACTTTTACAGCCAATGCTTTCCATTCTGGCGAATTATAGCCCCGTTTTATAAAATAAGCTCCGGTCTGCCAGTCGCTACCTTCAAAATAATGATAGGATCCTTTTTCTTTTGCCAGTTCGCTACTTGCTGCTATAGCAGCATAGTTGATACGTTCGAAAACTTTATCCATAAAATTGAGATGTTCCTCGCTTTCCCAACGAATACCGCGAACAGCAAGAGCATGATGATAACCGCTGACTCCCAAGCCGATACTGCGGTAGCGATGATTGGTAATCTGAGCGAAAGGAATCGGATAAAAGTTCAGTTCAATCACATTATCCAATGCCCGTACTACAGTTGCCACCTTTTCTTTCATTTGTTTTTCATCTTCCAAGGGCAAATGTCCTAATGAAAGGCTGGCAAGATTACATACCACAAAGTCTCCGGGCCGGATAGTTTTGACTACCACTGTATCACCATCTTCCGTACATATCTCTGTAGAGACTGTTTCAATGGAGGACATGTTTTGTGCTATTTCCGTGCAAAGATTGGAGCAATAAATGATCCCCCGGTGTGCATTGGGATTGGCACGGTTCACGGTGTCACGATTGAATGTAAAGGGAGTACCTGTTTCTACAGCCGAACGTAGTACCAGTCTGACGATATCTTTGATGCTCATACAGCGCTTGGAGAGTCGGGAGTCATTTACGCAATCCATGTATTTCTGTTCCCATTCCTTTCCGTAGTAGTCTTCCAGACAGTATCCTTTGACGGTCATTATTTCATTGGGACAGAATAAATACCATTGCTGGTTTAAATCCTGTTTCGCCATACGCCAGAATAAGTCCGGATAGCATACGGCAGGGAAGATGTCGTGCGCTTTCATCCGGTCATCTCCATTATTAGTCCGGAGTTGCAGAAACTCAGGCAAGTCTTTGTGCCATACATCCAGATAGACGGCTACGGCTCCCTGACGCATACCTAACTGGTCAACGGCTACAGCAGTGTCATTCACCAGTTTCATCCATCGGATTACACCTCCGGCCACACCTTTGAATCCGCGTATGTTTCCACCTGCGGCACGAATTTTGCCAAAATACATTCCCATTCCTCCTCCAAATTTGCTTACCATCGCAAAATTGTCTAAACTGCGGTAAATGCCTTCCAGACTATCGGGCACTGTATCAATGAAGCAACTGGATAACTGGTGATAAGGTTTTCGGGCATTTGCCAGGGTAGGAGTGGCCATTGTGACTTCCAAACGACTTAATATATCATAGAACTTTTTTACCCATTGCAGTCTGTCCTTGTTTTTCGGGCATAGCGAGATGTAAGGGCAATCCCTAAATACATTTCCTGCACAGATTCTATAGGCTCGTGTGAACGGGTACGGATCAGATAACGCTTGGCAAGCAGATCCAGTCCTGAATAATTGAAAAGCTTGTCACGTTCAGGACACATGAAGCCAGCTGCCGTTTCTATCTCTTGTGGAGTATAGGAGGCTAAGATATAATTACCATACAAACCCTCATCGGTGAGGTAACGTAATTTATCATAAAATGAAAAGATGCCGGCAGCTTCCGCCTGTTCGGCCAGTTTTTTGTTAATCGGAAATTCAGCAGACGCGCCGCAATGAATTCCCAATCGGGAGTTTCTTGTGTCGTCAGTTCTACAGCCGCTTTGACAAGTGCCGCCAACCGTTCCCCGGGTGTCATATCCGGTTTACAGAAACTTGTGAATTTCTCTGCGAGAAGGGTTAGACTATATTCCTTCCCGGAGAAGTCTTTTTGTATCTCTTTTAGTATATTTGATATAGTATCATCACCGGTTCCTGTAATGATTTGGCTAAGAGCTTTTCTTCTTTCTGTGCGTTGCCAACGGTAAAGTATATAGTTTTTGGCTTCTGCATAAAAGCCATGTTCCATCAAACTACGTTCCACTTCGTCCTGAATGCGTTCTACACTACGATTTGCTTCGTTTTGATGCAGAAATAGTTCCACTTCGTCTACTATGGTGTAGACAGCTTCATCTGTTATTTCTTTTTGGGTACTGGCAAAGCTTTTCCGTATGGCAACGGCTATTTTTTCTCTGTCGTAGGATTCTGTTGCCCCATTCCTTTTAATTATTTGCATGAGATGCTGTTGGTATGAATTATTGTATCTTTTCGTACCGCTTCCCTAACCCCACGAGTAGAAACGGCCTTTGATGAATGGCAGGTCTTCTGACTGGCTCCTCATTTCCGATGCCTTCCCGCGTTCTCGTTATGTGGAGTCAGGCAGTGGCAATAGGTACATATCGGAAATTTTATCGGAGTTTCACAGCAGCGGGACTGTCCGGGATTTACACCCGATTCCCTTTTAATCCGGATAGAGGACATCTATTCGGAACCGATTCGGGAACAAAGATAATGGAAATTGGAATTATTACAGCATTGAGTTAGTTTAAAAATCAGAAATGATTTATAAAGTTGGATGGTATTAAACATTTTGGACAAGTTCTACTACCATGCTTCCAAGCAGCACAGCTACTATTGTTATGAGTAACCAATTGATATACTTGCTTTTCGATCTCGTTTTTTCTTTTTCTGAATGACACTGATTTTTACCATATAATCCGAATTGATTCCCCAATGCGATTGGCACTGCGTTATCACTCGTGAAGTATGTACACCACATCCCATCGTGTGAGCGGAATATTCAGAAATAAATCCACTGACATCTATCAAAATTTCGGCTGTCTTATCCATTTAAATGAAGTTATGTTTTTCTTTTTTTAGAATCCATAGACACGACATGGCTTTCCAGTGGAAGGCATTTCCTTGTCAATTTCAATCTTTTAATTTTTTTATATTCAATATTTCTTCTCCTTCAAGCATTCAGGCACATAATAGAAAACAACCGTTTTTTCTCACATTCCATATCGAATAACCGGTGTTGTGAAAACATGCCTAACCCATGTGAGTCAATAAGAATAAACTTTGGATGGTTATAAAGTAATGCAGCCAGAGAGTCCCAATTAAGCTTCATGTCAAACATAAAGAAGTCTTTGGTTGCATAGTCGTTGGTTGCCATATTGCCGGTATATAAAACCAATGCTTTACCTTCTATGTCCAAGTTATTAAAGTATTCGTCGGCTGGTAGTCCGTTCCGACAATCTACCACGACGGCATCTGTTACATATTCTTTATAGCGGGGAGCTTCCATATAGCAATCCATGTGGGTGCCGATGTGTCCGAGGCGTTCCGTTTCTTTGGCATCAAGTTCGAACTGTGCCAAATCTTCATCACTTAACTGTAAATGTAGTTCTTTGGTAATCGTTTCTTGTTGGTACATATTTAAAGAATTTTAAAGTTTAACCTAATGAGAGTATCAATAATTGAGCCGTAAGTACGCGTAGGAACATAGCAAGCGGATATACGGTGGCATATCCCACGGCCGGAGCGTCACATGAAGTCAGATCATTGGAATAGGCGAGGGCAGGCGGATTAGTATTTGCTCCTGATAATACACCAATAAGGGTATAATAGTTTAATTTACAGGCATAACGCCCAATGAGCCCCGTTATGATTAATGGTACGGTCGTAATAATAGCTCCATACATAATCCAAATATATCCACCTTCATTTACAATTGTCTCTATAAAATCTTTCCCGGCTCCCAACCCTACACAAGCTAGGAATAAGGAAATCCCGATTTCTCTTATCATCAAGTTAGCACTCATCGTGGTGTATGTAATCATTTTATATTGAGGACCGAAACGACTGATAAGAATGGATACAATAAGCGGTCCACCTGCTAGACCAAGTTTTACTGGTTGTGGAATACCTGGAAACATAAATGGAATACTTCCCAAGATACATCCTAATGCGATGCCGAAAAAAATGGGGATAAGATTGGGATGATTCAGTCTCTTCATGGAGTTTCCCAAAACCTTTTCGGCATGAGTGACAGCAAGTTCACTACCAACTATAGTTACACGGTCGCCCATTTGCAACTGTAAATGTGGGGAGGCTACCAAGTCTACTCCTGAACGGTTGATACGGATGATGCTCGCACCGAAGTTATTTCGTATCTTAAGTTGTGAGAGCATTTTTCCATTTAACTCAGGCTTTGTTATCAAAATGCGGCGTGAGATAAGTTTCTTGTTTAACTGTTCCCATTCCATTTCTACCTGTTTGCCAAAAAATACTGTAATCGCTTCAATGTCAATAGGGTTCGAGATAACCAGAATCTTGTCATCAATATGTAATATCGTTTCTGAATTTACTAGTTCCACTTCCTGTTGTCCGTCATGATGGCGTATGCGCGAAATGACGAAGTTGCGGTTTACCAAAGGACGTATTTCCTTAATGGTCTTCCCATGTATTGCTTCATTTTTTATCTCTAATGTAACGGGGCGTACGGTCAGTTCCTGTAAATGTCCCAATTCCTTTTTCGGCATCAGCTTC
>ENA-OQBV01000623-OQBV01000623.1-human-gut-metagenome-genome-assembly--contig:-NODE-623-length-19453-cov-3.732692_pt1 | contig 19453 bp, 19 predicted proteins | sample MGYA00242750_ERZ504559 | MGnify/ENA primary metagenome ERZ504559 (study PRJEB26092, sample SAMD00036230) | human gut metagenome | host: Homo sapiens | study: EMG produced TPA metagenomics assembly of... | reverse complement strand
GCCTGTACCTCTACATGTTTCTTAAATTCGATCGGATCTCTGCCCTCTAATAAAAGATTGTATTTTTCATAATATAACTGTGTCAGTGCATCAATATCACCTTTGCTGACTGCATTGACATAATCTACAACCTCATTGACTGGATATGCATCGATCTCCCATCCAAATTTAATCTGTGCTTCGACTTTATCACCTTCTGTAACCGCAACATTTCTCATATTATCCGCAATCCTTACCACACGGATATTTTTACTTTCCACCATTCCGATTGCACTTCTCATCCAAGATGCGATCTTTTCTTTCACTTCTTTTGATTCATAATATCCAACAACAACTTCTCTTGGGATTCCCATTCTTGTTACGATATGTCCAAATTCCCTGTCACCGTGTGCTGACTGGTTTTCATTCATAAAATCCATATCAATCGTGTCATATGGGATTTCTTCATTAAACTGTGTGTGAAGATGTAATAATGGTTTCTTAAATGCCTGTAATCCTGCGATCCATGATTTTGCTGGGGAGAATGTGTGCATCCATGTGATGACACCGGCACATTCTTCATCTGCATTTGCTTCTTCAAATGTTCTTCTGATCGAAGTACTATCAATTAATGTCGGTTTCCATACAACTTCAAATGGTAAGATACCACTTTCATTGAAATTCTGCACAATGATCTGTGCATGTTTTGCCACATGGCTCAAACATTCATCTCCATATAAATCCTGTGATCCTGTTGCAAACCAAAATTTGTAATTTTTTTTAAGTTCCATTTTTTGCCTCCCAGTTTTATATCTATTCTTGATTCCTATTTTTACATGAGTTTCCGATCACCAATTTCGGTTCGATCAAATACTCTGTTTTCATGTCTTTATCTGATCCACCTTGTATCTTTTCCAGCAACAACTGTCCTGCCATCTCGCCAAGTTTTTCCTGTGGATGAGCAATAGTCGTTAAAGAAAGTGGATGCTGATGTGCAAGCATTGAATTATCATATCCTGTAATCGACAAGTCTTCTGGAATTGAAACACCAATCTGATGCAATCCTCCAATGATTGAAAATGCGATCTGGTCATTGTAACAGACAACTGCATCCATCTTTCTTTGATCCTTTATCATCTGAACAACCGATGTTACTGGTTTCGTCTGACGATCTTCTGTATGAAACCAGACAACCATATCTGGATCATATTGATATCCTGCTTCCTGAAGTGCCATCACATAACCTTTATGTCGTTCTCTTCCTTGATGATCATCTGCTTTAAAAACTCCTACGATATGTTGATGTCCCATATCGATCAGATATTTTGTAAGCAGATAACCTCCTTTACAGTCGTCCATAAGAATGTGGGGTTTGTCTTTCATCTCCTCATAGACTCCGTGAATAAAAATGTAGGGAATTTCATATTTATCAAGATTCTCATAAAGTTTTGGATGTCTGCATACAATCTCACTTTTACTTGGCTCAATGATCAAGCCATCAATATCTTTTGTAAGAATATCTTCAAGACATGCTGTCTCTCCTCGTCTGCTATTTTCTGTTGTCTTAAAAATAATGCTGTATCCATCTTTGGAAAGGACACTGTTGATTCCTTGGATCAATCTAGGGAATATATAATCAGAAATATAGGTTGTAACCACTGCAATGTTCTTTGATTCCTTTTTATGAAGTGCCCGTTCTGTACAAAACGTTCCCTTTCCATGAACTGCAATGATATAACCTTCTTCTTCCAGAATTGACAGCGCCTTACGTACGGTATGGCGGCTAAGATCATATTCCTGTACTAGTTGATTCTCTGACGGCATCTTATCTCCCGGTTGATAGACACCAGATAAAATATCATTCTTCAGTGATTCCTTTAATGTGTGATATTTCATTTCTCCTTTGTTCTTTCCCATGCTTGACATCCTCCTTCCTTATGGTTCTTATTTTAAACTTAGTACGGTCCTCTTTACAAGTTGTTGTTTATGGTCGATATTAACAATATTTTCACTTTATTTCTATGCACTTTTAACAAAAACTATTTTTTCTATCATTCTGCTTTTCCTTTTCTACTATTCTCATGCTATACTGACTATTCAAGAAGGAGTAACATACGATTGGAGGATTTCATGAAAATTTTGTGTGTAACAAAATGCCCAACTGGAATGGTTCAAACCTATGTTGCGGCAGAGAAACTAGACAGGCAGGTAAGAAACTTGGCGTTGACCTTTCTGTGGAAACACAGGGAGCTATGGGAATTCAAAATCAGTTTTCCCCTGAACAGATCGATGAAGCTGATTATATTGTGATCGCTGCTGATGTTGCGATCGACGAAGCTTCCCGCTTCGGTAATAAAAAGCTTTATGTCACATCTTTAGAAGATGCCATTGTTCATCCTGAGCAGATTTTAGAATCTCTGACAACCAAGTCATATTCTTATCAGGATGCAGCTGTATCGAATAAGAAGATTCTTGGTTAGAAAAAAGCCATCACATTTATGATCTTAATGGTCACTAATGTGGTGGTTTTTTTCAAATATATGTGATTATCAGATCAAAATACAATTTGTAAATTACGTTTATTTATGTTAAACTAGAACATATATTCGAAAGGGACTGTTTGATATGGAAATCTCATCAAAAGATTTATCTTTAAATGAAAAATTGAAGATTTTAGCTGATGCAGCAAAATACGATGTCGCCTGTACTTCCAGTGGTTCTTCCCGCCGTGGAAAGAAAGGAATGCTCGGGAATACAGAGGCTGCTGGAATCTGTCATAGTTTTTCTTCGGATGGGCGCTGTGTGTCTTTGCTTAAAATCTTACTTAGCAATGAATGTATTTATGATTGTAAGTATTGTCTAAACCGAGTAAGTAATGACAGGGTTCGTACAACATTTACTCCGGACGAGATCTGTACACTTGTTGTGGAATTTTATCGAAGAAATTATATTGAAGGGTTATTTTTAAGCTCTGGAATCGTAAAGAGTCCGACTTATACGATGGAATTAATGTATCAGGCGATTTATCTGCTTCGTACAAAGTACCATTTTAATGGATATATCCATGTGAAAGCGATTCCTGGCACTTCGGATGAATTGATCACGAATATGGGATATCTTGTCGATCGTATGAGTGTGAATCTAGAACTTCCTACAATTGACGGGCTTAAGAGACTGGCTCCTCATAAGAATCCGAAGAAACTTGTTGCTCCAATTCGTCAGATTCAGAATGGAATCGTGGATCATCGGTTGATGATCGGGAAAAATGCCTCTATGGAACGTTCTCAAAGTAATAAGTATTTGAAGCATACGATCTTTCAAGAGAATCCTTATCAGCGGATTCAGACTGGTTCTTCCCCATTGACACTTGCAGATCCTTCTCTTAAGAATACTTTACGTTTGCAAAATAATGGGAAACCAGCTTCTTTTGTTCCTGCCGGTCAAAGTACACAGATGATCATTGGTGCAACTGGGGAGAGTGATCTGCAGCTTTTATCGACAACGCAGAAATTATATCAGCAGTATGACTTGAAACGTGTGTTTTATTCTGCCTATGTTCCTTTGAATGAGGATTCTAATCTGCCAGCTCTTGGAACCGCACCGCCACTTCTTCGGGAACACCGTCTGTATCAGGCAGACTGGCTGCTACGGTTTTACGGATTTAAGGCAGATGAATTACTTTCTGCAGATCGGCCGAATTTTAATACGATGCTTGATCCAAAGTGTGACTGGGCGTTACGTCACCTTGATATTTATCCAGTTGAGATCAATCGTGCTTCTTATGATGTGTTGCTTCGTGTTCCTGGAATTGGGACAAAGTCTGCATTTCGTATTGTAAAGGCACGCAAACATGGAACTCTTAATTTTGAGCATTTGAAGAAGATGGGGATTGTATTAAAACGTGCGAAGTATTTTATCACCTGCAGCGGGAAGATGATGTATCGGATACCGATTGAGGAAGATTTTATTACCAGGCAGCTGATTGGTGAGGATGGAAAGCAAAATTGGGAGATCGATCATCCACAGACCTATCGACAGCTTTCTTTATTTGATGATTTTAATTTTCAATCTGAAGTCACTGTAGAAGATTCTTCGAAAACTTTGTTTGGACAGATGTAATTTTCGTTATTTTTTTATTCTGGAGGCTATTATGACTGTTTTTACCTGTGAAGATAATTTTGATGCGATGATGACTTGTGTTTATGAGGCCTGGGCATCAAGACTTGGTCATTCCAATATTAAGTTGAAGACAGAACCGATTGGGAATCTGGAATTATTCTGTGATTATCGGCATGTGGATGCTGATCCGGAGAAAACTGCCAGTGTCGTTCGTTCTATCAAGAGTAAGATTTCTTATCAGGCTTATATTATGATCTATGAAGCTGCAATGTCTGATGCCGAGGATAAATTAGATACGATTTATCGTTTTATGGTTGCTGGATTCCATTATGGTGCTCATGTTGTGGATTTTCTTCAGGAACCTGTGGTTATACGGATGTTTGAATTGAAACGTAAAGTTGGAAATGAAGCTCATTTTCATGTGGAATTTATCCGATTTGCGAATATGCCTGGGGATGTGTTGGTAAGTCATATTGAGCCAAAGAGTAATGTATTAACTCTGGTTGCACCACATTTTTCTGATCGTCTGCCTTCTGAAAACTGGATGATCATTGATGATAAACGCTTCATCGCTGTCGTTCATCCTGCAGATCAAGATTATTATTTAACAATACTTTCAAAAGAAGAAATGGATCGGCTGTCCATTCAGACAGACGATCCGTTTATTAATCTATGGAAAGACTTTTTCAATACGATCGGAATTAAAGAACGAGAAAATCATCAGTGTCAGAGGAATCTGATGCCATTGTGGTATCGGAAACATATGACAGAATTTCAGTAATTTTCAGTTTTATAATTGTTCTTCTTTAATATTACAAACTGTTCTATGCAACTAGTTGATACATTTTTTTTATAATACGCAACACATCTTTCTTGTATATTCTGTATATTGCATTGTTGTATATCATATAATGCAGATATTGTTTGTTTCTTTACTAACAGTTCTTCCATATGCACATCAAAAAGTTCACTCAGCATTAATAAATGATCTACTGATGGAAGCACTTTCCCATTAATCCACCGATATATCGGTTGTGGACAAGAAAGATGCAATGTATTCTGAATATCTTTTACTGACATTCCCGCCTGATCCATATATCTTTTTAATTTTAACCCTGTTTCAATCATATCAATATTGGGATATGTCATAATAATTCTCATCCTTTCTCTATCATCTTATATTTTTAGGTATAAACTCCAGATGAAGGACCATATCCATTCCCTCTGCAAGTCTTTTCAATGTAGACAATGCAGGATTCGCATTTCCTGTCTCGATCTTACTAATATCCGCTTGATTAATTCCTGTTTTTTCTGCTAATTCCTTTTGTGTCATATGACATTCTTTTCTTGCCGCAACAAGACCTCTGACAAGATTGTATTCAAGTTCAGAATCTTCCCATTCTTTTTTGAATTCTTCGTCCTTTAGCTGTTCATCAAGATAATTTCTAAAATCACTCATCTCAATCACTCCTTACTTCTATTTTGTTCATAATAATCTGCTCTATATTGATTTGCTTTTTCAATTTCTTGCACTGGTGTCTTCTGTGTTTTCTTAGTAAATCCATTAGTTAAAATTGCCGTATTCCCTTCAATAAAAAAATAAAGAACTCTTGTAATGTCATTTCCTACAATAGCACGAAGTTCAAAAATACCATTGCCTATCGGAGCTGAATATGGCATCCTGAGGTGCGTTCCAAACTCCTCTAATAACATAATAGAACGTAATGTTTTTGTTCTAAGTTTTGGTGATAATGAGTCCAAATATTCTTTAACAGGACACTGGCTATTAACCTTGTGATAAAAATCTACATTTAACATATGTTATTTCCTTTCTTTATTATATGGGTTATATCCCATATACGTCAAGTCAATTTTTCTATCACAATTGTAATCCTTGCCAATCATGCTGTCATTGGACTTTTAGTCCAAACCACCTCTTCTTTAAAAACAATGATTTCAAAAAAATGGAACGCCTGTCCATTCAGACAGACGATCCGTTTATTAATCTATGGAAAGACTTTTTCAATACAATTGGGATTAAAGAACGAGAAAATCATCAGTGTCAGAGGAATCTGATGCCATTGTGGTATCGGAAACATATGACAGAATTTCAGTAATTTTCAGTTTTATAATTATTCTTCCCTTAAATATTTCATGAACGCTTCACATCCCTCGACTACATCTCTGTATGTATCGTCAAAAATTCCCTGTATACCATGGATCTGCGATGTCTCTTGGATGTTTGGAATAGTCTAATAACAGATGGATCTTTCCATCTGGGTCACCACCTGTAATACGATTCATATTTCTTAGATTCCATGCATCCATACCGATAATGTAATCGTATTCTTTGTAATCTTGTTTTGTCATCTGGATGGCACGGTGTTTTAGGACTGGGATTCCTTCCTGTCTTAGTTTATTTACCGTTCCATAATGTGGTGGATTACCGATTTCTTCTCTGCTCGTTGCAGCAGAGTCGATGTAAAATTTGTCTTTCAGTCCTTGATTGTTTACCATGTGTTGGAAAACAAATTGGGCCATTGTGCTTCGGCAGATATTGCCGTGGCAGATGAATAGGATTTTTATCATTGTTGCATAACCTCGCATTTCTTAGTTTTTCTTGGTATTTTGGGTTTTGTAAGCCTTTTTGAATTTTTGCTTTCACATAATTCTTATCATTATTTTTCTCACTTAATATATTCATATGCATTTTTGTACTGTCTAACTGTCTTGTAAAAGTAAATTGTCCAACTGATTTGTGTCACAATACATAAAACACTCCACAAATGAAAAAATCCCACCGAGTTGCGCATGAAAAATCAGAGGCGTGGTGGGTTCTGTTAATATTATTATACAGTTTCCAATATTACTGTCAAGATTTCTTTTGTCAAAATCGGCAACTTCCTATTGTTTTTTTGAAATTATGCCTGCATTTATCATTTTCTAATTTTTAAGACGTCTCTTTTGCAGTTTCCCTACATCTTGATTACCAATCCGATCTCCCAAAGTGTAAATAAGGTGTAAATTCTACATTTTCATCCAAGAAACCCAATAAATCAAAGCTTTCGCCCCATCCCCTAAACACTGTAAAGTCTTTGGATTCATTCCTGCCCTTGCCATATTACTGCAATAAGTAGGTCTACAGATATGAAGTGTGATCTTTGGCAACTGTAATGTGTAGGTTCTGTTATATCCTCCAATTGCATAGTAAATATACTTCTCCCAATGTAACGCTATCATCATAGGTCTGTTGTTTCTTTCGTAGAATAAAAAAAACTGTATAACCATCAATGATTGCCTCCATCTTAGGATGCTTACGATTCGCAACTATTCTCTCAAGTCCCTCTCTAACTTCTTCTGTCATCGAAATATCTCTTGTACCAGAAGTTGTCTTTGTCTCCTCAATGCTATATTGCATATCACGTTTTCTCTGTAACTGATGAGTGACATGAAACATGTGTTGTTGAACATACGGGCAAATTTATGCGTGTCTAGATTGTTTTCGCAAACGATTTCAAAGTCAAAATCAGCCCCATAGTCTACACTTCCATCTTAATTTGCCATCAATTTTGCTACATCTAACAATTTTCTAAAATTATCTACTACTTCATTTAGGTCTGAAATTGGTCCCCAACTTAATCTTAAAGATGATTCTATACGAGAAACATCAAGACCCATAGCAACTAAAACATAACTTGGAGAATAATTAGACGATGTACATGCCGAACCATTGGATATGCCACAATATTGCTTGCTAGAAATCATTAGCGCCTCTGAAGAAACACCATCTATTGCTATGTTTAATGTGCTAGATATACAAACAGCCTGATTTCCATTTATTTGATACTTCAATCCAGATTCTTCTAAAGCTGATAATATTGCTTGTTTGATCCGAAGTGAATGTCTTTCATTTGCTTTATACTCCTGTTCAGCGATTTCACATGCTTTACCGCATCCAACAACTAACGCCACTGGAATTGTGCCTGGTCGTATTCCTTGTTCCTGCTGACCACCATACATAATTCCTTTAACCGGTGGTCTTTTATATGATTTTCTCCTTAGGATTAATGCTCCTACGCCCTGTGGTCCCATTAATTTATGTGCGCTGAATGACAACATGTCATATTTTAGATTTCTAATCTCTTCAACTAGCTTTCCACAGCTTTGTGTCGCATCGATATGGAAAAGTACTCCTCTTTTTTGCAGTTTATTACCGAGTTCTAAAACTGGCTGAATTGCACCAGTTTCATTGTTAACATGCATGACACTTACTAAAAGTGTATCTTCACGTAATTTTTCTAACACAGACTCTACACTTACTTGACCAGATTCATTAGGATTAACAAAGTCCACTTCGTATCCATCAAGAGCCATATGTTTTGCTGTTTCAATGATAGCTTTATGTTCTATACTAGTGGTTATAATATGCTTTTTCCCTGTTTTCTCAGCATATTCTTTTAGTCCTTGTAACGCAATGTTATTGCTCTCTGTTGCTCCGCTAGTAAAAAACACTTCACTTGATGAAATTCCTAATAAACTTGCTACCTGTTTTCTTGCGTTTTCTACTACACTTCTAGCCTCTTCACCAAAAGAATGTGTTCTACTATCCGCATTTCCAGATTTATTTTGATAAGCAAGGATCATCTCATCTAAACACTCTCTGGTCAATTGGAGCTGATGCATTATAATCTAAATAAACACTCATATGACTACCTCTTTATCGCTAGTTTTACTAAATCATCCAGGCTTTTTATAAACCCAGTACCACACAAATGTGCAATGCCTCGCTCTAAATTAAGTCTGAAGTATTTAAAAACAGTTTCATCATCTGTTGGTAAATTCATTTTTATACACCATGCTTTTACAAGAGCTTCATATATTTCGTAATATTCTCCACCAAATGTAAACCAAGACATTTCAAGATTACTATCTGCCACTATTTGAATATCCGTAGGCAATGTTTTTTCACTGAGAGAATAACATAATGCCCATCTACATAAGACATTCCAATTTTTGATTCCTGTTTTTCCTTTAAGACGTGATAATTGATCCTTCGCCTGTTGGGAAACCCTTACCTGTTTTATAATCATACGTTTGCTCCAATCCAATATCCTTTTTTAATAGAAGTACTCTTTGAAATTTCATCATATTCCAAAGTAAATTCATCTCCTACGTTATCTTTCATTAATTTATAATAACTCGCATCAATTTCAGAATCTGTAGATAGAATAATAGTCTGTTCTCCTGCATTAGGGAAATATGTTGTAATCAATGCTGTTCTATGTAAAGAATCTAATCTAGATAATGGTGTATCAATAATTACTGGCAATTTTTTCTTTGAGCAAATTGCTAATGCCCAAAGTATAGAAATAACCATTAACTGCTGTTCTCCTGCTGAAAGTGATTCCTTTGGTACTTCATGACCATTTTCAGACATATATTTAACATTAAGTGTTTCAGCATCCATTTCGATTTTGCTAATCAGATTCTTCTTATTTGCAAGCTGTTTATAACATTTAGTAATTGTCTTAGACAGAACATCTACTTTTTTCTTCTGTAATGCTATCTGGTACTTTTCAATTATTTTAAGTGCCATATTGGAGTATTTAACAGTACGATCTACGCTATCTCTTAATTCCGCTGTAGCCAAATATTCCTCCACATATTTGTTGAATTCAGATGTGGCAGAATTAAGTTTAGATGTGGCCTGCGCATGCTTCTGCTCTAAATCTGTAATAACCACCTTATCTTGAATAATCTTTTCTTCTGTTTGCTTTATTTTCTTGTAAATATGCTGTAATTCCTTGTCATTAATATCTAAAGTCAAATAGCTATCTAATTCAGCAATTTGCTTAGTAAGAACTCTCTTTTTGTTAAAGATAGCTTTCATTTCAGCACAACTATTATCAAGCGCACCTTCATTTAATGTATTTACCTGGAAAAGAGCATAATCCGACAATTCATAAATTGGATCTTCTTGATTATTTTGAGTTTGCTCTTTTACAAAATCAATGAAATCAATACTTGCTTTTGTATCACCGCCATAAGTCGCAGAAAAATCTTCCAATAACATATCAAATTGAAGAATTGCTTCTTGCATAATGGCTTCTGTATGCTCATCTACTGCCTGCAATTTAATATCTTGAATTAAATCAGCAACGAGAGCTAAAGGTAATTCATTAGCTGCAATTTCATAAGCTTTATTTTCCTCTGCTTCTAATTCAGACTTAAGCTTTGCACGCTTTTGAATAGTTTCTTGCTTCTTTTCTACTGCATCACCACCTTTTGCAGTATATAATTGGTGCAATGTATCTAATTCATTGTTATGTTCTTCCAAGATAGCCGTTGTATTTTCTAATTTTGCAGTAATCTGTTCCAATTCGACATCTGCATGATCTTTTTCAGTTCTTAAAGATTCCAACTCTTCAGATGTCTTATTATCTGAATCCTTTTTGCTGACTTTCTTTAGGTTTCTTAAAATATCATTTTCAAGTACATCCAGCACATTAATTCCCAACATAGAGCGAATAGCATTTTTTAATTGTACATTCGTACTATCAACAGCCATTTCAGCAATTTTTTCTCCATCAAAGAAGAAAAAACTAGATAAAGCACTTGGTAAAATATTCTCAACGAACATTGGCCAGTTGTTAGTTAAAAATTCATTGAACTCGCCATCCTTATATACGAATATTTCTTCTTTAGTTTTCTTTGTTAAAATATCCCATTTTCTTTTAACAACATAGTTTTCCTTAATTCCATTATCGATTTCAAACTCTAATTCCACACTACATTCTTTATCATCCGCATTTCTATTTACAAAGGATCTTAGATACTGTAAATATGATCTATATTCACTTTCAGAGTATGCAAAGGAGTTAGAACCATAGAGTGCTAATAACACAGCCTCTAAGAAAGTTGTTTTTCCTCTACCATTCATGCCACCAACTAAGACAATCGGTTTATTCCCTTCAAAGAGAAATCTATTGTCTCCCGCATATACACCGAAATTATGTAATTCTAATTTTTTTATAATCATTGACTATTCTTCCTCTTCATCGAATTCAGATTCTAATGGCTGATAATCCAAGAATTTTTTATTGTACTTACCACCATTTTCTTTTTTTCGCTGCATCGTATTTGTGTAATACTGAGTAGCATCCTCTTCGTTTTTATAGCAAGTTTTTTCCTATAATACTATTTACACTATCAAGAATACCTTTTCTCTGATTAACACTAGATGACTTGTTTTCAACATCTACCAGTGAATACATCATTTCAAACGCAAGTTCTTCATCTGGAAACATTTCTTCACAAACTTTTTTTAATATACTCCACTCTTCAGCCTCAAAATTTTCATAATGAATCCATTCAGGATCCTCAAATTCTTTTCCAATTACTTTCTCATATATTTTAGGTAATGAATCATCAAATTCATGTTTATCATTAACCCAAATTCTACGAATGGCTTGTAGTTCTGGAATACGAATCAATTCAAGATCTGAAAACTCTTCAGGTCCATTTTCTTGAATCTCCTTTTGAATATTTAGAAGTCTTTCTAACCAATATTCTCTAACTTCCTTCTTATATGGTCCATGGAACAACTTTCCGTAATTTCCCTGAAGATTTCCTTTCATTCTACGGAAGCTTCTTCTCTCACGATCACCATCCTCATTTCCAAACTCATTTCTAAATTCTAAAAGAATACTCATCCATTCTTTTTCCTGGTCATTAAGAATCATTGCCTCCATAGATTTGTCTTTTTCTACCATGGTACATACCCAACAACCAAATCTACTTTTTCCACAAGTTGGAGCTGACTTATCTACCTGTAAAGGACATTCGTTATCAGCAGTTGCACCTCTATACATAGTCATTAAATCCATATTTGAATAATTCCATGGATTCTTGTATTGCAATAAGAAAGACCATACATCATCATCTGACCAATCTTCCATTGGCGAAAAAACAAGTTCATTTGCCAATGTAGGATTAGGACTTAATAATTCACGTACTCTTCTCTTTTCTAGATTTGTCATTGTTCGATTACGCCTAGTACTTTCCTGTTTTCTGGTTCCTAAAACAAGAATTATTTCTCCATGTTCCACAATTTTATTCTTGATAAAATTGTTCACTGGCTGTATTTTTAATCGGTCAGTACACCATCTGTATTTCATTCTTGGAAACGGATATCCTCTACCAATTAAATTAACCCAAAATGTATTATTAGAATCCGGCATAAGCTTAATTGGAATGAATGGTAACCCTTTTTTCTCTGATTCATCCTTCATGGACTTAAGAGACTTATCAACCCATTTAGATACAACTGGTGATTCAACAAGTGTATCTGTATTCATAATATGAATTGTTTTCTTTCTATCGCGTTCAGGAAGTTGTTCAATTGCCATCCACACTAACTGTACCGCTGCTGTACTATCTTTTCCTCCTGAATACCCAACCATCCAAGGAATATCATCTGCCAAATATAAATTTTGAATTGTGACGATAAGGCCATCTATTAAATTTTTTGTAATTGCCATTTTCTATCCTCTATTTTCTATAGTTTTCTTTAATTGAATTTCGGCATCCTCTTCTTCTTGAGAAAGCGAAATGCCGATTTTCTTTTTAATAATATTGGAAATCAGTAATGCTGCCTTTTTATTTGTAATAATACGTCCGTTCTTGCCTATAGCACGCATATACCATTGTTGTGCGTTTCTGCTCCAATTTATTTTTTCCAATTGTTGTAAAATCACATCCATATTATTGGGGTTAGCGTAAAAATAATTACCAATTCTACCAAAAGCTTGTATTACTATACTCTGAGTTGCAATAAAATTTTCTCTCAAATCTACCTTAGTTATTTCTCTGCTCTGCAACTCCTGCCACTGTTTCATATGTTTTACAATCAAATTCCAATACTTTAGTAAAAACTCTTCTGAATTTGGCTCTACACTTCTTCCTACAATAATTTTGTTTGCAGTATAAAAAGTATTTAGCGTAAATAAACTTGAAGAGTATTTACCTAAAATATCCTTTTCTTTGTCAGTATACGTATTTAGAAATTCAATATTCCAAATTACATTTCTAGTTAATACAGCCATTTCATCTCTTGAATCATACAATTCTGAAATTGAATTTGACGTTTTAACTGCATTCTTATTTAAATCTGTAAAAATCTGCTGACTTCTTTTGAGTCCTTGATCTGCATAAAAAACAATGGAAATAGTCTCGTCTCCTAATGTCGAATCTTCTTTTAAAGCAGCCATTATTGCCGATTTTCTATGTTGTCCATCATTTATTAAGAAATGTGCATCCATTGACACTTCTAACATTCCTGTATCTGCATTATCTGCAGTCGACCTGAAAAAAAACTCTCCATCAATTGATGCCGCCAATGCTGAAAAAACATAACTATCTCTGTTTTCTATGATATATTTGCTTATAACCGGAATTCTTGTCTCATTTAGTTTCCTTTGAGCTCTATATTCAGGTAAGACAAACTCTTCATCGTCTACAGGGAATAATCTTGCTAACATTTTAAGTGGAACCATCGCAATGTAATATTCTGTTCCAGCCTGTGTTCCTCTAACTACAGGAAATCTATATACAAAACCCATTCTTCATCTCCTAAACAATGCAAAAAGATATACTTAAGTAGCTACTTAAGTATATCTTTTTATTTTGTCCTTGTCAATTATCACCACGCGTATTTGTTGTTACTATCGCGTTTTAACAAATGAAATTCTAGTCTTTTTCTCAAGATTTTCTTCTTTAATCCACTTTAAAACTTTTTCATTTAGATCTTCCAAAGTAGCTTTATTGGAATTTGTCTTTTTCAAGAATAGAATAATCTCATCATCTAATCCGAGCCCTGTAATTAACAGTTCTGCAGAATCTAATCCTGCTATTAGTGTTTTATAATTTGTTTCTCCAAGATTCCAATTTGCAGCTACTTGAATTTTTTGTAGACACTGATCAACTTTTTCAGGCTCAATTCCTTTCAAAGCTTCTAATGTATTAACTATTGCACTTGTTACAATTTTGTATTTCGATGCCCATTCTTTCTTCATGTTTCCTTGAAGTGTTTTAAACAAGGTTTCCGCATTAGAAACTTCTTCCGAAACAGCCCAGCCGCTATCAACTGATTTTTGAAGTTTATCTAAAATATCAAGCGTACTATTGAGAATCTCCTTATTAGCATCAATATCTATATTTCCATAAATATAAACCAATGTAGATGTAAATTTATCTAATTGAGAAATTAACACTCTATACTTGTTATCTATATTTTCCTGAAATTCCTTATTCTTTTTTATTTCACTTTTTCTTTGAAGGTCTTTTAGAGCCTTTGTTGTTTGAACTAATTCATCAAAAAGCATTATTTCACCATCCCCTCAAGTTTCTTCTTTGTATTTGCGATACTTGCTAACTCTTCCGCATATCTATCATCTTGATTATCTAAATCAACATCTGGACCGAGTCTTGCTAACTTAGTTGCAATTCCAACCTTAGCTTTATTAACTTCTGATTCAAGTTTTTCAATCACATCAATAAAAGGTATTAAAATAGAAATAGGATCACTTGCAAATGCCATAATTATTGTCAATGCATCTTCTTCATCAACAACTGATTGAATATCAGCGATTGCTTTTTCTATTATTGAAGGTTTTTTTAGAATGTCTATTGATATTTCTTTTACATTGATTTGTGCTTTATTTGCCTCTTCGTTAAACTTTTTCATTCTAACAAAAAATTCTTCAATTTCAGCTTCGCCGACTTCATCATCACCAAATGTATCAAAAATCTTTTCGATTTTCGATTTTCCAATTTCTAATTCAGCTTTGGCAACACTTTCTAATCGTTGTTCAATATCATTTAAAAATGTATATGCGTCTTTTCGTTGCTTAATTTTATCGTCATCCTGTTTTTCGTCATCTTCTATTTGAAGTCTGTTTTTCTTGACCTTTGAAAAAACTTTAGCCAACGATATTGCATCTAAAACAACATTTGAGCTTGCACCACCCTGTCCAATATTAAAATACTTTCTAACAGTCTGCTGATTATTTTCATCTGCCTTTTTTTGAGACATTACTGTAAGTAATGATTTCCATTCATTACAATGTGCATTAGAAGAATTTTTATTCGGTTTACTTGCTAAAAGTACTTGTAAATTGAAATTTTTCAAGCTTTTTTCTCTAAATTCTCCAGCAATAATCGTTCTATACATTTCTGCTGCCATTGCTGCCTCAATATATCTAGAATCAATTCCTGGTTTATATTCTCTAACCTTTTTGACTAATTCTTTTTTTATTGTTTCTGTCCAAGTAGTAATTAAATATGCATCAAAATCCGAATCTGGATAATCCCAGCTCTTATTTCCATATTCTTTCCATCTTATAAATGCCATAATAACATTGACACTATTCCATGTTGCAGGCATTATAAACAACCCTTCTTTTTTTGTTTGTCCCTCTAATGCAACAAGCAACAAAGATGAATCTTTAACCTTTTTCGCATTATCCATGGAAATTCCTTCAACCTGCCAATTTATTGCGGTAAATAAATAATCTGGAATTTCATCATATACTGCTGCATGAACAGTACCAGCTGCACCAACCGTTGCAGAGATATCTATTTTCTTTTTATTAGTCCACTTAGTAAGTAATGTATTAGCATCATTTGCTTTTTTTATTTTTGCTGCTGGTATTATAGTTTCTTCAATCGGATTTGGAATTTCCAGATCAATAATTGGTTCTATTGGATCAATTGGACCTGCTGGATCAGGTGGTTTTACAATATCCATTTGTAATGATGGAAATCCAAAGTCCTCAAATGCCTCTTTATTTATTTCTGCAAGGTAAGTTTTTCCATCTTTTTCATATTGGTCTGTTGTACCATTTCCCCATACACTCATAAATTTCAATAATCTATCCGCTGAGGATTGATCTGAAATTTGAGAATGTATTCTAAAACTAAGAGAAGTATTAACATTGACTATTTTTATATCTATACTAGGGAAAACAGCTTTATTAAATATAGCATCTCTTACAACTGGTTCAATAATATCTCTAATTATATATCTTGGAGTTTGATGCCCTTTCTCTAAAACATTATTATAAAAATATAAAATGCTTCTTTTTGTAAATGGATATATATTAATTTGTTTTCCATGCCCTACATTAATATATTCCCAGTTTTTTCCCTCAATTACGTCGTGAACTGGGTAATCCTCTGGATTTGCATGTCCATTAACCCAATCAGAAATAACATCTTCACTCAAAGACATTGTATTTACATATCTTGCAACAAACTCATACAGTCCTTCTTCATCTAATACATCATTTGGTATATACACATATTTTGTAATTCTATCCTTATGATTGTCTCGGAAGTTGTTCTGTAAGTAGTTATTTGTAGTGCCGACAATAGACGATATTCTACAAATATCGTTTCCCATTCTCTTTCCTGTATGTTCCTCTATTAACGCATCCAAAAGAGCTGTATCTACACCAGTAAATGATGTAACATCCTCAATAAATAGAGTAAGTTTTTTATCTAACTTAAAAAGTTCTTTTCTAATGTCTAAAAAAATCTGTTTAAAATCACCTGGTTCAATACCTGCACAACGCTGAATCACCTCATTTCTGAACTGATTCAAATAATCTGCAATCATTTTTGCAGTTTTAGGTCCCTTTTCATCGGATAATAATTCAAGTGCTAGTCGTTCAGCTTTTCTATCGCCACGTGCTTGTCGGATATTTTCGTACAAATCCTGAGAAACAAGAAAATCTTCTTTTTCAAATTGAGCAATTGTATCTCTATCAACACTTGAATGTTCTGCAATTTTTGAGTACATTCTTTCGATAGGTCCTGTTTTACTGAGTAGATATTCATGCACAATTTCATTATTTAAAAAAGCAACCACTTTTCTCTTCATAACATTTCTAAGTTGAATATCATATTCATCTTGGTCATTATCAATCTCAATAATAAAATTGTGATAAATCAAGTCTTTCAGTTTATTTGCCTCTACAGACACAGACGCTTTAACTAGTCGTTCATAAACTTCTTTATTTTCTATTCCTTGGACTTCTTGTTTTTCCAACAACTGACGAATAGTTCCTTTTAAAGTATTATCACTTCGTCTAATGAACAAAACGACTTCATCCTTGGGTTTATTTTGCTCATATCTTGCAGCAAACCATCTAATTAAATGAGATTTACCAGTTCCACTTTGACCATAAACTGCTATAAACTGATGTTTATCCTCTGGATTTAATACGTACTGTTTAAAGATATCTTCCTCGCTAAAGTCTTTTCCTTTAGCAGGCGCAATATCAAATTTATCTAAAAGTTTTAATTTTTTTACTGCAACATGCGTTGCTAGAAAATCTCCTTCTGTCGATGTAATAGAATCGGGTCTTGCAACATACGAGATTCGTTCTTTAGCTATTTCAGAATTCATAATCAATCTCTCCTATAGTACAGTGATATTTGTAATTGTCGAATCATTAGAATATGCTTTTAATGGTGATAATGTCCACAAATCTGTTTGATCCAAAATGTGTTCCATTTTAATTATTCCTGCATCATGTAATGCTCTTAAGCCGTTTGATACTCCATAATTTAGCTTTTTCTCCTCTGTGTTTGAAATAACTATATTCTTTTTAGATCCCAGCAATGACATAAATTCACTCACAGCATATTTCCTATTTTTTTCAAAATCAGATACTTTGATTAAATCCTCTAAAAACACTCTTGCATTTGGAATAATAAACATATCCTGTAAATATCCAAAACCAAGAAACGATGCCCAGAAACGCCATGCTCTCATTGCAACTGCATCTACTTGCATTCCTGTCATTTCTGAAAATAAAGGTCCTAAATTAGCTATATTTTTATCTTCTTTAAATATGTCTTTGTCCTTTTCAAAATATGCATTTGTGACTAAATAAAACTGTCCTGAATTAAATTTTTCTAATTGCGAATTTACATATGTTCGCATATTGCTAATTGATTTTATCGTTTTAGGTTCAACAGTCAACGAAATAAGATCATCAGCAATTGTAATCAAGCCCAGTTCTTCCGCTGCATTCTTATAATCATTAAAGTATAACGATCCATTTTTTAAAAATTCTGGTTCCATTTTTTCTTTTAAATCATTGGATGTAATGGAACCTTTTTCAACGATTTTACACAACGTATACACACGTTCGGGTATCGCTGTTGTAATCATTTTTCCTTTAAACATAAAACACCTCCCAATTTATGAATAGACTACCGTAGGATGTAAACTTGGTCCATCAACAAGTTCAACAAACATCTTTCCAGCTTCTTTTATGTATGTATTCTTTTCTACAATATGTATAATGTTTGCGTTAGCCCTATTACAAATATTATTTCTGACAACCACATATTGTTGACCTATTTCATTTTCATTTTCTGGATAAATAATTGCAATCAATCCAGAAATAAAATAGAATGCCTTTTTACTTACAAGTTGATATGCCTCTTCAAGTCCTAATATCATGAGATTATTATTACTTTCTAACTCTAATAAATTTTCAGAATACTTATAATCATCTGGAACTATTAATACACTCATTCCTTTCTTGATTAATCGACTTACTAAGTCATGTTGCTTATCTTTTGAAGCGATTGTAATTATTTCTTTTGCATCACCAAATGGGATTATTTGCTCTTCTGATAACTTACTTAATGGTTCAGGAATTCTATTTTTTAGTGGAAATTTCGAAATATCTCCAACTATTAAATACGAATGCACATTACATCCAGCACAATATTCATATACCTTTGAATAAGTATCTGTAAATAATTCCGATATACATTCTGTTGATTTTCTACTTACAGCATTCGAAATAGCATTATATGATGTACTATAGTAATTCCATTCACTTTCTCTAATCACAGAAACACATTCATATAGTTTGTCATCTATATTTCTCAGCAAATCATTTTTTATTTCAATCAAAACCATATATATTCCCTTGTCTATTTTTACCTCTATAATACTAATCATATTATGTCGACGTAAAAACAGTAGAACATATACATTCCAGTTCATATCTGCATCACTAGTTGGGGTATCGTCAAAATTCATCAACATCTGCATATATTGGTTTTATTGCAGTATCAATTAAAACTTTATTATTTGCTAAACGTACAGATCTATGATTATGTACATACTGTCCCATCTTCCAACAATTTTTTTCTGGTGTTAGAACTTTTTTTGATATACGATCACGTCCCATTGTTGTATCCTCTGGATGCAAGCACATAATACTGAGACATGGTAATCTGTCACGACCTCCTCGACCTAATTCTTGATAAT
>ENA-OQBV01000622-OQBV01000622.1-human-gut-metagenome-genome-assembly--contig:-NODE-622-length-19466-cov-20.307720_pt1 | contig 19466 bp, 29 predicted proteins | sample MGYA00242750_ERZ504559 | MGnify/ENA primary metagenome ERZ504559 (study PRJEB26092, sample SAMD00036230) | human gut metagenome | host: Homo sapiens | study: EMG produced TPA metagenomics assembly of... | reverse complement strand
AGCGAGACACAAAAGCTCAGTTGAAATAAATGCGCCCATAGCTCAACTGGATAGAGCGTTTGACTACGGATCAAAAGGTTGTGGGTTCGATTCCTGCTGGGCGCGCCATTTATTTTTTTTCTAAAAATATCGGGATGTAGCACAGCTTGGTAGTGCACTTGATTTGGGATCAAGGGGTCGCAGGTTCAAATCCTGTCATCCCGACCATTATTTTATTTAATTCGGCTGGGTAGCTTAGTTGGCTAGAGCATCCGGTTCATACCCGGAAGGTCGTGAGTTCGAGTCTCACTCCAGCCACCAACGAGTTTAACTTGGACCCTTAGCTCAGTTGGTCAGAGCATCCGGCTCATAACCGGCGGGTCGTAGGTTCGAGTCCTACAGGGTCCACCAATTATACATATGCAGAAGTACCCAAGTGGCTGAAGGGTCCGGTCTTGAAAACCGGTAGGTCGTGCGAGCGGCGCCTGGGTTCGAATCCCAGCTTCTGCGCCATCTTAATTAATTCACATCGCGGGATAGAGCAGTCTGGTAGCTCGTCGGGCTCATAACCCGGAGGTCGTTGGTTCAAATCCTTCTCCCGCAACCATGTGGTCTCATAGCTCAGTTGGTAGAGCAAAGGACTGAAAATCCTTGTGTCGTTGGTTCGATTCCGACTGAGACCACCATTTGTCAAAGATTGCACCTAGCATTTGCCAGGTGCTTTTTTTATACCTTATTTAAAGCATATTCTCACATTATAGTTATATTCCATATCTATATAAGCCACTAAAACAAGTGTTTTTCTAAACAAAATTCGCAAAAAAATCGCAAAAAATTTTCAAAGCATATTAAAAACGGATAGTAAATTATCCGCTTTTTTTCACCGATTTCGACTGTTTTTATTTCCCTCTAAATCCATAATTTTTCTAACCCTTGTCTTATCTTCAGGGCTTAGCTTATTCATTATCGCATCATATACCGTAATGCTTTGTCCATTTTTTAAGTGAATCTGATTTCTCGTTGTTTCTTTCACAAATCGAGTCAGTGCAATATTTCTAGCTTCAGACTTATTCAGCTTCTTACTCATTGTCAACATACTATGGTTATGATCATTCACTTTAGTCTGTAAAACTGAATTCTGTTCTTTAACATCATCTAGTCTAATCTTCAATAACTTATTATCATTCTTATACTGAACCAATTCATTCTTTGTACTATCCAGCTTGTTATTTAGCGTCTTATTCTCATCTTTCAAATTATCTATTTTATCACTCAACAATTTGATACGTTTCAACAACGCCCCAATCATTGACTTCAATTCCTGAATAAACGTTTTAAGCTGATCAAACACATGATATTCAACGACGATCTTATTCTTATTCAATCTTGATTTTGGTGAATTCTCCATTTCCACCAATTGTGAAGATACATTTTCCAACCTCTCATACGCATACACAATATTCTTTTCATCCACAGTGTCTTGTTTCAAAAATTCCTTTGCGATATTCATATTGTGCTGCATTTCTAATGTCTTATCATTTGTATCCTGCCACTGACTTAACGGCATATTTATTGACGCATCTTTTTCCGGTTCCTTAATACTTGTAGCACCATACATCAAATATAAATTGTTCTCATTCATAATGGTTTCCATGTTTTTATACATCTTATTTCGCATCGCATTAAATAAAATTGGAACTTTATCTCTTTCATTGATTATAGACTGTTCCGGTTTATACCCCATGCGTACTAATGTTTCATCTAACCCTGTGCCACAGCGCAATCCCCCACCATGCTTCTGAATATATTCCATATCCTCTGCACGTTCATAAATAGGTTTAAAATCGAGGTGCATATGGTAGAATCCAGATTCATCTAAATGTACAGTGGCACCTAATATATGGAAATACGGAAAATCCTTTTTAAATCTAACAAGGAATTCATTAAAAATATGAAGCGCCTGTTCTTTCGTTATTTTGCCATTTTCACGATCACTCTTATCGCCCAAACCTATAATTAAAGAACGAAACATCTTAATCTGCTCCATTTTATTCGTTTTAGGGTTGCGCATCTGATCATGCAGATGCTGCGTATAATAATCATTGCCAATCAATGGATAATCCCGATTACGTGGCTTTGTCTTAATTTGACCACTATTATATCGATTCCACGCGGCAGCCTTGCGTTTCAGAGTATAATCATTACGTTCTTTAATATACGGTTTCATCAATTCATTAATCTGTTCCTTATAGCTTTTTTCATAAGGCACAAGTTCAATTACTGTATCTTTATTTGTATCATGCGTATGTTCTAATTTAGAGCGATACTCCAAGCCATGATTATGTTCTTCACATCCTTCGCCAGCCGTAATCGTCACTGATACTTCATTCATGCAAATCACCCGATTTTAATATTTTATACAATGTTGTACGACAAACATTATATTTTTTACACATCTGTTCAAAAGTCATTTCCTTCTTTTCTGCTCTAAGAACATCCACACCAGGAAGTTTTTTCTTAGGTCTTCCAGAAGTCGATGCTTTTTCTTCAATAATCACTTCCAAATTGCCATTGTATGTATTTTGATATGTCACATTGAAATGTTTAAAAAGTATTTTTATACATGACTTTTGATGTTCAATATTCGTATCATTTAAATATAATTTAAATCGATTCATTTACGTATCCCCCTTATTATTGTTCATTAATTATTTCCACACATTCTTTTGAGCAAGCCTTGCTTGCCATAATTACCAGCTTGATGGTAATGCCCTTCCCTATTGAACCCCACTACCGCACTAAAGGCGGTAATGAAGTTCAATGACGGGCAACTGCGTTGAGCTTTTAGCGACATCATTCGAATTGAGAATCAATGATGTCGATCAGATCCTGCTCGGAATTATTGAAGAACTTAACGTAAGTCTTCAAACATTCCGTTTGTGTATGACCCAAGCGTTTTGCAACCAATGATACAGGTGCATTCGCATTACATAGAAGTGATGCATTGCTTCGTCTAAACCCATGAATCTTGATCATGCGAATTCCTGATCTTTCGCAGGCGATTGCCATACGTTTCTTCACAACTTTCGCAAGAACAGGTCTGTCCACTCCAAACAGAAATGTATCTTTTGTGATGCAGTACAAGTCTTTGTACCAATCCAAATATTCCTGCATGATGCATTTCATTCGTTTGGGCATCGTTATTGTTCGAATACTGTTCCTTGTCTTTGGCGGAGTAACCAGATACGATCTTCCCTGCACATACCTAGCTACTGTCTTATTGAATCGAATTGTCCCCTTATCCATATCAATATCGTTCATTGTTAGTGCAACACATTCGCCAAATCGACATCCCATAAAATACAAAAGATTCACAATGACATAACAGACATATTCTCCATTTTCTTTGTTTCTTGGAAAACATTGGATAAACTGCTCAAATTCATCCGGAGTATAGAAATCGTCTTCATCAATGATCTTGTCCGGCCTTTTGTATTTGGGAATTCTTTTGACCGGATTGAACTGTACATATCCCATTTCTAATCCATAGTTAAATATCTTATTCAAATATGTCAGCATCTTATTTACATATTCTTCACTCAAGCCTTTTTTAAATGCAGCATCCGTAATCTGTTTGATCTGTCCAGATGTTAGAGATTGAATCTTTTCATCATACAAAGATTCAAAGTATTTTGAAATATATGTATTACTTTGTTTTGTGCTTGATTTTAATTGATTTGCCTTAGCCAGATCATATACGTCAATAAACTCTTTCAATGTATAAGAATGATTTTCAAAAGTGTTTGTTTCTGCATTAAAAGATTCTTTATATTTCAATTCAAACTCACGCGCATCATTGATGGAATTAAAAGTCTTTCGAAAAGAATAACGATGATATTTACCAGTAGATAGAGTAACCGTACCTCGAATTTCATATTTCTTGTTTCCTAAACGTTTCACAGACATTGTCTACACCTCCACATGCCCGTCTCTTCTTAGCATGTCAAAGATTTTGATAAAGAACTGATTAGGAGCATATGCAGAATACTGTTTGTGAAGTTGATGCATTTCAATATGTGAATCCAGTCTATTGATGTATTCATCCGCATATTCTTCAGATTCAATTTTTAAACGATCATACAGTTCATCATTCAGAATAACATTTCCATAAAGTCCAAAATGCTTCACTTCTAAAGAGAGAGTATTATCTTCTATATTATCTTCTATATTATTAGGACAACTCAGTTGGCTACCCTGGCTAACTGAGTTTGCCACCCCACCTAACTCTGTTGACTGGTAGCTAACTAAGTTTGCCACCTCTTTTGCGACATAAATACAATACTTTATTCCACGATTGATATACTCCTTCTTTTCCAAAAGATTCTTTTTCAACAATCCCTTCAGTGCCTTATCCACTCCGGCCTTTGTTGAATTTGTAAATGTAGCCAAATAATTACGACTTCCCATGAACACTCCACTATGATCTCTGGAGAAGCCATAAATAATCGCATAGATATTTAATTCCAATCCTTTCAGTCCCAGTTCGTTTATCATCCAGTATTGGATCGTATAATACGACTGAGGATTGATATTCTTATTCTTATTCTTTTCCATAAAAAAACTCCTTTTACCTCATTACGAAACAGACTTTCTGAACAAGCATTCAAAAAGCCTCCAAAAAAAGATAAAAAGGAGGCCACATTTTGTATAATGTGTTATAATATACGTGGTTCGAGGTATATTATATGCCTCCGGTTTAATTTGGTGCCAGCCAAATTAAGCCTTTTTTTCTACCTTAAAATCAAAAAAATCCTTCACGATCACAACCGGAACTTTTCCTTTTAAAAGTCGCCGTTCATCCAGCTCATACTCATCCTTCATAACCTGAATGAATTGGTATGCCTTGGACTTGCTGATGTTCGCATAGGCTGCCACATCCGTGGGACCCCAATATAGTTTTTCCATTTTGAATTTCCCCTTTCTAGAAAGTTATTTATAAATACGACTTATAACTTTCATATTTATCATACCATTTAATCCGGAAATTGCAACTGCATAATGCGTATATTTCCGGATATCTTTTTTTATGTACTTTACCATGTTAATATATCTATAGAATTCGGGGGGGTGTCCTATGTCTGTAAAATCCTATATAGATTCTTTATGTTCAGAAAGAAATTTAAACATGAAACAACTCGCTGAACAGGTTGGAATCAACTATAAAACATTGAATACTCTAGTAAATGAAGATGGTAGACTTATGAATCCTAAACAGTTGGCTTTGTTTTCAAAATACACAGGCAAATCAAAACAGGAAGTATTCTATGACAATTTAAAAGATGATGATTTATCAGACGCATGTACAAAAACTGCCCTTCTATATATCGGTAAAAAAACATGTGAAGGATGGATTGCCAATATAGATATTCGTCTTGATACAAAGATATCAAATACTCGTACTTCCAACTATGCTGGCATACTGCATAAAAAAAGATCTGGTAACGGATTAACTGTAGTGGAAGATTGGGATCAGCTAAAAGTTGACTTTTGGGAGTTCTACTATAAAGGTAAGTTAAAGGATGAAGAAGAATACGGCAGAGATACTATTGCACGTACGTTTGCGAATGAAAGAAAGTACATATCCAGTGTATTATTCTTTGGTCTTCAAAGACTATGTACAACAAACCTAAATCCAGTCAACTATCATATCGTATTCAACCGAGATACTGAATATTATCTAGTAAAAGACTATTTCCCAAAGAAGATGAACATGGGCTTTGAATGTATCTACGTTGATGAAAACGAGAGATAAATAGTCAAAGAGTATCACCATAAACAAGTGATACTCTTTTATTATCCGTTGACTTTTAAAACTTGTATTCGACCTAGGTTTTATTTAATCGTTAACATTATTAGAACACTCAAACATTTCACTACGAATAGTCATTCTGTTATTAGAAATCAGTCCATTACTGATTCATAAATAAATGGTAAAAATAATTCTTCTTGCTAAGCAAATCTTCAAATGATCCATGTTCTACAAGTTTTCCATGTGATAAAACCAATATATCATCAAATTCCTGTAGCATTTTCTTATGAATCTTATGTGTTACATAAATAATGGTTTTATCAGTCAATTCTATAATATTACGTTCAATTTTTTCAGTATTAATACTGTCAAGACTGGATGTAATCTCATCACACAATAATAAATTGTGACAATGTAGTTTTGCCCTTGCGATAGATATTCTTTGGATTTGTCCTCCTGATAAATTGCCTGCATCTTCAGAAACAAATTGATTCAAATCTAAATCTGAAATGTTCGCAAATTCCATTGCACTTGTCAAAGCTTCTTCAGAAAAATTCTCTCCTAAGCACAAATTTTCTCGAATAGTTCCTGAAAATAAATGTTCTTCTTGCCGGATGATTACCGGTTCTTTGTCAAATGAAATGATTCTTCCTTTTTGAATTGAATAATAACCCAAAATCAATTTTAATAAAGTCGACTTTCCTGATCCACTGTCTCCAACAATCGCATATTTTTTTCCTTTATCAAATTGGAAAGAAAAATCCTTGAATATAGATTCCTTGTTTGGAAATTCGAAACTCACATGTTCAAAACAAACTTTATTTTGATTTTCTGAAATAAGAAGTGTTTTCTCTGTTTCATTCTTATCAATCATTCTAATCAATCTATCATTAATTCCTTTGATGGCCACAAAATTTCCATAATATGAGGCCATATTATACAAACAATCAATAAAATTATTTGAAAGTGTCACCACAGACATAAAGTACGTGGCACTAAAATATCCCTTTGAACTCAATATTGCTAATGCTAAAAGAAAAAACATTTGTCCAATTGCCGCTACGGAATTGGCATATGTTGTATTTAACTGAGTAAAGAAATTAAAGTGGAAACATTTATTCTCATAATTATCAATATTCTCTTCACCTTTACGAATATAATGTGGTAGAACACGATAATCTTGAATGATATCGAAACATTGAAATAACTCTCTCAATTTTGAATTATATTCTTGGCTTTGTTCAGATAATTGATTAGATGATTTCTTTAATATCTTCGCAAACAGACGTGGAACGGCTATCGTAAATATAGCAATCAAATCCATCATAAAAAAGACAATCCAGTTTACATGTATTAAATAAAAACAAATACACAAAAACACAACACATTGAGTAATCATTGATAGAAAAGGAAAGAAATAATTATCATCAACCATTTTTACATCATTTGTAAATAAAGATAAATATGATCCAATTGAGTTCTCATAAAATTCATTATGATTTTGATTAAATATACTATGATAAATATCTTTGGATAAGTCTGCCCTTAATTTCTGTCTATATTTTGCTTTATATCTTGAATTCAAATATGAAAACAAAGCTTTATAAATCATAAAAGCTATGATCAGCCATAAGCTCACAGTTATTTTAGACTCATCTTGATTTAAAAAAATGCCAGAAACATTTTCAATAATATAGGCTAAAAATAGGGGTGTTAAACATGTTAATAAATTGATAATCAGCGTGAAGCAAAATAATATTTTATTCCTTTTTATATATCTAATCATAATTGAATCTCTTTTATACTCTCAGTGCATCTTTCCATATATCTAATATTGTAAACATTTTCACTTCTTTTTCAATCGTTTTTCATCATTTTCACTACCATACAAATGCATATCAGACAATCAAAAAAGTATCACCCACAAAAAGTGATACTCTTTTATTATCCATCATGGATTTATATTGTTATATTAATCAATAAAGATTTTTCATTTCTAATCACTTTGAATATCCGTTGCACACTCATCCTTCTTTACAGATTCTTTTAGAATCAAATAAACCTCTGTAAACGCAGCTACATCATATGGCTTCACAAACAATGCTCCAATTCCAAAGCAAAGAAAGCCTAGAAAATACCATCCTAGAAAAGATAAATCTAAGACAAACAAATTCATCTTTTGTCCAGTCGTCATTTGTTTGGATAACGAGAAAGCTTCATCTGTAGTAATATTAGGATTTTCTGCCAATAAACATGGAATCATAGAATATTCATACGCCTTTATAATTCCAGGAACTACAAGCAATAAAAGCCAAAGCATTATTTTTAATTCCATGATAAGCATGATTTTTACCACATTTAAATAATTTTCTTTAAAACCTTGAAACATTTCATTTAACGCTGGATTTCCATTATGATTTTTAATGAAATAATATTGTTCTCCGACTCTAATGGCAAAGCCAATAAAGATAGAAAATAATAATCCTACAATAGATTCCATTGATAAAAATGAAAGGATTGAAGAAAACATACTTGGCAATACAACATCAGGTACAAAACCTTGTACTTCTTGAATAACAGTCACATAATCAGTACTCAATATTCCTGCAATCAGCGTAACCACAAACATCTTCCAATAGTTGCGTTTCATGATTTGTTTTGCTTGTTCTTTAACTTGTTGCCTATTCCACATATTATTTCACCTTACTTTCTTTATACGTCATTATACTTCTTCCATATATTTTGCCTTAAACGCAATACAACTTCTCTCTTTTCCAAACAATCCTTTGGATTCCACACGCCCAAGCCCATATGCCCAGAATGTAACAGTTTGACCTTCTTTATAATCAAATTCTTTATTGAAATCAAGCACACAAACATAAGACTTATCATCAAAAATATTTATCATATATCCTCTAAAATCTTTATCATCTACGCGAGCTATGATTTTTCCCGTATATGTCAATTTCTTTCCATACCACTTAGAATGTGTAACCTCCAAATCTGATTGATCCGGTGATTGTGACTCTGCCTTAAAGGATGCTTCATCCACTTCACTGCACTCCACTGAAATCGTACTTTCTAATCCCTGATATTCAACGGTAACCTCTGAAGTCTTTCCAGCTTCTAATGTGACAGGCTCTTTGACAGTCCATCCTTGTGTAATGAATTCTTTTGTACCATCCTCATAATAGGCCCATACACCAATCTTCGACTTATTATCAATTGTTTCATTCGCTTCTGCAAAACCCGTATATAAGGCTGTCATATTCTCTAGCTTTTCCTGACTAGCCTCAACTTTTTCATTATTTGGTGTTATATTCGAACATCCACAAACCAAGAATACACATAACAATGCCGTTGCATACTTCTTCATAGTTCTACCTTCTCTTTCTTTTTAACCAGGGATAAATAATAAATAGAAAGACACCAATTATACCTGCAAGTACATATTGTTCGATTGGTTGTTTATGATATCCCAACAATCTTTATACTGATTTTATTTAAGCCTTAGATTCAAACCCGTTTCAGGATCTCCTCCAATAATCACTGTATACGATTTTCCATATTCAACAGGTATTGATAAAAGATTACTGTGTGCATATGTATTACTACTAGTCGAATCTATCAGAAATACTTCAATCTGAAACGTTGATAAATCAAAATTGTCCAAACATGTTATTTTATTATTAATAATACTATTCGCATAAACCTTACCGACTTCTAACAACTCATCATCTTTTTCACGCAATCTACTTCCAATCCGCCATTGTCCATCAAAGTAGTACCTAGTTTCTACAAATTGAAGATTCGGAACTTCAAGCATATACTGAATGGTAATAGTATTGCGCTTGCAACCAGCAATATTGAAAGTGAGTAAAAGTATAAAAGCAAATAAAATAATTCTCTGTATTATTTTTATACTATAATTCAACATACAATTTATCTATTATCCCCTCTGTGTATCATTCATAATCATTACCTATACTTTCTACGTAGCCAGATATAGAAAGCGAGTGCACAAATCACGATTATACCCGCAAGTCCATATTGCACTATTGCCTGTTTATCGCCTAATACTCTTCCTAGAAATTGTGCAATTCCATAACTACACAATAAACATAAAGCTACACACTTCATCCAGAAAGTAGATTCCTTCTTTCTTTTTGAAGTTGTATCCAACATGTCTTCATCTAAATATTTTTGAAGATCTTCATTCATATCTTCCTGTAATCTTTGAAGTCGATTCTTTTCCATATCATTATCTACTAAACAAATGTGTTTTTAAATAAGATGCATAAAACGCAAATATTAAGAAGATGATCAACAATATGATTTCTCCATAATAGATATATTTTTCTTTGTATCTAAAGTCATACAATGGTTTATCCAAATATACACGACCATCTACTTGTACTAATAATTGAGAATGTACTAAAGCTTCTATTGCATTCAAATCAAACTTAGAAATCTCAATTGCCCTTTCTTCATTGAATATTCCATTCTTAATGAAATATCGAATAATTTTGAATTTATTTATTAAAATGCTCATACGCATACACAAAAAACCAATATCTGCAACACACATCATTTCTTGTAAGTAATCATGGATATACAACCCATAAATAGCTCCATCCGCAAGTAGAATAACCATAGAAATGAATCCCCATTTAGGAAAGCTCATCTGAAACACGAATTCCATCACAAGTACTATGATGCATATTACGCCTATCCTCGGAATTTATCCCCCCTCTCTAGTTTTCAGAATTTGTTTACCTCTTCTTCCGTCATTTCAACAGGAATTAGTGGAATAAAGACGTTCTATTATTCCTTTTTCTCTGTCTCCTTTTTCATAATCTTACTTTGCATCTGGATATGTGTCTTCAAATTTATCGGCATATCGATTGTGCTTTTATACTTGAAGAACATAACGACTAAGAAAACAACAACTACTACACCTAATACGTAAACTAACCAATCTAATGACATCATATACTATGTCCTCCTTTTCTAATTTCATATTATCATATCTGAAATCGCTTTCATACGACTTTTTATTCATTTTCCTCCAAACGTATCATTTGTTATTTTTCATGTGTAATATAACTTAGTTAGTAAATAATTCTATCTAATATACTAAGTTTGTATGTTTTAAACGATACTTTCTCAAGGTATAAATCAGTATCATATTCCCTGAAACAATCTATAATTTTAGAGTTTCAATTAAAGAATATGACAGGGAAAAACAACTATATTGAAAGCACGAATCGAATATACATGGACCCAATAATATTTCACCTAATCATGAGCATTGCATTACCTAAAAAGTATGATATAATTCAGGTAGTACATAAAGATGTTCAATAACTGAACATGAGAAAAGAGAGGATTCCCGTCCTCTCTTTTTTTCACTTCTGCAATGTTTTGTCTTGGTTATGTTACTTCTTTAGTTCTCGAATAATTAGTAGCAAAACTACTAATGTTAAAAATTCTGAGTACATAAAGATAAAACAATAACCAAGCATTACAAAAGCGTTCTCTTTGAAGGTCTGAATTCATAAAGCCAACCTCCAGTCGAAATTATAACATAATCTGGTATCTTAAACCCCTTTCTGTCAGCTTTTTGAAAGAAAAAGTGAAGGATGCTGCCGAATCCGAGGCACGTAACGTTACATCTTATATTACAAGTCTTATCTTAAAAGACTTAAAAGAGAAGGAGCTTGTTTGAAAAAGTTTATCAACTAAAAAAGAGGACTTAATATCCTCTAATTTTTTATATTCAAATAATGTATCTTACATAAGGGGTGGGAAAATAAGCGCGCCACCATAAATAGAGACGTGTATAGCTAATATAATAAAAGTAGCAAGAAGAAGAAATACTACAAAATATTTGAAATATTTTTCAGCCTGTTCTTGAGATATTTTTCCATTTTTATTAAGCTCAGGATGTTCATCAAGTTCTTTTATTCTTTTTTTTAAATAATTATCTAAAAATTTCATTACTAATCACTATCCTCTCCATCATTATCACTACGTAAAAATCACTATACTGTCCATTGGTATCAAAGCTCCTTTTTTTATTCTATAAGTGTTCTTTATAGAAAAATTCTAACAAGTACGAATTAAAAAAAACAGTCTATTAGTGATCTAAAATACATGATACAATTTAAAAGTAGTGAGTGCTGATTCACCTATATTTAACAACTTGATTGCTAATATTTACTTTTCAAAAGTTCATGATATAATTCGTGTAGGCAAAAATCACAAAATTGCGCCACGTTAAGGAAAACTGACCTAGTCACTCGGTTTTCCTTTTTTTTGCAAAAAAAGAGGACTTAATATCCTCTAATTTTTTTATCTGTTTTCACTTGAGTTATATTACTTTTTCACTTATCTATTTTTTATTTCTTTATATATTTTATATACCATAATCAACAAAATTAAAGGTATTATAATTTCTATAACTGCTTGCAAATAAATTATGAAAACTATTATTTCATTTGTCATGGTCATAAATTAACTCCCTTCCATCATTATCACTACGTAAAAATCACTATACTGTCCATTGGTATCAAAGCTCCTTTTTCATTCTTTATGTATCTTTATATAGAAATTTTAACAAGTATAAATTTAAAAACATAGTCTATTAATGCTCTAAAATACATGATGCAATTTAAAGGTAGTCAATAAGTACGTGTCCTCGTACTTAGCTTTTGCTAAGTCTCGGACGTTTACTTTTAAAAAGTTCATGATATAATCTAAATAGGCAAAAGTTGAAGATGAATCTGCCACGTGAGAAGAACTGAACTCGTCACCCAGTTCTTCTTTTTTTACAAAAAAAAAATATTTTTGTTTTTAGCCAATTCATTAAATTTTTCTATAAACTTAGGACAAGAAGGACAATCATCTTTTTCAAAAATTACATAGAAATCATCTTGATTATTTACTTTTTCTTAATGTTGCTTTTAATCTGTACTTTTGTCTACTTGAGTTACAGTATACTTCTTTTCACTATTCTCTTTGATTATTGTTGGGATAATCAATTCCTCTATTATTTTATAATTTGTTGATCTTTCATCTGCAAAATAATACTCCCTAAATTTATCCAACGAAACATGTACATTATTTACAAAAGTTAAATTATTGCCATCTTTTTTCCAAATTTCATATTGATATAAATCAATGTCTGTTGTATCTAATAATACACAATATTCATTTCCACCAACTTGGAACCGAAAACCATCTAAATAATGTAGACAAAGGCTTGAATCATTCACTTTTATAATCATATATTCCACCTACTTTCGATATTTATCTTTTTATTTTTTTTCATTATAAAAGATTATTCACTTTTATTTAAGTATGATATTTTTAATTATTTTTTGATACAATTAAATAATTTGCATTTTTATATTTTAAAACATCTATTTATTCCTGATATAGTTCAAGTATTGTTTAAATTATACCATGCCTTTTTTTACTTTGTTCATATAAACATAATGGATCAATTATATTACTCTAATTTGCTAGAGCAATATTTTTATTTCCCAAATAAACGTGCAAAGAAACCTTTATTTTTTTCTTTTTCTAATTCATTTTTTAACTTTTCTATCTCATTTAACTGCTCTTTTTTTCTCGATCTAGTTGTTCTTTTAATTGATTTATTTCTTCTGACCCCTCTTTTATATAGTTTTATAGTGAAGGCATGAAATAAATTATGCATCCAAAAAAGATGGCAAAGATTAAAAATACGAGAGTTTCTTGTAAAATTCCACTACTTGTTTTGTTTCTTTCAGGATGTTCATCCAATTCTTTTAGCTTTTTTTCTATATAATTATTTTCCCATTTATTGATCCATTTATAAAAAAATTTCATTATTAATCACTATCCTCTCCATCATTATCACTACGTAAAAATCACTATACTGTCCATTGGTATCAAAGCTCCTTTTTATTCTATAAGTGTTCTTTATACAAAAATTCTAACAAGTACGAATAAAAAAACACAGTCTATTAATGATTTAAAATACATGATACAATTTAAAGGTAGTCAATAAGTATGTGTCCTCGTACTTAGCTTTTGCTAAGTCTCGGACGTTTACTTTTGAAAAGTTCATGATATAATTCAGGTAGGCAAAAATCACAAAATTGTGCCACGTTAAGGAAAACCGACCTAGTCACTCGGCTTTCCTTTTTTTTGCAAAAAAAGAGAGTGGGTAGTCAGTCCACTCTTTTATGCTCTGTTGTCCGGTCGTTTCTGTTGAGCCATTTGTAGATGTAGTAGGCAACCATACTTGCTCCAACAGAGACTAAAAAGTTGAAGAAAACTCTGACACGTTCTTTTTCATAGGATTACCCACATAAAAGCTTTATAAGACTATGTAGAACAATTCCAACTACAATACCGATTCCAAAAATCTTCTTATCATCCATGAGCGTCACCGTCCTTTCTTTTTAACCATGGATAAATAATCTATATACAAACACTTATAATACCTGCAAGTACATATTGTTCGATTGGTTGTTTATGAAATCCTAACAATCTTCTTAAAAGTTGAAACAGCCAATAACCACTTTGTCTAACCAGTAGATTTCTCATCAATAATGTCAAAGCCTTATCACCACCTACGGAACAATGTGGTTTTTAAATAAGACACATGAAACGCAAATATTAAGAGGATGATCAACAATATAATCTCTCCATAATAGATATATTTTTCTTTGTATCTAAAGTCATACAATGGTTTATCCAAATATACACGACCATCTACTTGTACTAATAATTGAGAATGTACTAAAGCTTCTATTGCATTCAAATCAAACTTAGAAATCTCAATTGCCCTTTCTTCATTAAATATTCCATTCTTAATGAAATATCGAATGATCTTGAATTTATTTATTAAAATGCTCATACGCATACACAAAAAATCCAATACCTACAACACACATCATTTCTTGTAAGTAATCATGGATATACAACCCATAAATAGTTCCACCTACAAGTAGAACAACCATAGAAATGAGTCCCCATTTAGGAAAGCTCATCTGAAACACGAACTCCATCACAAGTACTATGATGCATATTACACCTATCCTCGGATTTATCCCCCTCTCTAGTTTTAAAAATTTGTTTTACCTCTTCTTCCGTCATTTCAACAGGAATTAGTGGAATAAAGACGTTCTTATTATTCTTTTTCTCTGTCTCTTTTTCATAATCTTACTTTGCATCTGGATATGTGTCTTCAAATTTATCGGCATATCGATTGTGCTTTTTATACTTGAAGAACATAACGACTAAGAAAACAACAACTACTACACCTAATACGTAAACTAGCCAATCTAATGTCATCTTACTATGTCCTCCTTTTCTAATTTCATATTAGCATGTCTGTAATCGTTTTCATACTACTTTTATTTCATTTTCAATCAAACATATCATTTGTTATTTTTTATATGTAATATAACTTACTTAGTAAATAATTCTATCTAATATACTAAGTTTGTATGTTTTAAACGATACTTTCTCAAGGTATAAATCAGTATCATATTCCCTGAAACAATCTGTGATTGGATTGCATCAATTAACAATAGCAATTTATTTTAAAATACTTTATAGTTAAAGTAACGAATAGATATATATATCATAAGTCATTAAGCGATTGGAGAAGTGATACCCATGGTACAAATTCAAGCATAAAACACCTATTAAAAAATAACTTCATTTACTAATTTAAATGCTTAATTTTCATAATTTTAATCAATATAAGAAACGGAGGGGAAATTTTATATGAGAAAATTGAAAATGGAATTATTGAGATTTACAAAAGATACGTTGGATTCATACAACAAAACTATAATAAACAGTATTACAGAAAACATATCCGTTAAAACCAGAGCAAAATCAAATAATTTAGAACCACATAATCACTTTAGTGTGATTGTTGATAAAAATGAATGTTAATAAAAAACAAGCTAGCACAAAGCTATTCAGCTTGTTGGCTTTATGCCTAATTTCTATATTATTTATTTTGTTCAAACAAAAAGATTATCAGTTTTTAGCTGATGGTAATTTTAGTGGTCTTTCATTCTTTTTCGAAATATATGCTGGTAGAGAGTTTATAGTTTTTGAATTTATACTTTTATTTATCATCCCAATAATCACTAATTTAAATTCTTGTATATATAGAAACAATCGTTTTGATGTGATGATTGTTTCTAGAATTGGATATACAAATTATTTTAAACAATATCTAAAGCAGTCTATTAAAGATATTTGGTATTATCCTGTTGTAATCAATGCAATAACAGTTCTAATTATTCACTTTATGTGTCTTCCAATAATTGGTAAAGACATACAATATGTAGCAAATTACTTTACTAATATAGGTATGTTAGACTTATGCTTATTTACACTGTTTCAAATAATCGGCTGGAGTTTCTTAAATTACTTTTGTTTCTTGCTATCTCAGTTGATTTTAAATAAATATGCATATATTTTGTCACTTGGCATTTATAGCGTTCTATCCACCATATTATTCTCTATAATCGGATCTATAATTCCTTTTGAAATAAAATGGATCTTTTATATTCTTTCTTCATTCACATTATTATGTCCTGGAATAATTGGAATATGGTCTATAGACACAGGTATTTTTTCTATTATAATCGTTATTCTTTGCTTTATATTTTATTCTATTTTACTGTTTATCTTATCAAAATTTGTTTTAAAGGATCGTGAGCAAAATGGTTAAAGAATATTTCAAAAATTTTATGTTATCTAGATTTCACATATTTCTATTCACGATATCTAGTATCGTAATGGGAGTGGAACTATATCAATACATATTCCTTTCAGGAGAAAACAATGGAGTTAGCTTTTTATTTAATTCAAATATGTCATTTCTTGTTTTCACCAATATTCTATATGTATTCTTAATATATAGATATTACACTTATCAAAGATTAAGGAAATTTTCAGTAATCCGAACAAGCAAATCAAAATACTGCAAATTTATTTTAAAAATCGAATTGCTGATCTGGTTCATATTTTTTGTGGTGGTATACCTATTATTTGCCTATTTAATAGGTATTCCTCAAGAGCATATGCACTTATATTTAGCGCAATTATCATTTTACGTTATCTTGAATTTATCGTTGATTTCATTTCAGGTTTATTGGTTCTATAAGGAATCGCCTATTCATATTTGTATTTTAATATCCTATTTGACTATGGCCATATACAACTATTACATCTGTAATTTAATCTTTCAATTGTTTTAGAAAGTGAGTTATTCATGAAAAAAGAAATAATAAAAATTAACAAAATAAACAAAGCATTTCGTGAGAATCCTGTTTTAATTGATTTAGATTTTTCAGTTTACGATAATGATGTTATCTATATTAAAGGCGAGAATGGTTGTGGAAAGTCTACATTGTTGAAAGTAATCTGCGGTCTATTGGATATCGATTCTGGATCTGTAGAAATCAACTCCAATTACTATATTGGCGCACTCATTGAAAATCCGGAATTCTCGGATTTTTCAAACATAAAAGAAAATCTATTATTCTTAGGCAATCTACGTTCAAAACTTAACATTAAGGAACTAGAGAATTTATGTAGAGATTTCCATCTCAATTTAAACGATAAAAAACTATTAAGAAACTATTCTATTGGTATGAAACAGAAAATGGGAATTATACAAGCAATAATGGAAAATCAAGATATATTAATATTTGATGAGCCTACCAGGGGATTAGATGATTATTCAATCGAAGTATTTATCAAGAAGATGAAAGATCTTATAGAAAAGGGAAAAACTATAATAATCGCTTCACATGATTTTGTTGATATAGGATATTCACGATTTATCACAATGAAAAGCGGTAAATTATATGAAGAAACAGCTGAGTAAATGTCTTCTTCTATATGGATCTATACTATTGATACTAAAACTATACTTAACGGGTTTATTTCTTGCCGCTCTTTTTATGGATTGGAAGACTTGTTCACAATCATTATTATTAGTATTCATGTTTTTTGATGTGAAGTTGTTTAAATTCTTTCTAGTATTTAAATTTCTTAATCTGTTTAAGACAAATGATTTTTTTCAGAACGAAACATTATAAGTTACTGATATGGTTGGGTGGAGTCATTTTCTCATTTTTGTTAATAAGCATAGACTTCTTACTCCTATTTCCAGAATTCAAATATTTAGTATACTTATTCTTTGATTTACTATTTATGTGTATGTTTATTGGATATCAAATTTTAACATTAAGCAAAAACAACATATATCACTTTTATATTGGATTCGCATTATATCTCATAGCCAATCTAACTTTAAACAGTTTCTATTCTGTTTTTTTAATAGATATTTAGACATATTTCAAAATCACTTAGTGAGTGAAAGGATCTTTATGAACTATTTAGTATTATTTGTTTGCTCCATGATCATACCTATAGTAAATACATCTTCTGTTTCTCAAGCTCTTATAAGTTATGAAATTGATTTTATATATTATATGGTATCCTCAGGCATATTTGGTATTGCCATTAAATATTTAAAAAAGAATGAACATCCAATAGTAGTTATTTTACTGGCAACTATTGCAGAAGATCTAATCATAAATCTATTATGTGATATCAAGTTTATTACGTATATTATTCAAATTGTACTTATTATCGTTTTTGTTCTATACACAAAATATAAAAGCAAAAATGTAGCACGCTAAAAAGGAGATGAATTATGAAAAATATAAATTGGAGTAGCCTTTTCACTTGTAATCTTAGGATATTTTTTTCGTAATCACTATTATTATCAATTTTTAGGTTTAGCATATATATGTATAGCAATCAGCAATATCTGTCTTTACTTGTTTGAATTAAAAGAAAAAGGTCATTCATCTAAATCTTATATTCTTGTTGCAATCATGCTAGTTATTTTCGCTATATTTTTTATGACGTTTTGAATCAATGAATACTTGTAATTTATTAGTTGCTATTCAGTTTATAACGTAATGGAAGAATCATATTTTTGAATTTGAAGAGTTATTTTAGGAGCTCTAATTCCTGGATATTCCTTTGTTGTTTTTAGAATTTCTAATCCAAGATCATTTATAGAGTCATTTATAGAGTCATTTGAAATATAGTTAACATTTGGAAGTGTTACGAAAAAGATATTTTCTGTTGCCTTAAGCTCAGGTTTAACATCAGATACATTAAATATTCCAACTGAACTAGTGATAGTGATTAGCATTATATTCGCTAAAAAGCATGCTACAATTCAATTAGGCAAAAGCTAAGAATAACTGCCACGTAAAAGAAATTTGAATTGACCATCAAATTCCTTCTATATTAAAACATACAAAACAAGTACCACCTGTAAAGAGCGATACTTGTTTTTCACACTGTGCAGAACATTTTTGTGTTAGCGTAAACGCAAGAACATCATAAGGATTTTTTCCTTTAATCTTTATGTTTTGTGACATATATACCTCCAACTCTCTTACCACACAAAAGTACTGTCAACTCAAATTGAAAATGTCTCAAAAAAAGTAAATTATTAGCACCGAATTAATTCAATGCCATTCGGTGCGTTTGCTTGTCTCGGAAGATAGTAAAACTCTGTCTTCTCCATGGATGAGTCATAGGAGGAATGTATTTTTTGCGTTCCTTTTTT
>ENA-OQBV01000613-OQBV01000613.1-human-gut-metagenome-genome-assembly--contig:-NODE-613-length-19638-cov-14.884373_pt1 | contig 19638 bp, 15 predicted proteins | sample MGYA00242750_ERZ504559 | MGnify/ENA primary metagenome ERZ504559 (study PRJEB26092, sample SAMD00036230) | human gut metagenome | host: Homo sapiens | study: EMG produced TPA metagenomics assembly of... | reverse complement strand
AGAAAAAGAAAAAGAAAAGCAGGAAGAGAAACGCAGGCAGAAAAAACTGTCCTCCAGCAGTCGATCGCTTATAAGGAAATGGGAAAGGATGGAATCTGCAGGGTACAGGGAAAAACGTATTCTAAGTGTATCCGCTTTTATGACATCAACTACCAGCTGGCTCAGAACGAGGACAAAAATGCGATCTTTGAAAACTGGTGCGATTTCCTCAATTACTTTGATGCCAGTATCCATTTTCAGCTGAGCTTTATCAATCATAAAAGCAGCATGAAAGAATTTGAACAGGTCATCCGGATCCGACCACAGGAGGATGCTTTTGATGATGTCCGTATGGAATACGCAAAGATGTTGAAACAGCAGCTGGCAAAAGGAAACAACGGTCTGGTGAAGTCAAAATATATCACCTTTTCCATCGAAGCGGATAATATCCGGGAAGCAAAGCCAAAGCTGGAACGTATTGAATCAGATATCCTGAACAACTTCAAGATCCTTGGAGTTCCGGCATATCCGCTGAATGGCGTGGAACGTCTGCAGATACTGTATGAGACTTTCAATCCGGATATCATGACAGACTTCCAGTTTGATTATGGTTCCATGATCCGGACAGGACTCAATACAAAGGATTATGTGGCACCGACCAGTTTTGTATTCCGAGACAGAAATACGTTCCAGATGGGAAATACTATCGGGGCTGTCTCTTATCTGCAGATCCTGGCACCGGAGCTTACGGATAAGATGCTGGCAGAATTTCTGGATATCGATAAGAACCTGATCGTCAACCTGCATGTCCAGTCTGTGGATCAGATGAAGGCAATCAAGCTGGTAAAAAGCAAAGTGACGGATATCAACCGTATGAAAATCGAAGAACAGAAAAAAGCAGTCCGGGCCGGATACGATATGGATATCATTCCATCGGATCTGAACACGTATGGCGGAGAAGCTAAGCGTCTGTTAGAAGACCTGCAGTCACGAAATGAGCGTATGTTCCTTGTAACAGCGCTCTTTTTAAATACTGCAAAGACAAAACAGGCACTGGATAATGCCATCTTCCAGACGGCCGGTATTGCACAGAAATATAACTGTGTGCTGAAACGTCTGGATTATCAGCAGGAAGAAGGATTGATGAGCAGTGTTCCGTTGGGAGTAAATCATATCCCAATCAAGCGGGCTCTTACGACTACCAGTACAGCAATCTTTGTTCCGTTTACGACACAGGAGCTTTTTATGACAGGAGAATCCTTATATTACGGATTGAATGCACTCAGTAACAACATGATCATGGTGGATCGTAAAAAGCTCAAAAACCCGAATGGACTGATCCTTGGTACGCCTGGATCCGGTAAATCCTTTGCAGCAAAAAGAGAAATCACCAACGCTTTCTTTGTTACGAAGGATGACATTATCATCGGAGATCCGGAGGGTGAGTATTACCCACTGGTCCATGCACTTGGCGGACAGGTCGTACACATTTCACCAACCAGTAAGGATTATATCAATCCGATGGATATCAATATGGATTATTCCGATGATGACAATCCACTTGGTGTAAAATCTGATTTTGTCCTGTCTTTATGTGAGCTGATCATGGGAAGCAGGGATGGAATTGAAGCAGAGGAAAAATCAGTGATCGACCGCTGTCTTCCACTGGTGTATCAGAAGTACTTTGCAGATCCAAAACCGGAAAATATGCCGGTCCTTGGTGACCTGTATGAATGCCTCAGAAAGCAGAAAGAACCGCAGGCACAGAGAATTGCAACAGCGTTGGAAATCTATGTAAATGGATCACTGAAAGTATTTAACCATAGAACCAATGTGGAACTGAATAACCGTATTGTCTGCTTTGACATCAAGGAACTTGGAAAGCAGCTGAAGAAAATCGGAATGCTCATCGTCCAGGATCAGGTATGGAACAGAGTTACGATCAACCGCGGCATCAAATCCACCAGGTACTATATCGATGAGTTCCATCTTCTGCTCAAAGAAGAACAGACAGCAGCTTATTCCGTAGAAATATGGAAGAGATTCAGAAAATGGGGTGGTATTCCAAGTGGTATCACCCAGAATATCAAAGATCTTCTTGCCAGCAGGGAAATTGAAAATATCTTTGAGAACAGTGATTTTATCCTGATGCTGAACCAGGCTGCAGGTGACAGACAGATCCTTGCAAAACAGTTGAATATTTCCCCATATCAGTTGTCTTATGTGACGAATTCCGGGGAAGGAGAAGGACTTCTTTTCTATGGAACAACAATTATTCCATTTAAGGACAAGTTCGATAAGAACTTGAAGCTGTACAGTTTGATGACTACAAAACCGGAAGAAGTTGAAAAACGAGAGAAAGAAATGGAGGCGGAAAAGCATGAAGGAAATCGATAAGATCCGAATCAGGCAGTGGAACCAGGATAATCCTTACATTCAGATGAAAAATCTGGAAAATGCACAGCCTGGATACCGTGTTCATACAGTCAATGATGATCATCATCTGTATGAACTTCCGCTGGAAACACAGAACATTATCCTTGACTGGGTATTCTGGAATTTTTATCCGGCACAGAAATTCTATCCGCATCTTACCAGTGATGATCTGAAAGAAGTTCTGTATAAACGTACCCAGATCCATCTGCACAACAATCAGTTCAAGGAGGCTATGCTGATCAATGGTTTCTGGCCGAGAGATCCGAGTGAATTGAACTGGGTATTTCATATCCAGGCGAGCTCTCCAGCAATCAGGACACAGGCAGATGGTTATCCTGGTATCCCGATTATAGGACGCCAGGAACTGAATGAGTACAGAAAGAAAAGTTGTGCCAGGAGGTGATGACCTATAGCTGGAAAAGAATTTAAAGGCAAAGATAAAAAGGTCGCAAAGATGACCAGGGATGGTCTAACAGAAGAAAATCTTCGTGATGGTAGTGTAAAAGATATCAGTCACAGGAGTCGAGGACGACCGGAAAATAAGGAAGAATTTGTTCCTGAACGGGAACGGAAAAAGGCTGAGAATGAAGATTCAAAATCGGGAAAAGATAAACGACTGCAGATGGAAAAGATCCGGAAATCTTCTGTCCGACAGGAAGCTGTTGAGAATACAGTTGAAGTTACACCGGAAGAAAAAGTATCCGGATATCGAAAGAAACTGCATCGCCATGAAAAAATCCCGGATGATGATAACACTCTGAACAGCCAAAAGAAATCCATTCGGAAGAAACAGCTGCAAAAACAGATGACCAAAGAACAGGCAAAAGCCGGAAGATTATCCTTTGATGATGAAGGAAATCAGATGGTGAAAGGTGCTGGCATGAAACCGGGAGGGACAGCCGGGAAATACATTGCCACACAAGCTGTTATATCTGGTATGAAAGCAGTCTCTTCCGAAGAGGAAGAAGCAGATGAAAATGCAGGTGTGGAAAGTGCCAGACTTGCAGAGCGTGAAACAGAAGCTGCGTTACGTGGTCTGCGTCATGCTCAGATCCGAAGCAAACGAACGGACGTGAAAACCCATCGCAGAGGTTATCGTGAGGCTACCGTAGAAAAGAAACTGAAATTTGGTTCTGCAGAAAGTATGGAAGGAGTCAAGAATGCAGAAACGGTAAAGAAAGCCGAACAAAAGAGACATTTCTATAACCGCTTCTTTCAGAAAAAACGATATAAGGATGCATACCGGGCAGCCAGAGCCGGAAAATCCGCTGGCAGTCTAGGTGGAGCGACAACCATTACCGGTGTCGAGAACATGACGGTGAAAGCAAAGATTGCCTTGAAAGAGATTATAAAGCGTAATCGTGCCATGTTCGCAGGCATCGGTATTTTTGCGCTTCTTTTTCTTGTCATAGCAGTATCTCTGGGGAGCTGCAGTGCCTCTATTGAGGGTGCTGGATCTGTGATCGGTATTACAACGTATCCAAGTTCAGACGAGGATATCTATGCTGCCGAAAACAGATATGCCGCTTTGGAAAGTGCCTTGAATCAGCAGATCAATGAGATGGAACGAAGACATCCAAATTATGACGAGTATCAGTACAACATTGCAGAAATTGGTCATAATCCATACCATCTTATCTCGTATCTTACCGCAAAATACGGGGACTGGACGTACTCAGATGTTGAAAACGAGCTGCAATCTCTTTTTGAAGCACAATATCATCTGAATACAGAAGGTCGAACAGAAACGGTGACAGAAACCAGAAATGTTCGAGTCGGAGAATCATTAGGACAGGTAGTGACCAGCGGATATTGTAACTGTCGAATCTGTTGTGGTGTATGGTCCGGAGGTCCAACTGCCAGTGGGGCATATCCAACTGCAAACCATACCATTGCTGTAGATGCTTCCAATCCATTTGTGCCGATTGGCACTAAGGTAGTAATGAATGGTGTGGAATACACAGTTGAGGATACCGGAGCCTTTGCACGATATGGTGTGCAGTTTGACGTTTACTATGATAACCATGCTGCCGCTTCTGCTCATGGACATCAGACCTGGGAAGCCTATATCGCAGATGACAATGGCAGTCAGGAAGTAACGGTTACCAGTACAAGCACTAAGAAGATTCTATATGTGACACTGACAAATGGAAGCTTTGACGCTGTGGCAAGAGCCAATCTGAATGCGGAGCAGCTGATCATCTATAATGCATTAAATACGACCTATGGAAACAGAAATTATCTGTGGGATGTAAACAATGTGACCAGTGGATCAGGCGGTAATGGAATGAGTTATGAGATTCCACCGGAAGCACTGCAGGATGAAGAATTTGCCCGGATGATTCGGGAAGCAGAAAAATATCTGGGAGTACCTTATGTATGGGGTGGCTACTCTCCGTCCGGATTTGATTGCTCAGGTTTCGTATCCTATGTCATTAACCACTGTGGTAATGGCTGGAACTATGGACGATTGACCGCGGATGGATTAAGAGGCGTATGTACTTATGTATCACCGGGAGAAGCAAAACCAGGAGATTTGATCTTCTTCCAGGGAACATATAACACATCCGGTGCAAGCCATGTGGGTATCTATGTCGGCAACAATATGATGATCCATTGCGGGGATCCGATCCATTACTCAAATATCAGCACATCCTACTGGCAGCAACATTTCATGTGCTTTGGAAGACTGCCATAAAGGGGTGAACGAAGGGAGGTGAAAGTTTGAATAAAAAGATTAAAAAATATCTGGATGAGATTGCCAAGACAGAGAAAAAGATCGCGGATCTGCAGCAATATCTTAGGGGTGTCCAGGCTGCATTAAAGCAGGAAGAGGACAATGAGATGATCAGGTGCATCCGTGGTATGAAGATGGATAATGATCAGTTATATGATCTTTTGGATGGTATCCAGAGTGGAAAAGTTAAATTTCAGGTAAGCAGGGAGTCTGACGATGAAGGTTCAGGCTCCTTTGTATTCACAGAAGAAAATAAGGAGGAATATCAGAATGGTGAAATGGAAGAAAATGAATAAGAAAATGGCAGGACTGCTGTTGGGAGTCATGATGCTTTTTACAGCATCAACCACAGCATTTGCCTATGTGGATGAATCGGCAGAGGCATCCAAAGTAGAGACAACTCAGACGGAACAGTCAACAGACAAAGAAGAGAAAAAGGACGAGGCGACAAACACAAACGAGGTGCTGCCGGAAGATGGAACAGACAAGGGAACTGCATTTACGACACCTGGCAATGGTGAAGTCAAGGATGACATTACCGATGATTCCACAAAGGAATTTCTTACGGTTACAACGAAGAATAACAACACTTTCTATATCGTGATCGACCGTAGTGCCACATCACAGAATGTCTATATGTTATCCCAGATTGATGAGAATGATCTGTCCGAATTTCTGGATAAAGACAGCACTGCTACTGTCGTAACACCACAGCCAGATAAATCAAAGGTAGTGCTGGATGAAACAAATAATGAGGATGTAGACAAGGAAGCTACCATTGATCCGGAGAAAACAGCATCTGCAAAAACCAATATGGGTGCAATGGCAACAATCCTGATTTTGGCTCTCGGCGGTGTGGCAGCTTACTACTACTTCAAGATCTATAAACCTAAAAAAGAGGAAGATGAGGATGATCAGCCGGAAGGTTTGGAAACAGGTGGACTGGAAGAAGTTCCGGATGAGGAAGAGTCTGAAGACGAAGATTTTGAAGAAAATGAAAAATAAATAAACTTTTTTAGTGGAGGGGGCTGTAAAACATGCTCTCTCCGTTTCGTTATATGAAGGAGGTAATACATCATGTATTTAGTAATTGCAGAAAAACCAAGTGTATCAAGAGCAATCGCAGAAGTGATTGGAGCACAGGAACGAGAAGACGGATATTTACAAGGAACCGACTGTATGGTCAGCTGGTGCTTCGGACATCTGGCCGAATATGTTTCACCGGATGCTTACGATGAGAAATTTAACCAGTGGAGATATGAAGATCTCCCGATCATCCCGAAAGACTGGAAAGTTACAGTCTCAGAAGATAAGAAAGATCAGTTCTATATCTTAAAAAGACTGCTCAACAGTCCGGAAATTGAATACGTCGTAAATGCCTGTGATGCCGGACGTGAAGGAGAATTAATCTTCAAACATGTCTATGACTTATCCGGAAGTAAAAAGCCGGTGAAACGATTATGGATCAGTTCTCTGGAAGATTCAGCAATCCTTGATGGAATGCAGCATCTGAGATCCGCAGAGGAATACCGACATTTGGCCGAAGCTGCTGTATGCCGTTCTCAGGCTGACTGGCTGGTAGGAATGAATGCAACCAGAGCTTACACCACAAAGTACTTCAAAAAGCTGACCGTTGGAAGGGTTCAGACACCGACACTTGCCATGTTGGTGGAACGTGCCGGACAGATCAGCAATTTCCAGAAAGAAAAGTATTTCAATGTGGAACTCGATTGTGATGGAATTCCGGCTGTAAAGCCAAAAATCTTTGATCCGGATGAGGCGGAACAGTTAAGAAGTAGATGCCAGGGAAGTGAAGCTATTGTCACAGCAGTAAAAGAAACGGAAAAGAAAGTAAAAGCACCAAAGCTTTATGATCTGACCACACTGCAGAGAGAAGCAAACCGTATCTACGGAATGACAGCCAAACAGACACTGGATACCGCTCAGAGCCTGTATGAAAAGAAACTGATCACTTATCCAAGAACGGACAGCCAGTATCTGACCGAAGATATGGAGCAGACCGCAAGAAATGTGGTTCGTCAGATTTATGAGAAATATCAACTGACAGGTCCGTTTGATCAGCCGGAGCAGCCAGATGTGAAGAAAGTCATGAATAACAGCAAGGTGACAGATCACCATGCAATCATTCCAACGATGGAACTTGCATCCTGCCATCTGGATGAATTGAAATCCTGGGAAGAAAAGATTCTTTTCCTGATTGCAGTCCATACGGTCATGGCAATGAGTAAGGATCACATTTACCAGGAGACAGAGATTGAAGTGGAATGCCAGGAAGAAATCTTCAAAGCAAAAGGAAAGATTGTCCTGCAGGATGGATGGAAACTCTTTGAAAACTGCTTCAAAAATAAGGATCGCATGGCAATCGTAGATCCGGATCAGGAAATGAAAGAGAGGATGCCGAAAGTAACCCAGGGACAGACTTTCTATGCTGTGGATGCAGAAAAGACAGAGCATTTTACATCTCCACCGAAACCATACAGCGAAGATACTCTCCTTGCGGCAATGGAAACTGCTGGAAATAAGGAATTCGATGAAGACACAGAAAAGAAAGGATTAGGAACTCCGGCAACAAGAGCCGGTATCATCGAGAAACTGATCTATTCCCAATATGCTACCCGAAAAGGAAAACAGATTATTCCAACAGATGATGGAAAAGTCCTTGTGGAGATCCTGCCAGACTTTCTGAAATCTGCAAGTATGACTGCAGAATGGGAAAATCAGCTGCTTTTGATGGAGCATGGAGAGATTGCACCGGAACAGTTTATGACCGGGATCAAAAACATGCTGACCATGATGCTGAATGGATGCGATGCGATTTCCGAAGAAGAAACAAGAAGATTTCAGACCAGAGAAAGCATTGGAACATGTCCGGTATGTGGAAGCCTGGTATATGAAAGCAAAACCAACTTCTATTGTAGCAACCATGATTGTCACTTTGCTCTCTGGAAAGATAACCGCTATCTGCAGAGCATGGAAAAAAACATGGATAAAAAGATGGCTGCAGAACTTCTGAAAAGTGGATGTGTGCATGTAAAAGATCTGTATTCCAGAAAGAAAAATATGTACTTTGAGGCAGATCTTCATATGGATGCAGATGAAACCGGAAGGGTGAAATTTTCTTTATCCTTTCCAAAAAAGAAACCAAAAAACAAAAGCAAAAAGAAATAAAAAAACAGATTAGAGGAGGAAACGAAGAATGAATTTTAATGAATTTGTAAATGAAGTAAAGGACAATATCAGACTCTTTTTACCAAAGGATTATGAGAATGCAGAAGTATCAACGATGGAGTGTCAGAAACTGAACCGTGCCTATACGGGATTGATGGTGAGAAAAGAAGGTGAGATGCTTACCCCGACGATCAATCTTAATCAGCTGTATGAAGCATATAAAGCACAGCCTGGCGTAACAATGGAAACTGTATGCAGAAAGATTGCAGATATAGTTATTGAGGCACCGATACAGGTTGATCTGAAAGCTATTTTAAATTATGAAGATGTGAAGGACAAGCTGTTTATCCGTGTATCATCAGCCGAAGCAAATAAGGAAGTCCTCGAAAATGCGCCACACCAGCTGAAGGAAGATCTCGCAATCACCTATCATGTGGCAGTAGGCAAGGATCAGGATGGATTAAGTTCCATGTTTATCAAGAATGATCTGCTTGAACAGTATGGAATCTCTGCAGAACAGCTTCATGAAGATGCGATGAAAAGTTCACCGCGTGTCATGGCTCCGGAGGTATCAAGTATAGGTGCATTGATAGATGAAATGTACCAGAAAAATATTCTCATGCTGACACCGGATGAACGTGAAATGCTGCAGGAAACATTGCAGGAATCAAGCGAGATGCCGACATTCTTTGTTGTTACGAATACAGACAGAATTGATGGAGCCGGTGTGATCTTTTATCCGGAATTCATGGATAGCATGGGGGAACTTCTTGGAAATGATTTCTTCATTTTGCCATCATCCATCCATGAAATGCTGGTCTTGCCAGATGATGGGCAAGTGGATGCAGAAATGTTAAGAGATATGGTAAAAGAAGTCAATGCGACTCAGGTAGCACCAGCAGAACGCCTTACCAATGATGTATACCACTTTGACACAAAGGATCACGTCTTTGAAAAAGCCGACAGATTTACAGAACGTCAGAAAGAAAAAGAAGCGCAGGCTGCAAAAACAGAGAAAGCAGGAAAAGAACAGCCGGATCAGAAACCGAAAACAAAGAAGCACGATATGGAACTCTAATATCAAGCATGAAACCCGTTAAATGAGCAAACGCCCTGCGGCATAAGGAAATGTCGTGGGGCATTTTGAAAAGGAGAAGATTATGACGAAAGAGAACATTAAAACAAATACAAGCTTAAGATACAGCCAGTATCGAAAAAGATTATCACACACATTTTCGTTTAAAAAATTGAAGAAGCAAATTGAGACGTTACATGATCAGGAATTTATTATAAATGTGCCGATTGGAGGTGTTGCTGATGGCAGATAAATTAGAACAGGTAGCAATTCGTATGGTGGAACAGCCACCACTTTATAGTAATGAACCTATGAATAATCCAGATGTAGCAATTCGTGTTATGAATGAATTTCTTTCCCAGATGGATCGGGAACTCTTTTGTATTGTTAATTTACAGGCAGATTTAACACCGATCAATATGAATATCGTATCTGTAGGATCGCTGAATGAAGCATTAATTAATCCAAGAGAAATATTTAAGAGTGCAATTCTTTCGAATGCTCATTCAATGATGCTCATTCATAATCATCCGTCCGGAAATCTGACACCATCTACATCGGATATCCAGACTACAGCAAGAATGCAGGAATTAGGGGAATTGATGGGGATTTCATTGGTTGATCACATCATTACAGGACGGAATGGGAATTACTATTCCTTTCGAGATAAAGGAGAATTTCCAGATAGCAGGGTTCGTTTTTCTACTCGTGTTGAAGATATTGATCTGACTAAAGGAATGGTGACTGAAGCCACCGCACCCTATGAAGAAGTAACAGATACAAAAGAAAAGGGTGACGTAAGAGATATTCCAACAGTGCAGACAGCAACAATTCCATTACCGGTTCAGGGAAAAGATATGGACAGCATTATGCAGTCACTGGAATCCGGTGTGGAAGAACTTTTTACAAGTAACCGCTATCAGGAATTTCTTAAAACCATGGCAAAGTTTCACAATTATTCCTTTAATAATACAATGCTGATCGCCATGCAGCGACCGGATGCCACACTTGTTACCAGCTACAAAAACTGGCAGTCCATGGGTAGACAGGTCATGAAAGGCGAAAAAGGAATTACAATCATTGCACCGGCACCATATAAGAAAATGAAGGAAAAAGAGGTTCTGGATGAAAAGCAGCGACCGATCATGGGAACCGATGGAAAACCTAAGACTGAACAGGTGGAAGTTACAGTTCCGCATTTTAAAGCAGTTACCGTCTTTGATATTGCTCAGACATCCGGGGAACCAATCCAGACACTGGCACCGGAATTACTGACTGCAGCTGTACAGGATTTTGATTCTTTCATGCAGGCTATTCAGAAAATATCCCCAGTGCCGATACGATTCGATGAGATCGATGGCAATGCCAATGGATATTATCACAATGCAGATAAGGAAATCGTGATCAAAAAAGGACTCAGTGAAAGCCAGACCTTAAAGACTGCTATTCATGAAACCGTCCATGCTAAACTGCATGACAAGGAAATCATGGAAAGCCTGGGTGTAGAAAAAGACCGTCTGACAAAAGAGGTTGAAGCAGAATCTGTTGCTTACTGTGTGTGTTCTTCCTTTGGTTTGGATACATCGGATTACAGTTTTCCTTATATTGCAGGGTGGAGCAGCAGCCGGGAAATGAAGGAAATGAAAGCATCTATGGATGTGATCCGCAAGACAGCCGGTGAAATGATCGATCAGCTTACAGAAGAACTGGAAATCATTCTTGAAGAAAAACAGAAAACAGAATTACATGAAAAATACGGCATTCTGGTAGATGCACTGGAAGCAGCCGGATACCGCTATGATTATCGGGAAAGCGAACCGGGACATATTGTACTGGCACCGGATGGGACACATGAAATTGCCGGGTATTTGCAGTTTGAATCATGGGGAGATATCAAAGATTGGCTGGAAGATACGATTGCAGAAGGAACGGATATTTCGGAAAGAGTTGATCGGGCTTTGTATCCATTTAAGTTTGATTATACCCTAGAGGAAGAAATGTTCAGAGGTAATGGTGACCGCTATGCGATTTACCATGTGGATGAAGGCACACCGGGAAAACAACATTTATTTATGAATATGGCAATGGTCAAAGAAGATGGCATTACAATCGATGCAGCAAATTATAAGTGTGTCTATTCTGGCAGATTACATGAAAATGAAAAGCTAGATGATTTGTATGCCGTATTCAACGATAATCCACCGGCAGATTATAAAGCACATTCTATGTCGGTCAGTGATGTTATCATTACAAACCGTGGTGGGGATATGCAGGCATATTACGTGGATCGATTTGGATTTGCAGAACTTCCAGAGTTTGCAGCACAAAGAGAAAAAATACTCGATATTGTCCCGGAAATAGAAAATGTGGATTATGAAAATGATCTTACATGTATCAGCTTTTATGCGGCTGAATGTGCTGAATTTCCTGTAATGGGTGAAGTACATTATGACCTGACATTACCAGAAGCCTTGGAAGCTTATGAGAAAATCCCATCAGAACGTATGCATGGACTGAAATGTGTTGGTTTTGATCTGAAAGACGGAAGTGATTATGAAGGAATGCAGAGTCTGATGATTGAAGGAAAAATACAGAAAGAATTTTTGAATTCGATTCCTGGATTTAGAGAAAATTCTTATGTGCAAAATGCAATCAGTCGTGTGGAAAAGTACTTGGAAGAAAGACATCCAAATGTGGAAAATCCTCTGAAATCCAATAAGAAAGTGGATAACGAAAAAAATATAAGCGAAGAAAAAAACGAGAAGGAGCTGAATATACAGATGAAACCAATACCGAAAAAGAAAAGGGGGGAAATGAGCCTATGAGAAATGTAAACCTGGAAGAAAACGAACTGACTATTACTGCTATCTTCCAGCAGCACACAAAGAAAGAAACAATCCAAACACTGAAAGAAGCTTTGGAAGTTTTGGAACAGGAAGAAAGTGATCCTGAGAATGATGAAATGATTGAGATCATCAATTCAACAGTTGGAAAATTACAGCAAATCGAAGACAAATACTACTATTCTCTGGATCTGAATTATTATCTGAATAACCTGGAGGACGATGCCTATGAAGCTTAATCAATTTGCAGTCTACCGAGTAGATCAGCAGACAGCAGGAAAAGCACTGTGGCATCTGCCATATCAAGAGGCAAGACAGCAGAATGTGTCGATTACTGTCGAAAATTACCGATTAATCTCGATTCATGAAATGCAGGAAAATGAAAAAGTCGCTGACATCTGGAAACGGACGAAAAATCAATGCGAAGTCAGTGACGTGCTCGTATTGAACAAGAATGGAGAAATCAGCTGCTATTATGTAGATGAGAACTATCCACAGTATCTGGCCGGATTTATTCGTATCAACACATCCGGTGCACTGATCACTATGGAAACTGAGAATTATCAGATTGATGGGAAAAAGGGGAACTGGATTGCAACAGACACCATCATTATTGATGGAAAACAGTTTTATTTGATGGAACATCAGGTATACCGAGATCAGGCCCAGGGTATTATCCTGGATGCCTATGGAAAAATGGTTGTCGAAGAATGTAAGAAATTCGACGAAAAGACAAAACAAAAGATCCATGATTACATCCAACAGCAGGTACCATTAAATCCGGTCGAACAGTTAAAACAGGATGGCAAAATCCGTCTGGAACATTACCAGAAATTCTACCAGAACGGCACTTATGAACGGAGCAGAGAATCCGGTACCGAAGCAAATTATGATATGGTGGATGGTCTGGTAAATAATCAGAAGAAGAATCCAGAAAAGATCTCTGATACCCACAGCAACAAACAGACTTCCCGAAATCAACAGGATAATAAACCTAAGAAACGAAGATCTGTGATCAAACGACTCCATCAAAAACAGATTGCTATTGCTCGCCGGTCCGGAAAGCCGATACCAAAGTACCTGGATCAGGAAATGGAAAGAAAGCGGGGATAGAATATGCGAAGGTTAAAGTGTGAAAAAGAAACGATTATTTTGACCAATGGAGATGACGGATTCTATGATGTGTATACCTTCAATCAGAACTTGCAGAAACGGTTACGAGGCTTTGCAGCGAAGTATCCGGATGATTGCTGGTTGAAAGGATCTTCGGAGGATGGTAGTGAAACGTATATGATTAAAAAAGCGCGGTTATCATTGAATTTAAGACCACCCTATTCCAAGGATAGAATATCTGAAAAATCCCCAGAACTGTCTTATTTATATAAAAGCAATGATACTCGAAAGAACATCGGCCGGTCTTTGTAGTAGCCTGATTTTAAGCGAAAAGCTGTACCCGCACCTGTTGGAGATTGACCGGGTGGAGCAGGAACGGATGGACGCCATGCTGCCCCGGATGATGGAGGCGGCGGGTGTCACCGAGAAACTGAAAGCCCATGACCCCATGCGCTGGGTGGGGTTGATGAACACGCTGAAGGCGCAGGCGGAGGAAATAATTTTTCAAGAGTTGATTTCCGCATGAGATTTTAGGCATAAGAAAGGCCGGGATTTTGCTGACAAGTGGCAAATCCCGGCTTTGTTCTTATCGGTTTTCCAAATTCTTTGACCGCCGGTATTCCAATGGCGATAGGCCGAATTGTTTTTTGAAAACTGATGCAAATTTGCTTTGATTCATATAGCCAACCAACTCTGCTATTTCTGCAACGGACAATCTTGTAGAAGTCAGTAACTCTGCAGCTTTTTTCATTCGGACTTCCCGTAGATAGATGGAAATATTTTGACCAAAAACGCCACGAAAATAGTTTTTTAAGCTGGTTTCGCTGACAGAAAACTGAGCTGCCAATTCCCATGCAGGATGATGTTGCCGCAAATCGGAAGTGATAATTTTTTCAACACGTTTTGCTATATCTACCTGTGTTTCAGTAAAAAATGTGCAGGCTTGCGATGGGGGGATATTGTTAAGATTTTGTAGTAATGAAAATAGAGCCAGAACATAGATCTTCATTTGAGAAATCGAAAACGGAGGCGCAATATCAAAAAGTTCCCAGAGCTTAATCAATATTTCTTCAACTTCAGGAGTAACTGCTGAGATATAAGTGTTATCGTTTGGGCAAAAAAGTTCAATGATTTTAGGGATGTCTATGCCAAACTCTTTTTGTATCCATGTACTCTCTGTTGCCAGTGTATTAGTATCAACAAAAAGCTCCATTCCCTCATAGATACGGCGAGGATAGACATATTGCTTTTGGGCAAAACACTCCGTGAGAGAAATATCTCCATCTTTCACATATACAAAGTTTCCGTTATTCAAGATAATCTCGCAACGACCAGTCACGCAATAGTTTAGGAGCAAAGGCCCTTTTTTAATGAAACTATCTTCACCCAAATTTGGAGCTGCCCATGTCGGAGAATTTATAAAAATATACGCAATAGTAAGTCCGGGGAAAAGTTGAAAAAATGTCATAGACCCTTTTCCTTCCTTAGTTTTCATAAGTAGTTCTGCGTTGAACTCGCTACGTTTTATTGAAACGCCGGGAATTTCAATACATTTTCTAATAATATCATCAATCTTCATTTTTAACTCCTGTCGATTTGTCTGGCTCATTGCCCTTGATTTTAATCATATTATAGAATTGTAAGCGAAGTCAGTCAATAAAAAAACTCGTTGCTGTTTGGAGCCAAAAAGATGATTGGTTGTAGAGAGCTACTGCTAACTATGGTATCTTATAGAGAGGTTAGAAAACGCTAACCAGCAAATGAATGGAGGTATTCGTTATGAGTAACAAGTTACAAGCAAAAGACCTGATTAACCTCGGCCTTTTCACCGTTCTCTACTTTGTGATTGGCTGCTGTGTCGCCATTCCCGTCGGCTTTGTACCTATCTTTTTGCCGATCCTCGGAGCATTGTGGTCTTTGATTACCGGCATCCCGTTCATGCTGTTCTTGACCAGAGTTAAAAAATTCGGCATGGTTACAATTATGGGAATTTTAAGCGGCCTGCTGATGGGGCTGACTGGTATGGGATTTTGGGGCGTACCGATGGGCGTGATTTTTGGGCTGCTGGGAGATCTGATCTTGAAATCCGGCGGTTATAAAAGCGCCAAGAAGAGCCTGATCGGGTATGCGGTGTTCAGCCTTTGGATGGTTGGTACATATATCCCCATGTATTTCATGGTTGAGGATTCCTGGGCCAGTTTTGCGGCCAGCTTTGGTGAGGAATACGCTGACAGGGTAATGGCTGTTATGCCTATGTGGAGCATTATTCTGGTAATCGCCGGAATCTTCATTTTTGCTATCCTGGGCGGACTTTTAGGTAAGGCGCTTCTGAAAAAGCATTTTGCTAAAGCGGGCATTGTGTGATGAACGGGCTATCATTTTCAGCAACAACCGAAAAAAGAAAAGGAATCCTGCTTGATCCCCGGACAAAGCTCATTCTGCTGCTGACGATTACAACACTGATGTTCAGTACCAGTAACGAAGGAATTATGAACATCGTCAAGCCGTGTCTAAGCCTTGTCCCCTTTGCTCTGATTTTGTCGGAACGCCGTTTCAAAACAGCAGGAAAATATCTGGTGCTATATGCGGTTTGCTTTATACTGGAACGGATTGCCCTTACGAGTTTGAGCGGATTACTCTCGTTCATCGTGCTGGCAGTGACATCTATCATGACGCGGTTTGCGCCCGGCATTATGACAGGTGCCTATCTGATCTCATCCACTTCGATCAGTGAGTTTATCGGCGCAATGGAGCGTATGCACATCACGGAAAAAATCGTGATTCCAATGTCTGTCATTTTTCGCTTTTTCCCAACCATCAGCGAAGAATATCAGGCCATCCGGGATGCAATGAAAATGCGGGGCATACGATTCGGCGGGAAAAATCCTTTCCTGATGTTGGAATATCGCCTTGTTCCTTTGATGGTGTCCGTTGTGAAGATTGGTGATGAACTTTCTGCTGCTGCGTTGACACGGGGGCTTGGAGCCCCCGTTAAACGTACAAACGTGTGCCAGATCGGTTTCCATGTTCAAGATTTGATTGCGATTTTGTTTTGCGTTATCTGTTTTGCCTTGTTTTTGTTTCAGCAGCAGATTTCTTTTTGACGGGAAGGGGTGAACCTATGATACGAATTGACCATGTGACTTTCTCTTATGGAGAAGAAAACGAGAACGCTGGTGGAGTCCATGATATAAATCTGACCGTAGAGGACGGTCAATGCGTCGTACTTTGCGGCGAAAGCGGCTGTGGAAAAACGACAATTACCAGGCTGATCAATGGTCTGATTCCCCATTACTATGAAGGAAAAATGAATGGAGAAGTGTGGGTAAATGGGGCAAAGGTTTCGGAACAGCCCCTTTATGATACCGCGAAAACGGTTGGCAGCGTGTTTCAAAACCCCCGCTCACAATTTTTCAATGTGGACACAACCAGCGAAATCACATTCGGGTGTGAAAATCTCGGCCAGCCGGAGCAAAGTATTCGGGAACGATTAGATAAGACCATCCGGGATTTCCGCCTGGAGAAATTGATGGGACGCAATATCTTTCATCTCTCCGGCGGGGAAAAGCAAAAAATTGCCTGTGCCGGGGTCTCCATCATGGAGCCGGATGTGCTGGTTATGGATGAGCCGTCATCTAACCTGGATGCTTCCTCTATCCTGGATCTGAGAGCAATACTTGCGTTTTGGAAGTCGCAGGGGAAAACAATTATAGTGTCAGAGCATCGGCTCTACTATCTGCGCGGTCTTGCGGATCGTTTTATCTATATTACCGGCGGAAAGGTGGAAAAAGATTACTCCGCAGCGGAGTTTGAGAGCCTGACGGAGCAACAGAGAGCCAAGTTGGGGCTGCGTACCTTTATTCTTGAAGATTTGTTGCCGCCGAAAGCATTGCCCCAGGCCGGTCAGCAAATGGAACTTCGCAATTTCTGCTTTGCCTACAAAAACGAACCGGAAACGCTGCACATCCGGGAAAGTAAAATCCCCGCAAATCGTATTGTCGGGATCATCGGGAATAATGGAGCTGGAAAGTCCACCTTCTCCCGGTGTTTCTGCGGCCTTGAAAAGCGCTGCGGTGAGGTGATCTGGAACGGCAGAACTTATCGGCCTAAAGACAGACTAAATACCTGCTACATGGTGATGCAGGAAGTCAATCACCAGCTTTTCACGGAAACTGTGCTGGATGAAGTCCTGATCAGTATGGAGGAGGAAAATCAGGAGTGGGCTGAGGAAATCCTTGCCGAGTTAGATTTAATCGGCTTCAAAGACAGACACCCTATGTCCCTTTCCGGCGGACAAAAGCAGCGGGTAGCAATTGCCTCGGCAATCGCATCCAAGCGTTCTATCTTATTTTTTGACGAACCGACCAGCGGTCTTGATTACAAACATATGAAAGAGGTTGCCAATGTCTTGAAACAAGTCAGGGATGCAGGCATTACCTTGTATGTCATTACCCATGATCTTGAGCTGCTTTTAGATTGTTGTACGGATATTGTCCATTTTGAGGACGGTTCCATCATCGACAAATTTCAAATGGATGAGGCCGGTCTTGAAAAAATCCGAAACTATTTTATAAAGGGGGTGCCTACAAAATGAAGGAAGAAAAGAAAGAGTCGCCCATAGGCGTCTTATGGGGATGGGGCAAGCCCTATCACGGGAAATTCATCGGCAGTATTATCCTTGCGGTATTAGGCGTGGCCTGCCAGATGGTGCCCTATTTCTGCGTGGCGCATATTGTCACACTGATGCTGTCGGGAGAGCAGGATTTTTCCAGTTATATGACGGCCTGTATCGTTGCATTGTGCGGTTATTTGGGAAAGGTTGTTTTCGCCAATCTTTCAACAGTCATTTCCCACACGGCGACCTATTACACGCTGCGCGATCTGCGAGAGAATATCACCGCAAAGCTGGCCCGCGTCCCGATGGGGACGATTTTAGATACTCCGTCCGGCCAGTACAAAACAACGATTGTTGACCGGGTGGAGGGAATGGAGCCGACCTTTGCACACCTGATCCCGGAAATGACCGCAAATGTGCTGGTTCCCATTGTGATTGTCGTATATCTGTTCGTTATGGACTGGCGCATGGCACTCCTGTCCCTTGTTACGTTGGTGGTGGGCCTTGCTGTCATGTCCGCCGGTATGAAAAACTATCCCGTCAAGTGGGAGGGTGCTGTCAAGGCAGGCAAGCAGATGACAGACGCCATCGTGGAATATATCGGAGGCATTGAGGTGGTGAAAGCGTTCAGCCAATCCGCCGGTTCCTACAAAAAATATTCTGACGCGGTGAATTACAACGCCAACTACTATGTGGACTGGATGCGGGAAAATCAGAAAACCATGAGCGCCTATAACGCCATCCTGCCCTCGGTGCTGATCTGCGTACTGCCCTGCGGCTTTTCGTTCTGGCTCTCCGGAAGCCTGGAACTTTCCACCTTCCTGTCCATTGTGATTTTCTCTCTGGGCCTTGTTGGGCCGATTATTGCGGCCTTTACCTTTACGGACGATTTGGCTGTACTGGGGACAAATGTGGAAGAAATCAGCCAGCTTCTGAACGCCGAAGAACTGAACCATAAAGAAACGCCGATCAAGCTGGAAGATACCGGCATTTCTCTTAGGTCTGTGTCGTTTTCCTATGACGGGACAACAGAGGTTTTGCATGATGTGAATCTCGCCATCCACCCCGGAACCATGACCGCCCTTGTAGGGCCGTCCGGCTCCGGCAAGTCTACGGTGGCGAAGCTGATTGCCGGGTATTGGGATGTTACATCCGGCAGCATTACCCTCGGCGGCCATGAGCTGAAGGATATGCCGCTGTCTGAAATTGCAGACCAGATTTCCTATGTATCTCAGGACAACTACCTGTTTAACCGCAGTATCCGGGAGAATATCCGCATGGGAAGACCCAGTGCCACGGACGCAGAGGTGGAGCAGGCAGCCAAACAAAGCGGCTGCGACGCCTTTATCCGCAAGCTGGATAATGGCTATGATACGGTTGTCGGCAGCGCCGGTTCCCATCTTTCCGGCGGTGAACGCCAGCGGATTGCCATCGCCCGCGCCATGCTGAAAAATGCGCCGGTTGTCATTTTGGACGAGGCAACTGCCTATATCGACCCAGAGAATGAGGCGCTGGTGCAGAAAGCCATTTCCACTTTAACTGTCGGCAAGACCCTGATTGTGATCGCACACCGGCTGTCTACCATTGTTGGCGCAGATAACATCGTTGTGGTGAAGGATGGAACCATCCACGCACAGGGTACGCATGAGAA
>ENA-OQBV01000609-OQBV01000609.1-human-gut-metagenome-genome-assembly--contig:-NODE-609-length-19727-cov-3.328061_pt1 | contig 19727 bp, 19 predicted proteins | sample MGYA00242750_ERZ504559 | MGnify/ENA primary metagenome ERZ504559 (study PRJEB26092, sample SAMD00036230) | human gut metagenome | host: Homo sapiens | study: EMG produced TPA metagenomics assembly of... | reverse complement strand
GAAGCTCATTCGTAGTCGTCAAGTTTATGTAGATGGTGTCTTGGCGGGATAGAGATAATCTTAATGTGGATGCTAGTCTCAAACCATCACGGTTTCTGGTAAGGAACTGGAGCATACGCCAGAAGTTTACTATCTCATGAATAAGCCAGCAGGTGTAGTGTCAGCTCGAAAGGACAAGAAACACCAAACAGTCATTGATTTGATTAAGCCTGAAGTCAGCGAGACGGTCTTTATCCTGTGGGCCGATTGGATAGAGACACGGAGGGTTTGGTGCTGATTACCAACAATGGGCCTCTGGGCTTTGCCATGCTTCACCCCCGCTATCATGTAGCTAAGACTTATTAGTTGAGGTCAATGATGTTCTTGGGCCTGATGCACCTTCATTTTTTGAGTCAGGTGTTGTCTTTGAGGATGGTACTGTTTGTAAATCTGCTCAGCTAGAAATTCTAAGTTCTGCGCGTAACAAGAGTTGTGCTCACATTACGATTTCGGAAGGGAAGTTTCATCAAGTGAAAAAGATGTTTTTGGCTTATGGAGTCAAGGTGACCTATCTTAAGCGGATTTCTTTTGGAGCGTTTAAGCTTGATGAAGAGATAGCAGTAGGTTCCTATCGAGCGTTAACGGAAGCGGAAAAAGTGATTTTGCGTACTTATTTGGGCTAGTCATTTCTTCTTATTAAGGTATGATAGGAACTTTCAATCTCCTGATAGGTCCATCCTATCACTAGGCTTAATACTGTAAGGCCCATAATGACGGACTTTTCTAGGGGTATAAGTAAAACTTATGACATTCTATAAGTTTTTTTAATTTTTCAAGCCTTATTTCTGGTGGTATGATGGTATCAATTCGATTGAGAACTTAAGTAAGTCAGGGCAATGAGCAGGTCTAATCAGAGAGGGAGGTTCATTATGACAGAAGCATTTTATGATCATTTAGCAAAGACACGTCATCAGATTCACCAACATCCAGAGGTTTCTGAAGAGGAGCATGAGACGACAGTCTTTTTGAAAGGTTATTTGAAAAATCTAGGTATTGAGCCTTTAAATTATCCCTTGAAGACGGGACTCATCGCTGAGATTGGGTCAGGTCATCCGATTATTGCTTTGCGTGCTGATATTGATGCCCTACCGATTAAGGAAAAGACAGGACTTCCTTATGCCAGCGACAATGGGGCTATGCATGCTTGTGGTCATGATTTTCACCAAACCTCTCTACTTGGAGCCGCTCAGCTTTTAAAAGAAAGAGAAGCAGAGCTTAAGGGGACCGTTCGATTGATTTTCCAACCAGCCGAGGAAAATTTCCAAGGGGCCTATCAGGTCATTGAAGCGGGTGGTCTTGACGGTGTGTCAGCTATCATCGGTTATCACAATAATCCTCACTTGAAACCGGGTCAGATTGGTCTTCGTTCGGGGGCCATCATGGCTGGTGTGGAGCAGTTTAGGGTTGATGTTAAGGGTGTTTCTTCCCATGCGGCCCGTCCTGATTTGGGTGTTGATACGGTCTTGGTCATTACGACTATCATCAACAATTTACAGCAGATTGTGGCTCGTACAGTATCGCCCTTTGAATCAGCAGTATTGTCAGTTACTCATATCGAAGTTGGAAATACTTGGAATGTTCTTCCAGCAGCAGGTTTTTTTGAAGGAACGATTCGTACCTTTGAGCCTAAGGTTCGTGAAGATGTCATTGCTCGTTTTGAAAAGGTCGTTCAGGCGACAGCAGACCAGTTTGGTGCTCAAGTTGACATCACTTGGGGCAATTCGCCTTACGTGACCTACAATGACCAGACACTCACACCTCTCATCTTTGAAAATTCTAAGGCCTTCGCAGAAGTGATTGAAACCTTGCCATCAACAGGGGGCGAAGACTTTGCGGCTTATCAAAAGGAAATACCAGGAGTCTTTGCCTTTGTTGGCTCTAATGGCGAAGAGAATGCACCAGACTGGCACCATGATGATTTCCTTGTGAAAGATGAGGCCTTGCCAGTAGCTGTTAATTACTATGTGGAAAACGCCCTCTTCCTACTTGACTATTTTAAGGAGTAAGAAAAATGACCATTCCCTTAATCGGTATTACCAGTAATGAAAAACCTGTCGAAGAAGGAAGTCCCATCATCCATCTATCTGTGAGTACATTATTTGCGGATGGAGTTAAGAAAGCAGGAGGTCAATTCTGTTCACCGTCAGAGTTTGAAAAAACTAGCTCCGCATTTGAAGGTAACTGCTAGGAGTTCCGAGGATGAGGTTATAGAGGGTGTTGAGAGTTTCACTGACGCTCCATTTATAGGTGTTCAGTGGCATCCTGAGTTTCTCTTGGGACATAAGCAATTAGCAGACCAAGGACTCTTTTATTATTTTGTTAAGAGTTTTAAATAAAGCTTAAGAACTTTAAATGGTACTACTTTTGATATTGAAAAGGAGGACGTGCTTAAGGAGAAAAAATCTTTTGATCATTTAGTTTACACTTAAGAACCCAACCGATTGGTTGGGTTCTTTTGTCGTATTTTAGAAGCAAGATTTCAGGCCTAAAAAAGGGAGGGAAGATTTTTCACTTGCTATTTTTGAGTTTTTTAGATAAAATGAAAGCGTTATCATTTCAAAAATAGATAGGGAGTGGTCAAGTCATCTTTTTGATGGTTGACCTTATAACTTCCGAATAAGGAGAAACGTATGTTAATTGGTATTCCAAAAGAAATCAAAAATAACGAGAACCGTGTGGCTCTAACGCCTGCTGGAGTGCAAAGTCTTGTAGCTAAAGGTCATGAAGTCCTTATTGAAACCAATGCAGGTCTTGGATCTGGCTTTACGGATGCAGACTACGAAAAACAAGGTGCTAAAAATTGTTGCTACTGCTGCTGAAGCATGGGCAGCTGAACTCGTGGTTAAGGTTAAAGAACCTCTTGCTGCAGAATATGGTTTCCTTCGTGAGGATCTCTTACTCTTTACCTACTTGCACATGGCAGCAGCTCCAGAATTGGCAGATGCTATGGTCAATGCCAAGACAACAGGTGTGGCCTACGAAACCGTACGTAGCCAAGAAGGTCACCTACCACTTTTGGTTCCAATGAGTGAAGTAGCAGGACGTATGGCCGTTCAAATCGGTGCACATTTCTTGACTAAACAAGAGGGTGGTTCAGGTGTTCTCCTAGGTGGTGTGCCTGGTGTTCCTAAAGGTAAAGTAACTATTATCGGGGGTGGTGTCGTAGGGACACATGCAGCCCGTATCGCCCTTGGACTTGGAGCTCAAGTGACTATCCTTGATATCAGTGCCAAACGTTTGTCTGTCCTTGAAGAGGTCTTTGGTAGCCAAATTCAAACACTGATGTCAAATCCGCTCAACATTGAAGCGAGTGTTCGTGATGCTGACGTGGTTATCGGTGCAGTTCTTATCCCAGGGGCAAAAGCACCAAAACTTGTTACTAACCATATGGTTAAACAAATGCGTCCAGGTTCAGTTATTGTGGACGTTGCCGTTGACCAAGGTGGGGTTGTTGAAACTGCAGATCGCGTGACTACTCACGATGAGCCTGTTTATGAAACACATGGTGTCCTTCACTATGCCGTTGCCAATATCCCAGGAGCCGTGGCACGTACATCAACCATTGCCCTTACCAATGTCACTTTGCCTTATATCGAAGCCCTTGCAGGAAAAGGATTCAGAAAGGCAATTAACGACGACGAAGGTCTTCGTCAAGGGGTTACAACCTACCAAGGTCATATCACTAGCAAACCAGTTGCAAAGGGTCTAAACAGAGAATATACATCAATTGACGAATTGGCCTAAACAGAGTTATTTATACTGATTAAAAAGGAGTCGCACCATGATAGGGGGTGACTCCTTTTTGCAGTCTGAGCAAGAAGTGAACTATTTTTTGCAAGTTGATTGGCGACTGCTCGCAAAGCCTGAAACTGTTGGATTTTTCTAATTTTGGTCTTATTTTATGATATAATGAGTAGACATATTAAGGGCAGTAATGAGCACCTATAATGCTTTTTATTCTTGCTTATCTTAAGGAGGTTTTATCGTGGCCAACCATATTCGTGTAATCACAGCAATTATTTTCTCTCAACTTGTCGTTCTTTATTTTGGTTTTCGTATGGATGTGTCTTTGACCGGACTGCTAACTACAGTAGCTGTGGCATCCCTGGTTGAGATTATTTATCATGTGAAGCTTGTTCGTAAGATAGGAGCCAATATTTCTTTTGAAACTTTTTGGAAAAACTGTGACCAACTTTTTAGAAAAAATGCTGTGCTGTTGGCTATTTTACTTTGTGACCTGCTTATTTTTAAAGGTGGGGATTTCATGGCTTTCATTCTTTGGCAAGTTACCTTTGTTGTCTTGGTAAGTATTATCATCATGGCATCAAATAATGCACCGGACGCATGATAATACTTAAATTTTGCAATGAAAGAATTTAGATAATGTTTAGTATTCACAGAAATCATTTGTCAGACCAGGGCGTTGACTATGTCACTTTTGGTCGAGGAGATAAGGTTCTCGTTATCATTACGGGATTAAGTTTGCAAGGCTTAAGTGATATGTCTGACCTTGCCATTTACTCGTTATTTTATCGATACGCTAAGGAGTATAAGGTCTATATTTTTGATAGAAAGGACCATATTGAAGAAGGCATTTCTATTGAGAATATAGCTGATGACCTCTACCATTCTTTGAAAGAATTGTATATTGCTAATGCCTCTATCATAGGCATGTCACAAGGTGGTATGATTGCTCAGCTGTTTGCTATTAAGTATCCTCAAAAGGTGACTAGTCTGGTGTTAGCTCTGACATTCTCCCGAAATAATGATATCAGTAGAGAAACCATCGGAGGCTGGATTGAGATGGCAGAAATGGGGGATATGGCTAAGCTCAATAAGGATTCAATGTGTAAAACATTTTCGTCTCCTATGTTAAAGAAATTATATGTGATTAATAAACTATTCTTGAAGACTGTGAGTGTTGAAAAACAAGAACGATTTGTCCGTTTAGCCAAGTCAATTCTTGAGTTTGATTGCCATAAGTCTCTTGATAAAATCACCTGCCCGACTCTTGTCTTGGGAGCTAAAAAAGATTTGGTTCTGGGAGTAGATGGTGCAAGGGAACTTGCAAATAGCATTCCAAATGCTTCCTATTATGAATTTAGCAAACAGGGTCACGCAGCCTTTATTGAAAGTAAGCAATTTAATAAAATGATATTAGAATTTCTGCGAGAAAACACTTAGACAGTGGACTTATGGAAATCTATTAAAAACAGATGAGAAAGGGGTTACAATAAAAGCTGTAGCCTCTTTTTATTTCCAGTTCAAATATGTGCAGTCTGAAAAATTAAATGATAGAATGGCGGTAGATAGGAGGATACAGAAATGTTAAACTATGATTTGATTGTTATCGGTTTCGGTAAGGCCGGTAAAACTCTGGCTGCTAAGATGAATGCAGCTGGTAAGAAAGTTGCTGTCATCGAGCGCAGTAAAGCGATGTATGGTGGTACTTGCATTAATATTGCTTGTATCCCAACTAAGACTATGATTGTAGCGGCTGAGAAGGGCTGGTCATTTGACGATACCATGAAAGAACGTGGTGCAGTGACTGGTCGTCTTAATGCTAAGAATTATAAAATGTTGGCAGACAATGGCGTTGATGTCATTGATGCAGAGGCACATTTTGTGTCAAATAAGGTTATTGAAGTAGTGGCTGGTGATGACCGCCAAGAGCTAACAGCTGAGACTATTGTCATCAATACAGGTGCCGTGTCTAATGTCTTGCCTATTCCTGGCTTGACAACAACTAAGCATGTTTACGATTCAACTGGTATTCAAACCCTTGAAGCCTTGCCAAAACGTTTAGGTGTCTTAGGTGGTGGTAATATCGGTCTTGAATTTGCTGGCCTTTATAACCGTTTGGGAAGCCAAGTGACTGTTTTGGATGCAGCGACTAGCTTCTTGCCACGTGTGGAGCCATCTATTGCTAAGTTGGCCAAGGAATACATGGAAGAGGACGGCATTGTCTTTGAGCAAGGTGTTAAAACTTCCGAAGTAAAAAATGACGGTGATGAAGTTGTCGTTGTTACTGACAAAGGCGAGTTCCGTTTTGATGCACTCCTCTATGCAACAGGACGCAAGCCTAATATCGAACCTCTTCACTTGGAAAATACTGATATTGCCTTGACTGAGCGAGGTGGTATCCAAGTCGATAAACATTTGGAAACAAGTGTTCCTGGTGTCTTTGCAGTTGGTGATGTTAATGGTGGTCTTCAATTTACCTACATCTCATTAGATGATTTCCGTATTGTCTTTAATTACCTAACTGGTGATGGTAGCTATAACCTTGAAACACGTGGAGCTGTTCCAACTGCTATGTTCCTCAACCCACCTTTGGCACAAGTTGGTCTTACTGAAGACCAAGCCAGAGCAGCAGGTGGACCGGTTGCTGTCAAGGAACTTCCAGTTGCTGGCATGCCGCGTGGTCATGTTAATGGTGATTTGCGTGGTGCCTTCAAAGCTGTGGTAAATCCTGAAACTAAGGAAATCTTGGGTGTGACCCTCTTTGGTCAAGAATCTCATGAAATTATCAATCTAATTACCCTAGCAATGAATCATCACATTCCATACACAGATTTAGCTAAACAAATTTTCACTCACCCAACTATGGCTGAGAACCTAAACGATTTGTTTGCGATTTAAAATGAAAAGAGCCGAGAGGCTCTTTTTTGGAAACATATCTCTAATGCAAAGCGACACTCTAGGTTAGATGTCGCTTTTTTTGCGCTTTGATGATAAGATAGAAGTGACATAGGAAAATTCCTTAGCTTGGTGTTCTCTGTCTTCTTCAGATGCTGGATAGACCTTGAACCACCACTAGAAACTGTATGAAAAACATAGAAAGACACTGACATACCAATCGGTCTGTAAGTGTGTGTAATTTATGACTAAGAAAGTAGGAGTGGGCAAGGCCCACAGTAAGATTATTTTGATGGGGGAGCACTCGGTTGTCTATGGTCATCCTGCCCTTGCCCTCCCTCTTAAGGATATTGAGGTTGTCTGTCAGATTCAGGCGGCTGAGATTCCTTTAACTCTTAAGGCTCAAGATCCCTTGACGACGGCGATTTTTTCAGCTCTTAATTATCTGAAAATCAAGAATCAGCCTATCAGCTATGCTATTAAGTCTAGTGTCCCTGAAAAGCGTGGTATGGGGTCGTCTGCGGCTGTAGCCATTGCGGCTATTCGTGCGGTCTTTGATTATTTTGATCAGGAGCTTAGCCAGGAGACCTTGGAAATGCTAGTTCATCAGGCGGAGACCATTGCCCATAGTAAACCTAGTGGTTTAGATGCCAAGACCTGCTTGAGTGACAAAGCCATTAGCTTTACGCGTAATATCGGTTTCAAGGAAATCGAGGTCAATTTAGGTGCCTATCTGGTCATTGCTGATACGGGTATCCATGGAAATACCCGTGAGGCTGTGGAAAAGGTTGAGGCCATTGGTTTAGATGCCTTGTCAGATCTCAACCAACTGGGCGAATTAAGTCAGAAGGCAGAACGTGCCCTCAAAGCCAAGGATCAAAAGCTTCTTGGTCAGCTCATGTCTCAAGCCCATAATCACCTTAAATCTTTAGGGGTGTCTTGTGACTTGTCGGATCTTCTAGTAGCAACTGCTCTGGAGCAAGGTGCACTGGGAGCCAAGATGTCAGGTGGAGGATTGGGTGGTTGCATTATTGCCCTAACAAGTACTAAAGACCAAGCCCGAACGATTACTAAAAAACTTCAAGAAAAAGGAGCCGTAAACACGTGGATAGAAAGCCTGTAAGCGTCAAATCGTACGCAAATATTGCTATTGTCAAATACTGGGGTAAGGCGGATGCGGAGCGTATGATTCCTTCAACCAGTAGTATCTCACTGACTTTGGAAAATATGTATACGGAAACCAAGTTATCTTTTCTGCCGGAGGATGCGACTGGTGATGTCATGTATATCGATGATGAGCTCCAAGGGGAAAAAGAAACAATCAAGGCCAGCAAGGTTTTAGACCTCTTCCGTACTAATCCAAACCAACATGCCAAGATTGAAACTTGGAACAACATGCCAACAGCTGCAGGTCTATCCTCAAGTTCCTCAGGACTTTCTGCCCTAGTTAAAGCAGCTAACGAGCTCTTCCAAGTCGGAAAAACGCAGTTTGAATTAGCTCAAATTGCCAAGTTTGCTTCAGGTTCGTCATCACGGTCCTTCTTTGGACCATTGGCAGCCTGGGACAAGGATAGTGGTGAGGTTTACCCGGTTGAAACAGAACTTAAATTGGCCATGATTATGCTGGTGTTAACAGATCAAAAGAAACCTGTATCAAGCCGAGAAGGTATGAAATTGTGTACCGAAACATCGACTTCTTTCCCAGAGTGGATTAAACAGTCTGAGCAGGATTACAAGGATATGTTAGACTACCTCAAGGCTAATGATTTCCAAGCAGTCGGTGAGCTCACTGAAGCTAATGCTCTTCGTATGCACCAAACAACAAGTACGGCTAACCCACCATTTTCATATCTAACGGAAGCCTCTTATCAGGCTATGGACAAGGTTAAGGCCCTCCGTGCCTCTGGTGAGCAGTGTTACTTTACTATGGATGCAGGACCAAATGTTAAGGTGCTCTGTCTGGAAGAAGACCTAGACCGCCTAGCAGACCACTTCCGTAAGGACTATCAGGTCATTGTTTCACGCACCAAGGAGTTGCCAGATGCCTAAGCAGTCGGTCAATCAGGTCACAGTAAAAACAGGTGGGAAACTCTACATTGCTGGAGAATACTCAGTCTTAACACCTGGGCAGACAGCCCTAATCCAATTTATTCCCATTTTCATGTCAGCAGAGGTCAAGGAAGCACAAACTACCCAGTTGTCCTCAGACATGTTTGACTATAGTGTTAGTCGTGAGCCAGACGCAAACTACGCCCTCATTCAAGAGGCCTTGAATACTTTGAGGCCTTTTGTGGTGAGAAGTTACCCGCTCTGGACCTTTCATCACTGGAAAGTTGGAACGAGATGGGGTTAAATTTGTATCGGTTCTTCGGGTTCTGTTGTGGTATTGACCCTCAAGACCTTGGAGCAGCCCTTCAGAAAGACTTATCCAAAAGACCATTCTCTTTAAGCTAGCTAGCTACACCCTCCTCAAGCAAGGAGATAATGGTTCTATGGGAGATTTAGCTTGTATCGTATACGAGGATCTGATTTCCTATCGTTCCTTTGACCGTGAAAAAATAGCAGAGCTTATAGACCAAATAACTCTATCAGAGCTTTTGGAAAAAGACTGGGACTATCGTATCAGTCCTGTAGTGCCAGTTCTCAAAAGCTCACTTTTTGGTGGGGTGGACCAAGCAAGCTGCTATCTCAAAAGACATGGTTAAAATGGCCAAATCTCGCATATCAAGCAAGTATTTAAGTGAAACAGAAGTTGCCGTCCAAGATGCCCTCAGGGCACTGGAAACAGGAAATAAGAATTTACTTAAGAGCAGCCTTCAAACTGTCAGTGACCAGTTGGAATCACTTAGTCCAGATATTTATGTGGCCAAGCTGAAAAAACTCAAAGAAGCAGAGCAAGGACTCGATGCTATCGCTAAGTCTTCTGGAGCAGGTGGTGGCGACTGTGGTATTGCCTTTGCCTTTGACCAAGCAAGCCGAGATACCTTAGTTGAGCGCTGGCAAGAGGAAGGAATAGAGCTCTTGTATGAGGTTTAGTGGTCAGCTAAGTAGACATTATCACGCAAGAAAGTAAAGAAATAACCTATGACAAATCGTAAAGACGATCACATCCGTTATGCCCTCAAGTACCAGTCGCCCTACAATAGTTTTGACGATATGGAACTTATCCACAAGTCTCTACCGACTTATGATTTAGATCAGATTGACTTGTCCACACATTTTGCGGGACGAGATTGGGATTTTCCCTTTTATATCAATGCCATGACAGGTGGTTCCGCCAAGGGTGGTGCTGTTAATCGAAAATTAGCTGAGGTGGCCAGCCGAACAGGTATTCTCATGGTGACGGGGTCCTATAGTGCTGCTCTAAAGGGAGAAGCACCAGAATCCTTTGACTATCGCCAAGAGTTTCCAGACTTAGACCTAGCGACTAATATCGGTGTGGATAAGTCTGTGGACCTAGGGATTAAGACGGTGGAAGCTATGAACCCAGTCTTTTTACAGCTCCATGTTAACCTTATGCAGGAGCTTCTCATGCCTGAGGGAGAGCGTATTTTCCATACATGGAAGGAAAATGTGGCGGCTTATGCACAGAAAATAGAGTGCCCACTTGTCCTCAAGGAGGTCGGCTTTGGTATGGATGTGGAAACCATTCGTTACGCCATGTCTCAGGGTATCAAGACTGTGGATATCTCAGGTCGTGGTGGGACTAGCTTTGCCTATATTGAAAATAGTCGAGGCGGTAACCGTGATTACCTCAATGACTGGGGACAAAGCACCGTCCAGACCCTCTTGCAAGCCCAAGACCTTCGTGATAATGTGGAAATCCTAGCCTCAGGTGGCGTGCGAAACCCACTCGATATGGTCAAATGCCTGGTTCTAGGAGCAAAAGGCGTTGGGCTCTCACGCACTGTCCTTGAATTGGTGGAACGTTACCCTGTGGATAAGGTTGTGGCTATTGTCAATGGCTGGAAGGAAGACCTTCGTCTCATCATGTGTGCCCTTGATTGTCGGACTATTGATGAGCTCAAATCCGTAGATTACATCTTACATGGTAAGCTACAAGGGACTTATATCAAGCAAGGAAAGTAGGAAAGAGCCAAGTGCTCTTTTTTTAATTTCCAAAGATGATAAAACAATTTCTCTGAGTGATGATGGAGATGGCAACAATAGTGGTATTGGTTCAAATGTCGCTGCGGTAATGTTAAAAGATGCCTCTATCAATGGTGATAAAATCACCGCAAGAGTATATTATTATGATGATGAGGGCGACATCATCTTAACACCTGTCAAAGAAAATTAATTGTATTCTTGGTTTGACTTGCTTCTAGCGAGCAAAGCGAGCACTTAACGAGACTTTCCGCTGTGAGAAAAGTTCTAGAAATACAAGTATTTCTAGAACTCGGAATTTTTGAGACCTTAGGCTCAAAAATTAGTCATGGAGCTTTGAAGAAGATTGCTGACGTCCGCACTCACTTCAGGAAAGTCTCAAAAAATCTATTTTTCAAAAGAATATCTTACAAAAAAGAGCGGAAGCTCTTTTTTTATTACCCACTCAAGCAAAAAGTAACTTTTCCCCTTGACAAGTTACTGCCTTAGGAGTATTATTTTCAGTGAAATACGGTAGGTGAGGCTACCACAAGGATACGGATGACTACCGCAAAGCAGTGGAGACACTACTCGTTGGTCAACAGTCCTGATCGCCAAGGTCAAGACTAAGCTCATTTCATCGCCTTGCGGAGCTAAAGCTTGAACGGTCCATTTTTTGACAGAATCTATTAAAAAATCAACCTCGAGTTTATAGAGTCTTACCTGTATATGGGTAGGACTCTTTTCTTTTGTCTGAGGTCCACCCACTATGTAAAAAAATGAAAGGAGAAACCTATGAGACTAATCGACGATCACCCCGAACCGCACCTAACCAGTCAATCGCTGATTAGTGTCTTAGGGACTCCATAAGTGATTGGCTCCTGATTAAATAAGGAGATTCCAATGTCAACAAATAAAGAAAGACTTATTGCTGCTCTTCAAGAGCCACTTGAAACAACCCTTACTCGCTACAAGACTCATTTGGATGGCTTGAAGGAAGACCAAGTAGAAGAAAACCGTGACCTTTATGGGGAAAATGTCATAACCAAAGGACAAGAGGATTCTATCATCAAAAAGATTTATGAATCTATCATCAATCCCTTTACTGTTATTCTCTTAGTCATTGCTCTGGTTTCCTTTATCACCAATGTCTGGCTTGCTAAACCAGGTGAAGAAGACCCAACGACTTCTATCATCATTGTCACTCTAGTTTTGATATCTGGTGGTATCCGTTTTATTCAAGAACTTCGTAGTGACAAGGCTGCTAGCAATTTGTCTCGCATGATTGTCAATACAGCAACAGTACTTCGAGATGGCAGTGAGCAAGAAATCCCAATCGATGAAATTGTGGTTGGAGATGTGGTCAAACTGAGTGCGGGAGATATGATTCCTGCGGATGTGGTCTTGTTAGACTCTCGTGATTTCTTTGTTCAACAGTCTGGCTTGACAGGTGAAAGCGATGCTGTGGAAAAGGCTTGTCTGTCTAAGGCGGATGGTCAAAATCTAGAGAGTTTGCTTGAAAGCGAGAGCCTTGCTTTCATGGGAACTAATGTTATCTCTGGTCGTGCAACAGCCTTAGTTTTAGTTGTTGGTGATGAAACCATGATGGGAGCTATTGAGCAGACCATCAATACTTATGACGAACCAACTTCATTTGAACGTGAGATGAATTCCATTTCTTGGCTCTTGATTCGACTCATGTTGGTCATGGTTCCTGTTGTTTTTGTGATTAACGGTTTAACAGATGGGGACTGGCTTGAAGCCGGCGTCTTTGCTCTTAGTGTGGGAGTCGGTTTGACCCCAGAAATGTTGCCGATGATTATCACAGCCAGTCTTGCCAAGGGTTCTATCATTATGGCCAAGGAAAAGGTGGTCATCAAAAAGCTTAATGCTATTCAAGACCTAGGGGCTATCGACATCCTTTGTACGGATAAGACAGGAACCTTGACTCAGGATGAAATTGTTCTTGAGTACCCTCTGGATATCCATGGCGACCTTGACCTATCGGTGCTTCGGAGAGCCTATCTCAACTCTTATTTCCAAACTGGCTTGAAAAATCTCATGGACCGTGCCATTATTAGCCGAACTGAGAGAGAAGCTAAGAAACACGAGATTGTTCGTAATCTTGACCAAACCTTCCACAAAATTGATGAGCTCCCTTTTGATTTTGAACGCCGTCGCATGAGTGTCATTGTTAAAGACAATGATGGTTTTGTCAGCATGGTGACAAAAGGTGCCCTTGAAGAAATGCTCTCTGTTTCTAACTATGTGGAATACAAGGGAGACATTATCCCATTGACTGACGATGTTCGTGAGGAAGTCCTTGCGGAAGTCGCCCAGTTGAATGAACAAGGTTTGCGTGTTCTCGGTGTTAGCTACAAATCAGAGCTTAATGAAAATGATGTCTTTAGTGTTGAAGATGAAAGTGATATGATTTTGACGGGATATCTTGCCTTTCTTGACCCACCAAAACCATCAGCAGCACCTGCTATCAAGGCTTTGGCTGAGTATGGTGTGACCACAAAAATTTTGACTGGAGACAATGATAAGGTGACACAAGCTGTGTGTGAAAAAGTTGGTCTAGATGTGACACATATCCTACTTGGAAGTGATCTTGATACCATGTCAGATCAAGAATTGGCTAAAGCAGTGGAAACGACAACAGTCTTTGCTAAGTTATCCCCAGACCAAAAGGCACGAATTATCCTAAGCCTTAAGGAAATGGCCACAAGGTAGGTTATATGGGTGATGGTATCAACGATGCCCCATCTATGAAGGTGTCAGATGTGGGTATCTCTGTGGATACAGCTGTTGATATTGCTAAAGAAACTGCAGATGTTATCTTGCTTGATAAGGATCTAATGGTCTTGGAAAAAGGTTTGGTTGAAGGACGGAAGGTCTATGCTAATATGACCAAATATATCAAGATGACCGTTTCTTCAAATTTCGGGAATATCTTTTCTCTCCTCTTTGCCAGCATTTTCTTACCATTCCTACCAATGGCACCTGTGCATTTGATTGTCCTAAATCTTGTCTATGATATCTCTTGTATCGCCCTTCCATTTGACAATGTGGACAAGGAATTTCTTAAAGAGCCACATATTTGGGAAGCCAAATCAATCATGCGTTTCATGGCTTGGATAGGACCTATTTCGTCCGTATTTGATATTTTGACATATATCTTGCTCTATTTCATCATTGTGCCAATGATTTTGGGGCATGGCTATGTTCATGGTTCACCAGAAGCAGCAGCCTTTATCATTATTTTCCAAACAGGTTGGTTTATCGAATCTATGTGGTCTCAAACCATGGTTATCCACATGTTACGTTCACCAAAACTACCATTTATTCAAAGTCACCCAGCACTATCAGTTGTTGTGACAACCTTATTTGCTGCTTTCTTTGTGACTTCTCTTCCATACAGTCCATTGGCTAGTCTCTTAAAACTCAGCCATCTAAACGGTCTCTATTTCATTCTCTTGTTTATCATCATTACTTTGTATATGCTTAGTGTTACCTTTGTGAAGCATATCTATATTAAGAAATACAAAGAATGGTTATAGGATAACTATTCTTAGAAAAAGAGCGTCAGCTCTTTTTTCATTACCTTTCATTCTGCCAAAACCTTTTCATTTATGGTATAATAGGGCGATTATAGATAATCAGAGGCCCTAAAAAACGTCAGTTATGAGGACATATTTTCTAAGAAATGAGAGACTATGTTTTCAAGGCCCCTTTCTTTCGTAGGCTATCCCAGTGGGAGGTGGAGGCCCTGAGATTTGGGGCTCAAGGCTAAGACCGCCACGAAGGAAACCATCACAAAAAAATCTTAAGAAGGAAAAAGAAAATGAGTAATTACGCAATTATCCTTGCTGCGGGTAAAGGAACTCGCATGAAATCAGATCTTCCAAAAGTATTGCACAAGGTTTCAGGCATCACTATGCTTGAGCATGTCTTCCGTGCAGTTTCAGCCATTGATCCAGCTAAAAACGTTACTGTTATTGGTCACAAGGCTGAACTTGTTCGTGAGGTTTTGGATGGTCAATCTGCCTTCACTATGCAAACTGAGCAGTTGGGGACTGGTCACGCAGTAATGATGGCTGAAGATGAGTTGGCTGGACTTGAAGGGCAAACGCTTGTTATCGCCGGTGACACGCCTTTGATTACTGGTGAAAGCCTTAAAAACCTTATTGATTTCCATGTTAATCACAAAAATGTTGCCACTATCTTGACTGCAACTGCGGACAATCCATTTGGTTATGGTCGTATCATCCGTAACGAAAATGGCGAAGTGACTAAGATTGTTGAGCAAAAAGATGCCAACGAGTTTGAACAACAAGTTAAAGAAATCAATACAGGGACTTACGTTTTTGATAATAAACGCCTCTTCGAAGCGCTTAAAAAATATTAACACCAACAATGCTCAAGGGGAATACTATTTGACTGATGTTATTTCTATTTTCCGTGAGAATGGTGAAAAAGTAGGTGCCTTCACCCTTCGTGACTTCGAAGAAAGTCTTGGGGTTAATGACCGTGTTGCCCTAGCTACGGCAGAAGATGTTATGCGTCGTCGTATCAACAAAGCTCACATGGTCAACGGTGTTACTTTCCAAAATCCAAACGCTACTTATATTGACGTGGATGTGGAAATTGAGCCAGATGTTGTCATTGAAGCTAATGTGACACTTAAAGGACAAACTAAGATTGGTGCAGAGTCAGTGCTTACTAATGGTACTTATATTGTTGATTCAACTATCGGTGCCAAAACGGTTATCACTAACTCTATGATTGAGCACTCAGTGGTTGAAGAGGGCGTTACCGTTGGTCCATTTGCCCATGTTCGTCCAGATTCAACCCTCAAAAAGATGTTCATATCGGTAACTTCGTTGAGGTTAAGGGGTCTACTATCGGTGAAAATACCAAAGCTGGTCACTTGACCTACATTGGTAATGCGGAAGTTGGTTCTGACGTTAACTTTGGTGCCGGAACAATTACTGTAAACTATGATGGACAACACAAGTTCAAGACACAAATTGCCAACAATGTCTTTATCGGAAGCAATTCAACCTTGATTGCACCGCTTGAAATTGGGGCTAACGCCCTCACAGCGGCTGGTTCAACCATCACAGATGATGTGCCAGCTGACAGCGTAGCCATTGGACGTGGCCGTCAGGTCAATAAAGAAGGCTATGCCATTAAGAAACCTCACCACCCAAGCCAACAAAAGTAGGCTTAAGGCTATCTGAGCTAGATTCTCTTGTAGAGTAGGGGTAGCTTAGAATGAGGTCAGAAGTAAAAGGAGTCAATTCATGGATTTTGAAGAAAAAACACTCAAACGTGAGTCAAAATTTAAGGGACATATTTTTGAAGTTGCAGTAGACGAAGTCCTCTTACCAGACGGTAAGACAGCTGGTCGTGAACTCATCTTCCACAAGGGAGCAGTAGCTGTTTTAGCGGTTACCCCAGAAGGGAAAATCATTATCGTCAAACAATACCGTAAGGCTATTGAGGCGGTTTCTTACGAGATTCCTGCAGGTAAACTGGAAGTCGGTGAAGCTGGCGATGAGATGGCTGCAGCGGCGCGTGAACTTGAAGAGGAGACTCAATACAAGGGTTGATCTGGAATTTGATTTTATGAATTTTTACACAGCCATTGGCTTTTTGTAATGAGAGAATCAAACTCTATGTAGCGACCAACCTTTAAACCTGTGGAAAATCCACGTCCACTTTGATGATGATGAGTTCCTTGAACTCTATGAATTGACCTATGAAGAGTGTATGGAACTTGTAGCTTCGGGGGCTATTTCAAGATGCTAAAACCATCATCGCTCTCCAATACTATGCACTTCATTTTTGGAGGAAAATAAGTTATGAGTAAGCCACTTTTTGACTGACGATGTCATTTGAGCAGGCTAAGCGTGGGGAAATTGACTTAGAGGATCATCCTTATTATGAGGACTACGAGGAAGAGTTCTATGATGAGGATTATGAGGCTGATTACCAGCCTTCGGCCTACAAGAGCCGTCGAATTGAGAATGCCAAACGCAATCAATTTCAACACAAGCTTAATCGCATCCTCTTTTGGGTTGTGGTCCTCTTGATTCTTCTCTTCATTGCTGTCTTTTATTTCTAAAAAGTCTATGAGTCAGATAGCCCTAGCTACTGATTCAGGAAAGATTACAAGCTGAAAAGGAACTATATGAAAATCGGAATTATCGCTGCCATGGAGCAGGAGTTAGTGCTTCTAGTGGAGCAATTGGAAAATAAGGTTGAAGAAACTGTTCTTGGCAATACCTACTACACAGGACGCTTGGGCAAACACGACGTCGTTTTGGTGCAATCAGGTGTTGGTAAGGTTATGTCAGCCATGTCTGTGGCTGTCTTGGTAGACCATTTTGGCGTTGATGCCCTCATTAACACTGGTTCTGCAGGAGCAGTAGCACCTGGACTTAAAATTGGAGATGTGGTTGTAGCTTCAAAATTAGCCTATCACGATGTTGATTTGACAGCCTTTGGCTATGATTATGGGCAAATGTCTATGCAGCCACTCTACTTTGAAAGTGACTCTACCTTCGTAGAGACTTTCGAGAAGGTCTTAGCTCAGGCTTCCATTGATTCTAAGATTGGGCTTATCGCTACGGGTGATAGCTTCATTGCAGGTCAAGACAAGATTGATGCTATTAAGGGGCATTTTCCAGAAGTCTTGGCAGTAGAGATGGAGGGAGCAGCTATTGCTCAAGCCGCACATAGTGTTAAAAAGCCTTTCATCGTTGTACGTGCCATGAGTGATACAGCGGCTCATGATGCTAACATTACCTTTGATGAATTCATTATTCAGGCTGGGAAACAATCAGCTGCTATTCTAGTAGAGTTTCTCCAAGAACTTGCCTAAATTACATTAAATGAGTGTTTATGCTCATTTTCTTAATTAATTTAAAGACGACTGCTATTCATTTAAGAATGGCAGTTTTTTTCTGCTTTTAGATAAGATAATCTTCTCATTTTTCTAAGAGAAAATCTGAATTTTAGCATTTTTCAGACGGAAATTGAATTAAAATTATGGCGATAAAATGAGAAATAAAAACAATATTAAAAGAGGGGTCCCGAAAGAAAGCTTATAATATAAGGGTTTACAAAATTCACTATCTATTGATATCTTAGAAAGCTTTACAAAACATCTAAATAGGTAAATAATTTTCTTGCAAAATTCTGAAAATAGTGTATAATCCAAAATGAAAAGGGTTACAAAAATGTTAAGATTTGTAATAATGGGAGGATAGAATCATGAATAACCGATTCGGTGATTCGAGGCAACGTTTCTCCATTCGTAAGTTTACGGTGGGCGTTGCATCGGTCTTACTTTCGTTTGCAGTTTTTGGTGTGAGTACCGCCAAAGCAGAGCAAGCTGAGGAGCCTAAAGGGCAACCAGCGACGAGTGTACTTGAGGAAGCTAGCGAGTCTGATGGTGGGGGCCAAAGGACAAGCACTAGTGTCTCAAGTCATGAAGCGACAGTTGAACCTACCGTTCATGCAGAAAGTATCAGTGCTATTTCAGTGACTGCTGTTACTAGTGAAGCTGCGGTTCAAGAGCAAACGGTTGCAAGCTCTGAACAAACGAGTACATCACAAGATAAGACTAGTGAGGGGCTCAGTGAGACACCTGTAGCCGTTAATGAGACACGTGAAGCTAGTGCTCTTGCAGAAGCAAAGAATAGTAGCACAACGTCTTTTGATAATTTTGGACTTAAGATTACCAACTCGACCAATCCCGTCTCAGCGGATGTCAAGGTGACAAAGATAGGAACTGAAATCCATATTCAAAATCCTGATGTGGAAATGGAATTTCCAAATGGTAATAATAAGTACGCGACTAACAAGGTTGTTTATCACAATATTCCTTTTCCTGATGATATAGCTATTAATTCAGGTGATAAGGTCATTCTCACTATACCAAGTGCATTACAGTTTAGGACGGGTTATAGTGTTAATGTTTACAATCCTAATAACGAAGTTGTAGGGATTGCTCAGGTTGATCCCAAGACAAACAAAATTGAAACCACATTTAATCGTTATTTTGAAGATTATCCTATCGGGAAATTTATGAATTTAGAGTTAGATACTCTCTTTTCAGAGGATTTTGAAGGTGGGGAACATTTACACCTTGATTTTGATGGCCATATTATAGATGTTACAGTTGGGAAAGCTAATCCTATCCCAGAAGATGAAATTATTTCTAAGTGGGGTAGTCAAGATAAGAATGATCCTACTTTGATTAATTGGGGGATGCGTGTTAATTATGCTAGGCGTGTTTTAAATAACCTTCAATTGATTGATACCTGGTCTGATAACCAAAAATTTGTGGATGGATCTCTACAGCTTCGCTATATTGATTCAGCAGATCCTTGGATTGACAAGGGATCTGCTATGGAGTTAATCAAGAGTTTTTCTCACGACGATACTAAATTCGAACTTAATCTTAATCAGCTAGATCGTATGGTTTATATTTGGTATCAAACACGATTAGGAAAGCTAACATCTAATCAGAATAATACTACGAATAAAGTTAACCTATACACGAATGCTGAGACAAAAAATTATGATTATGAAGTACGTTTAGTTGGAGGTCGTGGAAATGCAGGTGGTGAACAACAAACGTATTTCAATCTTGAGTTTGAGAAGGACTTGGCAGGCAGAAACCTCAAGGACAAAGAATTTACCTTCAAATTGGTTGATGTGACTGATAGTGCCAATCCTGTTGACTTAGGGGAAACCACTAATGATGCCAAGGGTAAAATCGTTTTTTCAGATCTCTCACTCAGTAAGCCAGGCATCTATCGTTATCGTGTGACAGAGGTTGCAGGTAATGACGAAGATGTGGTCTATGACAAACTAGAAGCCAATATCACCATTCAGGTTGTTCGTGAAACTGTGGACAATCAAGTCAAATTGGTTGCCAAGGTTGC
>ENA-OQBV01000607-OQBV01000607.1-human-gut-metagenome-genome-assembly--contig:-NODE-607-length-19831-cov-5.291058_pt1 | contig 19831 bp, 18 predicted proteins | sample MGYA00242750_ERZ504559 | MGnify/ENA primary metagenome ERZ504559 (study PRJEB26092, sample SAMD00036230) | human gut metagenome | host: Homo sapiens | study: EMG produced TPA metagenomics assembly of... | reverse complement strand
AACAGCATTGCCACCCGTGATATCCGCCTTCTGAAAAACAGATGGATATTGTAAACAGTCTTCCGAAGCAGTACACCTTCCTGAATTATCTCCGCTGCCATGACGATATCGGCTGGGGACTTGATTTCGCCACCCTGAAAGAATGGGGCATGGATGAGCCATCCCATAAGCGTTACCTGAATGATTTCTTTACAGGAAAGCATCCGGGAAGCGACAGCCGCGGAGAGCTCTATAATGATGACCCGGTAACTCAGGATGCCCGCTTCTGCGGAACTACTGCTTCCATGTGCGGGATCGAGGCTGCTCTTTTTGAAAAAGATGACGAGAAGCTGAAAAGGGGTATCCGCGAGGATCTGATGCTTCACGCATATATGCTTACCCAGTCCGGAATCCCGATGCTTTACAGCTCCGATGAAATCGGACGTCTCAATGATTATTCCTATAAAGAGGATCCGGATAAGGCTGCAGATTCCCGTTATATCCACCGTGGTGCTTTCCAGTGGGAGCTTGCCGGAAAAAGAAACTCCAAATCCTCCGTTGAGGGACAGATCTTCCAGACTCTTAGCCGCATGGAGCAGATCCGCAGCCAGGAATCTGTTTTTGATAAGGACTGTGACGTGTATACATACGATGTTCATGATGACAGCATCCTCTGCATCCTCCGCCAGAAAGGAAACGATCGTTTCATCGGAATCTTCAATTTCAGTGACAGCGAAAAAACTGCCTGGATGCAGGAGGAAGGAACCTTCCGCGATCTGATCACTGACCAGACACTGGAGCTTAAGGACGTGGAGCTTCCGGCTTATGGATTTATGTGGTGTAAAAGGATGTAACTGTTACTTGGTAAATAAAAAAGACGTGGACTTACGGATCCACGTCTTTTTATTATGTTATATCTTTATTTTTTATAAGCTGTTCTGGTATTCAGAAATTACTTGCAGAGCTCCTCTGCCATTGCATCGATCTCTGCCGCATTCTCATCACTGAGGGAAGACATGATCTTTACATTGTTCTCAAGCCATGTAATATTTTTACTCTTCTCGAACATTCCTTTCATGACTTTAGCTGCAGTCGGTGCCCAGCTTCCGTTCTCAATGAGGCCGATGGTGCGGTTCTGGTAATTACGCTCTGTCAGGTTCTCGATGAATGTACGCATAAACGGGAATGCTTCTCCGTTGTATGTAATGCTGGCCAGTACCAGCTTGCCGTAGCGGAAAGCATCCTCCACTGCCTCTGCCATGTCTTCTCTTGCAAGATCGCAGACAACAACCTTCGGGCAGCCCTTTTCCTCCAGCTTCTGTGCAAGAAGCTCTGCTGCTTTCTTTGTATGTCCGTATACAGATGTGTAGGCGATCATTACGCCTTCACTCTCTACTTTATAAGAAGACCAGATATCATATTTCTCCAGATAATGTCCAAGATTCTCGGTAAGGACCGGTCCGTGGAGCGGGCAGATGGTCTGGATATCAAGAGTTGCTGCTGCCTTGAGAAGCTTCTGTACCTGCGGACCGTATTTTCCGACGATTCCGATATAGTAGCGACGTGCTTCGCAGTCCCAGTCCTCTTCTACATCAAGAGCTCCGAATTTGCCAAAGCCGTCTGCGGAAAACAGAACTTTGTCTGTGCTGTCATATGTAACCATAACCTCCGGCCAGTGAACCATCGGTGCAAATACGAAAGTAAGAACGTGTTTTCCAAGTGTCAGGGTGTCACCGTTGGCTACAATATGTTTCTTTCCTTCCAGATCCATTCCACGGAAGAAATTCTCCATCATGGTAAAGGTCTTTGTGTTGGCAACAACAGTTGTATCCGGGTATGCTCTCATGAAATTCTCAATATTTGCTGCATGGTCCGGCTCCATATGCTGGACTACAAGATAATCCGGTTTCGCACCATCCAGAACCTCTGCAACTTTTCCCAGCCACTCTTCTGTGAAGCCGGCATCTACAGTGTCCATAACTGCGATCTTCTCATCTTTGATCACATAGGAATTGTAGGACATTCCATTTGGCACTACATACTGTCCCTCAAACAGGTCTACCTGATGATCGTTTACTCCTACATAATAAATATCATTTCCGATTTTCATTGTATTGAGTTCCTCCTTAGTCTGCTGTATTTTATATTTCCAATATTTCTGAAAATACTTTCTTATTGCTCTCATTTATTATATCATTGTTCGTACTGAAATCAATGTAGAATCTATAAATAAAAACAAACCTCTGCGCCTGGTAAAAGAGCTATTTTCCCCTCTTTACAAACCTATTCCAACATAGTATTGTATACCTTGGATGAAGGAATTTTTTATAATTTTTATGAGGTAAACTATGTGTGAAAATGAAAAAAAGAAAACGTCTTCCATTGAGATGACCTCCGGCTCTCTCTGGAAAAATATCCTCCTCTTTAGCCTTCCCCTGATGGGGTCCCAGGTGTTGGAGGTTCTTTTTAATTTAAGTGATGTTGCGGTTGTGGGGCGATTTGCAGATTACATGGCACTTGGAGCTGTGGGTTCCACAACTCTGCTAGTCACTTTATTTACCGGAATCCTGATCGGCATGGGCGCCGGAGTCAATGTTCGTGTAGCACACGAGCTTGGTGCCGAAAACAGAAAAGGTACCGAAGAAACGATCCATACATCTCTTCTTCTCTGTGCCATCGCAGGACTCCTGGTCTGTGTCGTCTGTCTTCTGTTTTCCGGACAGATGCTGTCCATGATGAATACGAAACCGGAGCTGATGGACCAGGCTGTTTTATATATGAAGATTTATGCTCTGGGTATGCCGGCCATGGCTGTATACAATTTCGGTAACGGCGTATTAAGTGCCCGCGGCGATACGAAGCGACCGCTGATCTATCTTTCCATTGCCGGAGTGATCAACGTTCTTCTGAACCTGTTTTTCGTTATCGTCTGTCATATGGCCGCCGCAGGTGTGGCAACTGCCAGCGCGATCGCACTGTATATCTCCGCAGCGCTGGTAATGATCCACCTCCTTCGGAGAAAAGACGAATGCAGGGTATCCCTGCGTAAGCTCCGTCTTCACCCGAAGGCCTGTAAAGCAGTACTGCTTCTTGGTATTCCCACAGGTCTGCAGAACGGAATTTTTGCCATTGCAAATCTGTTCGTACAGACCGGTGTCAACTCCTTCGATGCAGTCACGGTTTCCGGAAATGCCGCTGCCGCAAATGCAGACTCTCTGATCTACAACGTCATGTTTGCTTTCTATACTGCATGCGCAAGCTTCATCGGTCAGAACTGGGGTGCCGGAAATAAAAAACGTATGCTAAAAACTTATGGGATCAGCCTTACCTATGCCTTCATCGCAGGTGCGATCCTTGGTGGACTGCTTCTTGTTTTCGGTCCGCAGTTTCTGTCACTGTTTGCCACAGAACCGGCAGTCATCGATGCCGGCATGGAGAGGATCCGGATCATGGGCTTCAGCTATGCCTTCAGCTGTTTTATGGATTGCAGTATCGCCGCTTCCCGTGGCATCGGAAAAAGTATCCCACCGACCATCATCATCATTCTGGGATCCTGTGTATTCCGTGTCATCTGGTTCTATACGGTGTTTGCACACTTCCAGACCATTTCCTCACTTTATCTCCTGTATATTTTCTCATGGGGAATTACAGGCTTTGCGGAGGTTCTGTTCTTTGCTGTAAGCTTCCGGAAAATTCGGACCTGATACTTCAAATATATAGCGCCAGACGAAGCATTGATCTGGCGCTTTTTATATCTTTCTCGCGTTTTATGTACATTTGTCTTTACAAGGCGGACATAATTGTATATAATTATCCTGTTGTGCTTTTACGCGATGCAGTAATACCACTTAGAACGATCCGCCCTTTACACTGGATCGTTGCTTTGCGGCTCAGCATTTTTTAGCACACTCACACAATAGGAAAGAGGAAACTAGTTATGAAAAAACTGATTCAAAAATGGAACAGCATCAACCTGATCAAGCGTATCATCTGTGGTCTGATCGTTGGTATCATTCTCGGACTTGCGATCCCTCAGGCATCTGTGATCTCCATTCTCGGTGATCTGTTCGTCGGTGCTCTTCGTGGAATTGCTCCGCTTCTGGTGTTCTTCCTGGTAATGAGCTCTCTGTGCCACATGGGAAAAGGCCAGAAAACAAACATGAAATTCGTTGTTGTACTTTATCTTCTGGGAAATATACTCTCAGCACTGGCAGCTGTGATCTCCAGCCGCCTGTTCCCGATCATGCTGACTTTTTCCGAAAGTACAAATACTTCCGACGTCACTCCGCCAAGCGGTGTTGCAGAGGTCCTCAAAAACCTTCTGATGAACATTGTTTCCAACCCGGTTGACGCACTTGTCAACGCCAACTATATCGGTATCCTTGCATGGGCCATCATCTTCGGTATCGCACTGAAGGCCGCAAGTGAAACTACCAAGACTGTCATCGAAAACATTTCCGATGCAACCTCCACAGCCGTAAGATGGATCATCAGCCTTGCTCCATTTGGTATCATGGGCCTGATCTTCACAACCATCTCCGAGCAGGGGCTTGGCGTACTGTTAAGCTATGGCCGTCTGATCTGTATACTGGTGGGAACCATGCTCTTTGTTGCACTGGTGATCAACCCGATCATTACTTTCATCTGCACACGCCAGAATCCGTATCCGCTGGTTCTGCGCTGCCTGAAGGACAGTGGTATCACAGCCTTCTTTACAAGAAGCTCTGCCGCCAACATTCCGGTAAACATGGAGCTGTGCAAGGATCTCGGACTTGATGAGGATACCTACTCCATCTCCATCCCTCTTGGTGCGACCATCAACATGGGTGGTGCAGCGATCACCATTTCCATCATGGCTCTGGCAGCTGCACATACACTCGGTATCAGCGTAGACTTCCCGACCGCTCTGATCCTCTGCATCCTGGCTGCTGCAAGTGCGGCTGGTGCTTCCGGAGTTGCCGGCGGTTCTCTTCTTCTGATCCCGATGGCCTGCAGCCTTTTCGGAATCCCCAATGATGTTGCCATGCAGGTAGTTGGTGTCGGTTTCATCGTAGGTGTGATCCAGGATTCCTGTGAGACAGCACTGAACTCTTCCACAGACGTACTTTACACAGCATGCGCCTGCAGGATCAGAAAGAATAAATGATCACACTTATAAACCGTCAGGCGGATATTCGTAATTGAAACAGGGAACTCCCTTGATTCGGTTAAAAGGAGCAGATCTTCCGTATTTGGAAAATCTGCTCCTTTTTTTGGCTTAGAGCGTGTTTGAAAAAGGCTTTCTGCAAGATGTGCGTCACAATTTGTGGGAGATTTTGTCCGGATGAGGGCGCCGTAGCGGGCTACGGCAACTGAATTCGGGTAAAATATACCGCAAAGTGGGGCGTGCAGATTACGGGAATGATTTTTCAAACACGCTCTAACCTTCAGTTCCTGCAATATCTGCCCCATATAAAATTATCCGTAATCGGTAAATAAAACATCCTCTACATTCGAAAAAGCTTCCAGTTCTCTCCCATCTGCACAGCCAGATATACGATCTCAAAGATCACAGCTACAGATCCAAGCTTAAAAAGCAGGGAATCCACAAAGCCTCCTGCCTTACAGAAATCCAGCGCAATGCCTCCCGGCAGCGGATACAGGATCCGTACCCGTTTCCGGTTAAAGCAGTCCAGCACTAGATGTGATGCGAATCCAACCACAAAATAAAGGACCAGCTTCGCGGACACCATGGATATGGCTGCACTTAAAATGGCCATAGCCATGATCGAATGCATAAATGACCGGTGCGGCTGATTTTTTCCAAAGGCGCAGACTGCAATAAAAATAATAACTCCCATGGCAACCGGCGCCATAGACTGGTTATTGCGGATCTTTTCCCAGATGGAAAAATCATAAAATAATTCAATGCGATCTCTGCTGCCACAAGCAGTACCGCGATCAGTGTGATCCTGTCCGCATCCTTATGGGATTTGGAGGTTCCTACATCAATGTCGCTGATCAATGCTCCAAGCATTCCTGTTCCTGCCGCAAGTACCAGACCGGAAACCGTAGAGGGCTGTGTAACTGCCAGCACTGTTCCGAGTCCGACTGCCGCGTGTGTTTTTCCTGTCATAATTCTCCCCTATTGTAAAAAATCTTCCGTTATTCAGGATTATCCACTGCTACAGATCAGACACTCTCTTCTGATCTTCTGCATATATAAATGTATCACTTTATCATTTACCGCAGATCTGAAAATACAATAAGGCAGCTGTCAGCCTTACCTTTTACTGACAGCTGCCTCCACGAAACAGCATTATATCACATAAAAAATCACGATTCTATCTAAAATCTTTCTACTTTCTTTCACGTCCCGTTTAAATGGAATATGTCTCTTGGATCTCTCTTTTAATCAGACCAGTTCATACGTCCGTAGCGAAGTGCAAGACCATGAATCTCTTTCTGAAGCTTCACAGTCAGCTCCCTTTTGCGGATCCTCCACTTCCAGTTCTTTCCTACTGTGGAAGGCTGGTTCATTCTGCAGCTGTTATCCAGGCCCATATAATCCTGCATAGGGATCACACAGAGCTTTGCACTGCTTCTCATAACCAGGCTGATAAAGCATTTATGCAGCTCTTTATCCGGTGTATAGTTATCACAGAGATAATCCCTGGCAAGCTTACGCTCTTTTGCCATAATGCTCTTCCACCATCCGGCGATGGTCTCATTATCATGGGTTCCTGTGTATGCCACACTGTTCTCCGGATAGTTGTGCGGAAGATAATCGTTGGCACAGCCGGAATCTCTGGAATCAAACGCAAACTCCAGGACCTTCATTCCCGGGAATCCACTGTCATGGACAAGCTGACGCACAGAATCTGTCACATAGCCAAGATCCTCCGCAATGACCTGCTTCCAGCCAAGGGCCTGCTCCACTTTACGGAACAGATCGATCCCGGGACCTTTTTCCCAGTGACCGCCAATGGCATTTTCTGCACCGTACGGAATGGAAAAATACTCGTCAAAGCCACGGAAATGATCGATCCTTACCACGTCATAAAGGCGGAATACGTAGCTCAGTCTGGAGATCCACCACTGATATCCTGTATTTCTGTGGTAATCCCAGCGGTACAGTGGATTTCCCCAAAGCTGTCCTGTTGCGGAAAAACCGTCCGGCGGGCATCCGGCTACAGCCACCGGCACATTCTCCTCATCCAGCTGGAAAAGCTCCGGATGAGCCCAGGTATCTGCACTGTCCATAGCTACATAGATCGGGATATCTCCGATGATCTGAATGCCTTTTTCGTTGGCATATTTTTTCAGTTTCATCCACTGCTCATAGAATTTGAACTGCATATACTGCTGGAATTCAATATCAAAATATAATTCTCTGCGATAGTAGTCCATGGCATTTGCCCAGCGAAGGCGGATATCCTCTGCCCATTTTGTCCACTCAACACCGCCGAACTGATCCTTTACTGCCATAAAAAGTGCATAGTCGGAAAGCCACCAGCTGTTTTCTGCAACAAATTTCTGATAATCCGGATTCTCGCTGGTGTTGCTGTTTTCGTAAGCTTTGCGGAGAAGCTTATAACGGCCTTTGTAGATTTTTTCATAGTCTACGCTGTCTGCTCTTCTTCCCCAGCTGACCTTATCACAGTCCTCCTTTGTAAGGACGCCTTCCTCCACCAGTGCCTTCAGGCTGATAAAATACGGATTTCCCGCAAAAGTGGAGAAGGACTGGTACGGAGAATCTCCGTAACTGGTAGGTCCCAGCGGGAGGATCTGCCAGTAGCTCTGTCCCGCTTCCTTCAGCCAGTCCACAAAATCATAGGCACTCTTTGAAAAACATCCGATGCCGTACTCTGACGGCAGGCTTGTGATCGGCATCAGAATGCCGGCTGCTCTTTTATCCATATCTTTTCTCTCCTTATGTTGAGCCCTGCATCTCAGAGCATCTTATCTATTATCCTCTCACGGATGCATATTCATATAATCTACGCAACCGCTTGCGTAAATTATACGTCCATTTTGCATGAAGTGCAATGCGTTTTTGTCTTTTCTACCTTTCTTACAATTTTTATATCCTGATTTTGTGCAGTTTTTCATTATGTCAAACAGAATCTGTCTGCATCTCACTACCTGATTTTCTGTGCATCTGTTTTTACGCAATTTCATGCAATTTTCCGTGCAATATGTTTGACAGTATCCTTGTTATGAACTACAATATCTCTATCAGACTGAGATAAAAAAGCCGGATCAGAGGCATACTTCCGCTTTGATCCGGTATATCCGTGAGGAGGCAAATTTATGGCAGTAACCATCAAAGATGTGGCAGCTCTGGCCGGGGTGTCCCCGTCCACCGTTTCCAGAACCTGCAAAAATAATCCATCTATCAGTGAAGAAACCAAGGAACGTGTACGCAGAGCCATGGCGGAACTTGGCTATGAGCCGAATTTCCAGGCCAGCAACCTGGCAGCACAGATTTCCCGCTCCATCGGTATCATCCTGCCTCCATCCCCAAAGGAGACATACGAGAATTCCTTTTACCTTGAGACGATCCGGGGGATCAGCCACTACTGTAACGCACATCAGTATATCAGCACCATTGTTACCGGTCAGAATGAAGAAGAGATCCTTAACGCAGTACGTTCCATGTCCAGAAGCGGTAAGGTTGACGGATTTATTGTTCTTTATTCCCGTGTGAATGATTCTGTTATTGATTTTCTTTTCAGTGAAGGACTTCTCTATATCCTGATCGGAAAACCGGCACAATACACCAATCATACAATCTATATCGATAATGACAACCTTCTGGCCGGACGGGAGGCAACGGAGTATCTTTATGCTCTGGGCCACCGGAAGATCGCTTATCTGGGTGTAGATAATTCCCTGGTCTTTTCCGCAGACCGCAAAACCGGCTATATGACTGCGCTGATCAGCCACGGATTAACCGTACGGCCCGAATACTGTATAGAGGTTCCTGCCGCTTCCCAGAATGAGTTTCAGGAGCTTCGAAAGCTGCTTTTAAGTGAGGAGCGCCCTACAGCTGTGCTTGTCAGTGATGATATTCTGGCGCTTTCCCTGGAAAGGATCTGTATGGAAGCAGATATCTCCATACCGGAGGATCTGTCCATTCTTTCCTTTAACAACTCACTTTTTGCCAGACTGACTTCGCCTCAGCTGACCTCCATTGATATTAACTCCGGGCAGCTTGGAATGGAAGCAGCCACGCAGATGATCAGTCATATCGAAAATCCGAGCCTTCCGGCCACAAAGATCATTGTACCTCACCAGCTGATCGAAAGGGACAGCTGCCGGAGGATCTGATCTGCTTTCAAACAAAAAACAGGTATCTTCTCTGCTGACTGTGTATTGACCACCACTTATCGATCTAACATTGGTGGTCGATCTACCGCCCGGCAAAAAGATACCTGTTTTTCATTTTTTATAATGCTTTCTCATAACACCAGTACATATGTTCCCAGAGTTCACACTCTCCCACGTTCTCAAAATTCAGCTTATCATAAGAACGGAGTGCTTTTACATTGTCCTTCGCAACAAGAAGATGTACAGCTTTATAGCCCCGCTTCTTCAGTTCTTCCATCACACCCTTAAGAAGTTTCCTGGCAATCCCCTGATTCTGGAATTCCTGACATACTCCCACCCGGGAGACCTCCGTTGACGGCACCATGGTTTCTGACCAGCATGTGAGACATTCCACATTTGGATCATCATCAATGGAGATCACACCTGCAATATTTCCCGCATCGTCCCGCATACAGAACAGCGCATCTCTGGAAAGATCAAATTCCACTTCTTTTTCTGAAGGATACTCCTCTGTCCACACACAATAGGGCGTCCCCAGCAATGAACGGTACAGCTTCAGAACTGTATCTGCTTCTTCTCTTTTTACACGCTCGAAATTCATTTTATATCCTTTCTCCTGAAAATACATTCTTTTTCCGCCCGGATCTCGCCAGTATCAGGATCACAGCAAATGTAATGATCTCTGAACTCAGAAAGGAACTCCACACGCCATTGATCCCAAATAATCCGGACAAAATCACCGCACTTGCAGCAATAGCGATCACACCACGCATAAGCGATCCCACGATCGCCGGAACTGCACGATCCACCGCCGAAAAATACGCCACCAGCATAATATTGATCCCCGCAAACAGGAATCCCAGGAAGTAAATCCGCAGGCCCACATGCGCATAATCCAGAAGCTGCTGGTTATTTTCACTGTTAAAAACAGCGACCAGATTGTCTGTAAAGCCCCACACCACCAGGATCGTCACCGCTTCCAGCACTGCACAGGAAACCAGACTCCAGCGAAGCAGGCTTTTTACATGGTCACGCTGTCCTTCTCCGTAGCTTTTGCTGATAAGCGGCTGTGCACCCTGCGCCAGTCCGTTAAAAATAGACATTGCCACAAGGGAAAGATTAGCCACTACTCCGTAGGCTGCCACGCTTACATTTCCTGCGATCCCAAGAAGAAGCATGTTAAAAATGATCGTAATGATCGCTGAGGAAAGCTCTCCGACAAAGGCCGAAATCCCAAGCTGACAGCATGAGATCAGATGGCGGATGGAAGGCCGTACCCACCGGAAACCTACGTGATTCTTTTTCCCAAGGTAATGGGTTGTGCAGATCGCCATTGTAATGGCAGGACTGATGGCCGTTGCCAGCGCCGCTCCGGCAAGCCCCAGTTTCATTGGAAACATAAAAATATAGTCAAACACAATATTGAAAAGACTTGCGGAAATCGCCCCTGCCATGGCAGTGGAGGTTCCCTGGTCATTTCTTGCAAAAGCAGTAAACGTATAATTGACCATAAACAGCGGCGTAGTGATCAGCATGATGCGGAGATAGCTTTTTCCAAGGGCAGTCAGACCTGCATCTGCGCCAAGAAGGTGAAGAAATTTCTCCGGTGCAAGAATACCTGTGATAATAAAAGGCACACTGCACAGAACGCTCCAGAAAACAGACTGCAGGAAATAGTGATCCGTATTCTCACCCTTGGCTCTGTTGATCCCGAATCGGGTGGCAGAACCGATACCGATCATTGCCCCGATAGCATATACCAATCCATACACCGGAAGGATCAGATTCAGAACTGCCAGGCCATCTGCGCCTGAATGAACTGATATAAAAAATGTATCCGCCAGAATATAAACCGATATTCCGATCATACCTGCAATGCTTTGAAAAATATATTTAAAAAACTGTCTCAGCATATATGCACCATGTCCTTTCCTGATTCTGGTTTCATCCCATTTATCATTTATCCTAACCCCAAAAAGCTTCTCTTTTTGTTACTGATAATAACATCTTTCGCTACACCCCGCCGGAAACACTATCCGTTTTAACGTACATTTAAATTCCCTCTCATTTTCTGCAGCGTCCAGAATTTCCAACGCTTTTCGCAAATTCCGGATATCTTTTTCCATGTGATCCACATAGTTTCCCCGGCCAACCAGCTTCAGATGCGTGATCCCTGCCTGCTTCAGCTGATACAGTGCACACAGTCCACAGCCTGTCTCACCACAAAGATATCCGGATTCATCATATGCTTTCAGATCCGTTTCCTGATCCCACGCCTGCTCCTGAAGAGCCATTATTTTTTCCGGAACAGCATCACCATTCCGTACAGTTCCAAGCCAATAGGACACCCTGCAAAGATATCCCATCTCATCACAGTGAAGAGAATTACAGAATGCTCCCGTAAACTGGCACATCTCATTCAGCACAAAGGCCTCGAACTCCATTCCCGCCTCCGGTCGGATCCCAGCCTGTTTTTCCACTTCTCTCTGAGATGCAATAACAGACTGCATATCCCGGAACGTGTTTTTCCGATGAAAGATCAATCTCTTCAGAGGAAAGCGCCGGAACATCTTCAGCATTTCGCTGTTCACTTCCCCTGTCTCTCCGCTGAGATGGATCTCACAGGAAATCCCCCTGTTTTTCAGATAAACAAGAAGCGCCGGATCTGCAATGATATAGCTTCGAAATCCAATTCCCATGCACTTTTCTATGATATCTCCGATCTCCGGATACTGTTCCGGAAGATAATACAGGGAATTGAAGGTGAGATGCACCGGCTTTTTATATTTTTTTACCATCTGGGAAAGAATTTCCAGCTCACTGTATGCTCCAAGCTGAACATTACAGCAGAGAACCTCCCTGCGATTTAACGGCATTACTGTGCCGTATTTTTCCGCCCAGGAAAAGGGTACATAGCCACAGAAAAATTCATCTGCTCCTGCCTGCACAAAACGTTCATATTCATCTATGGAGCCTAACCCGGCTGTTATTTTCATACTGTTCTCCATGTCCTGTTCCTTTTTTCCGCAATGTATTCTTGTCAAACGGATATTCGCGATCTACCTTCACAGCCTGCTCATCACCTGTCATATATTAACAACAATGCGATCCGGCTTTGTGCCTTTTATATTTTTCCACATTTCCGTTGACTCCGGAAGTGTTTTATCCACACCAAACAGGGAGTTATACCGCCCTGCCATGTGTAAATGTTCCGGATAAAGCAGTGCGTATTTTTCACAGAATTTCGGACAGTGCTCCGCAAGCTGCTGTGTACCGCGATCTCCGGTGGTGCACAAAGCATACAATGGACAGTACTGCGAAGTGTTTGTCTGATAAAAAGGCAAATGCAGACTGTTTTTTCCCGGCGGAAGCTCCTGTGGATATCCGCAGGACTCCCATTCGTATCTGTGAATATGAAATTCTTCAGCCAGAAAACCCCGATAAAACCCCGCATTCAGGCTGTTTTGCTGAAATAATAAAGTATCACCGGATTTATATTTCATTCGCGGATCCTTTTTTCGTTTATTGAGCAATGTGCCCAGAACAGGATGCAGGCGGGATGTTTTTCCACAGAGCATTTCCACCATGGCCCAGTCATTGACTACGATTTCCACATTCACCCCATGAATACAGCACCAGTTATCCACCTTTTCCAGAAGCTTTCCCACAGACGAAAGCATAAATTCCCGGATATACGAAAATGCCAGTGTGATCTCAGATCCCTCCGAATACATTTTATCCATGATAGAAAAAAGCTGCTCTTCTGTCGGAAACAGATTATGGCAGAACTGATTTCCAATATAAAATCTGTCCGGTATCCGACCTGCAAAATAACTGTGAGTGAGATAATTCTTCTGCCAGTAAGACGCCAGAAAAGCCTGCAGCGGCTGGCACAGATATTCTTCATACAGGGAAGTGCAGTTTAATTCCAGGGCAAACTCTGCATTATCCAAAAGCCTTAATTCTTCTGCACCCATTGTATCCTGTGGATTTCCGGAAGCCTTTTCATTTTCTCTGAAAAACCACCGCTTCTTCTGTTCCTCCAGACTCCTGCAGTGCATCTCATCCAGCTCCGCAGGATAACCAGTCAGTGATTTCGCCAGCTCTCCATCGTCTCCATCCAGCTTCAGACGGATATATCTGTTGTACTCTCCGGCCAGCCGCCGAACCTCCTGTACATAATCCTTCTGTTCCACTCTCACAGAATATTCCCTGTAAAAATATTTTCCGGTTTTCTTTTCAACTGGCTGTTGATCCTGCAGGCATTGCTCCTCTGCTGCACTCATCCCAAACCTCCGGATCTCCACTCTCCTGTACCCGGCTTTTTTCATATCATAAAAACAAATCAGAAACTGCTCCGGTTCCGGGCATTCCTCTGCCAGCCGAAATCGAAATCCATCTTCACCCAACTCTGTGATCCGGATTTCTTTGCTATCCATAAAACCGGACAGTAATCCAAATGGTATCATAGCGATCCTCACCAGGAAAGCTTCCTCCCTTCAGACAAAAAAGGAGATGCCATATGCTCCCATACAGCACCTCCCACTGTTCCTGCTTATTTCACTTCTACTAATTCAATTCTGAAATTCAGCTCTTTACCTGCCATCTCATGATTAGCATCGAAAGTAATGGTTTTTTCATCTTTTGCGTTAACTTTAACCGGGAACGGCTGACCATACTGATTGGAGAGGTATACCTGCTGTCCTACAGTAAGATCCTCAGCACCCGGAAGCTGTTCGATCTCAAGTGTAAAAATCGCATCCGGATTCGGCATACCGTAAGCTTCCTCAGGCATCAGATGAACATCTACCACCTGGCCAACCTCCATGTTTGCAACTGCCGCATCAAAGCCTTTAATCATCTGTCCTGCTCCGCAGATGAATTCCAGTGGCTCGCCACGGTCATAGGAAGAATCAAACTGTGTTCCGTCATTGAAGGTTCCTCTGTAATGTGTGCGGCAGGTTTTTCCGACATTAGGACCTGTGATAGATGGCTGGGAACCGCATCCGCCGCCACAGCCTCCGCAGGAATGTCCGTCTTCATGACCGCCGCAGGAGTGTCCATCCTCATGGCTTCCGCAGGAATGTCCATCTTCATGATGGTGATGATCACAATTCACACCTGTGGATACCAGCTCGCCCTTCAGATAAGCATCCACAGCCGCATCTACGTCACCCTGTGCTCCGGAACATAACTCAACACCAGCCTCAGCAAGTGCTGCCTGAGCGCCGCCGCCGATTCCGCCACAGATCAGAACGCTGATCCCCTGATCTGCAAGAAGTCCGGCAAGTGCACCATGTCCGGTGCCATTGGAGCTGATCACTTCACTGGAAATAACCTTGTTATCCTCCACCTCATATACCTTGAAAAAACTCCGTTTTTTCCCAAAGTGCTGAAAAATGTTTCCATTATCGTATGTTGCGCAATTTTCATTTGTAAAACCCTCCATTAGTCAGATATGTATTATATTAGTATATCGTGCAGGCAGGATAAAAGCAAGGTTTAACTTCGCTCACAAAAAAACACCTCGCGGGACATTGCCAGTGAACAGTAACCTCTTGCTGTCATTCAATGAATCCAGTATAATAGAAGAATCTGTAAAAATAAACGATTTTTTAAATAAGAAGGTTTGAATAAAATGAAATCATACGAAGAATTACTTTCAGATATTGAAGAAGACATGGAGCTCATGGGTTCCTCACACATTGTTTATTCCATGGAAGAGGACGACATTGTTACCGATTATGATTATCTTCCATCCGATTCCTGTACGATCTCCATTACCTTAAAGGAACTTCAGGAAAAGCTTCAGCTGCAGATGCTCTATACAAAAGTTTCCGCTCATACAGCCGGAGCAGATAAAAATGCCCCGAAATTAGCTGTTGTTTTTCCGGGCATCGGATACACTGCTGACAAACCGCTTCTGTACTATACCAGCCGCCTTGCCAGCAAACACGGCTACAAAATCCGCACTGTATCCTATGGCACCCTCCCGGAAAATGTCAAAGGAGATCCTGAAAAAATGAAACAGGCCTTTGACCTTGCCCTGGAACAAACAGAACGCTCCTTAGGCAGCATCGACTGGAATTCCTATGGCAGCATTCTGTTTATTTCCAAAAGCATTGGTACAGTCATCTCCTCTGCCTATGCTTCCCGACACGATCTGACTGTAAAAAGCATCCTGTTCACGCCTCTTGCAGAGACCTTTTCCTTCCCACTTGCCGGAAGCATCGCCTTCCACGGCACCGCAGATCCCTGGGCCGAAACCGATTCCATCCGGGAACTGGCAGCGCAGAAAGATGTCCCTCTCTTTCTCACCCAAAACGCCAACCATTCTCTGGAAACCGGTGATGTACTGACGGATATCTTTATTCTAAAAACCACAATGGAGCGGGTCCAGCGTTTTATTTAACGCCGGTCCTCTTATTTTTCTCCACCCACTAAAAACTGAGGTGTCAGCTTGTTCAGCTCACGTTCCATGGAAGTTCTGGAAATATCACTGATGTCCTTCAGGGCAAACACTTTGGAAAAGCCGATCTCCATCATGTAATCCAGATCCCATGCCGGACGCTTTTTATCACTCATAAACAGCTTACTGCTGAGCTCTTTCCCTGTTTCCGCATCTTCATGAGCATGGATACCTCTTCCATATTTTTCCCACATAGCAGCATCATGTGCCTCGTAAATCTTTTTCTTTTCTTCATCATAAAGATGCAGATACCAGCAGGCGTCCGATACCAAAAGACGTCCGCCTTTTTTCAGTACACGCAGCCACTCCTTGTAAGCCTTCTGTGGATCGTCCAGCGTCCATGTGATATTTCTGCAGATAACCATATCAAATGTCTCATCCGGGAAATTCAGATTGTGGCAGTCCATAGTCATCAGATCTGCGGATAAACCTGCTGCCTTTACATTTTCCTTTGCTTCATGGATCATATTTTCAGTAATATCGATCCCGGTCACATGATGTCCTTCTTTTCCCAGCATAATTTCAAAAAATCCCGGCCCGCAGCCTACGTCCAGTACTTCCAGATGTTCTTTTTCCGGCGCATACTCCAGAATCAGATTCTTCCAGTTTTCTGCTGTTTCACTTTTCAGTTCTGCCTTGATCCCTTCGCTGTAAATGCCAGCTTCTCCTTCCCAGTACTCTTTGATCTTATCGTTTTGCATGTCACTTCTCCTTCTTTGTGGCTACTACAATAAATTTTTTTCCCTGATATCCGTATTTCCAGAAATCCATCGTCCATGGTCTGTTTAGCCAGCGGTTCTCTCTGATCTGGATCCTGGCAAAGCGTACCTTTTTTAATATCTGAAAGTCCGCTTCCGGACGCTTCTGCGATGTAAATGGCAGCTTTTCATAAATTCCGCTGTTTTCCTTCACGTCAGATCCATATGTTTTTCTTTCTGTAACATAAATAAGAAAATCAGCAATTTTCATATGGATCTTATTTTTTAATGTGGGTTCGACGGTCCGATAGTCTCCATCAAAATAAATGATCCTTCCACCTGGTTTTAATACAGCCTTCCAGCGTCTGAAAGCTTTTTCCGGATCATATAATGTCCACACCGCATCTCTGGAAAGTATTACATCATAGCTTTGTTCCTGTTCCAATGGCAAAGTTACACCATCTTCCTCACAGATTTCCACCTGCTGATGATACTGCCGCATATTCCTTCTGGCTTTTTCTACCATTCCTGATGAACCATCGATCGCTTTTACATCATGTCCCAGACGCGCTGCTATGATGCTCATAAAACCCGGGCCGCAGCCCACTTCTAAAATACGAAGGGGCTCAGGTCCAAGAAGTCTTTTCAATTCTTTTGTCCAGTAAGATACCGTTCTTTTGTTACTCAATTGTTTTTGGATCATATCATCATAATCACCGGAATCTTCTGTCCATTTATTCTCGATCTTTTCAAACATTTTTTACTCCACTACATCCAGTGTTGCCCAGTTAATGCCTTCATAGGCAGTTGGTGCAAGCTCTACATTGGTCAGTCTGGTATTGTTATAAATATAATCACGGTTCGGATAATACAGCGGCACTGTTACTGCCTGATCATTGATACGTGTGAGGATCTTATCGTATAATTCCGTCCGCTTTTCTTCATCCTGTGTCTTTAATACTTCTCCGAGATCTTTGTTCAGCTCCTCATCGTACCAGTTTACTGCCTTTGCTCCATCTTCCGCATAGAACATTGATTTCAGGAATCCATGAGGCATCCAGGAATCTTCATAGCTGCGGTAAATGCACAGATCGTAATCTCTGGTGTTCCAGATCTCATCATAGTAAGCTGCGGATTCTTTTTCTACCAGTTCAATACCTACACCGACCTTCTCATATTCAGATTTCAGGAATTCACAAAGAGATTTCCATGAAGCATATTCTTCAGTCTGGAATACCAGTCTGAGGCTCAGTGGTTCTCCGTCTTTTTCTACAATACCATCTCCGTCTGTATCCTCATATCCTGCTTCCTTTAACAGTTCCTTTGCTTTATCCGGATCATATGGATAGCCCTTGCTGTTTTCTTCTGTTACATAAGGAACTGTCGGAGACATAAGGCCGGTTGCCGGATTGCCGTAACCATCCAGCAGATCATTTACAATGCTTTCTTTATTTGTTGCATAGTTCAGTGCCTGACGTACGTTTATATCCTGAAGCGCCGGTGTATCATAATTTTCGATCAGATAGTAAGAAAGTGTGGAAACCTGCTGTTCTGTCGATAAATTTTTATCTGCCTGGATAATACTGAAGCTTTCGGATGGAATATCCTGAAGATTCAGATCTGCCTCTCCACTCTGAAGCGCCATCACTCTGGCATCACCGTCTACCACCTGTTTCAGAACTACTTTATCAATATTTGGTTTCTCACCGTAATAATTAGGATTTGGTACCAGGACAACCTCCTGACCGCTTTCATAACTGTCGATCATCCACATTCCGGTACCCACTTCCTGACAAAATTCTCCGTCTTCATCCAGTGCACTTTCACAGGTGAAACGGAATGGTCTTGGATAGCTGAATTCGATCAGCAGTGTATAGCATGGTTCTGCGAACTTAAATTCTACAGTATAATCATCTACCTTTGTAACATTTTCCAGTTTGGCCGAAAAGTTACCGGTCACATCCTGTTCCACCCATCTGTTATAATTCCACATCACATTGTCTGCATTAAACACTGTACCATCTGAGAATTTCACATCTTTTCTTAAATGAAACGTATAGGTTGTGCCATCTTTGCTGATATCCCAGGATTCTGCCAATGCAGGTTTAATTTCTCCATTTTCTCCATAACGCACCAGTGGATCATAGATCATTTCATAAAGACGAAAATCCGGACCACTTTTTACCGGGTCACAAAGTTCAGGAGTCAGATCAATGGATGTCATTGCCGTAACTACTTTTTCCTCTTTTGCCTGTACATTGACACCTGTCAGTAAAGTTGCCGCCACCATGCTCAATGCTATCAATTTTGCTACACGTCTTTTCTTCATTTCTTCCTCTCCTTTGTTTGTTTTATATTTTACAGCATATGACATGCCGCAAAATGTCCTGTTTCAATTTCTGTCAATTCCGGTATATGCTCTCTGCATATATTTGTACATCTTCTGCACCGGTTCTGGTATGGGCAGCCCTGTTCCGGAATGGTATCTGAAAATATTTTCTTTTCCTGCGATCCGATTCTTCGCATTTTCGGTTCTTTTACTGGAATAGAATCAAACAGATCTTTTGTATAAGGATGTACGGCAGTCTCCTTTAAGCTGTCCGTATGATCGATAAACTCGACCACGCGTCCCTGATACATAATAGCCACCTCTTTGCAGAGATATGGAACGTTGGACAGATCGTGAGTGATCAGTAAATAAGTCATCTCATATTTTTCCTGCAGCTCATTTAACAGATGCAGGATCTGCTTTCGTATGGAATAATCCAGACTGGATACCGGTTCATCACAGATCACAAGTTCCGGTCTTAATACCAATGCTCTCGCAATATTAGCTCTCTGACACTGACCTCCTGAAATCTGTCCAACATAACGGTTGCGGATATCCGGATCAAGACCCGTCTGGATCAAAGCCTCCTTTACTCGCTCTTCATACTCACCCTCTTGCAGTTTTTCATGTAATTTCAAAATTTCCAGAATATTTTCTCCAATGGTATAACCGGGATCAAATACCCCACTGCTGCTTTGAAAGACCATCTGAAGGTTCTTGCGATATGGACGAAACTGCTTTTCAGACAAATCCTGCATTTCCTGTCCCTGAAACCAGAATTTTCCATCTGTAGGTTTCTCCAGGCCGGCGATCAGCTTTCCGAATGTAGTTTTATCCACTTCCACTTTCCACCGATCAGGGCCATGGATGATCCTGCATGGATTTCCAGACTTACATCATCCACTGCCTCACAATTTTTTCTTGCCATATATTTTTTAAATGTTCTGTCTTTAGTAACGTACTCATACTTTTCCCCTATAAACTGCTATCCAACTAGTTTTTTTGTATAGAATGCTGCGGATGATAAAAGATCTCTTCAACCGT
>ENA-OQBV01000604-OQBV01000604.1-human-gut-metagenome-genome-assembly--contig:-NODE-604-length-19921-cov-3.146863_pt1 | contig 19921 bp, 20 predicted proteins | sample MGYA00242750_ERZ504559 | MGnify/ENA primary metagenome ERZ504559 (study PRJEB26092, sample SAMD00036230) | human gut metagenome | host: Homo sapiens | study: EMG produced TPA metagenomics assembly of... | reverse complement strand
CATCTACTGCGGGGCTGCTGTTCTGTGATTGGGAAAAATTTCAGGCTCAGTTCGTCTTGACGGCCACAAGGATACGGATCTTCCTGCCGCCGGAGCAGCCGAAGTTGTCGTACCAGCCGATGAGCTTATAATCCTCGGTGTTGATCTTGGGGCCAGCGAGGTGGCGAAATACTGGCCCTTCGACCACAGATACACCTGCATATTGTCGGCGGTCTCATAGCGCTTGTCGCCGCTCATGACCGAAGCTGCGCCCAGCTTGTCGATGACTACCGGCGAGAGCTGGAGCATCCGGTTGATGGTCTTGCCGTCGGCAGAACGGCCGATGGCGATGCCGCCTGCGATAATGGGGTACTTGGTGGCGGTGCTGTAGGCCACCTGCTTGCCGCCGGAGTAGCAGACGTAGGTCGCACCCTCGCCCAGATAGTTGAGGAAGTCGCCCAGCGTACCGCCCACGCTGTCGCCGGTGCGGCGGAGCACATAGCTGAACAGCTGGTCCGTCTTGCCGGTAAGGGTGTTCCAGGTAGAGCTGACGACGCTGCCGTCGATGAGGCCGTAGAGCACATCGCTGGTGCTGGGAACAAGGATGTTCTTCACATCCTGGAAGGTCTCCTCATCGGTCTTGGCTGCCTTGGCGGTGGTCCCAGCGGGGAGGCCTGCGGCCTCTCTTGCGGCGTCCTGTGCCTTGTCGCTGATCTTTTTGTCGATCTTCTTGGCGGCTTCGTCCGTCAGGCGGCGGACAGAATCCAGCGCAGCGTACTCCCACAGGTCACCGGTCACATCGTCGAGGATGACCCGGTCGATCTGGCCCGCAGAATTGGTGGTGTAGTAGCGGACGTCGCTTTCACTCAGAGTTACCCCCGATAGGCGGCTGGGGCGAACTGCCCCAGCCACACCCTCCGACGTCGTATCAATGATCTGCACGTTGTCTGCAAACGGGGTGTCGCCCAGCGCGGTGCCGTCGGCGCTGACGGTGCCGCTGGTCGAGCGGGGCGAGATGGACTGGACGCTTTCGCCGTCACCGTCCACGCTGATCTCCACCAGCTTGCCGGCCGGGAAATTGAGCTTATGTCCACATTGACGGTGCGGGCGGTGCCGTCGGTACACATGACCGAGACAGCCTGCTGCACCTCAGCGCCGTTCGTCTCCACAAGGGTGCGGGATGAGGACTGGACCACGCCGTAGAACACAGCGTCTGCCGCGTCGCCGGTGAGGACGGAGACAGCTGCATCGTTCATGCCCAGCAGCAGAGTGACCACCTGGCCCACGCCGCCGCCGGACAGGGAGGACAGCTGATAGGCCACAGAGGGCGAAGCGATGGCGTAGGTGACGCCGGCCACGGTCACAGAGGTCGGAGCGCTGGCCGAGGGCGAGACAGCCGTCACGCGGCCTGCGGCGCGCTTGTTGTAGAGCCAGACGGTGCGGGCGCTCTCGTTATAATAGTAGACATCATAGGGAGAGAGGGCCGCAGAGGTGGTGACTTCGTCGTTGCGGTAGATGGCCGCCGGGGCGAAGGGCAGGACGGTGGAAGCATCTGCCACGAAGGGACCCTTGACGTTGTCCAGCAGGACCGAAGAGATGTCCACCTGGCCGTTGCTCACGGCAAGCCAGGTGCAAGGGGCGTAGACCTGACCGCTGCCGTTCATAGCGGTGAGGGCGTTGTAGAAGAGCATGGTACCCTGCTCGAGGGTCAGAGTCTCGCCCTGACGGGCATTGATCTCATTGCGCAGGCCCAGCGCGCTGGCCTTGCTGAGCTGTGCTGTGGGGAAGGTACCGCCCAGCTTTGCCACATCATAGCCCAGCAGGCGCAGCGCCATGGTGCAGGCTTCTTCCAGCGTGACGGTGTTGTCCGGGCGGAAGCTGCCGTCGGAGTAGCCGGTCATCCAGCCGTTCTGGACGGCAGTGCGGATGTAGACCGCATAGGGAGAGTCGCTGTCTACATCGCTGTAGAGGCGGCCGGTGCGGCCCTGTGCCGTGGTGGTATCGCGGTAAGCAGAGAATGCGGTGAGGAGGCGGGCCGCCTGCCCACGAGTGAGGGGCGCACCCAGAGAACCGGCCTGCTCGGCGGTCAGACCGCCCAGTGCCGTCGCCGTCTGGACTGCCGCGTTGGAGCCGACCGCAGAAGCGGGCAGAACCAGCATGGAAACAGCCACGCAGACAGCCAGCAGGAATGCGAGGAATCGTTTTTTCATGGTAAACTCCTTAATCATATCTGAGCGCTTCGATGGGGTTCAGGCTGGCGGCACGGCGGGCCGGCAGGAAGCCGAACAGGACACCGATGCCGCAGGAGATGCCCACGGCGATGGCTGCTGCGTCCGCCGAGGGGGTGACGTTCAGGGTAATATCCGTCAGGATATACGGAAGGATCTGGTTGATAATGGCCGACACGACGTAGCCCAGCACGATGCCGAGGCAGCCGCCCAGTGCCGACGTGACGCCGGCCTCCACGACGAACTGGGTCAGGATGGTGCTCTCCTGTGCGCCCAGTGCCTTGCGGATACCGATCTCACGGGTGCGCTCGGTGACGGACACCAGCATGATGTTCATGATGCCGATGCCGCCGACCAGCAGCGAGATGCCTGCAATGGCCGTCAGGACGCCCACCATAATATTGATCATAGAGGACATCTGCGACATTGCCGCACTCAGGCTCATGACGTAGACATAGTCGTCCTTGCTGACCAGCTTCTTGAGCCGCGACTGCAAAAACTCCTGTGCCTCATCCGAGTGGTCCGCGTCCTGCAGGACCACATAGTACTGGCTGACACTGCTGGTGTTGTTGACGCTCATCAGGGTGGTATAGGGGATAAGAACAATGTCGTCGTTGCCGCCCTCGTACTGGGCGGCGGGTCTGGAGCGGCCCTCCAGCACGCCCACGATGCGGTACTCGCTGGCGCCTACCTTGAGGGTGCTGCCGAGACCGTTGCCGCCGAAGATCCTGCGGTCCACATAGTCGCCGATGACACAGATATTCTTGTTGTCTATCAAATCGGTGTACTGGATGCCGCGGCCCTTGGCCACCTTGTAGTTGTTGATGGTCGTGTAATCTTCGTTGACGCCGCTGATGTAGGTGCGGCGGTACTTCTCGCCCGCCACCCGCAACGTGTCGCCGCCGACACTGGCAATCGGCGAAAGGCCCTTATAATACTCGGGCTTTTCATTGATGATCCTGTACACATCGTTCACTTCCACCGAGCGGGTGCTGGCGGTCATGATGTTGACGGCCAGAATATCGCTGCCCATGTCGGAGTAGAAGTCCTGCATCATGTGGGTCATGCCGTTGCCGAGACCGACGATGACGATGACGGCCATGACGCCGATGATGATGCCCAGCATGGTAAGAAAAGTCCGGAGCTTATTGGAAAGCATGCCTTCGAAGGCCATCTTGATGCATTCCTTCAGCATATCATTCCCTCCGTTCATCCTTGATGAGCTTCCCATCCCGGATGGTCAGGATGCGCTGCGTCATATCAGCCAGTTCCGGTTCATGAGTAACCATGATGACGGTCTTGCCCATATGGTTCAATTTTTCAAAGATATCTATGATTTCCAAGGTTGATTTGGTATCAAGGTTTCCTGTCGGTTCATCGGCCATGATGATAGCCGGGTCATTGATGAGCGCCCGCGCAATGGCGACACGCTGACGCTGCCCACCGCTCATCTCATTGGGTTTATGGTAAAGCCGCGCGCCGAGCCCCACTTCAGTAAGGGCCTTCTCGGCCCGCTCGGTCCTCTCCTTGAGATCGACCCCAGCGTAGATCAGGGGAAGAGCCACATTGTCTACAGCCGACAGGCGGGACAGGAGATTGAAGCTCTGGAACACAAAGCCAATGCGGGCATTGCGCGTATGGGCCAGTTCATCATCTGTATAACGGGCAATATTCTTACCTTCGAGGATATACTCCCCCGATGTCGGGCGGTCAAGACAGCCCAAGACATTCATCAACGTCGACTTCCCGCTTCCTGAAGGCCCTACGATGGAAGTAAATTTGCCCTTTTCGAAACTGACAGTAAGATGGTTCAGGGCATAAACCGTCGTATCCCCCATCGCATAACTTTTTACAATATCCTTTAGTTCAATGACGTTCATGGATTCGCTTTCCTCCCTTCATCAAATGGGAGGACCTCCGCGCTGCTGCGTCTTAACGGTCACAGTCTTGACTTCAAGTTCATCGCCCTCCTCAAGGTCACCGCTCACCGCAATCCGGTCTTCACCCTGCATAAGGACCTTGACGTCCACTTCCCGTGCTGTGCCCGACGCCCGATCAAGGACCTTCACATACTTTCTGTCCCCGCTGGTAAAGAGGCATTTGGAAGAAATGGAAAGGGCATCATCCACTTCCCCGATGATGACATTGGCCCGTGCCGTCATGGTCGGAAGGAGCTTGTTGTCCACATTGTCAACATCGACATAGCAAGTATAGTAATTGACATTGTTAGTTGTCGTCGCACTTCGGCTGATGAGGGAAATGATTCCCTTAAACGTTTCATCAGGATAGGCATCAACGGTAAACTCAACTGTCTGGCCGTCCTTGATCTGGCCAATATCGGATTCATCGACCATGAGCTCAATCTGCATCTTATCCAAGGTCGCTACATTCATGATGACCTGCGGCGTCGAAACACCGGGCGATACCGTCTGTCCTACAGGAGTCGGTTTGCCAATGACATACCCGTCATCGGGGACGTAATGATCGTATCGTTGGTATTTGAAACAGCCTGTTCATAGTCTGCCTTGGCATATCATAATTGGCCTTGGCCGTATCAAAGACGCTCTGGGAAATGGCGCCTTTCCTCGAGAAGCTGCGCATCCCGCCGATAAGTGGCTTCCCGGTCTGACAGAGTAGCTTCTTTCATCACCTGGGTCTTCATCAGGGACGTATCATCAAGTTTTCAAGAGCGGCTGTCCTGCCGTAACATGCTGATTTTCCTTGACATAGACCGCAACGATACGACCCGTAATCTTCGAGTTGATTTCAACATTGTCTTGGGCACTCAGTGCGCCTGTAGCCGAAACAGTCTGGCGTACTGTTTCCCGGCTCACCGTGTCCGTACGGATCTGTGCCAAAGCCTCTTTGGCTTTCTTGTCCTTGTACCAGAGGCCGCCAGCTGCCGCGGCTGCCAAAAGAACGGCCAAACAGCCGACAAGGATACGATGTTTCTTCAAAAAATCCACGTTATTCCCCACCTCATTTACTGTAAGCGGAAGGAACCCTTGGACCAAGGCTCCTCCCGGCAGGAAAAAGGTCCTGCTCCCCACTCCACATACTGGGTTTATGATAACAATCCTTCATGAAGAAATCATGAAGGATTGTAAAAGATTCCGTTACGAACGGATCTGTCCATTTCCACAAATCAGGTATTTGGTTGTCGTCAGCTCCGGCAGGGCCATAGGGCCGCGGGCATGGAGTTTCTGCGTACTGATGCCGATTTCCGCGCCAAACCCGAATTGGAACCCGTCCGTAAACCGTGTCGATGCATTCACGTAGACGCAGGCCGCATCAACCACTTGCTGGAAGCGGCGGGCTGTTTCGTAATCGTCTGTCACAATGGCTTCAGAGTGCCCCGTTCCATAGCGGCGAATATGGGCAACCGCTTCTTCCATGGAATCAACGATACGGATGCTCAGGCGAAGGTCATTGTATTCCGTGGCCCAATCTTCATCGGTAGCAGGAATCATGCCTTTTTCATAAGCCAAGGCCCGATCATCACCAATCATCGTCACATGAGCCTTTTGATAAGCTTTCACCATAGCCGGCATAAAGGCATCCGCAATTTCCTTATGGACAAGAAGCGTTTCCATGGAATTGCATGTACTGGGCCGATTGACCTTGGCATTGAGGGCAATGGAAACGGCCATAGCCACATCGGCCTTTTTATCCACATAAGTATGGCAGACACCGGATCCGGTTTCGATAACAGGCACCGAGGCGCCGCTTACAACCGTGCGGATAAGTCCTGCACCGCCGCGGGGAATGACCACATCGACAAGACCGTCGAGATGGATCAGTTCCGTGACCGCTTCCCGCTCTGGAATATTGATAAACTGGACGGCGCCTTCGGGAAGACCGGCCTTGCGGCCTGCTGCAATGAGGGCATCGCTTACAGCCTTATTGGAATGGAGGGCTTCCCGGCCCCCCTTCAAGATCACGGCATTACCGCTTTTCACGCAGAGTGCGATGGCATCGGCCGTCACATTGGGGCGAGCTTCATAAATGATGCCAATCAGTCCCAGAGGGACGGTAACCTTTGTGATTGTAAGGCCATTGGAAAGCGTCCGTCCGCTCAGGACTTTTCCCACGGGGTCCTCAAGGTCTGCAACCTGCCGAATGCCTTCGGCCATCTGGGCCAGCCGCTCATGCGTGAGCAGCAGCCGATCCAGGAAGGAATCCTTTAAGCCCGCCTTGACGTCCATTTTCCATATCAGTGGCATTGGCAGCAAGGATTGCCCTTTCTTCTGCCATGAGTCCTTCAGCCATGGCAAGAAGGATCTTATTTTTTACATCCGCACACAAAAGGCCAAGAGTAACAGAAGCCTCTTTTGCTCCTTCAGCCTGCATCCGGACCATTCCCTGTTCGTACACGGTCACGCCTCCTTACATGATGACGAGATTATCTCGGTGGATGACTTCATCCGTATGGATATAGCCCAGAACTGATTCCACATCGCCCGTCTTTTTCCCAAGGATCTTACGGATCTCCTGGGCATCGTAGTTTACAAGTCCCCGAGCCAGTTCATGCCCCTTTTCATCAGCCACGCTAACAGTCACGCCGCTTTCAAAGTCCCCTCTGACAGCCTTGATGCCGACCGGAAGAATGCTGCAGCTGCCTTTTTGCTTGAGGGCCTTTTCAAGGCCAGCATCGACAATGAGCGCACCCTCCACCTTAGCGCCAAAAGCCAGCCACTGTTTCCGGGCCTGGAGATGAGAAATATGGGGAACAAAAAGGGTCCCCACGGCATCTCCCCGAAGGATCTGGCGCAGCACCTCCGGGTCTTCCCCGGAAGCAATGACAAGGGCAATCCCCGAAGAATTAGCGACCTTTGCCGCTTGAATTTTCGTAATCATCCCGCCAGTCCCATTCTTGGAACCAGCACCGCCGGCCATGGCTTCCAGTTCCGGAGTGATTTCGGGCACCTCCGAAATGAGGCGGGCATCAGGATGGCTCTGAGGATTGGCAGTATAAAGACCGTCCACATCAGAAAGAAGGATATCGACATCAGCGTCGACGATTCCGGCTACCAAGGCGGAAAGATTGTCATTGTCACCAATCTTGAACTCATCAATAGCGACAACGTCGTTTTCATTGACAACCGGAATGACGCCCCATTCAAGCAGTTTTTGGAAGGTATTGCGGGAATTGGCATAATGATGGCGGTCAAGCGTGTCCGCACGGGTCAGGAGGACCTGGGCCACGGTCTGGCCATACTCGGCAAAAAGCCGCTCATAAATATGCATCAAAATACCCTGTCCCACGGCGGCGCAGGCCTGTTTACCTGGCATGTCCTTGGGCTTTCCCTCAAATTTTAGGCGGCCAACGCCAACAGCACCGGCACCGCTGGAAACAAGGATCATTTCATGGCCGCTGTTCTGCAGATCCGCCATAATCCTTGCCAGCTTTTCAATCTTTTCGTAATTGACCTTGCCATTGGGGTAGGTAATGGTACTCGAACCTACCTTGATGACAATCCGTTTTGCCTTTGCCAGTTTTTCCCTTTCCATCTGCTCACCTTCCTATTCCTACTCCTTTGGGATACCTGCGTCGGGGACCCTCAGTAACGATCCTCAAACTCAAAGATCATGTCACCGATCTTGACTGACTGTCCTTCTTCAATGCCCTTTTCCTTCAGGGCCTTTTCAATGCCGAGACGGCGCCAGATGAGCTGGAACCGGTACACCGCTTCTTCGTTATCAAAATTGGTCATGGCCACAAGGCGCTCAATGTTCTTGCCCTTGACTTCAAAATCAGCGTCCTCTGCATCCGTAAGGATCTCAAATGAATCGGGATCCACTTCCTTGAGGTGCCCCACTTCCAGCATCTCCTCGTCCCGCGGGGCCTTTAGAAGCATTTCAAAAGCCTTATACATGACGGTACGCAATCCATCACCCGTTGCAGCTGATGCTTTCATGATGGGATAGCCCTTTTCCGTAACATATTTTTCCAAGGCAGGATAATTTTCTTCTGCTCCAGGCAAATCCATCTTATTGGCAACGACAAGTTGGGGCCGTTTGACCAGTTTGTCACTGTAAAGGGCCAATTCCTCATTGATTTTCTTGAAATCTTCCACAGGGTCACGTCCTTCACTGCCGCTTGTATCGACAATATGAAGGATGACCCGCGTCCGTTCGATATGACGCAGGAAGTCATGCCCCAGACCGACCCCTTTGCTGGCCCCATCAATAAGTCCAGGCAGATCGGCAAGGACAAATGAGTTTTCCTCATCAAGGCGCACCACGCCAAGGACAGGAGTCAGCGTCGTAAAATGATAGGCCGCAACCTCTGGTCGTGCCGCTGAAACACGGGCAACAATGCTTGATTTGCCCACACTGGGATAGCCCACCATACCGACATCGGCCAATAGTTTCAGCTCTAGGCGCAGCCAACCTTTAGTCCCCGGCTCACCTTTTTCCGCGAAGGTCACGCCCTGTTTGGTACTTGTCACATAGCAGGCATTGCCTTTACCGCCGCGTCCGCCCTTAGCAGCAAGGAAACGGCTCCCTCGTGGGAAAGGTCCGCCAAGACGACCCCCGTTGCATCATCAATGACAACAGTGCCCATCGGTACCTTGACTTCCACATCGGGAGCCTTGGGACCTGTGCAGTTTTGGCCGAACCATTGCCGCCGCGGGAAGCAACAAATTTTCGTTTATAGCGAAAATCAACAAGGGTATTGAGATCCTTATAGGCTACCAGATAAACACTCCCACCGCGTCCGCGTTACCGCCGTCAGGACCGCCGTGAGCAACAAATTTCTCACGCCGAAAACTGGAAGCTCCGTCGCCGCCGCTTCCTGCTTCTACATAGATCCTAGCTTTATCCGTAAATAACATGATTGTATCCTTCCTAAAAACATAAAAATAATGGAAATGTAGGGTTTTATTATACAATAAAGCCAGTAAAATTACCACGAGGAGCCCCTTTTCCCTATGAAATACGGGCCTAGGCGCATAGCAAGTAACAAAAGAAACAAAAGGCCAAGAAAACGGCTTGCCGATAAAAAACAGGGAACCCTTTGCAAGGGAATACTGACCCAGGAAAATATTTTAAAAAAAGCGTTGACAAAAATAAGACCATCGAGTACAATAATGACTGTTCGGTTATGACTCCGTAGCTCAGCTGGATAGAGCGTTTGGCTACGAACCAAAAGGTCGAGTGTTCGAATCACTCCGGGGCCACCAATTGAATTCAGCCGTGGAACAGACGTTCCACGGTTTTTTATTGTCCTTTTCGAAGGTTCCCAATTGACAAAAGGGGCAGGCTGGCTATACTATACTCTTGTTAGGTATAACTAACTTTTCTTGCAATCTAAAGAAGGAGTGACCCTTATGGTAAAAAACATCATCCATATTGAAGGCATGTCCTGTGGGATGTGCGAAGCCCATATTGCCGATACGATTCGGCACGCTTTCCCCCATGCCGCCCACGTATCAGCTTCCCGTTCCAAGAAAGAAGCCACTTTTGTGACAGAAACCCCTGTCGAGGAAGCCGTGATCAAAAAGGCCATTGATGAGACAGGCTACACCTATAAAGGCATGAAGACCGAGCCTTATGAAAAGAAAGGCTTCTTCTCCCGCCTTTTTGGCTAAGCCATGAATGGTTCTGTTTTCTGGGGCGTCATCATCCCCTTTATGGGAACAAGCCTCGGCGCCTGCTTCGTTTTTTTCCTGAAAAAAGGACTCAGCGAAAAAGTAAACCGGGCGCTCACGGGATTTGCGGCCGGGGTCATGACGGCGGCTTCTTTCTGGAGCCTTCTCGCACCGGCTCTGGAATTTTCACAAGCCCTCGGCCGCTGGGCCTTTCTGCCAAGCTTCATTGGCTTTTGGATTGGGGTCTTCTTTCTTCTTATCCTAGATCATGCCATCCCCCATCTGCACCAGATGAGTACGGAACCGGAAGGCCCTGTGACAAAACTCGATAAGACTCTCCTCATGCTCCTTGCCGTCACGATTCACAACATTCCGGAAGGAATGGCGGTTGGTGTCGTCTACGCCGGTTATGCAAGCGGCAATTCCCTCATTTCCCTGTCTGCGGCCCTCGCCCTTTCCCTCGGGATTGCCATCCAGAACGTACCGGAAGGGGCCATCATTTCCATGCCCCTTTACGAACGAGGCTGGAGCCTTAAAAAAGCGGCTTTCTACGGTATTCTCTCGGGCATTGTTGAACCCATCGGCGCGGTTCTAACCATTTACTTTGCCACGCAGATCATTCCTCTCATGCCTTATTTCTTGAGCTTTGCCGCCGGTGCCATGCTCTATGTCGTCGTCGAAGAGCTCATTCCGGAAATGAGCCAAGGCCACCACTCTGACATTGGTGTCCTATGCTTTTCCTTAGGATTTTCCGTCATGATGGTCCTTGACGTCGCCTTGTCCTGATAATCCTCTTTTCTTACTCGGAGCAAAAATCAATCCGATTCGCTGCCATTACGTGCCCCCACTGCTTAAGAATGGAAACAATGCCGTAAAAAAAGAGGCTGTAAAAAGTGCACCGTTCATTTTTCACAACCTCTTTTTGTTGCATAACTTTTATTTTTGCAGTAAAATAACAAAAACTCCCTGCGTACAAGGACCCCCAAGTACTAAGGCAGTGAATGGACCGATTCTGTTTGCATGCCTTTTTGGCATGCTTTTTTTGTGCCCACACCACTGTTTGGGAAATCAACCATCCAAAGGAGAGAATCATCCACTATGACCATTCCCTACAACCCCGCCTCCTCGAAAGCTGATGAATTCATTAACCACGAGGAAATCATGGAAACCCTCGCCTATGCTGACGAAAAGAGTCAAGACAAGGAATTCTGCCTGTCCCTTGTTGAAAAAGCCAGCCACCTGAAAGGCCTGAGCCATCGGGAAGCCTCCGTGCTCCTTAAGAGCGAGGACCCGGACGTGACGGAAGCCATCTATGACCTTGCCCGTAAGATCAAGGATAAGATCTATGGTCAGCGCATCGTCCTATTTGCGCCCCTTTATCTTTCAAACTACTGTATCAATGGGTGTGTCTACTGTCCCTATCATGCCAAGAACCGACACATCGCCCGGAAGAAACTGACGCAGGAAGAAATTGTCCGGGAAGTGACGGCCCTGCAGGATATGGGGCACAAGCGCCTGGCCCTTGAAACAGGCGAGGACCCTGTCAACAATCCGATTGAATACGTTCTTGAAAGTATCCATACTATTTACAGTATCAAACATAAAAACGGGGCTATTCGCCGCGTCAATGTCAACATCGCCGCGACAACCGTGGAAAATTACCGTAAGCTCAAAGAAGCAGGCATTGGCACCTATATCCTCTTCCAGGAAACCTACCATCGGAAAAATTACGAAATCCTGCATCCCCATGGACCCAAGCATGACTATGCTTATCACACGGAAGCCATGGACCGTGCCATGACAGGGGGGATTGACGACGTTGGAGTCGGTGTCCTTTATGGACTCAACAACTATCGGTATGACTTTGCCGGCCTTCTCATGCATAAGGAACACCTGGAAGCCGTCTTCGGTGTTGGCCCCCACACCATCAGCGTTCCCCGCATTCGTCCGGCTGATGATATTTCCGTGGATGCGTTCCCCAACTCCATTTCCGATGACCTCTTCAAAAAAATCATTGCCATCCTTCGTATCACGGTTCCCTATACAGGTATCATCATATCGACCCGTGAATCTGCCAAAACCCGTGCTTCCGTCATCGAAGTCGGGGTTTCCCAGATCAGCGGGGCTTCCCGTACGAGTGTCGGCGGTTATGCCGAAGAAGAGGAAGAAGATTCTGCCCAGTTTGAAGTGAACGACAATCGAACTTTGGATGAAGTCATCAACTGGCTCCTGACGGACGGGTACATCCCGAGCTTCTGTACGGCCTGCTACCGAGCCGGTCGAACAGGAGATCGCTTCATGTCCCTTGCCAAGACAGGGGAAATCTCCAACTGCTGCCAGCCAAATGCCCTCCTTACGCTGAAAGAGTATCTTGTAGACTACGCCTCGGATGATACTCGCAAAAGGGAGAAGACGTCATTGCAAAGGAGCTGGATAAGATTCCCAATCCCCAGGTTCGGAGTACCTGCCAAGCTTACCTAGATAAAATCATTCACGGGGAAAGAGATTTCCGCTTCTAATATTTTGTAATAAATATTACATAATAATTTCTTATTTTCGTTGTCTTTGCGTCAAATTCGTGAAATTCTCAGCTTTTCATAGTTCCTTCATCTTTCTTATCGTATAATAATTACATGTGATTTGAGAGGAGTGTATATCCATGAACATGAAAAAATATGCTGTAACCGCGGCTGTTGCTGCTGTTCTTTCCGGTACCTTTGCTGGCACCGTCCCCGCCTTTGCTGCTGGCGTTTCTACTACGATTGCAGCCAAACAGACGGCTGTAACAAACGCCCAGAAAGTCGTTCCTGCAGCGGCCAAACTTGTCAGTGCCAAGACTGATGACAATGAATTCGAGCTGGAATTCCTGGATCCTGACACCTTGGAACGCTATGAAGTCGAAGTCGATCGAGCCACCCAGAAAGTCAAGGAAGTCGAAGTCAAGAGCTCCAACTATCCTGGCAGTGTCACCGTTTCGAAGACGGAAGAAGACGTCAAGGAAGCCATCAAGGCTCGTTATGCTGACGCCCGCAACATCGTCGTCACGAAAAAAACCGATGATAAGGATGGCACCCCCTTTGTTGTCTACAAAGCCACCTTTGAAACCGATGCCTTTACGGGAGAAGCCCTGCTGAACCCGGCAACCTGCTACATTGGCTATCAGGAACTGACCTACAAATAAGTCAAACCTAAAAATGGCTGCTCTATTGGGCAGTCATTTTTATTTGTCCAAAAAACCCATTCCCAGATAGACAAAAACGTACCCGATGGAAATCCATGAGTACGTTTCTTTGTTACCAGCTACGACTGGAACCGCCGCCCCCACCGGAGCCGCCGCCAAAACTGCCTCCACCGAAGCCGCCGCCCCCGCCAAAGCCACCGCCGCGGCCACCGCCGCGAAAGAAGAAAAGGTAGAGCAAGGTTCGGAAGATGGCACCGCCAAAGAGCAGGCGGTCCGCCAAAAAGAGCGCACAATACCCCCAAAAAGGATAAGCCGCGTCAAAAAAGGCAGACCTTCCGATTGTTCCTGGGGCTGGGGCTGGCTCGTTCCTTCTACGGGAAGGTCCTTGACACTCAGGCCATAGCCTTTCGCCACGGTCTGGAGGACGGCGGAATAGCCGTTCAGGATTCCTTCGTCATAATTACCCTTACGGAAGGAAGGCAGCATGTACTGATCCTGGATTCGCCCTGTGAGGCCGTCAGGAAGGACGCCTTCCAGACCATAGCCCACTTCAATGCGGCTCTTTCGGTCCTTGGTGGCTACAAGAAGGAGAACGCCATTATTTTCTTTTTTATCGCCAATGCCCCATTCGCGCAGAACAGAAAGCCCATAGTCTTCTATGCTTTCCCCGTCAAGGGTCGGCACGGTAAGGACAACGACCTGTGTCTTGGTCCTTTTGGCAAGGGCGGAACTATAGGCGAGGATGATCTGTTTCGTCCGACTGGAAAGGACGCCTGCCTCATCGACGACATAAATATCCCGCGCCGGTTTGGGCGGAATCCCGGCGGCCTGCCCCAAACCCCAAGGCAGGAAAAAAAATCACCTGGAGGACAAGGAGCAGCCATAAGAGTTTCTTTTTCATGGGAATGTCTCCTTCCCTCGATGACCTTAGAACTTCACCTGCGGAACCGTCTTGGCCCCTTCATCAGCCTTGAAATAATCCCGGTCCGTAAAACCAAACATACCAGCAAGGATGTTTGTCGGGAAGGATTTGATCTTGGCATTGAAGGTCTGGACGGACTGGTTGTAGTCACGGCGGGCTACAGCAATGCGGTTTTCCGTCCCTGCCAATTCATCCTGGAGCTGAAGGAAGTTCGTATTGCTCTTAAGGTCCGGATAGTTTTCAGCAATGGCAAGAAGACGGGACAGGGCCCCATCGAGTTCTCCGCTTGCTGCCGCGGCATCAGAGACATTCCGCGCACCGGCCAGTTTAGCCCGAGCATTTGCCACATCGGCATAGACCTGCGTCTCATGAGCGGCATAGCCCTTAACCGTATTCACAAGGTTGGGAATGAGATCATTGCGGCGCTGGAGCTGGTTTTCTACTTGGCTCCACTGGCCCGTTACCTGTTCATTGGCACTGACAAGCCCATTGTAACTACCCATCAAGGTGCCCCCGATAAGGACGACAACAGCAAGAAGGACAAGCAAGATTTTTTTCATAGGTTTCCCACACTTTCTAATTGAGTTAAAAAAGCATACCCCGTATGGGTACATTTCGATTGTAGCGGATTTTGCCCGTTCCTGTCAAGTGACGTTCATGTGACAAACCTCCTCGGCTTGTTAGGCCCAGGAGGTTTCTTGGTCATCAATCGGCTATATTTGCAAAATAATCGCGTACCGCCCCTTCATCAAGTTCTTTTCCAATAAGAGTGACATTCGCGCCTCCCTGCGGGGAAAAGCCGGAAATCATCCAGTGGTCTTCCACGAGGTCAAAGCGGACCCAGTCCCCTCCGCAGGGAAGATACCCCTTGGCCCGGGGAATCCTGCCAAAAGCTCCTTTGGTCACAAGGTCCAAAAAGCGCATGAGATAAAGAGGATGGCGTACAAAAACGTCCGTCAAGGTAACCGTTTCCACAGGATTTTCCTCGTGATGGCAGTCCTCATGAGTGTGTCCAGGGCCATGACTGTGGTGAGCTTCTTCCCCTTTTTCCCCGCAGGTCCCAGGATCTTCTTTTTTTCCGCTGCCGCTCCAAACGGCGCCGAAAAAAGGCGTCCGGCAGGGCCGTGTAGTCGCCTGTTATAATTTCTGCCTCGGGAGAAAGCTCATGGAGGGCCTTGTGGAAGCGGGCAATCTCGCTTTCTTCCAGATGCTCTGATTTTGAGAGGATGAGGACGGAGGCATGGCGAATCTGTTCCAAGCGAAGATCACTGAAGCTGTCCTTTTCCATAAAGAAGGTCGTTGCGTCCACAATCGTTATGGGAGGCAGGAGGTCGATGGCGTCATAGAAAAGCCCTTCGATGGCTGCCATGAGGATGCTGAGTCTAGCCGCTCCTGTGGGCTCGACGATGAGAACTTCCGGGTCCAGGGCGGAAAGGATGGTCATGAGGTTTGTGAGAAAATCAGCTTTTCCCGTACAGCAGACGCAGTTTTCCGTCATTTCATAGACGTTCAGGCTCCGTTCCCCCTCCTGGAGGACCTTGACATCGATATCCGTTTCGCCAATTTCATTTTCAAAAATGACAAAATCCACATCAAGGAGGGTGTCCGTCATATGGCGGATAAAGGAGGTTTTTCCAGCGCCGAGGAATCCGGATACAATAAGGACTTTCATGATGGCCTCCTGGATGGAAAAAGGAGGGCCCCATCCCCTCCCCTTTGCTGCTTATTATTTCCAAATGACGACCGGTTTGATGAGATCCCGCGGTTTATCGCGCATCATAAAGAGCGCTTCTTCGACGTGATCCATGCCTTCAAAGACGTGGGTGACTTCCTTATGGAGATCGAGGCGACCGCTCGTGACAAGGCTCGCCAGTTTTTCCATGCGCAGCCGTCCGCCCGGCATGAGACCGCCGGAAATGGTCTTGTTCGACATGCCAGCGCCCCATTCCACGCGAGGGATCTTGACATAGTCTCCGGAACCGAGGTAGTTAACGTTGCCAATCCGTCCGCCTGGCTTCAGGCACTTGATGGCTTCGCTGAAGGTATCCACGTTGCCGCCGGCAATGCAGACGCGGTCCACACCGGCGCCATTTGTCCGTTCCAAGACCTGTGCAAAGATGGGGCCATCCTTGTAGCTGATAAATTCATCAGCCCCATAAGCTTTGGCCACTTCCATACAGACAGGACGCGTCCCCACCGCCATGATACGGCTGGCCCCTCTCAGGGCGCAGGCACGGACCGCCATGAGGCCCACAGGACCAATACCGATGACAAGGACCGTATCGCCAAACTGGACATCAGCCTGTTCGACGGCGTGGAAGCCCGTCGGAACCATATCAGACATGATGCATGCGTCAACAGGATCCATGCCCTCCGGCAGATGGGCCAGGTTGCCATCCGCATCATTGACATGGAAGAAATCAGCAAAGACACCATCTTTATAATTGGAGAATTTCCAACCGCCGAGCATACCGCCTGAATGCTGCTGCCACCCAGCCTGGGCAGCGGCGGAACTCCAATCCGGCGTAATGGCCGGAACAAGGACCCGGTCCCCCGGCTTGAAATCCTTGACCAAGCTGCCCACTTCTACAACTTCAGCGCAGCATTCATGGCCCAAGATCATGTTGTGCCGTTCGCCAATGGCTCCGGACCATAAGGTGTGAACATCGGAAGAACAGATGGCAACCGCGATAGGGCGGCAAATCGCATCAAGAGGACCGCAGACAGGCCGTTCTTTTTCGATCCATCCGGATTCACCGATTTTCAACATAGCATATCCTTTCATGGGAGCACCTCCTTGCTGTCGTAAAATTCTTATAATTATCGATTTTATCAATTGTTGCTTTTATTATTACAGATACATCAGGTTCCGTCAATGACAAAAATCCGCACGCCCCAACAAGGTTTCATCGACGTTCCGCGGTCCTTACTTTTCGCGGGACATCAAAGACCTCCCACGTACGGAAACTGTACGTAAGAGGTCTTTGATCAACATAATCAGCGGTGGCGCCGATAGAAATCATCCATGAAAGCAGCCAAGGTTTCGCATCCTTCCTGCGGCATGGCATTATACATAGAAGCCCGGATTCCTCCGGAAACGCGGTGCCCTTTAAGGCCCACCATCCCATTTTGGGCGGCGCTTTCCACAAAAAGGGCTTCCAGCTCCGACGTGGGCAGATTAAAGGTCGCATTCATGAGGGACCGACTATCCTTCTGGGCCCGACCTACATAAAAGTCAGGATAAGCGTCGATCACATCATAAACGATCTTGCTCTTTCTGGCATTGCGGACCGCCATAACTTCCAGCCCCCCTTGTGCAAGGAGCCATTTGGCCACAAGACCGACGATATAGATTCCGTAGACAGGCGGCGTATTATAGGTCGAATCATGATCCATGAACGTCTCGTAGTTCAGCATAAGGGGAAGGCGGCTGTCCCTTCCGCGTAGGAAACTCTTTTTCCCTATAACGACAGTCACGCCGGCAGGTCCAATATTTTTCTGGGCCCCGCCATAAACGAGGGAGAAGCGATCCATAGGGACAGGACGGCTCAGGAAATCGGATGAAAAATCTGCAATAAGGGGCACATGTCCCGTCTCAGGATATTCATGATATTCTGTTCCATAGACCGTGTTGTTGGAATTGATATAAAGGTATGCCGCCTGATGAGGCATCTGGATCTCGCCCTTTTTGGGCACCCGATCATAACCGGTGCTGCGGCTTGAATAGGCAACGGCCGTTTCTCCAATCTTGTCCGCTTCCAACATGGCTTTATGGGCAAAATTGCCCGTGTCGGCATAGGCACCGACTTTCCCTGGCATCAGGAAGTTCATAGGGATCATGGAAAACTGCAGCGTACCGCCTCCACCCATAAACATGACGCTCCAATTATCATCCAGATGCAAAAGGGTCTTGATATCTTTCTGTGCTTCATGGTTGATGTCTTCAAAAAGATCAGAGCGATGACTAATTTCCATAACAGACATACCACTTCCCTTATAATCAAGCAGTTCTGCTTGGGCCTGTTCCAATACAGGCAGCGGGAGCATGGAGGGTCCTGCACCAAAATTAAAGATTCTTCCCATCTTGTTCATCTCCTATCAAATGAATGGTCATGGCATCCCGCAGTTTTGGCTCGAACCAAGTTGATTTGGGCGGCATGATCAGTCCCGCGTCGGCAACGCGGATGAGTTCTTCCATAGTCGTTGGATACATGGCAATCGCAGCCATAAAGGCGCCGCTGTCTACGGCATCCATAAGACCTTTCAGCCCTCGGATACCGCCCATGAAATCAAGACGGGGATCCTTTCGAGGATCCTTGATGCCCAAGATTGCCGAAAGGAGAAGGTCCTGGAGGATGCTGGTATCTAGGCTCTTAATGGGGTCAGCGGCATCATACGTGCCTTCTTTGGCCGTGAGACGCCGCCATTTGCCGCCAAGATAGAGGCAAAATGTATGGGGAACAGATGGTTCAGCAGGCCGTGTCAGGTCCTCCACGTCAAAAGAAACACTCACTTTCTTCAGGAAATCTTCCGCCGTAAGTCCGCCCAAGTCGCGAATCAAACGATGATAAGGCAGGATATGAAGCATGGATGACGGAAAGATAACTGACAGGACATAATTGTATTCCTCGGTTCCCGTCTGACCTTTTCGAGCGCCCAATTGCTTGGCGACTTGATAGGCTGCTTCACAGCGATGATGGCCATCGGCTATATAAAGCTGCGGGACCTGCCTAAAAAGACGAGTCACTTCCTGGACCTTCAGCGGTTCATTCATGACATACAGGGTATGACGAACTTCATCTTCTCCGGTAAAGTCATAGGTCGGCGTATGGTTTCCCATATAGTCCAACAGGAAAGCAGAAAGCTGTCCTTTGCTCTTGTAAGCAAGAAAAACAGGTCCCGTTTGGGCCTTGGTCGCTAGGATATGCTGAACCCGATCCCGTTCTTTCTTTTCCCGCGTAAGTTCATGTTTGCGGATGACCTTGTCTTCATATTCCTTAAGTGAAGCGACTGCCACAAGGCCGATCTGGATATAAGGACCCATTTGCTGCCGATAAATATAGTAGCAGGGTGTCGAATCTTGGATCATCTCCCCACGACTGATATACGTCTCCAGGTTTTCCCTTGCTTTTTCATAAACCTGGGGATCATCCTCCGCAATAGATTCCGGCAAAGCCGCATCTGAACGGGTCACTTGCAAAAAGCTCAAGGGATTTTGGCGAAGCATGTCCCGGGCTTCTTTTTGATTCATCACATCATAAGGCAATTCAGCAATCTTACAAATGAGTTCCGGAATGGGGCGCAGAGCCCGAAACGGTCTGATTTCTGCCATATTATCTTCACTCCTATTCTTTAGCGGTCAAGAAAGAGGATAGGGTCTAATTAAAGGAATCCTAGGCTCTATCCGAATAATTCAGGTTCTTTTTGCAAAAATATCCGACAAAGATATTATAGCATAAGAGGAACTTTTCCTTCAAAAGACCATTCAACAATTAACTTATTAAATATAATTCATTTATTTTTTTAATGCAAGTAAAATTTCTTTTTGTATTTCTTAGACCACACAGATTTCCTTCCTCTCAAACAAAATCGTAAAGTGTTTCATTCGCTTTGTTTTTCTGCTCATGTATTCCAAAAAGGCCTACCCATTCTCATAGGCTACACGGTCCTGGGGTTCGCCTGCAGCAGGCTTGATCAAAAAGCAGGACTCATGCCGGCGACCCTCTTTGCCATGAGAATCCCTATCTATGGCGACAGTCCCGAGTTCATTGGTATGGCCATGATGATGGGGCTTCCTTCTTATCCATCATTTTGACGGTCTTTGTCACCAGTCTTCGAAACGCTTTGTTTACATCAGTCCTGGCCCCCTATGTTCGCAATGAAAACGCGGGATCTTTCCCCCCCCGTTTTTTGCCTTATGGGACTTGACGGATGAATGCTTTTCGTCCTTCAACCTAGTAGCTGATTAAGGGTAATGAACTGACGGATCACCGGAGGAGGACCAAACAATCAACCT
>ENA-OQBV01000603-OQBV01000603.1-human-gut-metagenome-genome-assembly--contig:-NODE-603-length-19958-cov-5.084010_pt1 | contig 19958 bp, 20 predicted proteins | sample MGYA00242750_ERZ504559 | MGnify/ENA primary metagenome ERZ504559 (study PRJEB26092, sample SAMD00036230) | human gut metagenome | host: Homo sapiens | study: EMG produced TPA metagenomics assembly of... | reverse complement strand
TTTAATGTGCACAAAATGTTTGACGTCTTTATGTTTGTATTGTATCATCCACGTATAGATGAATCAAATTCATAGATTTAATGATAACATTGAAATTATTCATAATAGTACAAAGGAGAAAAATGGAATTCCGTCAGATACAGACATTTATGCAGATAGCACAAGTGAAGAATTTCTCAAAACCGCAGAATTACTAGGTTATTCGCAATCTGCCGTGACAGTACAGATCCGTCAGTTAGAAACAGAATTGGGAGTGCGGTTATTTGACCGTACAGGAAAAAAAGTGATACTCACACCGAAAGGAAAAGAATTTTTAATACATGCAAATAAGATCATTGATGAAATGCACAAGGCAAAAGATGCAATGAATGATACTGCAGAGTTAAAAAATCCATTACATATCGGAACGATTGAATCACTCTGCACTGTCAAATTGCAGGAAATCGTACAGCGGTTTCGGAAAGAACATCCACAAGTTAGAATTCAGATCACGATTGGTTCTCCAGAACGCCTGATCCAGAAGATGGAACACAATGAACTCGATGTCATTTATATTCTGGACACACCAAGATGGAATAAAAACTGGGTGAAAGTCATGGAAAAAGCGGAGCCTGTGATCTTTGTGTCTGCACCAAATTATAAGTTAGCAGGGAAAAAGAATATAGAGGTTGAGGAAATCTTAAATGCACCGTTTTATCTAACAGAACGAAATGCAAACTACAGACAGGCATTAGAACAGGAATTAGCTCTGCATAAACAGACATTATCGCCAGTACTTGAATGCAGTGATACCGCGTTTATCAAGAAGATGCTAAAGACAGGAAAAGGGCTTTCTTATCTCCCATTATTTGTTGTAGAAAAGGATATTGAAGAAGGAAAGATCGCAAAATTAGATGTGAAAGATATTGATATTACAATGTATCGACAAGTGTTTTATCATGCAAATAAATATATGACAAAAGAAATGGAGAAATTTTGTGGAGTACTGCAGGTTGTGATTTGTTGGTTTGATAACATGTTAGAAATAAAATTTTAAAAAAATTAGCACTCACCTATTGACAGTGCTAATAATAGGTGTTATAGTACAACTAGAGCAAGAGGGAAGGGCTTAAGAGAGAAGCCAAAGAACCAAAGGCTCCATAAGATACAACAAGTTATATTGAGAACTTCTCAATATGCTTCACATAAAAGGCAAGTGTCAGGAATTACCCTGACACGCCCAAACATTATTATAAAGAAAAAGGAGAGATGACTTATGATGATGATGCCTAGTATTTTTGGAGGAAACTTATTTAACGACGACTGGATGGATTTTTCTTTCCCAGATATTGATAAAGAATTGTATGGTAAACACGCAAAGAACTTAATGAAGACTGATGTGAAGGAAAAAGACGGAAACTACGAAGTAGCGATCGACCTTCCAGGATTTAAGAAAGATGAGATAACAGCTGAACTGAAAGACGGATATTTAACGATCAGTGCAGCAAAAGGATTAGATAAAGACGAGAAAGATAAAGAAGGTAAATATATCCGTCGTGAACGTTACGCAGGAAACATGAGCAGAAGCTTCTATGTTGGCAAAGATATCACAGAGAAAGATATCCACGGTAAATACGAGAATGGTATTCTGATGCTGGATATTCCGAAGAAAGCTCCGGAAAAGAAAGTAGAAGAAAAGAAATTCGTAACGATCGAAGGATAAAAGAACTTTCCCCGGGATGATCAGATTCCCGGGGAATCTTTCTATCTATTTGAGAATGAAAGGAAAAGAAGGTGAAACGAAATGGCAGCAAAACGTGATTTATATGAAGTTCTTGGAATCAGTAAAACTGCAGATGAAAAAACGATCAAGAAAGCATATCGGAAACTGGCAAAGAAATATCATCCAGATATGAATCCCGGAGATAAAACAGCAGAACAGAAATTCAAAGAAGCAACCGATGCTTATAATATATTAAGTGATCCAGAGAAGAGAAAATTATATGATCAATATGGTCATGCTGCCTTTGACGGAACCGGAGCAGAATCTGAGTTCTATAAGAATTACCAAAACTATGGTGGTGCTCATGGAGGATATCAGGAATTCCACTTTGAAGGTGGAGATGGTGATGATATCTTTGGTGACATTTTTGGAAGTATGTTCGGTGGTGGAAGAAACAACAAAGGATTCCATCGAAGCAGTTTCCATCAAGGAGGTTTTGGCTCTTCTGATGGATTTGGAGGTGGTGGATTCGGAAGTGGATCCTTCAGACAGAAAGGTTCCGACGCACACGCAGATATCTCTATTAGTTTTGATGAAGCGGTTACGGGCTGCGATAAAGTCATTCATTTGCAAGATCAAAATGGTGCGATGCAGTCATTACAGGTTCATATACCAGCCGGAATTGATACAGGAAAAAGTGTCCGCTTAAGAGGAAAAGGAAATCCAGGAATCGGAGGCGGTGAAGCAGGTGATTTATTCCTGAAAGTAACAGTCGGTGAGAAACAAGGATTTGAGCGAAAAGGAAATGATGTGTATACAACGATCAATGTTCCATTTAGCACAGTCGTTTGTGGAGGTGAAGCAGTGATCAAGACATTATATGGAAATGTTATCTGTAAGATCAAAGAAGGAACTCAGTCAGGATCTAAGATCAGACTGCGTGGAAAAGGAATGCCGCTATGAAGAATCCATCTCGAAGGGAGGATCAATACGCAGTTGTTCAGATTCAGGTTCCAAGAAATGTCTCTCAGCAGGCAAAAAACAAATTAAAAGAATTCGAAGCACTTTGTGGTCAAAGAGGAAATGCCTCTTATTAAGCATGAAACTTCTTGATAATAGATAAAAAGGTTGTTATTTGGAGATAAAAAAGCAGATAACAGCCTTTTTTGCCTTATAAATTGTGTCAAATAAGGTACAATAAAACCACATATGAAAGAAGGTGGGACGAGATGGACGTATCAGAGAAAATGAATATAAATTAGCAAATGCAATGAAAGAGTTGTTGGTGCATACGCCAGTAGATAAGATTACAGTGAAACAGATTGTAGATCAGTGCGATGTAACTCGTCCAACCTTTTATCGGCATTTTAAGGATAAATATGATCTGATCAACTGGTATTTTGATGTATTGGCTCAGATGTCGTTTAAACAGATGGGTATCAGTCTGACATTAAGAGAAGGGTTGCTCAAGAAATTTGAATTCATCAAAGGTGAAGGACAATTTTTCGCAGCAGCTTTTTCGAGCGAGAGTCAGAACTGTCTGATGGAGTATGATTATCAGTGCATTTATCAATTCTATTGTGATATCATTCACAAACAGGGAGTTGATAAAATTCCAGAAGAATTAGAATTCTTATTGAGAATGTATTGCCGAGGTTCAATTGCCATGACTGTAGAATGGGCGACAACAGGGATGAAGATGTCGCCGGAACAGCTTGCAGATCAGCTGATCGATGCGATGCCTCCAAAGCTATATGATCTGTTCAAAGATATATAAAGATAACAAAATGTTACACTTTTGATGAAGTGTAACATTTTTTACATTTTGCCAAATGTGTAACTTGTATTTGTGAAAAAACAATTTTATACTGAAGATAGTTAAAAAAATGTCAATATAAAAGGAGTGTATAAAATGGTAAATCGTATCGTATTAAATGAAACATCTTATCACGGAGCAGGAGCAATTCAGGAGATCGCAACAGAAGTAACAAAACGTGGATTCAAAAAAGCATTTGTTTGTTCTGATCCAGATCTTGTAAAATTCGGAGTTACAAAGAAGGTAACAGATGTATTAGATAATGCAGGACTTGCATATGAAGTATATTCACAGATCAAACCAAATCCAACGATCGAAAACGTACAGACAGGAGTTGCAGCATTTAAGGCAGCAGGAGCTGATTACCTGATCGCTATCGGTGGTGGATCTTCTATGGATACAGCAAAAGCTGTTGGAATCATCATCAACAACCCAGAATTTGAAGATGTAAGAAGCTTAGAGGGAGTTGCAGATACTAAGAAACCTTGCGTACCAATCATCGCAGTTCCAACAACAGCTGGAACAGCTGCAGAAGTAACGATCAACTACGTTATCACAGACGTTGAAAAGAAACGTAAATTCGTATGTGTAGACCCTCATGATATTCCAGTAATCGCAGTGATCGACCCAGAAATGATGTCTTCTATGCCAAAAGGATTAACAGCAGCAACAGGTATGGATGCATTAACACATGCCATCGAAGGATACACAACAAAAGCAGCTTGGGAAATGACAGATATGTTCCATATCAAAGCCATCGAACTGATCTCTGACAACTTAAGAGGAGCAGTTGAAAATACACCAGAAGGAAGAGAAGGAATGGCAATGGGACAGTACATTGCAGGAATGGGATTTTCAAATGTAGGACTTGGAATCGTACATTCTATGGCTCATGCTTTAGGTGCAGTTTATGACACACCTCATGGAGTAGCGAATGCGATCTTACTTCCAACTGTTATGGAATACAACGCAGATGCAACAGGAGATAAATACAAATACATCGCAAAAGCAATGGGTGTAGAAAGTGTCGAGGATATGACACAGGAAGAATACAGAAAAGCAGCCGTTGATGCGGTTAAAAAATTATCAGCAGATGTCGGAATACCAGCAGACTTAAAAGAAATCGTGAAAGAAGAAGATATCCAGTTCTTAGCAGAATCTGCTTATGCAGACGCATGTGCACCTGGAAACCCTAAGGATGCAAGTGTTGAGGATATTATTGGATTGTATAAATCTTTACTGTAATATTTAAAAATGCGATAGAGTATAAAGTATAAAATGTAAGGTAGCAGATTCCAATTTCGTCGGAAAAGGAATCTGCTACCTTTTTTATTTTCACAAGAGTGAGTTTTAATACAAGAAATTAAAAAATTTTTATTGTGGTTTTGAAATAACAGTTTGCAATAAAACAGCCACAATAAACACTAAAATTTCTGTTACTGGAAATGAGATCCAAATCCCATTTATCCCAAACATATGATTAAACAGCCACATCAAAGGCACCAATAAAATCCCCTGTCGTAAGATGTGGATCAACATACTAGACCGGATCTTCTCAATTGCCTGCTGATAAGTAGCGATCATAATAGAAAATCCACAGAAAACCAGACCGATCGACAGGATCCGCATGGCTGGGACTCCGATTTTGATCATTGATTCAGAAGCTGCAAACAGGAACAAGATCTGTTTTGGTAAAAACAGAAGCAGGCATGTTCCACCGATCATCATAACAGTTGCCGCCTGTGTGCCAAAATGAAAAGCTTCTTTTAAGCGCTCTGGCTGCTTGGAACTGTAGTTAAATCTCATGACAGGCAGACATCCTTGAATCAAACCGTTTACTGTCATGAAGATCATCTGCTGTACTTTGAAGTAAGCGCCAAAAAAGGCAACAACAGTATCTGAATAAGCTGTTAAAAACAGATTGGTAAATGTCAGCATAAAAGATCCAAGAGCATTCATAACAAATGAAGGAAATCCATAGGAAAACAGATTCTTTAACATATGAGAGTCAAAATGGAATCCTTTGATCTTGATACGAACTTTCTGTTTTGTAAAAACAAGCAGAAGAAAAGCAATCACCATAGATAAAGCATATCCAAGGACAGTAGCCAGTGCAGCACCACGGATTCCCATTTTAGGGAATGGTCCGATTCCAAAGATCAGTAATGGGTCGAAAATAAAATTAAAGATAACTCCTGCGATCTGAAACCACATAGGAGTGATCATATTTCCAGTCCCCTGAAAGACCTTTTGGATGGCGATATGTACCATGTTTGGAACCTGCATAAAAGCACAGACGGACATATACTGCATCGCATAGTCAAAAATAGCTGGATTATTTGTAAATGCTGAAAAGTACGGTTTTATGATCAACAGTGCAAGGATATTGATACTGATACCGACGATTAAGGATACCAATAGTCCAAGCGTTGTTGCACAATCGGCAAGATCTTGCTCTTTTTCTCCAAGATAACCTGCGATCAAAACGTTGATACCGACCCCGATCCAGATGGATAGGGAGATCATAAGGGTTGTGATCGGGAAGGAAAGAGAAACTGCCGCAAGTGCATTTTCATTGATATTAGCCACGAACATGCTGTCAACAAGGTTGTAGGAATATTGCAGGAACATGGAGCACATAGGGGGAAGGGACATCTGCAATATCAGCTTTTTGATGGGAAGATAGCCCATCTTGTTTTCATTTGCCATAAAAAACTCCTTTTGTGTAGTTAAATAAAACGTCACCCCTTGAAAAATCCGACATTTTACAGTAATATTATTCTTAGTATCATTGTACACAAAAACTGTGTATATAACCATAGAAAAGGAGACATTTTGCAATGGCAAAAGATAAGAAATTAGTAGAAGCGATCACTGCGATGGAAGATGATTTTGCACAGTGGTATACAGATGTTGTTAAGAAAGCAGAATTAGCAGATTATTCAAGCGTTCGTGGGTGTATGATCTTACGTCCGAACGGATATGCGATCTGGGAGAATATCCAGAGAGTTTTAGACGCCAAATTTAAAGAAACAGGTGTGGAGAATGTTGCAATGCCAATGTTTATTCCAGAGAGCCTTTTAAAGAAAGAAGAAGATCACGTTGAAGGATTTGCACCAGAAGTTGCATGGGTAACTCATGGTGGAGATAAAGAATTACAGGAACGTCTTTGTGTAAGACCTACATCTGAGACATTATTCTGTGACTTCTATTCAAAGATCATCCAGTCTCACAGAGATTTACCTAAATTATATAACCAGTGGGTATCTGTAGTACGTTGGGAAAAGACAACAAGACCATTTTTAAGAACTTCAGAATTCTTCTGGCAGGAAGGACATACAGCACATGCGACAGAAGAAGAAGCTGAAGCAAGAACGGTACAGATGTTAAATATGTATGCAGATTTCTGTGAACAGTACCTTGCAATTCCAGTTGTAAAAGGACAGAAGACAGAGAAAGAGAAATTCGCAGGTGCACATTCCACATATACGATTGAAGCATTAATGCACGATGGAAAAGCATTACAATCTGGAACAAGCCATAACTTTGGGGATGGATTTGCGAAAGCATTTGATATTCAGTATACAGATAAAGATAATAAACTTCAGTATGTACATCAGACATCATGGGGAATGTCTACACGTATTATCGGAGCGATCATCATGGTTCACGGAGATGATTCAGGTCTTGTATTACCACCAAGAATCGCACCAGTACAGACAATGATCGTACCGATCATGCAGAAGAAAGAAGGAGTGCTTGATAAAGCGGAAGAGATCAGAGAGAGACTTGCTTCTTCTTACAAAGTAAAAGTTGATGATTCTGATAAGAGTCCAGGATGGAAATTCAGCGAACAGGAAGTACGCGGAATTCCTACAAGAATCGAGATCGGACCAAAAGATATCGAGAAGAATCAGGCGGTAATCGTTCGTCGTGATACAAGAGAGAAGATCATCGTATCTTTAGATGAGATCGAGACAAAACTTGGTGAAGTATTAGAACAGATGCAGAACGACATGCTTGAGAGAGCGAAGAAACATCTGGAAGAACATACAGTAGAGGCTAGAAACTGGGATGAATTCAAAGCCCACATCGAGAAACAGGATGGTTTCGTAAAAGCAATGTGGTGTGGAGAAACAGAATGTGAAGAAGCGATCAAAGACGAGACAACAGCTACAACAAGATGTATGCCATTTGAGCAGGAACATTTAAGTGACGTATGTGTTCACTGTGGAAAACCTGCGAAGAAGATGGTTTACTTTGGAAAAGCTTATTAAGAGTATAATGATGACAATTGCCGGGGATTATGAAGATACATTTCCGGCAATTCTTCCGTTTGCGAGATACATTTGTAAGAATAGTAAATAAATATGAGAAGCAGATATAAGAACAAAGAAAAGGAGAGGTGATAGGATGAAGATCAAGATGCCCGCACAGGCAGCAAAGGTAATACAGACATTAGAACAACATGGATTTGAGGCATATATCGTTGGGGGCTGCGTCAGAGATTCCATACTAGGAAGAACGCCGGGTGACTGGGATATCACAACATCAGCTTCACCTCAGGAAGTCAAAGAAATCTTCGATCATACGGTAGATACAGGAATCGAACATGGAACAGTCACGGTTCTTATGAATCATGAACCATACGAAGTAACAACCTATCGTGTCGATGGTAAATACGAAGATCACAGACGACCAAACGAAGTGCATTTTACAAAGTCATTAAGAGAAGATCTGTTACGAAGAGATTTCACGATCAATGCGATGGCATATAATGACAGTGAAGGCATCATAGATATGTACGATGGTATGACAGATCTTAAGAATCAAACGATCCGCTGTGTCGGGGAAGCAAAGAAACGATTTGATGAAGATGCATTGAGAATTTTAAGAGCCCTAAGATTTCAGGCTCAATTAGGATTTCAGATCGAAGAAGAAACCGAAGAAGCAATTAAAAATCAGGCAAAATTCCTAAAAGATATTAGTGCTGAGAGAATTCAGGTAGAACTTGAGAAATTGATCACATCGGCACATCCAGAAGTATTGGTCAATGCATATAAACTAGGTGTGACCAAGATCATTTTCCCAGAATTTGATATTATGATGGAAACACCACAGAATAATCCGCATCACAAATACAATGTTGGAATCCATACGATCGAAGCAATGAAACAGATCGAAGCAGAACATATTTACCGGTGGACAATGCTGCTTCATGATGTGGGGAAACCAACGGCGAGAGTTGAAGGCCCAGATAAAGATCATTTTAAAATGCATCCGGTGATCGGAGAAGAGATGGCAAGAAAGATTCTCCGAAGATTAAAGTTTGACAACCAGACGATCAAGCAGGTAACGACTCTTGTCAGATGGCATGACCGTAGATTTGCTTCTATAGAAGAAGTCAATAAGAAAACAGTCAGACGATGGGTCAGCCAGTTGACTCCAGAGTTGTTTACAAGACTGATGGAGGTCCAGAAAGCAGATATCAGTGCACAAAGTGATTATCAGAGAGATAAGAAAGAACAGGTATTACAAGAAACGAAGAAATTATTCGAAGAAATCATCGAAGAGGAAAACTGCCTTTCTATCAAAGAACTAAAGATCAATGGGAAAGACTTGATGGATATGGGAGTTCCACAGGGAAAAGAAATCGGTCAAATTTTATCTTGGCTGTTAGATCAGGTATTAGAAGATCCACAGTTAAATGAATGTGAAACATTAACGCGGATGGCAGAAGAAAAGAGGGATGAGAAATGATCCTGTTATGGATATTGGTCTTAATTATTGTATACATCAAGATGATCGATCCGGGAAAGAAAAGAAAACATCCGGTATTAAATGTAAAATACTATGCACACAGAGGATTTCATGGAGAAGAAGGAATTCCAGAAAATTCCATGACAGCTTTCAAGAAAGCAAAGGGATTAGGCTATGGAATAGAATTAGATGTTCAGCTGACCAAAGACGGTGTAATGGTAGTTCACCATGACTATGATCTTAAGAGAACATGTGGAGTAAATAAAAAAATCGCTGATCTTACTTATCGTGAATTATGCAGATATCGATTGATGGGAACGAGAGAAAGAATTCCAAGGTTTGTGGAAGTGTTAAGAGAAGTTAATGGAAAAGTACCATTATTAGTAGAATTAAAAATGGAAACATGCAACCGTAAATTATGCAAGAAAGTTGCAAGAGCTTTAGATCAATATAAAGGATTATATTGTATAGAATGTTTTCATCCGTACGCTCTGTATTGGTTTAAGAAAAACCGTCCAGAAGTGATCCGTGGGCAGTTAAGTGAGCAGTTTTTGAAAGAAAAAGAAGAAGGGACGTTTACTCGCAAAATCGGTTATTTTATTGTGAAAAATTTATTGACAAATTTTATTACAAAACCAGATTTCATAGCCTATCACTATAAATATAAAGACTGTCTTCCACTCAAAATCTGCCGCAGATTTTACAAGATTCCAATTTACGGATGGACATTTCGTGACAAAAAAGCATATAAAGAGAATGAACCTTATTTTGAAGGATTTATTTTTGAAAAATTTGTGCTATAATCAAATGATAATGATGAAATACTTTTTATGATGATAAAGGAGTTTAAATCAATGAAAAAGAATGTAGTAGTGATCTTTGGAGGAGATTCCTCTGAACATGATGTTTCATGTCTGTCAGCAACAACAGTCATCAAGAACATGGATACTGAAAAATATAATGTGATCTTAGTTGGTATCACAAAAGAAGGAAAATGGTTATTAGTAGATGGTGTTAAAGATATCGAAGATGGAAGTTGGAGAGAAGGAGAAGTGAAAGCATTTATTTCTCCTGATACAACAACTCGTTCTTTAGTGATCCTTGCAGAAGGTACATATAAACTTCAGAAAGTTGATGTGATCTTCCCAGTTCTTCATGGGATGAATGGTGAAGATGGAACCGTTCAGGGATTATTTGAATTGTCTAAAATTCCATATGTTGGATGTGGTGTATTGGCATCAGCAGTTTCAATGGATAAAGTATACACAAAGATCATCGTCGATCATATTGGAATCGATCAGGCAAAGTTTGTTCATGTCAGAGAAAGCGATTTTGAACATTTAGAAGAAGCAATGGATCGTGTGGAAAAGGAAATTCCATATCCGATCTTCGTAAAACCATCTTGTGCAGGATCTTCTAAGGGAGTTTCCAAAGCAGAGAATAGAAAAGAATTGGAAGCGGCATTATACGAAGCAGTGAAACATGACCGTAATATCCTTTGTGAGGAAACAATTGTCGGAAGAGAAGTGGAATGTGCGGTGTTAGGTGACAGAACACAGGTGAAGAGTACATGTGTTGGAGAGATCCTTGCGGCCGAAGAAGCGGCATTCTATGATTTTGATGCAAAATACAACAATGCAGAGTCTAAAACGGTTGTTGATCCAGAGATGCCAGAAGAATCTAAACGCAAGATCAAAGAAGATGCAGAAGCAATCTTTAGAGCTGTTGACGGATTTGGATTATCAAGGGTTGACTTCTTCTTAGAAGAATCAGGAAGAGTTGTATTTAACGAGATCAACACATTGCCAGGATTCACATCAATCAGTATGTATCCAATGTTATGGAAAGCATGCGGACTTGATATTCCTGAGTTACTTGATACATTGATCGATCAGGCAATGACAAGATATCGTTAGGAGGAATTTGATATGAATGCACCAATCGGGGTGTTTGATTCTGGAGTTGGCGGGCTCACTGTTGCAAGAGAGATCATGCGCCAGCTCCCGGAAGAAAGTATGATATATTTTGGGGATACTGCACGTGTACCTTATGGAACGAAGTCCAAAGATACGATCGTGCGCTATTCCAGACAGATCGTCAATTTTCTGTTGAGTAAGGGTGTCAAAGCAGTGGTCATCGCCTGTAATACAGCGAGTGCGCTCGCCTTAGCTGATTTACAGGAACTTTATAATGTGCCGATCATCGGTATGGTACAGCCAGGTGCGATCGCAGCAATGAATGCGACGAAGAATAAGAATATCGGGATCATTGGGACAAATGCAACGATCAAGAGTGGACAGTATGGCCAATATTTAAGGAAACTAGATCCATCTGTAACTGTCGTTACAAAAGCATGTCCATTATTTGTTCCACTAGTAGAAGAAGGACTGATCGATGACCGTATTACAGAAGATATGGTATCCAGATATTTAAGAGAATTTAAGCAGTATGATATTGATTCTCTGATCCTTGGATGCACGCATTATCCATTGTTGATCAATCCGATCCAGCGATTTGTAGGGGATAAGGTCACACTTGTAAACCCTGCCTATGAAGTTGCGAAGACTTTAAAGCAGATGCTCGCACAGAGAGATATGGCGGCATCAGAAGATCATACTGCGAAGTATGAATATTATGTCAGTGATATGGCGGATCAGTTTTTATCATTTGCCGACAAAGTACTTCCATGCCGTGTGGATCAGGTACAGCCGGTAGATATTGAGAATTATTAGGAAGTGAAGATAAGATGACAAAAGATATATTAATTAATATTTCAGGACTTCAGATGGATGTAGATCCAAATGATCCGATCGAGATGATGACGACAGGTGCCTATTACCTGAGAAATGGAAAACATTATATTTTATACGATGAACTTTCTGAAGATAACGAGATCGTAAAAAATGTCATAAAGATCGGACCAAAGAGTGTGGAACTTACAAGAAAAGGAGGACAGTCTTCTCATATGGTCTTTGAAGAGGGAAAAGAAAACCTCTCTTACTACGATACACCATTTGGAAGTCTTTTGATGGGGGTCAATACAAGCAATATTGACTGGATCGAAGAAGAAGAACAGATGCACCTTAAAGTGGATTATGATCTGAGTATGAACTCTGATCACGTCTCAAAATGTAAGATAGATGTGAATATCCGGCCGAATGGAGAATAAACATGGAGCAGAATGAAAAAGGTTTGATGCAGTGGGAGAAGGATTTTTTGATCTCGATCACGATCCTGATCATTGCGACCATCATTGCGCATATTTTTTTCTATCAGACAGCTCACAACATTAATGTGCCAATGATTTATACATTGGCAACTTTTTTTATCTCAAGATATACAAAAGGATATGGATGGGGAATTGTTTCTTCACTGTTAAGCGTTATTTTTATTAATTGGAGATTTACGTTTCCATATTTTAAGATTAATTTCATGATTGACGGATATCCGATGACATTTCTTGGAATTTTAGTGATCGCAATCATCACGAATATGACAACAACAAGCTTAAACCGAGAGAAAGAAGCAGCTGTCAAGAGAGAGAAAGAACTTGCAAAATTAAATGAATATAACAAGCAGATCAATGAGCTTCAGATTGAGAAAGAAAAGGAGAAGATGCGCTCAAATTTATTAAGAGCAATCTCACATGATCTTAGGACTCCGCTGACTGGAATGATCGGGGCAAGTTCGACATATTTAGAAGCCAAAGACCAGCTGGATGAAGAAGCCAAAGATCAGCTTGTCATGGGAATCAAAGAAGATGCAAACTGGTTGTTAAACATGGTGGAAAACCTGCTTAGTATCACGAGGATCCAGAGCAATGGAAGTGACACACAGCCACATGTAAAGAAAGTACCGGAACCTCTCGAAGAAGTTGTAGCAGAAGCAATCCAGCGTTATCAGAAGCGATATCCAGACAGTGAATTAAAGGTAAAGATCCCAGAAGATTTTTAATGGTTCCAATGGATCCGACTTTGATCGAGCAGGTAATTATGAACCTTTTGGAAAATGCATGGGTACATTCCGGAAGTGATGCACCTATTGAACTTGATATCAAAGAAGAAGGTAACAAAGTTGTATTCTATATCCGTGATCACGGAAATGGTATCGCACCAGAGCGCTTGGACCAGTTGTTTGACGGCTGTGCAGGTGCATTAGACCATGAAAGCCGTAAGGGCATGGGTATCGGATTAAGTATCTGTAAATCAATCGTTATGGCACATCAAGGTGATGTCTATGCAAGAAACTATGAGGATGGAGCAGAGTTTAGTTTTAGTCTGCCAATGGATGAAAAAGAATTGACGGAGGAAAAGGAACTATGACAGAGATAAAATTTAATGTATTGATTGCTGAAGATGAAGAAAACATCGGCAATTTTATATCAGCGATCTTAAAAACCAATGGCTACAAACCAATCATAGCAACTACAGGAAATCAGGCGATCCAGTGTGCGGAATCATACTGTCCGGATGTAATCTTATTAGACCTTGGACTACCGGATATGGATGGAATCGATGTGATCTCCGAGATCAGAAAATGGGCAGTTACTCCGATCATCGTGATTTCCGCAAGGAACAGAGAATCAGAGAAAGTAAAAGCCCTGGATGCCGGAGCAGATGACTATATCACCAAACCATTTGGTAATCAGGAATTGCTTGCAAGGATCCGTACTGCCCTAAGACATAGAAGACAGCCAATGGGAGCAGAGACGAAGACACCAATGTATCATGCAGGTCAGTTAAAGATTGATTTTGATAAGCGAAGAGTCTTTCTTGGAGAAGAAGAAATCCGTCTTACACAGATTGAATATAAATTGGTATCCCTTCTTGCAGAAAATGCAGGAAAGGTTATTACATATGAGTCTATCATCAAAGATATCTGGGGACCTCATGCAGATACGAACAATAGGATTTTGCGAGTAAATATGGCAAATATCCGCCGCAAGATTGAGAAAAATCCAGCAGTTCCAAAGTATGTTTTTACAGAAGTCGGAGTTGGATACCGTATGCTTGAGAACGAATTAAATAGTTAAGATTGTGCTAAAAAAGATACATTCTTTGCATAAAAATGCTAAAAATATTATTGACAAATAAAAATAAGGCGTTTATAATTCCAACCATAACAAAGGCGTTATGAGATGACACAGATCATTCTTCATAACGCCTTTTCTTTTTATCAAGAAGGATTTCTAAAAGCCTTCAATCAATTCATTGAGTAAAGACACGCGCGTTTCTCCTGAATGAAAAAACAAAAACTTTCGAAATGGGAGGACAAAGATATGACAAAAGAAATTATGAACGCAGTAAATACCCAGATCTTTGGGGTATGGTTTCTGATCGGAGCCGCATTGGTATTCTGGATGCAGGCCGGATTTGCAATGGTTGAAGCCGGATTTACAAGAGCTAAGAATGCCGGAAACATTATTATGAAAAACCTGATGGACTTCTGTATTGGTACTTGTGTATTTATTCTGATCGGTTTCAGTTTATTACTCGGGGAAGATATGATCGGATTGATCGGAAACCCTGGATTTGACATTTTTACATCTTATGCAAATTTTGATTGGTCAAGTTTTGTATTCAACTTAGTATTCTGTGCAACAACAGCAACGATCGTATCCGGAGCCATGGCAGAGAGAACAAAATTCTTATCTTACTGTATTTATTCTGCAGTAATCTCTGCACTGATCTATCCAATTGAAGCACATTGGATCTGGGGTGGTGGATGGTTATCTCAGATGGGATTCCATGATTTCGCAGGATCTTGTGCAATTCATATGGTTGGTGGATTATCCGCACTGATCGGAGCAAAATTCTTAGGACCACGTATTGGTAAATTCACAAAAGATAAAGATGGAAATATTACAAAAGTAAATGCATTCCCAGGACATAATATTCCACTTGGAGCATTAGGAGTATTTATCTTATGGCTTGGCTGGTATGGATTCAACGGTGCAGCAGCAACATCTGTTGAACAGTTAGGATCTATCTTCGTAACAACAACAATTTCACCAGCAGTAGCAACAGTTGTTTGTATGGTATTTACATGGGTAAAATATGGAAAACCTGATGTATCAATGTCATTAAATGCATCTCTTGCAGGACTTGTAGCGATCACAGCACCATGTGATGTCACAGATGCTTTTGGAGCAATTGTGATCGGAGCAGTTTCTGGATTACTTGTTTGTTTTGGAGTATGGTTATTAGATTATAAATTAAGAATTGATGACCCAGTTGGAGCCGTAGCAGTTCATTTTATGAACGGTTTATGGGGAACATTAGCAACAGGATTATTTGCAACAAAAACTGCACCAGGAAGTGGATTAAATGGACTTTTCTATGGTGGTGGATTTGGATTATTAAAGATTCAGATCATCGGTATTGTTTGTGTCTGCGCTTGGACAGCCGTGACGATCAGTTTAACATTTACAATTATCAAAGCAACGATTGGTCTTCGTGTAACAGAAGAAGAAGAGATCATCGGTCTGGATGGACCAGAACATGGTTTAACATCAGCATATGCTGGATTCAGTATGATGGATATTTCTAACACAATGATCATGGAAGAAAATGCAAATACTGTTCTTGGAGAAGAAGATTACGAAAGAGCTTCTAAAGTACAGAAAGCAGCAGCTGTACAGGTCAGCAAAGCTCCAGATCTTGTACCTACAGGAATGTATAAAGTTGTTATTATCGCAAAATTAACAAGATACGACAAGTTAAGAAAAGCAATGAACGATGTTGGTGTAACTGGTATGACAGTCACTCAGGTTATGGGCTGCGGTATCCAGAAAGGTGCCGGAGAACGTTACAGAGGTGCTGAAGTCGATGCAACATTACTTCCAAAAGTTAAAGTTGAAGTTATCGTAGGAAATATCCCAGTAGAAAACATCATTGAAGCTGCGAAGAAAGCTCTTTACACAGGTCATATCGGAGATGGTAAGATCTTTGTATACAACGTAGATAAAGTTATTAAAATCCGTACAGGAGAAGAAAAATCTTGCAGCATTAGCAGATGTTGAATAAGAAATAAATTAAATTTTTGTAAGTTGGTCAACTGTAGATTTCGAGTATATGATAAAAATAAATAAACGATTGGAAGCGCAGCTAGAGAATTTTACTCACGTTTTTTACAGATCGCTGATCCGCCGGATTTCCTTGCGAACTCGCCTTCAAAGGTATTTAAATCAGTACTCTTTGAGGCTCAAACAACGCACCAATCCGGCTGCGAATCCGTAAAAAAACATGGCAAAATTCTAATGCTGCTCTCCCGATCGTTTATTTATTTTTTATCATATATCAGAAGTCTATCGTGTGGACAATTACAAACTTGGAAAATTTAAGTGGATGTTTATTTCTATCACTTATATGCACGCCTATTCACAAAATCAGAATCTAATATGATACAATGATTCCTCCATCGCATGCGTACAAACTGCTGACTCCTTTAGTATCTACAATATCAACGTCTTCTGCGTGTAAGTGCTTCTTGATCAATTCTTTCACATAAACAGCTCTCTCGTAGCAATTGCAGTGTGAAATGACGAATTGTCTTCTTGTGAGATCTCTTCCTTCGCTTCCCATGTGTTCTACCATCTTCGCGAGTGCTTTCTTCATTCCTCTTGCCTGGGCTGCTTTCTGGATCACGCCGTCTCTTGTACCGATCATGACTGGTTTGATATTTAATGCACCGGCGATCGTTGCAGATAGTCTTGATAATCTTCCGTTCTTTCTTAGTACTTCTAGTGTCTCCAAAACAAAATATGTTCTAAGACTTGTTGTATACTCTTCAATCTTATCAACCACTTCTTCAAATGGCATTCCCTGACTTGCATATTCGTTGAGCTTACGTGCGATCAGAACCTGAGTCGTAGCGGCTCCTCTGGAATTCACTACATGAATATTCTTTGTTCCGTTCTCTTCTTCATATAGATTCTTTCCTAAAACTGCACTGTTGTATGATCCACTTAATTCTGCAGATAATGTTACCACATATATATCATCTGCCTTGGAATATGCTTCCATATAACTCTCTGGTGCAGGGCATGCTGACTTCACAGACTCTTTACTTGCTGCAACCTTTGCTAAAAAATCTGCCTGATCAAATGTTTCATCATCTATGATTTCTTCTCCATCCACTAATAATGTCAAGGGTACTAAAGTATAACATCCTTTTTTTAAATCTTCTTCTGTCAAATCCGTACAGCTGTCACAAACAATATGAAAACTCATATTCGTATCTCCTTTTTACAACTTTCTTATCTGGTATTCATTACTACTTATTCTAACATATATCTACGCAAAAAGAAACATGCAAACAAAGTTTCTTTTAAGTTCCCGAAGTTTGTGAAAAATTTTACAGGTACTTTGTTAAAAATCTTTCTTTCACTTCCTGATCCCACGCTTCTTCCAAAGTCTTATCCAGTACAAATGTCTTTCTGGACACTCCTGATGTACACTTTAATCCCTGTCGATCGTATAAAATGTTGATAAATAATCCTGCTATTTCATCTTCTCGGACTGCAAGATTATATTTGGCAAGAAACTCTGGAGAAAGATCTGGTTTTAACATCATCACAAATTGAAAAGACAGCGGTGTCTTCTTTCCTTTTACGAGAGAAAATATTTTTTTCTTTCTCTTCTTCCCACGTTACATATGGATATTGTTTCATCTCTTTCCATTCTTCTGTATCATAAAATTCTTTTAAGATCTTTCCATCAAATTCATACGAAATGTTCATGGACAGTTTTCCTTCGCTCATCAAGAAATCATCAAAAAGATTTCCTCCTAAAAAACCTGCCATAAACTTCTTAATATTTTCAATTTCGATCATAACCATAGGCATATTCTCCTGACTAAAAAATGGAACCCTGCCTACTCACAGGGTTCCATTTTATTGTATCTTTCTTTGGTTCTTTTTTCAACCGGTTTTACTGTCCAAAACTATAATACTGGCTGTTAGAACTTTCATTATTATAATTATTGTTATAACTATTGCTGTTATTACTATTACTATTGCTATTGCTGCTGTTACTGCTTGTGCTTGGTGCATCTGATTTCTTTCCAAGAGTAACTGTCAGTGTCTTCTTCTCATAAGTACCCATCTGATTCTGACGTTTTACAACAACTTTAACTTTCTTGCCTGCTTTCAGGTTTGAAATCTTTTCTTTTAATCCATCCATTGTAGAAACGTTGCTTCCATTAAAGGATACTATCACATCTCCTGCACTGATGCCTGCTTTCTGGGCTGGGGAACTCTTGATCACCTGCTGTACATAAACACCAGATGGCATATCAAACTGGCTTGCCATAGAGCTGTCGATCGTCTGACCTGATACACCTAAATATGCCTGTTCACTCTCACTTGTTGCCTCATTCTTGATCAGTTTATTGATGATCGGTTTTGCTGTATTGATCGGAATCGCATATCCCATTCCTTCTACATCTTCTGAAGAATATTTAACTGTATTAATACCAATTAATTCACCTTTGCTATTTAATAAAGCACCACCACTATTTCCAGGGTTGATCGCTGCATCTGTCTGAATCAATGTCATTGTCTTGTCTGTCAACTGTACCTGACGATTTAATGCACTGATATAACCACCTGTGACAGACTGTCCATATCCTAATGCATTACCAATTGCGATCGCTCTTTCTCCTGTCTGTAATTTTGAGGAATCTCCTAATGTGATCACTGCGATCTTCTTTAAGGTAGAAGATTTCATGTTCTTTGTATCTACTTCTACAACCGCTAAGTCCGCATCGCTGTCAGTACCACGAATGGTTGCACTTGCACTCTTTCCATCCACAAATCCTACGGATAAAGATTTGGCATCTGCTACGACATGGTTATTTGTAACGATCAAAATCTTACCATCTTTCTTGCCAATGATGATACCTGAACCAACACCTTCGGATTCACTGCTTTGTGTCTGTCCAAACCAACTCTGGCTTGTTGTCTCGAACTTTCCTGTGATCGATACGATCGATGGCATAACATTTTTTGATACGCCTGAGAGGTCATTACTGCTGGTACTTGAACTGCTGCTTGTTGTCTTCGTTGTTGCAAGCTGTGTTGCACCATTTCCAATGCCTGCTCTGCTAAATCCATATGTGACTCCCTGCATCACAAGCCCTGCGATCAATCCAAAAGCTACTGCAGATGCTGCTAATTTTGCAACATATTTTCCTCTGCCGCCATTTTTGTTTTTCTTAGGATTGGAATGGTCGTTCGCTTCCTCCGCTCTCCACTGATCAGAAGTCTTCCACTGTCCATCCTGATTTGTATTATATTCACTCATGATTAATTCTCCTTTCGATCCTGATCTTTTGTTTCGACCTTTATCTTTTATGAGATAAATATATCTTATAAATGTGTAAAAACTGTGATTAATATGTTACTAAAAAATGATTTCCTCTTTTTTCTCATTTTTCGTGAAAATGATGAGAGTGTCAATAAGTACAAAATACAAAATAAGAAAAAGTTAAGTCATTTGTCATTGTATGATCTCTTTTTATCCCTTATAATAGAAGGAAGTGAAAAAGGAGTATTTATCATATGATCAAACAAAACCAAACTTACTTAAACAGACTGCATGTCGTGATGGATGCTGTCTGCATTTATTTTGCAGGATTTGCAGCATGGTATATAAGATTTAAATGCACGATCTTTGGATT
>ENA-OQBV01000601-OQBV01000601.1-human-gut-metagenome-genome-assembly--contig:-NODE-601-length-19976-cov-2.862613_pt1 | contig 19976 bp, 20 predicted proteins | sample MGYA00242750_ERZ504559 | MGnify/ENA primary metagenome ERZ504559 (study PRJEB26092, sample SAMD00036230) | human gut metagenome | host: Homo sapiens | study: EMG produced TPA metagenomics assembly of... | reverse complement strand
TCCTATCCACACTCAATCCATTATACATATGGTCTTGTGATTTGTCAACGTTATTTTCGGGAAAATATTACATTTTTTTAATTTTTGTACTGTTGGCTTAACAGAAATTCGGGGTAAATTACGGGGGTGGACCTTTAATTGTCCGCCCCCCGAATGTATACTGCTGATCCACAGTAATATATAATTCTGCCTGATTACCGATCATGCCCGAACGGTTCTGTACCGGTACTGAAACAGCTGATTATACCAGTGCTACAGTCTCACGGCAGATTGCAAGCTCCTCGTTTGTCGGGATAACTGCAACCTTAACCTTGGAATCCGGTGTGGAGATCACGATTTCCTCGCCACGATGTCCGTTAGCATCTTTGTCAAGTGTTACGCCAAGGTATCCGAGATAGCTGACAACCTTCTCACGTACCGGGATCGCATTCTCACCGATACCTGCTGTGAAGACGATCGCGTCAACACCATTCATTGCTGCAACATATCCGCCTACGAATTTAGCGATGCCATAGCAGAGAACGTCGATGGCATTAGCTGCATCCTCGTTTCCGCCTTCAGCTGCCTCGTTGAGGTCACGGAAGTCGCTGGAAAGTCCGCCGGAAAGTCCGAGAAGACCAGATTTCTTGTTGAGTACGTTCATAACGCCCTCAATGTCCAGGTTCTCTTTCTTAGCAATGAACTCCATGATAGCCGGATCGATGTTACCGGAACGAGTTCCCATAACAACACCTTCAAGTGGAGTAAGACCCATTGTTGTATCTACACATTTGCCATTTACAACTGCGCTGATGGAAGATCCGTTTCCAAGGTGGCAGACGATAACTTTGGAGTTATCTTTGTCAAGGCCAAGGAAATCAACAGCTCTCTTGGATACGAAGCTGTGGGATGTTCCGTGGAAACCGTATCTTCTTACTTTATATTTCTTGTAGAAGTCAAGCGGAAGTCCATAGAGATATGCTTTCTCAGGCATTGTCTGATGGAAAGCGGTATCAAATACGCCTACCTGCGGTACGCCTGGCATAAGCTCTGCACATACACGGATACCAATGAGGTTAGCCGGGTTGTGGAGCGGTGCAAGGTCATTGCACTCTTCTACTGCTTTGATCATCTCGTCTGTGATCACTGCGGAAGAAGCAAATTTCTCGCCTCCGTGTACGACACGATGTCCGATCGCATTAACCTCTTTAAGGCTTCCGATTGCACCTGTCTTATCGTTTGTAAGAGCATCCAGTACCATCTGGATTGCTTCTTTATGTGTTGGCATAGCTGCCTCTGTGATCTCTTTGTCACATCCGGCTTTCTGGTATACCAGTCTTCCGTCAATACCGATTCTCTCGCAGAGACCCTTTGCAAGTACATTCTCTGTCTCAGAATCGATTAACTGATATTTTAATGAAGAACTTCCACAGTTGATAACTAATACGTTCATGATTTAACTCTCCTGATCTTTTAATAATTATTTATCCTCTGCCTGGCACTGTACTGCTGTGATCGCTACAACACCTACGATATCATCTGCAGAGCATCCGCGAGACAGGTCGTTTACAGGTTTTGCGATACCCTGTGTAACAGGTCCGTATGCTTCTGCTTTACCAAGACGCTGAGCAAGCTTGTATCCGATGTTACCTGCATCAAGGTCTGGGAATACAAGTACGTTAGCTTTACCTGCTACTTCGCTTCCCGGTGCTTTGGATGCGCCTACGCTTGGAACGATAGCTGCATCAAGCTGGAACTCTCCGTCAAGTTTAAGCTCCGGATGCTCCTCTTTGGCAATTCTTGTAGCCTCTACGACTTTATCTACGTCAGGATGCTTTGCACTTCCCTTAGTGGAGTGGGAAAGCATAGCTACGATCGGCTCCTCCTGAACAAGAAGCTTAAAGGACTCAGCAGAAGATGCTGCGATCGCAGAAAGCTCATCCGGAGTCGGGTTCTGGTTCAGACCGGAATCAGCAAATACGAATGCACCGTTTGCACCATACTCGCAATCCGGAACAACGATCAGGAAGAATGCGGATACAAAGCTTGGTTCCCGGTTTTGTCTTCAGGATCTGAAGGCATGGACGAAGTGTATCTGCTGTAGAATGGCATGCACCGGATACCATACCGTCTGCATCCCCCCATCTTAACCATCATTACGCATAGTATGGGTACTGAGTATGAAGGATCTCTTTCGCTTTCTCAGGTGTCATTCCCTTCTTTGCTCTCAGCTCTACAAATTTATCAATATATGCCTGAGTTCTGTCAGATTTCTCCGGATCTACGATCTGTGCACCGGAAATATCAAAGCCGCCCTCTGCAGCTTTCTTGTTGATCTCTTCCTCATTACCGATGAGGATGATCTTTGCAACTCCCTCTTTCAGAATCTTGTCAGTTGCCTCAAGAGTTCTCATATCCTCTGTCTCTGGCAGTACAATTGTTTTACGCTTTCTTTGCTCTTTTTTTAAGCAGTTCAACAAATCCCATGATTAAATGGCTCCTTTCTTGATGTAACAAAAAACGCTAGTGTCTGTTCGGGCACTACACTATGTTTATTATACCCCCTTACACTTTTCTTTTCAAGCGTTTCATTGTCAGAAAATGGCTATACTGCGTATTTTTGAAGTGCAATTGTTACTGTTTACCGACAATGTTCTGCGATGTGTTTTTTGTGGATAAAGATCACAGATGGCCCGAGGATTTCGGCGCATAATTATAAATTTGCGTGATTTCTGTATCTCACAAAAGGGTGTTGCCGGGCCCAGAGCGGACAGCAGCATTCGGGTTTATGGCAGCAAAACAGATTTCGAATGCCTCTTAACTTTTTACATTGCTTATGTTAAAATAGCACCATTATTATAATATAAGAACTTATTTCAAGATTTGAATTTTCAGAAACGGCAGGTACTTTTTTATATGAAAGTTGTTGGAATCATTGCAGAATATAACCCATTTCACAAAGGTCACGAATACCAGATCCGCTATGCCCGGGAGATCCTTGGTGCTGATTATATTGTGGTCGCCATGAGCGGGGATTTTGTCCAAAGAGGGGCTCCTGCCCTTATGGAAAAACATCTCCGGGCTGAGATGGCTCTTCTCGGAGGCGCCGATCTGATCCTGGAAATGCCGGTACAGACAGCAACGGCCAGTGCGGAAGGATTTGCCGCAGGTGGCGTAAGCCTTCTTGACGGGCTTGGTGTTGTAGATGAGCTATGTTTCGGAAGTGAATGCGGAGATACAGAGACTCTTATGAATATTGCACAGATTCTTATAAAGGAACCGTTTGAATACCGCAAACTCCTTCAGCAGAATCTTCGTACCGGAATGAGTTTTCCTGCTGCAAGAAGCAGTGCTTTGATCCGTTACATGCGAGAAAAAGCCACTTCCGTGCATAACACATTCGGCGTTTCATCAGAACATATTGAACTCATTCTTTCTTCTCCCAATAACATCCTGGGAATCGAATACTGCAAAGCGCTTCTCCGTCTTAACAGCCGTATCCTTCCTCATGCACTTTTAAGAAAGGGATGTGGTTATCATGATACGGATTTTTCTCTTCTTTCTGACGAAGAATTTCCCTCTGCTTCCGGCATCCGGAGCCTTATGAAAAAATCCGAAGGAACTGTGCAGTCTGCTAATCTTTCCCGGTTGATCCCTTCTGCTTCCCTTCCCGGATTCCTGGATTCTCTCAAAAAAGGAGCATGGCTTTCTGACTCAGCACTGGATCTTCCTCTGCATTACAAACTGCTTCAGGAATCCGAAGAAACTTTAAAAATGTATCCGGAGCTTTCGGATGCACTGATCCGGCGTATCCTGAAATCCCGAAATCAATATGAAGGTTTTTCCCAGTTTGCGGATCTTTTGAAAACACGGGATATTACCCGTTCTGCTATCTGCCGCAGCCTTGTCCGGATCTTTCTTGACCAAAAAACAAAAGCACCCGGACACATTCCCTATGCCCGGGTACTTGGCTTTCAAAAAAACAGTGCTCCGCTTCTCAGCCAGATCAAGAAAAACTCCTCGATCCCGTTGATCACCAAAGCCGCCGATGCATCTGCGATCCTCGATGAAACTGCGCTTCGACTTTTTAATGAAACCTGTGCGGCTTCCAATCTTTACGAAATGCTTCTCTGCCACAAAACAGGTCAGCCTTTCATCCACGAGATGAAAAAAACCGCTGCGGATCATTTAAGATCCACAGCGGCTTGAACGCTGATAAGTAATCTTTTCATGGCTTGAGATCGGATTTTGAACAACTTTCAGTTATTCAGTTTAATCCGCTTTTTCGGATCGCTTCCACTGCTTCCCGGATCTTCTCCGGCGGAAGTACCAGGGCGAAACGTACGTAGCCCTCTCCATGGGGACCAAAGCTTGCTCCCGGAGTCACGATGACGCCGGCCTTTTCCATCAGTTCCATACAGAATGCCATGCTGTCGGTGCGGCCACCCGGAATCTTCGCCCAGACAAACATGGTGCCTTTTCCATTTGGAAGTTCCCATCCGATATCACGAAGTCCCTGGCAGAGAGCATCTCTTCTCTCCTGGTACTTCTGACACTGTTCTTTTACGCTGTCCAGCGGTCCCTGAAGTGCTGCAATAGCTGCTTTCTGAAGCGGCAGGAACATGCCGAAGTCGATCTGGCTTCTCAATTTGCGGAGCGCTGCGATCACATCCGGCCGGCCTACCAGAAAGCTAAGTCTTGCGCCTGTAACATTGAAGGATTTGGAAAGACTGAAAAATTCCACTCCAATATCTTTCGCTCCCGGAGTGGCCAAAAAACTTCCTCCAAATGCCCCGTCAAAAATAATATCGCTGTACGCATTATCATGAATGATCAGAATATCATATTTTTTCGCAAATTCCACGATTTCTTCGTAAAGTCCCGGAGTGGCAATGCTTCCTACCGGGTTGGACGGCAGGGATACTACCATATATTTAGCCTTATTCGCTATTTCTTCCGGAATTCCCTTTACATAGGGAAGAAAATCATGTTCTGCAACCAGCGGATAATAGTAAGGAACTGCTCCTGCCATCAGACTTCCTGCTGCAAATACAGGATAGCACGGATCCGGAAGAAGTACTGTATCTCCCTCATCACAAAGCGCCATGCCAAGATGCCCCATTCCTTCCTGGCTTCCATAAACAGTCATTACCATGTCCGGTGTCAGTTCCACATCAAAACGTTTCTTATAATAAATACAGACTGCATCCAGAAGCTCCGGCAGATCACGGAGACTGTATTTCCAGTTGTTGTCATCCATAGCTGCTTCCGCTACAGCTTTCTTGATATATTCCGGAGTCTTGAAATCCGGAGTTCCCACACTCATGTTATAGATCTTCATGCCCTGTGCTTCCAGCTCCATACGCCGGTTGTTCAGAGCAGCAAAAATTTCATCTCCAAATCGGTCCAGTCTTTTTGAAAACTGCATATCATTCGTCCCTCTTCCATAATAAAATCAAACGGATATTCGCAATCCGCTTCGCTACTTGCTCATAAATGAAATCACAAAGTGATTTCATTTATTTTATCACGGTAACGTGACATACTCAAGAATTTTCATAAAAAAAGAACCATCACCTGTGTAAAGCAGCTATTCATTTTCCACTTTACACATGATCGGTAACGGTTCTTCATTATTTATTCCGTTTATTCAGACAAAAGAATACGGTCATTATCCAAAGCCTTGCCCACTCCCGTTTTAAATTTCTCAAGAAGGCCATCCACGGTCATATCCTTCTTCTCTTCCCCTCCGATATCCAGCACGATATTGCCGGAGTCCATCATCAGGATACGGTTACCAAGATCAATTGCTGACTGCATATTGTGTGTGATCATCAGACAGGTCAGCTGATTTTCTTCCACGATCCGTCTGGTGAGATTAAGGACTTTCTCAGCAGTTCCCGGATCAAGGGCTGCAGTATGCTCGTCCAGAAGAAGTAATTTCGGCGGATTCATGGTTGCCATCAAAAGCGTCAGCGCCTGTCTCTGTCCACCAGAAAGAAGACCTACCGGATGGCTCATCCGCTCTTCCAGCCCAATGTCCAGCTTCTTTAATTCCTCACGAAAACGCTCTTTTTCCTGCCGGGTCGTGCGGGAAAGCCACCCACCCTTGCCGGCTGCAAGTGCAAGATTCTCTTCGATCGTCATTCCCGGTGCAGTACCACGCATCGGATCCTGATAAAGACGTCCGATCTCTTTTGCGCGTGCATGCTGCGGCATAAATGTGATATCCCTGCCATCCAGCTCGATTGAACCGGCATCTGTAAGAAAATCACCGCAGATCGCATTAAAAAGTGTTGATTTTCCTGCACCATTGGAACCGATGATCGTAGCAAATGTCGCCTTTTTTCAGTTCCAGGGAAAGATCTGTGATCGCCTTTTTTTCGTTTACGGTTCCCGGATTAAATGTTTTTGAAATATGGCTGATTTTTAACATAGATCATCTTCCCCCTTTTGCATGAGTCATTCTTCTTCGGATCTGCGGCCACTGTTTCTTAAGATATGGACCGGAAATTGCAAGAACAACGATCACAGAAGATACCAGTTTCAGCATAAATGCCGGCATGTTGAAACGAAGTGCAATGGTATATACAAGACGGAAAATAAAGGAACCAAGCACCATTCCTGCTGCTCTTACAAAAATTCCACCACGACCAAGGAGTGTGCCTCCGATCAGCAGAGAGGCCAGTGCGATGGTGACCATACCCTGACCGATGTTGATATCTACGGATTTCTGTGACTGAGACAGAAGACATCCGGAAAGTGCGGTAAATGCATTTGCCACGCAAAGGCCGATCACCGTTGTAAAGACCGGATTGATGGAGGAAGATTTTACCATATCAGAATTATTTCCGGTTGCCCGGATCGCAAGGCCAAGTCTTGTTTTCAGAAAGAATACCAGAAATACGATCACGAGGATCACTGCGATAGCTGCAATGAGGATATCTTCCCTGCCTTTTAACAGTGTACCTGCAAGCGCATCCTTCATCATGGTAAATACTGTGGTCGTCCGATTCATATTGATCAGGGATGACCCTCCCATGACCGCGATATTTACGGAATATAACGCAGTATTTACAATAATACCTGCAAGCAGGCTGTCTACTCCCAGCTTCGTCTGCAGGATAGCCGTTACAAATCCTGATGTAACACCTGCTGCCATGGCTGCCGCAATGGACAGAAACGGATGTCCGCTTACAGCAACTACGGCTCCTACAGCGGCCCCGAAGGTAAAGCAGCCATCTGTAGAAAGGTCGCAGACATTCAGCATGGAATAACTAAGGAACAAAGCAAGAACTGTCAGAGAACAGATCAGTCCAAGCTTCAGGGCAGTCTCCCCGAGGGAGAGCATAGTTGCAATCGTCACAGTGATTTCCTCCAATTGGATTTATTTCATAACTGCTCACAAAAGTGAGCGGTTAATTTATTTTGATTCTACTTCATCAAAGCTTTCTGCAGTTGTGATCTCATTTACCTGTGTGCAGAGAGGCTCAAATGCCTTCTTTACGGTATCGAAATCAAGTCCAAGTGCCTTGCAGGTTTCTGTATTAACTGTTGCAGTACCATTGTCAAAGGTTTCAACAGCTGTCTTAGACGGATCCGCATTATCTATCAGGATGTCAGCGATCATATCGGCTGTTTTCTGTCCCAGATTTGCATAATCAACCCCATATCCTACAAAGGCACCATTTAATGCAAAGGAGTCGGCACCTGTGTAGTGCGGGATTCCTGCGTCGATGAATTTTTCATAAATAGAAAGCTCTGCTGTCATGATAGTGTTGTCCGTAGGTGTAAATACGGCATCCACACCGTCAGCGATCAGTGCATCTGCTGCGAGCTGGACTTCATCGGTAGTGGTTCCTGTACGCTCTACATATTCGATTCCCTCTTTATCCAGATAATCTTTTGCTTCCTGGATCGCTGTTGTAGAGGAATCCTGTCCGACATCATAGAGAAGACCGATCTTCTTTACATCCGGATTCTGTGCCTGAATCAGCTTCATGATAGAAGAAGTATCCAGGTAATCGCTGGTTCCTGTGATATTTGCACCAGGAGCATCCAGAGAATCTACAAGACCGGAGCCAACCGGATCAGATACTGCGGAGAAAACAACCGGTGTATCGCTTCCCTCTGTAGCGGACTGCATACGCATTGCCACCGGTGTAGCCACACCAACCATCAGGTCAACCTTATCCGCCTGAAAATCTGAAATGATCTGTTCCATAACATTGGCATCTGCATTACAGTTATCATAAGACACATCAAATGTGACACCCTTTTCTTTGCCAAGCTCCTCCAGACGGGACTGGATGTTGTCTACGATCTGGTTCAGGGAAGCATCATCTACATAATTGCAGATGCCTACTTTAAAATCCTCCGCCATAACCGGGCTTGTCATCATCATAGTTGTTGCTGCTACTGCTGCTGCGATCACTAACATTCTTTTTTTCATGGTTTTGTTCTCCCTTCTTATTTCCGCTTATGATTACCTTTTGTACACCTTGCGGTCTGCTTTTCCGGAACAACTTTCATGCAACAGAATCGCTTTTCCTGTAACACAAAAACCGTCCCAAGCTTATATCATGCTTGAGACGGTAATAAAAGTTCTTTATTATCGCGGTACCACTCAAATTGACGAATCGTCCACTTTCCGGTGTACTAACATACACTCCTCATTGGTAACGGGTTCGGTTCCCGTCGGCGCCTACTGTACAGATAAATAGTTCGGGCCGCCCTCGAAAGTCCATTCAACATCTGGTCCCCTGCGGATTTCCACCATCACCGCTCTCTGTGAAGCTTCCTGAAATGTTTACTTCTCTTTCTCACTGGTTTGTTTTTTAAGTTGTGTTTACTTTAGCACATCAACGTGAGTCTGTCAAGTCCAAAAATAAAATTAATTCTTAAAGCTGTGGATTGGTGCCGGGATCCTTCCACCTCTCTGTACAAATGCATCACAGGAGAAGGAATTTACTGGCATGATCGGAGCATAGCCAAGAAGACCTCCGAACTCAACCGTTTCGCCCACACCCTTACCGATAACCGGGATGAGACGTACTGCAGTTGTCTTCTGATTTACCATACCGATGGCAGACTCATCTGCGATGATACCTGCCAGTGTAGTCGCCTTGGTATCTCCCGGAACTGCGATCATGTCCAGACCAACAGAGCATACACAGGTCATGGCTTCCAGCTTCTCCAGAGTAAGAGCTCCCTCGTTTACCGCATCGATCATTCCCTGATCCTCGCTGACAGGAATAAAGGCACCACTTAATCCGCCCACAGCAGCTGCTGCCATAACGCCGCCTTTCTTCACCTGGTCGTTGAGAAGTGCAAGCGCTGCAGTTGTTCCAGGTGCACCGGCTCTCTCAAGGCCGATCTCTTCCAGGATCTCAGCTACGGAATCACCGATAGCCGGTGTCGGTGCAAGAGAAAGATCCACAATACCAAACGGCACGTCAAGACGCTTGGATGCCTCACGTGCAACCAGCTGTCCAACTCGTGTAACTTTGAATGCGGTACGTTTGATCATCTCGCAGAGAGTTCCGAAGTCCTCGCCACGAACCTGCTCCAGAGCTTTCTTTACAACGCCAGGGCCACTGACACCTACGTTGATGATGCAGTCCGCCTCTGTGACACCGTGGAACGCGCCTGCCATAAACGGGTTATCATCCGGTGCATTACAGAATACTACCAGCTTGGCACATCCAAGAGAATCCTGGTCCTTAGTAGCCTCTGCTGTTGCGAGGATGATCTCGCCCATCAGCTTTACGGCATCCATGTTGATACCGGTCTTGGTGGAACCAACGTTTACAGAACTGCAGACGCGCTCTGTTTCTGCCATTGCCTGAGGAATGGAGCGGATAAGAAGCTCCTCTGCCGGAGTCATTCCTTTGCTTACCAGTGCAGAATATCCGCCGATAAAGTTAACGCCAACTTCCTTGGCACATTTATCCAGCGTTCTTGCGATGGTCACAAAATCCTCCGGTTTCTTACATGCAGCCCCGCCAACCAGAGCAATGGGTGTAACGGAAATTCGTTTATTTACAACCGGGATACCGTACTCGGTTGCGATCTCATCACCGGTAGCTACCAGATTTCTGGCCTTTGTGGTGATCTTTTCGTATATTTTCTGATTCAGTGCATCCAGGTCAGGATCGATACAGTCCAGAAGGCTGATCCCCATGGTGATGGTACGCACATCCAGATTCTCCTGCTCGATCATTTTATTTGTCTCGTTTACCTCAAAAATATTGATCATTTTATTTTCTCCCTGATGATTGATGTAAAGTAGATATCATATGCATTGGCAATCCGCATTCGCTGCTTGATCATACTCGATGCATCATGTTAAAAATATCTTCATGCTGGCAGTGGATCACAACACCGATCTCCTTGCCCAGATTTTCAAGCTCTTTTGCAAGTTCACCGCCATCCTTTTCACATTTTGCTGTGTCTGCGATCATCATCATGTTGAAGTAACCCTGAACGATGGTCTGAGAAATATCCAGAATATTAACCTGATTCTCTGCAAGATATGTACAAACCTTTGCAATAATTCCTACTGTGTCATTTCCTACTACTGTGATAATTGTCTTCTTCATCGTTTTTTCCTTTCTACACTGTGATTATTTCTGATATGTGATCCCTCTTCGCTACCTGGATCTTAAAATCCCTGGAACGGTACGGGTTGTCACCAAGTGTCACCTCCGAGCACACAGTCTCGTAGGCAAGTTCTTCATAGTTGTTTTCTCTGCTTAAATGGCCGAGAAAAACCGCCTTCAGATTATCATGGAGGATCCGACAGAGCAGACGTCCTGCATTCTCATTGGAGAGATGCCCACGGTCTCCCAGAATCCTCTGTTTGAGATAATAAGGGTATTTTCCAACCTGAAGCATGCGGATGTCATGATTTGCTTCCAAAAGCACCGCATCCAGATTCTCCAGATTTTTTACAATGTAATCATTATATTTTCCAAGGTCCGTGGCAATGCCCACAGAATGCTCTCCGCATTCCAGGCGGTAACCCACCGGCTGTGCAGCATCATGGGAAATGGTAAAAGGATTTACCGTCAGGTCCTTGATCCCAAAAGGCTCATCCTCCCGGATCTCGTGGATCAGTCCCTCCGGCATTTTTCCAAGGGATTTCATACGAAGCATGGCATCTGCGGTTCCACCTGTGGTATAGATGGGAATTCCATATTTTCTGGAGATCACTCCCAGTCCCTTGATATGGTCGGAATGTTCATGTGTGATCAGGATACCGTCCACATCTTTTCCGGTAAGATCCAGGGAATTCAGGCCTTTTTTCAATACTCTTCCCGCTGATCCCCACATCTACCAGAACATGTGCCTCCTCAGATCCCACATAAATACAGTTGCCGCTGCTTCCGCTGGCAATACTACAAAGTCTCATTTCTCTCTATCCCTTCTCTGATCTGTCTCCGGGTATCCTTCAGATCTCCATTATTCTCGATCACATAATCCGTATGTTCTCTGAAAACCTGGTCAGATACCTGGTTTCGGATAATGCCAAGAGATTTCTCTCTGGAATAGCCACGGCTTTCCATCAGACGACGGATCCGGATTTCCTCCTCTGTATACACATACCAGACTTCATCACAGAATTCCTGATAATTCTCTTCCAGAAAAAGAGCAGCTTCCACAACACAGATCTCTCTTCCAGCTTCCTTCTGTTCTCCAAGAAGATCTAGGATTCTCTGCTTTACAGCCGGATGGATGATCCCGTTTAATTTCAAAAGCATATCCTTATCTGTGAATACTACATCAGAAATCCGTCTCCGGTCAATAGTTTTATCTTTTTTTATGATTTCTTTCCAAACAATGCGATCACCGCATCGTAACATTCTTCCCCCGGTTCCATCAGAATGTGACCAAGCTGGTCTGCCTGGATCACATATGCCTGGAAATCTTCTTCCAGAATTCCAAGTACTGTACTTTTTCCGGCCCCTACTCCGCCGGTTACTCCGATCACTCTCATTTATTTCGCCTCATACCAGCTGTCACCCTGGTGCATATCTACGTCAAGTTCCACTGCAAGGTCTGCCGCTCCCTTCATCTCTTCTTCCAGAATACGGGAAACTTCCTCGATCTCTTCTTTCTTTGTCTCGATCAGAAGCTCATCGTGAACCTGCAGCACCAGTCTTGAACGCAGTCCCTCTTTTTTCATTCGTTCATAAACATGGTTCATGGCTATTTTGATGATATCTGCTGCAGTACCCTGGATCGGAGAGTTCATGGCTACACGTTCTCCGAAGGAGCGCTGCATGAAATTACTGGATCTCAGCTCCGGCACGGGCCTTCGTCTGCCAAACATAGTTGTCACATAACCGTGTTCCTTGCCATCCTTTACCAGACCGTCCAGAAAGCCCTTGATCTTCGGATAGGTCTCAAAATATTTCTCAATATAGGCAGATGCCTCTTTTCTGGTAATACTCAGATCCTGGCTCAGTCCAAAGGAACTGATCCCATAAACGATTCCGAAATTTACCGCCTTGGCATTTCTTCGCTGAAGAGATGTCACTTCATCCAGCGACACATGAAACACCTGGGATGCGGTGAGCCGGTGGATATCCTCCGCCTCACGATAAGCCTGGATCAGTTTTTCATCACCGGACATATGTGCCAGCACACGAAGCTCGATCTGGGAATAATCAGCATCCAGAAATACAAATCCCTCTTCCGGCACAAAAACCTTACGGATCAGCCTTCCCAGTTCCATGCGGACCGGTATGTTCTGAAGATTCGGATCTGTGCTGCTGATACGACCGGTTGCTGTGATCGTCTGATTAAAAGTAGAGTGGATCCTTCCATCTTCTCCGATCACATTTCCGAGACCATCTGCATAAGTGGATTTCAGCTTGGTCAGCTGGCGGTACTCCAGGATATCTTTTACGATGGCATGATCCGGCGCCAGCTTATCCAGGATATCCGCCGCTGTGGAATAGCCGGTCTTGGTCTTCTTTCCACCTGGAAGTCCCAGCTTTTCAAAAAGGATCACACCCAGCTGTTTCGGGGAATTGATATTAAACTCCTCCCCTGCTTCCTGCCAGATGGTTTTTTCCAGCTCCTGGATACGGACTTTAAGTTTTTCACCATAGCTCTTAAGCTCTTCACCCTTAACGAAAATCCCCCATTTTTCCATGGAATCCAGGGTAAAGACAAGAGGAAGCTCGATCTCATCATAAACCTTACGCATGCCTGTTTCATCCAGTTTTTCAAGAAGAACCTTTCGGGCCATGCAGGGCACAAACGCCTGATAGCAGGCATAATTTCCAAGGCATTCCTGTTCCTCTTCCCAGGCCTTTTTCAGAGAAGTCTTTCCAAGAAGGTCTTCCTTTGAGGGGAGCATCATACCATCCAGATATTCTCTGGCGATGTCATCATGGGAATAGGAAGATTTCAGCGGGTTCAGAAGATATGCAGCAACCCCCGCATCAAAAACCTTCTTCGGATCATCAAGGGAAACATGTTTGAGAACTGATTTAATATCCATAGCACAGAGCACCGTACTGTCCGCCAGAGTTTTCAGTTTTCCGCAAAGGTAATCCCCTGTGAGAAGTCCTCCTACCGGAATCTGATAGATTTCTTTTTCATCCAGGACCAATCCCACGGTATACACCTGATCCGGATCTGCAAGAACAGAAATACCCACCTGATCTTTCTGCGCTGCTTTTTCAAACAGTGCCTCCACACCGGAAAGATCATTACAGGTAAAAAAATTCCAGTTCCATGGAGGAATCTGCTGTCGTAGCCGGATCAAAACGGTTCAGCATGTTCTTAAATTCCAGGCGTTTACACAATTCATATGCCTCCGGAGTATAGGGATTTTCCACTTTCGCTTTTTCGTAGGAAAATTCCAGCGGACTATCTGTGTTGATGGTTGCAAGCTCTTTGGAAAGCTGTGCCAGATCATAATGCTCGCGGAGAGATTCTTTCGCCTTATTAGGCTTTACCTCTTCCAGATGCTCATGCGCATTCTCAATGGAACCGAACTGCACGATCATCTTGGTCGCGGTTTTCTCTCCAACGCCCGGGATTCCCGGAATATTATCGGAGCTGTCGCCCATCAGCGCTTTCAGTTCTATGATCTGCGGCGGCGTTACCTGATATTTCTCAAGAACTTCCGCTGTATGGTAGTTTTCAATGGTTGTCTTTCCCCGGACAGTCTTCGGAAGCCGGATCAGCACCTTATCTGTGGCAAGCTGAAGAAGATCACGGTCTCCGGAAAGAATGGTAACATCCATCCCCTTTGCTTCACTTCTTCTGGCGACCGTACCAAGAAGATCATCTGCTTCATAGCCTTCCAGGGACATGATGTTGATTCCCATGGCAGAAAGCATCTCCTTGATCAGCGGAACCTGTTCCCGAAGCTCCTCCGGCATGGGTTTTCGGGTGCCTTTATAGGCTTCATATCTCTTATGCCGGAACGTAGGTGCACTCAGATCAAATGCAACGGTAAGATACTCCGGCTTCTCTTCCTCCATGATCCTGAACATAATATTCAGAAATCCATATACCGCTCCTGTATGACGTCCTTCTGCATTGGTAAGATCCGGCAGACCATAAAACGCACGGTTCAGGATGCTGTGACCATCGATCAGTAATATTTTTTCACTCAAAATCAAATTCCCTCCTTCAGTTCCAGGATCACAAAAACAAGAAAGACCACCAGTGCCGCGATCAGAACGCAGACTGCCACTGCAGCGATCGCTCTGTGAAATTTCTTTTTTCGGATATACCTTCTGGATTTTCGGATATCCTCTTCCAGAAGCTCCTTAAAATCCAGAACAGTATCTTCCTGTTTCTCATCCAGCTGCTGCATGGCCTTATGTACAATGAAATATGTGGCAAGCTCATCGTAGCAGGAGGAACACTTCTCAATATGCTCTAGAAAATCCTCCAGATCATTCAACGGCAACGTATGATCGATATATTTATTAACCATTCCCTCTGCAATACGACAGTCATATTTTCCCTCTCTTTCAAAGCAGCGGATTCTCCCATATGATAAGCCTCTTCTGAGATCCCGCTTCACAATTTGCCCCAGACTGGGGAAATATTTCCCAGAATATTATATCATTATAGCGAATTAAACGTTGCAATGACAAGGGCGGTTTCCTGTGGTATACTTGAGATGTCCCGGTCAGAAAACAGAAAAACTGACCAAATATGAAAATCCAGGCAAGGAGGATCACCATTATGAAATCTATAGCAATCGTTACAGACAGTAACTGCGGCATGTCTCCCGCTCAGGTAAAAAACCTTGGCATCTACATGCTTCCAATGCCGTTTTTTATAGATGATAAGGAATATCTGGAAGACATTGACATGAACCAATCAGAGTTCTTTCAGCATCTTGAACAAAATCCAGGCTGCAGAGTTTCCACATCCCAGCCCACACCGGAATCCGTCACTACCCTCTGGGACAAGCTGCTCAAAGACTACGACGAAATCGTACATATCCCCATGTCCAGCGGTCTCTCCAGTTCCATGCAGACTGCCCGCATGCTTGCAGAAGACTATGATGATCGTGTACGTGTCGTAAACAACCAGAGGATCTCCGGAACCTTACGTTACTCTGCCATTGAGGCTATCCAGCAGGCTAAAAACGGTCTCTCTGCCGATGAAATTGGAACCTGGCTGGAAAAAACCCGCTTCGACTCCAGCATCTATATCACTGTAGCTACTCTGAAGTACCTGAAACAGGGCGGCCGCATCACTCCTGCAGCTGCAGCCATCGGAACCATGCTCCGTCTGAAACCGGTTCTGCAGATCCAGGGCGAAAAGCTGGACGCCTTCTCCAAGGCCCGCACCATGACCCAGGCAAAAACACTATGACGAAAGCCATCAAAGATGACATTGCAGACCGCTTTGGAGAAAAGATCAACCTGGATGTCATCCACTCCCACAACCTGGAAGCAGCCGAAGAATTCCGAAAAGAAGTCCTCACCACCTTCCCGAATATCGGTGAAGTCAACATCTTCCCTCTCTCCCTGAGCGTCTCCTGCCACATCGGCCCCGGAAGTCTGGCCCTCACCTGTTCCAAGGTACACCCGGAAATATGGTAAAGACTAGTCAGAAGCAATCCACATGGCCAGAGCACAGCCGGAGGGAATACTTCTGTATGGCTCTGTCTCTGGAGGAGGGCTGCTAGTCCTTAGGTTCTGGAAATCTGCGTTATTAAAAAAAGTTCGGCTGTCTGAGCGGCAACAAGCCGCGAGTTCCGAACTTTTTTTAATGGTTTTAGCAGATTTTCAGGGCCTTAGAACTAACACCCAACGGAAGTCGAAGACCATACAGAAGTATTCCCTTCGGCGTCTCTCCCGCCAACATATTTAATTTTCCTGTGTATTCTCAATCTCCACCGGCGCTTCATTCAAGATCTTCATAAACTCCTCACCGGTGATCGTCTCATGCTCATACAGATACTTGGCAATCTCATGGAGCTTTCCGATATTATCTGTAAGGATCTTCGTAGCCTTTTCATGCTCCCGTCTTACAAGCTCCACAACCTTCTTGTCCAAAAGTGTCTGCGTCTCAAAGGAACAGGTTAGACTTGCATCTCCGCCAAGATACTGATTGCTTACATTTTCCATGGCAACCATGTCAAAATCATCACTCATACCATACCTGCTGATCATCGCTCTGGCAATCTTGGTCGCCTGCTCAATATCATTGGAGGCACCGGTAGTAATGGAATGGAAGATCAGCTCTTCCGCTGCACGGCCGCCTGTAAATGTAGCGATCTTATTCTCCAGTTCTTCCTTAGTCATCAGGAAATGTTCCTGCTCATCTACCTGCATGGTATATCCCAGTGCACCGGAGGTACGTGGAATGATCGTGATCTTATGGACCGGTGCAGAATCTGTCTGCTTGGCAGCAACCAGTGCATGACCAACCTCATGATAGGAAACGATCAGCTTTTCCTTATTGGAAAGTACACGGTTCTTTTTCTGATATCCGGCAATAACAACTTCGATGCTTTCTTCAAAATCCGCCTGTGTGGCAAATTTCCGTCCGTCGCGGACTGCACGGAGAGCTGCCTCGTTGACAATATTGGCAAGCTCCGCACCGGAGGCACCGACTGCCGCCTTGGCAATTTCATCAAACCGGACTGTATCCGCAATTTTGATCTTCTTGGCATGAACCTTCAGGATTTCCTCACGCCCCTGAAGATCCGGAAGCTCAACCGGGATCCTTCTGTCAAAACGTCCCGGACGAAGAAGTGCAGGGTCAAGGGAATCCGGTCGGTTGGTAGCTGCCAGGATCACAACACCCTTGGAACCGTCAAAACCGTCCATCTCTGTCAAAAGCTGGTTCAGTGTCTGCTCACGCTCATCGTTTCCGCCGCCCATTCCGGAGCCGTCACGTTTCTTGCCGATCGTATCGATCTCATCAATAAATACGATACATGGTGCCTTCTCATTGGCCTGTTTAAAAAGATCACGGACCTTTGCAGCACCCATACCCACAAACATCTCCACAAATTCCGAACCGGAAATTGAGAAAAACGGAACCTCCGCCTCACCGGCAACTGCCTTGGCAAGAAGAGTTTTACCGGTTCCGGGAGGGCCTACAAGAAGGGCACCCTTCGGCATGGAAGCACCGATCTCTCTGTATTTCTCCGGATTATGAAGGAAATCTACAATTTCCGTCAAAAGCTCCTTGGCTTCATCCTCACCGGCAACATCTGAAAATTTGATTCCCGTAGAGGATTTCACATAAACCTTGGCATTGCTTTGCCAAAGGACATCATTCCTCCCGGTCCTCCGTTTCCATGGAACTCATCATCTTCTTGCTGAGCCAACGTCCCAGGAGAATAAAGATTGCGATCGGGAGTACATAGCCCAGGATCAGAGATAAAAGCAACGACTGTCTCTGCGGTGCAGTACCCTCTATACTTACACCCGCATCGTAAAGATGGGATACAAGATCCTGATCCTCTACAGATACCGTCTTACAATAGACATCATTTCCATCTACCTTCATCGTATAATAGATATAATCAGAATTAATAGTTGCTTCATATACTTTTCCTCTGTCTACAGCTTTCAGGAAGGTGGTGTAATCGGTCTCTTTTACACTTCTCTCAGAAAGAGCAGGAAGAGCAAAAACATTCAGCAGAACAATAATTACGACCGCAATAATGTAATATACATACAGCGGCCGCTTCTCTGGTTTTTTTGAATTCAGATTCATGCAGTCTCCTCCGTTATCTTATAGTATATTGCTATATCAGGTGGTACAGCCTTGTAGTACACTCTACCACTTTTTTCAGTCAATTTCAAGGATGCCCCATCCGATTTCATAAACATTTTAGAATTAAAAATATTTCCAAATAATACCTTTATTCTGAAAAAATCCTTGCAAGCCACCTGATACTGTGCTATTATAATAAATGGTTATGCCGCTGTGGCGGAATTGGCAGACGCACTTGACTCAAAATCAAGCGGAGCGATCCGTGCCGGTTCGAGTCCGGCCAGCGGCATTCGCATAAAAGACCTGACGGAGAAATCTGTCAGGTCTTTATTATATACTACCAAAAAACACGAAAGGAATAAAAAAATGGAAAAAGACAAAAGCTTTTTAGGAACCGAGTCTGTCGGAAAGCTTCTTCTGCAGCTTGCACTTCCTACCGTTGCCGCACAGCTCATCAATATGCTCTACAATATCGTCGATCGTATCTATATTGGTCATATTCCCGGAGAGGGTGCGCTTGCCCTTACCGGTGTAGGTGTATGTATGCCGCTTATTATGGTCGTATCTGCCTTCGCTGCTCTTGTCGGAAACGGAGGCGCTCCCAGAGCCAGCATCTTTATGGGTAAAAATGACACGTCGAAAGCCGAACAGACTCTCGGAAACTGCTTCACCATGCAGATCATCATCTCCCTGATCCTGACTGTTATCCTGTTTCTCGGAAACCGCAGCCTTCTCCTTGCATTCGGCGCCAGTGCAAACACCATCGACTATGCGGTGGGTTACATGAATATCTATGCAGTAGGAACTATCTTTGTACAGCTGACTCTTGGCATGAATAATTTCATCACAGCCCAGGGATTCGCAAAAACCGGAATGCTCTCCGTATTGATCGGTGCAATCTCCAACATTATTCTGGATCCGGTTTTTATTTTCGGATTCCACATGGGTGTCCGGGGCGCTGCTCTGGCAACAGTGATCTCCCAGGCATTTTCCTGCATCTGGGTCCTCTCCTTCCTCTTTGGAAAAAAGACCTTCCTGAAGCTTCGGAAAAGCACCATGAAACTGAAAGCCGATATCATTCTGCCCTGTATGGCTCTTGGCTCTTCTCTCTTTGTCATGCAGCTCAGTGAAAGCGTTATCTCTGTCTGCTACAACTCCTCACTCTTAAAATACGGCGGGGATGTTGCAGTAGGAGCCATGACTATCCTTACCAGCGTCATGCAGTTTGCCATGCTTCCTCTTCAGGGACTTGGTCAGGGTGCACAGCCTATCATCAGCTACAACTATGGTGCACGTAACGAAAAACGTGTACGTTCTACATTTAAGCTTCTTATAAAAACAAGTGTTTCTTATTCCGTGATCCTGTGGCTGATCATTATGATCTTCCCGCAGATCTTTGCCGGAATGTTTACTTCGGACAGTACATTACTTGCTTTCACAAAAACAGCGCTCCGGATCTATATGGCAGTTGTGTTTATCTTTGGTATCCAGATTGCCTGCCAGATGACCTTTATCTCCCTTGGCAGAGCCAAAGATTCCATCATTGTGGCTATTGTCCGGAAATTTATTCTGGTCATCCCGCTGATCTATATCCTGCCCAATATTTTCCGTGCTGACCGGACAAATGCAGTTTATATGGCCGAGCCGGTTGCGGATATCTTGGCCGTTACATTTACTGCCATCCTGTTTTTCTTTGAGTTTAGAAAAGCCCTGGCAGAAATCTCCGGCAGCCGGAAGCTGTAACCCTGCATTTGACCACCTTCCGCCCTGCTCGCGAT
>ENA-OQBV01000599-OQBV01000599.1-human-gut-metagenome-genome-assembly--contig:-NODE-599-length-20008-cov-3.560133_pt1 | contig 20008 bp, 18 predicted proteins | sample MGYA00242750_ERZ504559 | MGnify/ENA primary metagenome ERZ504559 (study PRJEB26092, sample SAMD00036230) | human gut metagenome | host: Homo sapiens | study: EMG produced TPA metagenomics assembly of... | reverse complement strand
AGCTGAGCTACAGGGCCAAACTTGAATCAGTATAGCCAGTCGCACGTTCTTGCCAACTCGAACGCGCTGAGCAGCGATCATACCGACGGCAAACATGGAACCACGGCTCCCGATCCCAACAGCAAGTCATCAAGACCGGGGAGCATGGGTTCACGGCTCGATAATCCAGCTCAAACCGACCAGCACGATAAGGAACAGCACATTCACCGCCGAATAGACGGCCAGATAGCGCCCCTTCTTATCGGGGTACTTACGCGTCACGTTCTTGTAGCCGATCAGCGACGCCATGGACGCGATCAGCGTACCCATGCCACCAAGGTTGGTGCCAATAATCAGTTCACGCCACTGGTCGCAGAAGCCGGACAGCAGCAGCGTGGTCGGCACGTTGGAAATGAACTGGCTGGACACCACGGACACTTCCAGCGGATGCGCCCCCACCAAGGAGGCGGCCAGCTCGTAGAATTCCGGCACGCGTTTCATATTGCCGATGAAAATGAAGAACATGCAGAACGTGAGCGGCAATCCCCAGTCGATATTGCGGAACACGCGGCGATCGCAGAACAGGAACGCCACCACCACGATCACGCACATGGCCCATAGCGGAATGAAATCGCTCACAGCCAGCAAACACACGATGAACAGCGCGCAATATACGATCGTGCGCCAACCACCGTAACCTGCGCCGTAGCCGGTCACACGAATCTCATCCGGCTGCGGCTGATCGGAATTCGGAGCGAGCACATTCTGTTCGATGCCGCTGCCGGCGATAGAGGAAAATTCGGAAACAGGTTTCTTACCGAACACCACACAGGCGATGACCACCAGCAATACCGCCGCAGCAACGGAATACGGTGCCATAATGCCGATCATTTCAGCGGACGGCATGCCCGTCAACGCTTTCAAATACAGGTTGTGCGCATTGCCGATCGGCGTCAACATACTGCCCACGTTCGCGCCGACGGTCATCAACGTGCCGACCAGCACCGCATGCTCCTCCATGTGAGCCATGGTGAGCACCGCGATCGCGAATGGAATGAACGTGACCAGCGCCACATCATTGGTAATCAGCATGCCGGAAAAATAGGTGAGCGAAATCAGCGTGATCACCAATCCGCGAGCGGTGCTCACATGATGCAGCAACCGCGAACCGATGATGCGGAACACACCGATGCGCTGGAAACCGCACACCACCAGCATCAGGCAGATCAGCTGCGAAATGGTGCTGGCATGAATATATCCGGCATACTCCTTGTCAGGAGGCACGATAAAGCATGAAATAAGAGCAAGTATGGAAGCAACTACGAGAATGGTCTCGTTTTTCAGGATTTTGACGACCAATCGTCGCATTCATTCCTCCGTGAATCCAGTTTGCAAACCGTTTGCAGACCCGGGCGATTTACTCAAGAAACGCCGTATTCACTTTACCCGAAAAATCGCGTACCACATACCCTTGGCATACTATTTTTCCGACCATTCCAACGTTTTTCAGCCCATGCGCCTTACTGTTCCCTGACTTTGCAAACCGGCAAAACTGTTTTGCAATTGCAAAACACGCCGAAGGATACCGTGCACCAGCCAAGAATTCGTTAAGTATTCTTCCTGCGTTCACCACACGTTCGCCGGCTGTTCATACCGCACTCAGGCATGTGGCAAATTCAGGTAAACGACAAAGACGTTCGGGGGTTGACGCTCCGGCACACCAAATATTCAGGCGACGTTATTGCCGAACACCCTCGTCTGCAGATCCTTGCGCAACGTTTCCAGCTTGGTAATCTGGCCAAGCAGCTCGATTTTCTCGGCACCGTCCGGCAGTTGCGCCATGCGACGCTGGTCCGCGCCGATTTTGCGCATGATGCCCGTGTCAAGCAGTCGAATGATGAGTTCAGACGCGTATCTGCGTTCGTCGTCGGTCGGCTTGCGCAATTGCACGTTGCCTTCCTGCGATTGTTGCGACGCACGTTCTGAGTCAGTATCGCTCGGAGGAAGCGGCAATGGCATGACGGCAAGCTCGTTGATGACGGATTCCAACATCGGACCACCCGCTTTGGTGAGATTGTGCATCCACAATCCTTGCGGGGTATCAGCAGACGGCAGTCCCCCGGCCGCCGCGACCGCTTGGAATAACGTGCGGAATACGGGGGTCATGAAGCTCGACAGCGTAAGACTGGCGAACAGTGTCGGATCAACGGCAAGCGGCACTTGAATCAGGGTTGCCATGAACTGCTGTTCGCAAATGAACACGGCATCATCAATGCGATAGTAGGATTGCTCCGCCGCATCACGATGTTCCAACGCCTTCCGCGCGGAAGGATTCGCATACGGATTCGTGCCTTGTTCCATACGCGGTTCCACCGCAGCTCCGGCATTGCCTGCAAAACGACGTTTCGGAGCGTACGCATCTTCGTCCCGCACCTGCAGTTTGCGTCGTGCGTCACGCACTTCACGCTGCATGATATCCAAGTCGACGCCGATCTGGCGCACCGCCTTGCGTGAATACAAATCCAACAGGGAACGGTCACGAATCTGTGCGATCAACGGCGCCACCGCCTTGACTGCGCCCATCTGCCCAGTGGTATAAGTGGTGTCGAAACGCCCGATCGCGGTTTTGATCACGAAATCATACAGTGGTTCGGCATGATCGATCAACGCGCGAACCGCCTCATTACCTCGCTTGATACGCAAATCGCACGGGTCGAGATTGTCGTCGGCCACAGCAACGAACGCCTGCGTCGAAAAAGCGGAATCCAAGCCGAACGCATGAATCGCAGCCTTCTGACCGGCCGCATCGCCATCGAAGGTGAACACGATACGCGAACTCAACGCCTGTCCTTCAACCTTCAACGGACCAACCAGCTGTACCGCACCCAACGAATCGTCGGCGATCAGACGACGCACGATCTTGGCATGCTCGGCACCGAACGCGGTGCCGCATGTCGCGATCGCGGTATCAATGCCGGCCAAATGCATGGCCATCACATCCGTATACCCTTCGACGATCACCGCCTGACGTTTCTTCACAATCGCCGACTTCGCCATATCAATGCCATACAGCACCTGGTTTTTCCGATACAACTGCGTGTCGGGAGTATTAATGTATTTCGCGCTAATCGAATCATCCTCATACAACTTGCGAGCGCCGAAACCAAGCGTGCGTCCGGTTGAATCGCGAATCGGCCATGTTACGCGGCCACGGAAATAGTCATACACCCCATGCTGGCCTTGACGGGCCAAACCTGCGTCCAACATTTCCTGCTGTGTGAAGCCCTTGCCTGCCAAGTACCGCACCAGATTATCCCAGCCTTGCGGAGCATATCCGCAACCGAATCGTTGGCAATCGGCCTGGCTGAAATTACGGCCATCAAGCAGTTTGCGCGCGGCGAGCGCGTCTTTGGTCATCAGCTGCGAGACGAAAAACTCCTGCGCGGCCTCGTTGGCTTCCAACAGGCGGGCACGTTTCGAACCGGTATGCTCCTTCTTGGCGTTCGACTGGTCATAACGCAATTCGATATGGTATTTGTCGGCCAAAAGCTCGACGGCATCACGAAAGTCGACGTTCTCCTGATGCTCCACATAGCCGAACACGTCTCCGCCAAGACCGCAGCCGAAGCAATGCCACACACCGAGCGCCGGACGCACGGAAAAGCTTGGCGTTTTCTCGTCATGAAACGGGCACAGCCCCACGTATGTGCCAGTTCCTGAAGGTTTGAGCGTAACCGTTGCAGACACAATGTCGTACAAATCGGCGGTGGCGCGAACTTTTTCGATATCTTCCTTCAGAATCATTCCTGGCATAGCTCACCACCTTAACAGCAAGCGCGGCACGTTGACCAACCATCGAACGTACCGCGCCCACCATATTGACTTTCACGGCGTGCCTCCCATCGCACGCCTGATTCTTTATAGGAGGGTTGCGGGATCGAGTTTGGCGAGATCTTCGACCGACAGCACGTCAGAGGCATGCTCGTACAGGCGCGGGATACGGTTGCACAGGCAGGTGAAGATCTCATAGCTGATGGTTCCTGCGGCACGGCCCCAATCGTCGGCGGTCGGCTCGGCATAATCCTCTCCGCGACCCGGTCCGAACAGCTGCACGGTGTCGCCCTCATGCACGCCAAGCTTTCCGCGGAACCGTGCAGGTCAAGCATAACTGATCCATGCACACGCGACCGGACACACGGTAGAGGCGCGGACCCTCCGTGGTCATCACACGCACCGGGCCTCCTGGCTTGACCACATGCTTCGCGCCTTCCATATCAAAACCGGAAGCGGAACGGTGAATGCCGTCCGCATAGCCGACAGGCACGATCGCGGTGGACGTATCGGACGGAGTCAGGTACGTGCGGCCATAGGAAATGCCATGGCCCGCTTCAACATCCTTGACCGTACCAAGCTGCGCCTGCAACGTCATGGCCGGCGTCAAACCGTATGTATCTGGCGTGCCCATGGCCGGATCAGCCTCATAACCATACAGGCCGATACCCGGGCGCGTCAGCTCAAAATGAATCTCGGAACGTGAAAGCGTGGCAGCGGTATTGGCGAGATGACGAATCTCCGGCGCAATGCCGGCAACTTCCATACGACGGGTGAATCCTTGAAATTCTCGATCTGCCTATCAGTGGACGCCACGAATTCAGGCACGTCCGGAGCGTCGGCCACCGCCAAGTGGCTCCACTGGCCGACGATATGCAGCACACCCTCCTTAGCGAGAGGCACCAGCTTGGCGAGCGCCGCGTCGAACGTGGCCGGAGTGAATCCATTACGTCCGAAACCGGAATCGACCTTCACGTGCACACGCGCGGTTTTCCCAAGACGACGCGCCGCGGCCGCAACGCCGTCAATGCCCGGCAATGAGCCTACGGAAATATCGATATCATTGTCGATCAGCTCGTCAAAAGGCACCGCCATGCCGTTATATACCCATGTCAGAATGTGGCAGCGGTCCGGCCCGATGCCCGCCTTGCGCAGCAGCAGCGCCTCATGTGATTGCGCCGTACCCAGCCAGGTCGCACCTCCCGCAAGTGCCGCGAGCGCGGCCGGAATAAGACCATGCCCGTACGCGTCGGCCTTGACCACACCCATCACGGCGGTGCCGGAATTCGGGCCGCCAACCACGCTCACCAGATGACGCATGTTGTTTCGCAATGCGGCCATATCGACGATGGCCTGCGCCGGGTATTGCTTTTGGGCGGCCTCATAATTGGCCTTGCCTTGTTCGGATGAGAATTGCCATTCACGGGCAGCGTTGAAAGTCATGGCTCTATTGTTGCGCTCCCACGTGACGGCTTCGGAAGGGCGCGCACACATGGTGAGACGATTCACGGGGTTTTCACGTTTTTGTCCGCGCCAGGTTTTTACACTCTCCTTACATAAGGCGCGTACACCTCCCGTATATGAGGCGTTCAGCCCTTCTTTGATTTCGGCGTTTGAGGCGTGCCAGAGTCCCGGAAATCCGTCCGGTCCAGCCCATATAAAAACCATTTTTTAGGGAATTAAGACCATGGATCTTTTTTCGCAAAAAAGTCAGTGGACCAGCTCGTATCCGAGTCAACTCCGCTGAAACGCACATTGAAACATTTGACCTTACCATGCTGGGAATCGGCGCCATCATCGGCACCGGCATTTTCGTGCTCACCGGCAAGGGCGCCCTCACCGCAGGTCCGGCATTGTGCATCTCCTTCCTTCTGGCCGCGGTCTGCTGCGGTTTCGCGGGATTGTGCTATGCGGAGTTCGCCGCGATGGCACCAGTGTCCGGTTCCGCATATTCGTACGCGTATTTGGCGTTCGGCGAGCTGATCGCGTTTGTGATCGGCTGGGATTTGATTTTGGAATACGCATTGCAGGCGGCCACCGTGTCCGCCGGATGGTCCGGATATTTCAACAAACTGTTGGAAGGTTTCGGTCTGCATCTGCCAGTTGAACTGACCGCGGCATACGGCACCACGCCAGGCGTAACCACATACTTCAATCTGCCTGGTTTCGTGATCGTGCTCATTATCACTTGGGTGCTGTCCATTGGTATCAACCAGACGAAGAAAACCAACGATATTATGGTGATGATCAAACTGGCCATCATCGTGCTGTTCATCGTGTGCACCGTCTGGTACATCAATCCTGCCAATTGGAAGCCGTTCTCCCCATACGGCATTTACACGTTCCAGCCGGGCTCCACGCAGCCGTACGGCATTGTTCCGGCCGCGTCGATCGTGTTCTTCAGCTTCATCGGCTTCGACGCCGTCTCCTCCTCCGCCGAAGAGACCATCAATCCGAACAAAACACTGCCGCGCGGCATTCTTATCTCGTTGGCCGTGTCGACCGTGCTGTACATCATCATGACACTGATCATGACCGGTGTGGTGCCATACAAGGAGTTCGCGAACTTCATTGATGCTCCGGTGGCCGGCGTGATTCTCGAAACCGGTCTCAACTGGCTGGCGTTCATTGTCAATCTTGGCGCTCTGATCGGCATGACCACGGTGATGCTAGTGCAGCTGTACGGCCAGTCCCGCATCTGCTATGCCATGAGCCGCGACGGCCTGTTCCCGAAGTTCTTCGGCGAAGTGCACCCGAAGTACCGCACCCCGTTCAAAGGTACATGGTTCTTCGGTATTCTAACGGCCATCGCCGGCGGTTTCATCAACATCAACGTGCTGTTCGAATTGGTGAACATCGGTACGCTGTCGGCATTCATCATCGTGTCCGCGGGCATTCTGTGGATGCGTAAGACCCAGCCGGACGCACACCGCGGCTTCCGCGCCCCGGGCGTACCGTTCACGCCGATCTGCGCGATCATTTTCTGCTTCATCCTGATCTGCGGTTTGAATTGGGAGACTTGGGTGCGTTTCGCAATCTGGTTCGCCCTTGGTTTGATCGTGTATTTCGTGTACAGCCGCAAGCATTCCGCATTGAACGAGCCAGGACTGTTCTAAAAACCGACAATACGGTTGCTTTCGATATATCTTTCGTAAGATATATCAAAAACAACACAATCGGATATAAAAATCCCGTTGAACATCTGAAATACGATATGCAACGGGATTTTTGCTTCTCAATATCGAAGATTATTTGCGATTATTTGCGATGAATTTATATTGATTGATATCAATCCATATAAATCCGCAAATCTCACCATTCATGCCGTTGATAAGCGATACGCGTGGTGTCGGACGGCCTGTCAAGCAACTGAATCAAGCCGCAGCGCGCGAAACCATTCGATTCGAGCACATGCTGCATGGCCTTGTTGTTGGGATGCGTATCCGCGCGCACATTGCCGTAATGTTCGATGCACCAGTTGATGCAGTCCTTCGCCGCACCCTTGGCGAGACCCGACGAGGCGATCCGGTGGATGGTCACATACGGATCGTCATCCAGCCAGGCACCATCGATATTCACATACGTCGGGTCGATGCCCGGACACAATGCGAACTGGGCGAGCACACGTTCCTCGCCATCAACCGTATCGACAAGCAACACGGTGCGTTGCGATTCGACATCGTCACGAACCCACTTCCTCACGAGGGGAACTTATCACCCCCACTGCGTGGGGATTCCATTGGAGGCCATCAACTTGCGGGCATGCTCATAAATCTTCAGCATGGTCGGCAAATCAGCCATAGTGGCGCGACGGAACCGCCGTTCAGAGGTAATGACGCTCTCCTCACCCATCTCGTTCACCTTTGCATCACCTTGTCTTCTTCCGAGCGTCAAAAATACCATGCCCACGGCACAGTATTCGCAATATGCCCGAAAAAGACGTGCAATCGCACGCAAATCAGACCAGACGGCGCTCAAACGCGTCAGAGCTGATGCCCTTGGCGAGAATATCCTTGCACCATTCCTTCGCCGTGAACAGGCTATGGTCGCGGTAATTGCCGCAGCTTTCGATGGTGGTGGCAGGAACGTCATCCCATGTGGCCTCGTATGCGATGAATTCCAACGCCTCCTTCAACGCGCGAGCCACTTCTTCCGTGGAATGCTCGCCCCACGTCAGCAGGTGGAAACCGGTACGGCAGCCGAACGGGGAACAATCGATATAACCGTCGATACGTTCACGCAACAGCACCGCAATCGTATGTTCGATGGTGTGCAGGCCACCGGTCGGAATCGCATTCTCATTCGGCTGCACCAAACGCAAATCATAATTGGAAATCACATCGCCATTCGGACCGGTCTGCGTGTCGATATAACGCACATACGGAGCCTTCACCTTGGTGTGGTCGAGCTGGAAGCTTTCCACAACCGGCTTGTCTTCTGCCATCATCAATCCTTTCTTCAACAACTGCTCGTCTCTACTGTCGCCGTTTTGCCGGCATACGTCAACCTCACCGCCATACATGTTGCCGATAACGTGTTACGTATCATATAAAACATATGGTTTTGCAATAATCGATACGCTTATTCCTCAAGCTGACACGTCACCTGATTCATGCAACGAAATCGCGGATCACTTCCATGAACCGTTCGCCATACGCTTCCAATTTGAGCGCACCAACGCCATTGACTTGCGAGAATTGCTCGCCGGTGACCGGCCTGATACGCACCATATCGCGCAGCGTTTTATCGGAAAAGACGATATACGGGGGTTTACCGAGTTCGCGGGCGATGTCAAGCCGCAACGCACGCAGTTTGGCGAACAATTCCTCGTCTCCGTCGCCCGGCACATACGATCCCATAGTCTGAGAGCCTGCGGACGGCGATTCTGCACGTTTCGCAGCGTGCTTCCGTTCGATCTTTTTGATTTCATAATGAAAATTCGGCGCGACCGTTTCCGCCGCACGTTCACCGAAGCGAACGATCGGCATGGAACCTTCCGAGATGGAAAGAAAACCATCCGTCGCCATCTGGCTGAGCACGTCACGAATCTGCGCCTCCGAAGTCGCGCTCAACATGCCGTACGTCGGTAGATCGGCAGGATGAAGATAGTTCAAATCCTGCGCTTTCGATCCTCGCAGCACTTTGACGATCTTCCCCGAACCGACCTTCTGGTTCACGTCATGCACGCAGCGGCTGATGGCCCGCGCGATATCTGTGACGTCAACGGTTTCAAACGTATTCCCGCAGTTCGCGCATCCTCCCACGCATGTGCCGTCATCACGGACGGCCGCTCCCCCGGCCTCACCGAAATACCTGGTCATATACTCGTGCAGACAATCCGTGGTACGGCAATAACCGATCATGGCGTTGAGCAGACGCCGTTTCGACGCACGCACGACCTCCTGCTCTTCGGCGGTCAAACGCTCGTTCTCATAATCCGAATCAAGCAGCCTTCGCCTCGTAGCAATATCAGATTCGTTCCACAGCAACGTGCACCGGCTCGGCTCGCCGTCGCGCCCCGCACGACCGGCCTCCTGATAGTACGCTTCGATCGATTCCGGCATATTATGGTGGATCACATAACGCACGTTCGACTTGTCGATGCCCATGCCGAACGCATTCGTGGCAACCACCACAGGCACACGGTCGGTTACGAAATCACGTTGTGCCCGTTCCCTCGTTTCGGCCGACATACCGCCATGATAGGCGACTGCGACCATGCCAAGTCGCGTCGCATCCTCACCTTTCGTAGCACGCAGCTCGCACACGGCGATATTCAACGATTCGGCAAGCGACTCCACTTCCTTGCGGGTCGCGCAATACACGATGCCGGATTCGTCAGGATGATCCGCAATATATGAAGCCACCCACGAAGCCTTATATTTCCTTTCCATCCTGATCACATCGAAATACAGGTTGGCCCTGTCGAAGCCGGTGACGGTGACGGACGGATCGCTCAATCCGAGAATTCCGATAATATCGCGACGCACCCGTTCCGTCGCGGTCGCAGTGAACGCGGCAACCGTCGGACGGACCGGCAATGCCTTCAGAAAATCGCCGATACCAAGATATGACGAGCGGAAATCCTGACCCCATTGCGACACGCAATGCGCTTCGTCAACGGCGACCAGAGAAATCGGCACACGACTGGCGAACGTGCGAAAACGTTCGGTTTCCAAACGCTCCGGAGCCACATACAGCAATCTGATCCGTCCCGACAACGCCTGTGCGAACATCAGATCCTGTTCGTCGGGACTTTGCGTGGTATTGATGAACGCGGCTGGAATGCCCACGTCGTTGAGTGCGTCGACCTGATCGCGCATCAACGAGATCAACGGGGAAATGACGATGGTCATGCCCGGAAGAAGCGTGGCAGGAATCTGGTAGCAGATCGACTTGCCAGCGCCGGTGGGCATGACGCCGAGCGCATCATGGCCTTGGATAATCGCATTGACTATGCCTTCTTGACCGGGACGGAAGGCGTCATATCCGAAGTAGGTGCGTAGGGCGTCACGCGCCGACGTAAACTCTGTCATACGCAGCAGTCTAGTATCAAACCGCTTCTACTCGGTGCGGAGGGCGGTGGCGGGATCCTGCTTGGAGGCGCCACGACTTGGGATGAGGCCGCCGATCAGGGTGAGCACTACGCTGAGAATCACCAGAGCGATGGCATTACCGACCGGCAGCACGGCACTGACCTCGGTGGTACCCATGAAGTGGTGCAGCACGCTGTTGATCGGGAAGTTGAGCAGCACGGTGGCACCAACGCCGATCAGACCGGCCAGCAGGCCGATAATGCCGGTTTCCGCGTTGAATACGTTCGACACATTGCGTTTGGATGCGCCCATGGCGCGCAGAATACCGATTTCCTTGGTACGTTCCAGCACGGAAATATAGGTGATAATGCCGATCATGATCGACGAGACCACCAATGACACAGCCACGAAAGCGATCAGCACATAGGTGATGACGTTGATGATGGTGGTTACCGAGTTCATCATCAGACCAACGTAGTCGGTGTAGGTGATCTTGTCTTTTTCCTTGGCGGTCTTATTGTATTCGTCGATGGCGTCGTTGATGGAATTCTTGTCTTCGAAGCTGTCGACGTAAATGTTGATGGAGCTTGGTGCGTCACGGCTGACCACGCCGAAATCAGCGAGATTGTCGTTGTAGGAGCCGGTGGACACGTACTGGTTGTAGATGGCGACCAGCGTGGCCTCGTCGGCGGTGGCGATATAGGCGTCGAATTGGTCGGCGAGCTGCTGTTCGCCCATCTGAGCCATGGCCGCGGCCTGCTGGGAGTCACCTCCGGATGCGCCTGCGGCCGCCATCATGTTCTGCGCCATCTGCGCCTTGCTGCTTACGCCGAGGGATGCGACGTAATCGCGGGCATCCTGAGCTTTGGTGGCATCGTCGGACGGCGAGAACGTCATGCCGTTGAGCACATTGTGATCTTTATCGGACCGCTGTTCGGTGACGATTTCACTGGATTCGGCACGGTCGATCAGCTCATTGGTCAGAGCACGCGTATAGCCCACACCGGAGGAAAGCGGGGTTGCGTCAGCATCCTCTACCGGCTTAACCACGCCCACGATCTTCAGATCGATGGCCTTGTCGGAGTCGATCAGCGCATTAATCTGGTCCACATCGTCGCCCACGTACGTCCAATGGCCGTTATCGCCTTTGACATACTGGTCGCAGGCCGGCAGCAGCTTCAGCGTGCGGTCGATAACGTCGGAATAGTCAATCTTCTTGGTATCGGTTTTCACATCGTCGCCGGAATTGAGCTGGTTCATCATATCGTGGTATTCACTGGCGGATTTGAGGCCTAGCTCATACACAGCGGTTAACGACAATGAATTGTTCTCGTCAAGTACGAGTACAACCTCGTTCTTGTTCTTTGGCCAGGATCCTTCGACTACCTCATAATTGTCGGAAATGACCTTGCCGACGTTCTTTTTGCCATCAGCGCTTGGCATGATCTCATGGAACGAGCTCGGTGCAGCATTCTGGTCGGTTTTACCCGTGAGCATGCTCACGCGCGTCGACGTAAAGGTGGATGAGTCGGCAGACATCAGCGAACCGTCCGCCATCTGGTCGGCCATCGATTTGGTGCCGGTTTTGCCCACCGTCACACCATCGGCGTTGACAAGCGTGCCGTCTGGATCGTGTGAGAATACGGAGAACCTCGTATCATACGAATACTGGATTCCCGCGGAACCGATATACCGATTGATGTCACTGTCCTTATTATCAAGGTATTTCTTGAACGCGCTCAGATTGTTTTCGGTAATGCTGCTGGTCATCGAAGCGGTGCCCTTGATGGCGGCATCATCCGGATAAATCGCGTCGCTCTTATGCTTCTTGCCTTGATTGTCCGCACTCTGCTGGCCGGAAGTCATCATGCTGGTCAGGTCGAAGGTCTGTTCGTCGATGCTGATCGGGTAAGCAGTCATCGTCTCGCGCTGAATATTGTCGATATAAGTGTTCACGCCTGCCGAAACGGACATGATCAATGCGATGCCGATGATGCCGATGGATCCTGCGAATGCCGTAAGGAACGCACGGCCCTTCTTGGTGCGTAAATTGTTGAAGCTCAATGCCAACGACGTGCCGAACGACATGGATACGCGGCCCATGGTCTTGTGCACGGAAGCGGTAGCCGTTTCGTTCTGGGCTGGTTCGAACGGGTCGGAGTCGGAACGAATCACACCGTCCTTGAGCTCCACAATGCGCGTGGCATACTGGTAGGCCAGTTCGGGGTTATGCGTCACCATCACCACGAGGCGGTCTTTGGCGACCTCTTTGAGCAGATCCATGATCTGCACGGAAGTGTCGGAATCAAGCGCACCGGTCGGCTCGTCGGCGAGCACGATGTCCGGATCGTTCACCAATGCGCGCGCAATGGCCACGCGCTGCATCTGACCGCCGGAAAGCTGGTTCGGCTTTTTGTTGACATGCTCGCCCAAACCCACTTGTTCAAGCGCCTTGCGCGCACGCTCTCGACGCTCCGAATGCGATACGCCCGAAATGGTTAGGGTAAGTTCCACATTCGACAGAATGGTCTGATGGGGAATGAGATTGTAGCTCTGGAACACGAAACCGATGGTGTGGTTGCGATAGGAGTCCCAATCACGGCTTTTGTATTGTTTGGTGGAAATGCCGTTGATCACCAGATCGCCGGAATCATAGTGGTCAAGTCCGCCGATGATGTTGAGCAGTGTGGTTTTGCCGGAGCCGGAAGGTCCGAGAATGGCCACGAATTCGCTGTCACGCAGGTTAAGGCTGACGTTATCCAGCGCCCGCTGCACGAAGTCGCCGGTTTTATACTGTTTGGAGATGCCTTGAATTTGCAGCATGCCGCCTCGTCTCGATAATCATGGGCGTTCGATTCCACAGAGAATGCGCTGGTAGATGAACACGAACGTTGTCGAAAGTATTATATGGCAAACCCTCGCTATAAGCAGATTCGAAATAGCATAATATACGCTTTTGGCGAATCCGATGGCGAGGATTTATGCACGTTCTGCCTTTTTGACTGATTACACAAAATCGTAACGAGGCTGCGATCTTATCTCAAACACGACGAAAAGCCTGTTCCAAATCTGCGATCAAATCGTCAGCATCTTCAAGACCGACGGAAAGTCGCACAAGATTGGCGGGCACTTCCAGCGTGGTACCGGCGACGGAAGCATGGGTCATGGCGCCCGGATGCTCAATCAGGGATTCCACGCCGCCCAACGACTCGGCCAGGGTGAACACTTCCGTGGCACCGGCGAACTTCTTTGCCGCTTCGAATCCGGCTGCGATCTGCACGGAGATCATGCCTCCGAATCCGCCATGCATCTGTCGTGCGGCAATCTCGTGGCCTGGATGGGATTCCAGTCCCGGGTACCATACGCGTTCCACTTCAGGGCGGGTTTCCAGCCATTGCGCCACCTTCATGGCGTTACGGCTGTGCTGCTTGACGCGCAGATCCAACGTTTTGAGGCCACGAATGTCAAGCCAGGAGCCGAACGGAGATGGCACAGCTCCGGCCGCGTTCTGCAGGAACGCCACTTCATCGCGGATTTCCTTGTCGTTGAGCACCACAGCTCCGCCGACCACGTCGGAATGTCCGCCGATGTATTTGGTGGTGGAATATACGACCACGTCGGCGCCATCCGTCAACGGATGCTGCAATACCGGGGATGCGAAGGTGTTGTCTACCACCACTTTGGTGTCATGCGCGTGAGCGACCGCTGACGTGGCTGCGATATCGGTGATGTTGAGCAGCGGGTTCGACGGGGTTTCCACCCAAATGTACTGGTACTGCTTCTGGCTGAGCGCCGCGGAAACGGCCGCCGTGTCGGTGATGTCCACCACGTCAAGACCGACGCCCCACGGCACGAACACCTTGGAAAGCAAACGGTAGGTGCCACCATATACGTCATTGCCCAGCAGAATATTGTCGCCCGGCTTGAGGGTGGCACGCAACAGCACGTCGATGGCGGCCAGTCCGGAAGCGAAACTCAGCGCGTAGTTCGCGCCTTCGACCGCTGCAAGCTGTTCGTCGAAGGAATTGCGGGTCGGATTGATGGAACGGCTGTAATCATAACCGTTGCGCAGGCCGCCGACACCGTCCTGCTTGAACGTGGACGTCATATAAATAGGAGTGACCACGGCTCCGGTGGTCGGATCGGGCTCCTGACCTGCGTGAATGGCGCGGGTGGCGAGTGCAGTGGCGTTCAGGGCTTCGGTGTTGGTCGAGATGGTCATGATGGGAACTCCTTGAAAATATCGAATGGTTTGGGTTGAACGAATGATGGGCATGATCGTGAAACAGCTGATCGGTGGTCTACAGATACCGCTCCGCAAGACTTGGCTTGGACGTGCGTTCCACAACGTCGGCGAATCCGTTGGCACGCATCCAATCGTCGTTGAAGATCTTTTCCATATAGCTGCGACCGGAATCCGGCAGCAACACCACAACCAGCTGGTCTTCGTCCAAATCGTGCTCGCGTGCGTATTTAAGCGCTGCCGTAACGGCCATGCCGGACGAGCCTCCGATCAGCAGACCCTCTTCCGCAGCCAAACGGCGGGTCATTTCGAATGCTTCGGCATCGTTGACCTGCACGATTTCGTCGGGAAGTTCACGGTCGAACGCTTTCGGATAGAAATCCTCGCCCACGCCTTCGATGCTGTACTGATGCACGTCGTTCGGATTGGAATAGATGGATCCTTCCGGGTCGGCGCCGATCACTTGTACTGCGCCGTCGGAAGCTTCCTTCAGGTAGCGTCCGGTGCCGGAAATGGTGCCGCCAGTGCCGATGCCCGCCACGAAATGCGTGACCTGATGGTCGCTGGCTTCCCAGATTTCCGGACCGGTGGTGTGGTAGTGGCTTTCCGGTCCGTTCGGGTTGTCGTATTGGTTCGGGCGGTATCCGCCGGGAATCGCTTTGGCGAGGCGTTCCGCCACCTGGTAGTAGGAGCGCGGATCATCCGGACCAGCATCGGTAGGGGGTTACCACCACTTCTGCACCGTATGCGCGGAGTACCGCACGCTTGGCTTCGGAAACCTTGTCTGGCAGGGTGAAGATGGTGCGGTATCCGCGCTGCTGGGCCACGAGGGCAAGTCCTACGCCGGTGTTGCCGGAGGTCGGTTCCACAATCACACCGCCCGGCTTGAGTTCGCCGCTGCGTTCGGCCGCGTCGATGATGCGTTCCGCAATGCGGTCTTTGGAGGAGCCGCCAGGATTGAAATATTCGACTTTGACTGCGATGGTGGCTTTGATGCCGTCGGTCACATGGTTGAGTTTGACGAGCGGAGTGTTGCCGATGAGCTCGGAAAGGGAGTTGTGGATGGTCATGTCGTTTCCTTGCGAAGAGTGATTTCCGTTGGCTTCCGATGAATGATTTCGTTGTTTTGATTTCGAGAAGCTCGCGTTTATCACTTGCAATGATTTGAAACGGGACATGTGATGGTGTTTTCGCTGCGGTTCATCCACATATGCCGCGTAATACCAACCGCGTAAGGCACTGGTTATGGGATGATTTCTGCGATACTCTGGCATGCAACGCAAGTTGCGTATGCCGAAAAAGAATGCCCTGTCTCAAGTTATGCTTCGATGAACCACGCGCCCCTCGGGCGGTTGGTCAGCGACAGCAACAACAAGAGAAATTGAACATGGCTCACACAATAGCACACGTAACGACATCGGCGTGTCTTACCTGTTCATATAGCGGCAAAAAAGCCTGCAATCATGCGGATTTCAACATGATCGCAGGCTTTTTGCGCAGTGTCACAAATCAGAGCGAAGCCGCGTCCAGCAATCGTTTGGTGTAATCGCTGGTCGGATGGTGCAACACGGTTTCCGTAAGTCCGCATTCCTCAACGCAACCGTCGTGCAACACCATAATGCGATCTGCGATATGCTGCACCACTCCCAAATCGTGTGACACCATGATCAGCGCCATATCAGGTTCGCCGCTACGAATCGCAGCGAACGATGCGAGAATCTGCGTTCGTGCGGCCACGTCGACGGCGCTCATCGGCTCGTCGGCAAGCAATACTTTCGGATGATCCGCAATGGCACGTGCGATGGCCACGCGTTGCGCCTGACCGCCAGAGAGGTCCACGGGGAACCGAGTTTTCATTCATGCTGGCAGGGTCGAGACTCACCATGCGGAAGGCTTCCGACACGCGTTCCGCAATCCGTTCCTGCGACCAATCAGGGTGATGCAACCGCAATGGTTCGGCAACGGATCTGCCGACCCTCCAACGCGGATCCAACGAGCCGAATGGGCTTTGGAACACCAATCCGCAGCTACGCCGCAGTTCGCCGGCGACTTCGCCTTGCACAGGCTTGACCGAAATACGTAATCTCGCCCGTTTCAGCGTGTTCGAGCCCCAGCAATACTCGTGTAAGGGTGGTTTTGCCGGAATCCGGATCCGCCGATCACCGCAAGGCACTCCCCCGAACGTACGTCGATATCAACATCGTGCAGCACCTGACGACGCTGTTGTTTCGCACCGTAGTATTTGCTGATGCCGCGACCTTGCAGCATTGTGGTTTTTTCGTTTTCGCCCGATCACAACCGTTCTCCTTATTTGGTTTCGGCATCGATCCGCAATCGACAGCGCACGTGCCGAAGTCACCAATTGCGAAGCGACTTTAGTGTGCGGCGACTGCAGGATATCGGCGGTTTGTCCTGATTCGGCAACACGTCCATCAGCAAGTACATAACAGCGTGTGGTTGCATGATTGAGTACCGCGAAATCGTGGGTGATGAAGAGCATGGATGCGCCGGAATCGTCCACCAACGATGCCAGCAGATCGACGATCTGCCGTTGCGTGATCGAATCCAGCGCGGTGGTTGGCTCGTCGGCGATAATCAGGCGCGGCGACGTGACCAATGCGGCCGCGATGCCGACGCGCTGCTGTTGTCCGCCGGAAAGTTCATGCGGATATTTGTTCAGCACATCTTCCGGCAGCCTGACTTTGGCGAACATTGCTTTGACACGGTCCAACCGTTCGTCACGGGTCAGATCGTAATGCAAACGCAGTGGCAGCGCGACCTGCTGCGCCACGGTCATCACCGGATTCAATGCGGCGGAAGGATTCTGGAACACCATGCCCACATAACGGCCACGCAGATCGGCGATCGCTTGATCCGACGCTCCGACGATTTCAGTACCACCCATGTCAATACTGCCGGAAACCTGTGCGGAAAGCGGCAGCAAGCCCATGATGGATTTGGCGATCATGGATTTGCCGGAACCGGACGAACCGATCAAACCCACACGTTCACCGTCGGCGATGTCCATATCGACATCATGCACAATCGGCATTCCATTGATGACGATATTGAGATTACGGATGCTGACGCTCATGCGCGTTCCTCCGATTCAACATGGGTGGCTTCACCTTGCCGCAATGCCGGATTCGTCAGCGGATCGATGGCGTCACGCAACGCATCGCCAAACAGATTCAGCGCTATCACCATCAAGGTGACCACCAATCCCGGCCACACCACAGCCATCGGATAAATGCTGATGAATTTCACGGACGTGGCAAGCGAATGCCCCCAACTGGGCACTCCCGCACCGACGCCAACACCCAGATACGTCAATCCAGCCTCCGCCAAGAGCGACGTGCCCGCACTCATCGACAGCTGAACGCATAACACCGGAACCGTATTCGGCACAATATGCGTGAAAAACACGCGTAACGAACTCACACCCGACCACAAAGCCGATTCCACATAGTCAGAACGTGCGGCGAGCATGGCCGCGGGGCGTAGAATACGCGCCAAATTCAGCCCGTATGCAAGTCCGCATGCGGCGATGATCACCGCTGCCGACGCGCCGAACGGCACGGAAAGCATCAAGGCGATCAGCACTGTTGGAATGGAAATCAACGCATCCACCACAACCACCGACGTGGAAGCCAATGCGCCATGGCGAGACACCATGGCCGCCACCAGCAGCAGGCCGATGGCCGCGGCAACCACCACGGTAAGCAGTGCGATCGCAAGATTCGTACGGGAACCGGCCATCAGCCAGCTCAACACATCAGCGCCAACACCATCAGTACCCAACATGTGAGCGCCGGACGGCGAAGCCCACGTGTTGAATCCGTCAGTATCAAGCAGCGAATATGGCGTCCACACCAGCGAAATAGCCGACACAACCAGCCATATCGCAAGCATGATCAGCGAATACTTGCCACCAGCGGTACGCCATATGGAGGGAATCACGGTTTTCACAGCGTTTTTCGAAGTAGTTTTCTCAGCAGACTGTTTCATCATGCAAGCACCTCCCCCGACACTAATCCGGCATCTTTCAGACGCGGATCAAGCGCACGATGCACCACATCAACCACTAATCCAAGCAAGAGGAAGAACGTAGCCAACAGGAACAATTCGCTCTGCACTGCAATCAGATCTCGATTGCCAACATCGGTGACCAGCATGGTGCCAAGCCCCGGAAGCGCGAACAGATTCTCAACCACCATTACACCGGTGACCATCTGGGCGAACGTCAAACCGATCACCGACACCAATTGCGGTGTGGCAAGACGCAAAGCGACGCGCAATACCGCCTGTTTGCGGGTCATGCCGCATGCCATGGCCATGTCGACCGCCTGAGACGAGGCCTTGTCCCCCACGGCGGCACGCGTGTAACGCATAATGGACGCGCCTGCGGTAACGCCGGTGGCGAGCGCCGGAAGTATCAAAGAAGCCAACGCCTGCAAGGGCGCGCCCCAGCCATTATCGGGAAAACCTTGAGCAGGCAGCAATCCCAACAGTCCTGAACCGCGTGAGAACAGCAGAATCAACAGCAACCCGCCCCATAATGCGGGAATGGCGCCGGCAACAATCGCAATACCGTGACAAAGCCCACGCAAGCGGGCATTACGGGTCAGCACAGCAGCGCAACCAAGCGGCAGGCCGATCGCCAATGCGATCAGCAAACTCATGATGATCAGTGGAAACGTTACCGAAGCACGAGACGCAACCTGTGCCGACACCGCTTTGCCTCCGATGGTGGACACACCAAGATCGCCATGCAGCAATCCCAGCATCCAATCGCCGTATTGCGCCACGTACGATTTGTCCAAGCCAAGTTCGGTACGAAGCGACGCGATACGTTCAGGGGCTGCGTTCGTTCCTGCGATCACCGCAGCCACATCGCCCGGCAGCATGCGCAACAGCACGAACACCAGAAGCGACAGACCGAACAGGGCCACGACGAACAGTCCCAGCCGTTTGACTACAAATCTCATAGTTGAACCACCATTGGTCTATCGCTCGATCCGTGCGTTTGCAGCGATACGCACCTATTCACCGTCATTACCCTACCCAACAATATCGCGCCAACGTGTGGCGGTGCCGCAACGATGCCGCTGCAAACACCGCCACACATCAGTTTTCATCACTTGTTTTCCGCCGATTTTCCATCGTTTTTCGTCGATTCACCGCGCCTTGGTGATCTGCCACAATGGCAGCACCGTCTGGCTCAGCTTGCTGGGGAATCCCTGCACGTTCTTGTGGTATGCCACCGTCACACGATAGCCGAACAGCCAGTCGGCGGGGGCATCCTCGCTTACTGCTTTCGCAGCCTGCTTCAGGTAGTTTGCACTGGATTCCTCATCGGTGGCGGCGAGCGCCTTGGCATACAGTTCTTGGGCTTGCTTGCCGTCGTAGTGGAAGTAGT
>ENA-OQBV01000598-OQBV01000598.1-human-gut-metagenome-genome-assembly--contig:-NODE-598-length-20015-cov-2.218272_pt1 | contig 20015 bp, 27 predicted proteins | sample MGYA00242750_ERZ504559 | MGnify/ENA primary metagenome ERZ504559 (study PRJEB26092, sample SAMD00036230) | human gut metagenome | host: Homo sapiens | study: EMG produced TPA metagenomics assembly of... | reverse complement strand
GCTCATTTTTTGTATTTTTCTTCCATGCGGATCAATAATTCGTTTGTACTATTTTCACTCACACTTTCATTTCCTCTTCTTCCTCTTTGTTTTCATTCTGCTATTTTACAGGACGGGTGTATTCCTTCAGCCATTCTTTCTCTTCTGCTTCCAGATATGGACTGATCTTCTCATATACGCTCTGATTGATATGCATTGAGCAGCTGCTTTTCTTCCTCTGTCATCAATTCCGGACGCAGCGCATCCAGATCAATCGGAACAAAGGTAAGCGGCTCAAATCAAAAACTGTCCATATTCGTTCTTTTCTCCTGCACGCACAAGCAGCTCATTTTCAATGCGGATTCCATGGGAACCTTCTATATAAATTCCCGGCTCGTTTGTGATCACCATTCCCGGCTCAATCTCGCACATGGCATCCCTTGTTGCCTTCCAGCGGAATCCGATCGGCGCCTCGTGAATATTTCCAAGATATCCCACGCCATGTCCGGTTCCATGATTATAGTTTAAGTTTCTGCGCCAGAATGGTTCTCTGGCTGCATAATCCAGAACCATGCCGCTGCATCCGGCAAGAAACTTTGCGTCAGCAAGACGCAGCATACTGCAGGCTACCATTGTAAAGTCTTCTTCTGTTTTCGTCAACCTCACCGATCGCCACCGTACGTGTGATATCTGTGGATCCATCATAATAATTTCCGCCGGTATCTGTCAAAAAACAGTCCGCCTTCTTTCAATTCCACATTCGTCTCCGGTGTAGAAGAATAATGCACGATCGCCGCATGCTGTCCATAGGCACAGATCGGATCAAAGCTCGGCCAGAGATATCCTTCCGCTCTTTTCTGAAGTTCTCCAGCTTCTCAGATGCGCTCAGCTCTGTAATCGTCTCTTTGCCAGCATGCTTCTTCAGCCAGTACATAAATTTTGTATGCGCCACGCCGTCTTTGATGTGACCTCTTCTGATATTCTCGATCTCAGCTGCATTTTTCACGCACTTCATCAGCACTTCCGGATTTTCTTCCTTTACAATACGGACAGCTTTCGGAATGTTGCGATACAATGCATAATTCACTCTCTGTGGATCCAGAAGAATTGAAGCCCCCTCCGGAAGAGATTTTACATCTTCATAGATTGCATTGTATGGATGCAGATGTACCTGGCACTCCTCAAATGCTTTAAGATATTCTCATCAAACTTTCTTTCATCTGCATATAATTCCACAGAATCCATGGTGATCAGCGCATAAGAAAGCAGAAGCGGAAATACTCCACATCCTGTCCGCGCACATTCAGCAGCCAGTCAATATCATCCAGGCTGGTCAGAAGATGATAGCCTGTATTTTCTTTCTCCATTCTCTCTCTGACTCGTTTCAGTTTCGATGCCGTAGATTCTCCTGTATAGGTCTCTTCCAGATAAAATGCCGGTTTTTCAGACAGCGCCGGTCTCTCTTCCCAGATCTCATCAATCAGATCACAGCCATAGTACACCTGTCCGTGCTTCTCTTTCGCGATCTCTTCGTACTGTTCTCCTTCTGTAATCCCGATGGTTCTTCCGTCAAATCCGATATTTTCAGATTCTCCCAGTACAGATTCAATATATTCTGCGATCGTCGGCACTCCCGGTTCTCCCATCTTCTGCAGACGGATCCCGCTTCCCTGAAGCTGGCTTTCTGCCTGAAGGAAATATCTTCCGTCCGTCCAGAGACAGCTTTCTTCTTTTGTGATGACAGCAGTCCCTGCAGAGCCTGTAAATCCTGTGATAAATGCTCTGGATTTAAAGTGTTCACCTACATATTCACTCTGGTGATAATCTGCTGTCGGAATCATATAAACAGAAATATGGTGTTCTTCCATTTTCTGACGTAATCGTTCTATTCTATCTTTGATACACATAAATCGTCCTCCTTTGCCACGGGTAATTATATCACTAAAACAGATTCTGCACAAGGAATTGAATTTTTATTTCTTTTCCGGACAACAAAAAAGGACCGGAAAACTTTCATCTTCCAATCCTTTTCTTTCATTTTATTATACCGGATATGCTCCGTCTTCTGTATCTGCTACTTTTGCATCTACTTTTGTCTGCTGAGCATCTCTGTATTTGAAGAAGTCTGTTGCAACCTGTGGGAACAATGCATATGTCAGCACATCCTCATCCTGCTGGCTGTACTGTGCACACTCTTTGCGGAGTGTATCCAGCTCGTTTGGAATCAGATCGGCTGGGTCGGCATGTGATCACTTCTGCATCTTCTCCGATTACTTTTTTCTGTACTTCCGGATTAAACGGTTTTTGCTGTTGCTCCATATTTTCCAGACAGTACATCTTTTGTCTCTTTTGTTGCCATCTTGTAGCGTTCTCCCATCAGCACGTTGAATACTGCCTGAGTACCAACGATCTGAGAAGAAGGTGTAACAAGCGGCGGCTCTCCAAGGTCTTTACGCACACGCGGTACTTCTTCCAGAACCTCATAGAATTTATCTTCTGCTCCCTGCTCTTTTAACTGAGATGTCAGGTTTGAAAGCATTCCTCCCGGTACCTGGTACAGAAGTGTCTTGATATTCACACCAAGGTTCTTCGGATTGAGCAGTCCGGACTCAAGTGCTTCGTCTCTGATCGGTCTGAAGTAATCAGCGATCTCTGCAAGCAGGTTCTGATCCAGTCCTGTATCATATGGAGTCCCTTTGAATGTCTCTACCATCACTTCTGTTGCCGGCTGAGAAGTTCCAAGTGCAAATGGTGACATTGCTGTATCAATGATGTCAGCACCAGCCTCTACAGATTTCAGGTATGTCATAGAAGCAACTCCTGATGTATAGTGTGTATGCATCTCGATTGGAATCTCAACTGCTTCTTTTAATGCTGTTACAAGTTCTGTTGCCTGATATGGGCAAAGAAGACCTGCCATATCTTTTACACAGATAGAATTTGCTCCCATGTCTTCAATTCTTTTTGCGAGATCTACCCAATATTCCAGAGTATATGCATCACCCAATGTATAGGACATTGCAACCTGTGCATGGGCGTTTTCTTTATTCGCTGCTGTAACTGCTGTCTGCAGATTTCTCATATCATTCATACAGTCAAAGATACGAATGATGTCAATTCCGTTTGCAGCAGATTTCTGTACGAAATATTCTACAACGTCGTCTGCGTATGGACGGTATCCCAGAATGTTCTGTCCGCGGAATAACATCTGCAGTTTTGTGTTCTTGAATCCGTCACGGAATTTACGAAGTCTCTCCCATGGATCTTCGTGCAGGAAACGGAGTGATGCATCAAATGTAGCTCCTCCCCAGCACTCTACTGCATGATATCCCGACTTTATCCATTTTATCCACGATCGGCATCATCTGCTCTGTTGTCATTCTTGTCGCAATCAGAGACTGATGCGCATCACGCAGAATGTTTCTGTATTTAATGTTTTTGCATTCTGCCATTTTACTGTCCTCCATTATTATTTCACACCAAAGATCGCCATAAATGTTCCGGCTGCTACCGCAGTACCGATAACTCCGGCAACGTTCGGTCCCATTCGCATCGCATCAGCAGGAAGTTTGTAGGATCTGCTTCTGCTCCGACTTTCTGAGCAAACACGAGCTGCCATAGGAACCGCAGACACACCCGCAGAACCGATCAGAGGATTTACCTTGCCCTTTGTTGCCCAGCACATCAGTTTACCGAACAATTACTCCGGCTGCTGTACCGAATGCAAACGCAATCAGTCCCAGTGCAACGATTTTCAGTGTATCCATGTTCAGGAATGCTTCTGCACTTGTTGTAGCACCTACAGATGTACCAAGCAGGATTACTACGATATACATCAAAGCATTGGATGCTGTCTCTGTCAGCTGTCTTACAACACCTGATTCTTTAAACAGGTTACCAAGCATCAGCATACCTACCAGAGGAGCTGTTGTAGGAAGAATCGTACATACTACGATCGTAACGATGATCGGGAAGAGGATTCTCTCCAGTTTGGAAACTGGTCTTAACTGCTCCATCTTGATCTTACGCTCTTCTTCTGTTGTAAGAAGCTTCATAATCGGCGGCTGAATGATCGGAACCAGTGACATATAAGAATATGCCGCTACCGCGATCGGTCCTAAGATTGCTGTCTGCTGTAATTTTCCTGCGAGGAAAATAGAAGTCGGGCCGTCAGCACCACCGATGATAGAAATCGCTGCAGCCGCTTTGTCAGAGAATCCCATTGCCATTGCTCCAAGGTATGCGGCGAAAATACCAAACTGTGCTGCCGCACCCAGAAGGAAACTCTTCGGGTTCGCGATCAATGGTCCAAAGTCTGTCATCGCACCGACACCAAGGAATATCAGAGACGGCAGGATTGACCACTCATCCAGAACATAGAAATAATACAGAAGTCCGCCTGTTCCGTTCGCCGAATCTTCTGCATGAAGCATGATATCCGGATAAATATTAACCAGAAGCATACCAAATGCAATCGGAACTAACAGCAGCGGTTCAAAGCCGTGTCTAATCGCCAGATAAAGGAAAAAGCAGGCAACTGCGATCATAATCAGGTTTCCGAACGTCAGGTTCATAAACGCAGTCTGCTCTACCAGGTTCCCCAGCGTATTTGAAATATATTCCATTTGTCAAAACCTCCTAGTTTAATGTGGCTAATACTGCTCCTGACTCTACTGCGTCGCCTACTGCCACATCAATGCTAGCAACTGTACCATCTTCCGGAGCTACTACAGGGATTTCCATTTTCATAGCTTCTACTGTTACAATGGCATCTCCTGCTTTTACAGCCTGTCCTACGCTTGCGTCAATACTGAATACTTTTCCAGCTGCTCCCGCTTTTACCTGGATACTTCCTGCTCCTGCCGGTGCTGCTGCTTTCGGAGCCGCTGCCGGTGCTGCCTTTGGAGCTGCAACTGGTGCTGCCGCTGCAACCGGTGCAGTACCTGCTCCCTTTTCTTCTACTGTCACATCATATACATTTCCATTTACAGTAATTGTATAATTTTTCATTTTAAAATCCTCCTGATTAATTCCATTTGTTCCATTTATTCGATTTTCTTCTCTTGATCGAGCGAACTACAAATCCGTCTGCAGAAGTTCCTTCTGCCGCTGCGATCGCTGCTGAGATCACTGCTACAAGCTCTGCATCATCTGAAGCTTCTTCTGCTGCCGGTTCTGCAACTGGTACAGGAGCCGGAGCCGGTGCTTTTGCCGGTTCTGCAGTTTTTTTGTTCTTAAATTTCTTCTCAAGTTCCGGAATAAATCTGAACAGAGAAATAATGAATGAAATAAAGATCAAAACAACGAATACAGTTCCCATTCCAAGAATGGTGTTCAGTCCCGCTTTTTTCAGAATCTCCGCAGTAGAATAATGTGCATTGATCGTCAAGCTGTCCATCTGCTGTTCTTCATCGAATGTAAATTCAATGTCTGCAGTCTTATTCTCATACTCTGCTTCTGTAGAAACTACGATTCCGGAGCTTGTCATCTCTGTCTCGAATTCTCCATAGCTTTTGAATGCTCCGCATTCTGCCTCTCCCGCTTTCCAGGCTTCAATCATGGAAAGGAAATTCTCAGAATCTACAGGAAGTCCTGTATTCAGAAGCATCAGATCCAGCTGCAGTTCGGACATCTCTTCATACTGGTCAAAAACTTCATCCGGTGTCTGACTGAAGCTGCTGACAATCGCCTCTGAATAAGCCACCATGGACTCTTTTTTCATTACTTGTTGTCGTATCTGCCTCGCTGCCGCATCCTGAAACACCTAAGGTAAGAGCACAGGCAGTACGATTAAACTAATTTTTTCTTCACTTTGCCTCACCTCACTAAACCGTACCGTGTTTTTTTTGCCGGACGATCCTCTCTCTTTGTGAACAGCATCTCAAATGCTCCGATCACATATTTTCTTGTATCGGCTGCATCAATGATTGCATCCACATATCCTCTTCTTGCCGCGGAAACCGGGCTGGACTGCAGCTCTTTGTATTCTGCTGCCTTTTCTTTCAATGTCTCTGCGTTTGCATCTGCATACATGATCTTTGCTGCCATAGAAGCATCCATCATTCCGATCTCAGCTGTCGGCCATGCGTATACCAGATCTGCCCCGATAGATTTGCTGTTCATCGCAATATATGCGCTTCCGTAAGCTTTTCCTACGATCACATTAACCTTTGGTACAGATGCATTCGCGAATGCGTAAGTCAGTTTTGCAACTGCACGTGCCATATCCTTCTCAGCTTCCAGAGTTGCTTCAAATCCTGTCACGTTTGTCAGGGATAATACCGGAATCGAGAAAGCATCACAGAAATTGATAAAATCTGCTGCTTTTTTACATCCGTCAACTGTCAGAACCTGTTCATAGGACTCTGCATTTCCTTCTGCATCATATACTTTGGAACGGTTTGCAACAGCTCCCACTGTCATTCCGTTCAGACGGATAAATCCTGTTACCATTTCTTTTGCATATTCTCTCTTGGTTTCAAAGAAAATATTGTTGTCAGAAATTGTGGCAAGTGCAATTCCTGTATCTTCCGCAGCATTGGCAAGATCTGCGCAGACACGGTTCAGGTCGTCTGTACATTCGTCATAGGATGCATCATCCTCAAAGTTTGCAGGGAGCATGCAGATCAGAGAACGGATCTGCCCTAAGATCTCTTCTTCTGTTCCTGTCACATCGACAAGCCCTGCTGTCTTGCTCTGATATTCAGCACTCGCTGTGTCACATTTGGAATCAATGTTTCCTTCCAGAGCATTTGGTGAATTAACGAACAATTTTCCTTCTTTATTTTCCATGAATGTGAAATCCGTCAGTCCCGGCACGACTGCAAGACCACCGCCACACATACCAAAAACAGCTGTGATCTGAGGGATCACACCGGATGCCATTGCCTGTTTAAAGTACAGGCTTCCAAATGCCTCCAGCGCGTCTGTCGCTTCCTGAAGACGAAGACCTGCACAGTCGATCAGACCGATGACCGGCGCTCCCATCTTCATTGCCATGTCATAGATGTTTGCAATCTTCTTTGCATGCATCTCGCCGATCGCACCTTTTAAAACAGATGCATCCTGGCTGTAGACATAGACAAGATTTCCGTCAATCACTCCATAGCCGGTAATGACCCCGTCAGCCGGAGTTTCTTTTTCCTGCAGGTTGAAATCTGTATTTCTTGCTGTAACTGCACCACCGATTTCAACAAAGCTGCCCTCATCAAGCACTGTGGCAATTCTTCTGCTTGCTGAGTTTTCTGTTGCATTGTTGCTCATATTCTAGCCCTCCATATTATAAAATGTGTTTAAATATAAACCAAAATTTTTGCCTATTCTAGTATATATTACTTAGCGAAAAAATTCAATTAAATTTCTGTTTTTTGTTATTTCTTTGCCATTTTCTTTTATTTTTTTCCGAATTTTTATAAAAAAAGACATATTTCCTGACTTTGGAAATATGTCTTTGTTTTTTACTTCTGATTACGGAATTGCACCGGAGTGACCTGATACATCTTTTTAAAGATCCGGTTGAAATGTTCTACGTTCTGATATCCCACAGTCTCTGCGATACTCTCTACAGTTGCATTGCCTTCCCTGAGCATCGTGCAGGCTTTTTTCATCCGGACATTTTTCAGGATGTCTCCGAATGTCATTCCTGATTTTTCCTTGATATATTTGGAAAGGTATGGTTTCGACAGGAAAAACTTTTCGGACAGCTCATCCAGTGTCACATGCTTATAGTTTGCATAGATATAATTCGTGATCTCCAAGAGTCTTGCATCCTTGCATTCCTGCTGATTTCGGAGTTCTTCGATCTTATTGACTGCCACGACCAGGGCTTCTACAGAAGCTTTGATGATATCGGCATCAATGCCGACTCCCCAGTAGCGCTTTTTATTGCAGATCACGCCCACATAAGCGACCGCTTTGGATGAAGACCCTTTTGTCATGGAATGTTCTTCATAAAATGCCAGCTCATAATCGATGTCAAAATAGTGCTTAATAGCATTGCTCACCGCATCCAGACGTCCATTTCCCATTCCGTTGATCACAACGGTCGCTTCCCGCATGGTGGATCGTCGCCTCCGCAAAGGATTCCGTCTTCCTGTTTAAAGTGACATCATCTACTGTAAAGATTGTTTTTACGTGAATATAATGATCTTCAAATATATGGTATACCCAGTCTGGCGTCAGTTCTTTATGCGCTTTATCCGACACATCCTTTACAAGATAGCCGACCTCTTCTCTCATTTTCTGCGGAAGGCTGATTCCAAAGCTCTGTTTTAAAATATAGTTGACTCCGCCTTTTCCGGACTGACTGTTGATACGGATCACATCGGTCTCGTAGCGGCGTCCCACATCTTTTGGATCCAGAGGAAGGTAAGGAACCGACCATGTCTGGCACTGCTTCTCTTCTCTCCATGCCATTCCTTTTGCGATCGCATCCTGGTGAGAACCGGAAAACGCGGTAAATACCAGTTCTCCGGCATATGGCTGTCTCGGAGAAACCTGCATTCTGGTAAGTCTCTCATAGGTCTCACTGATCTCACTCATGTTGGAAAAATCCAAGCCCGGATCCACTCCCTGTGAATACATATTCATAGCAACCGTGATAATATCCACATTTCCGGTCCGTTCGCCGTTTCCAAACAGCGTTCCCTCGATCCGGTCCGCTCCTGCCAGAATTCCAAGCTCTGCGTCACTGACGCCGGATCCTCTGTCGTTATGCGGATGAAGCGATAACAATACATGTTCTCTGTTATATAAGTGCTTGCTCATATATTCCACCTGACTTGCGAACACATGCGGCATCGCGTTTCCACGGTGTCGGAAGATTGATGATCACTTTTCGCTCCCTGGACGGCTCCCACACTCTGAGAACTGCATTGCACACTTCCAGCGCATAATCCACCTCGGTTCCCTGGAAACTTTCCGGGCTGTACTCAAACGTGAAATTCCCTTCTGTCTCCTTTGCCAGCTCATTCAGAAGAATGGCTCCGTCTACCGCAATTTTTTTAATTTCTTCTTTATTCTTTTTAAACACTTGTTCTCTCTGTGCGACAGAAGTTGAATTATACAGATGAATGACCGCATGCGGCGCTCCTTTGACCGCTTCAAAGGTCCGTTTGATAATATGCTCTCTCGCCTGTGTCAGAACCTGGATCGTTACATCCTCAGGGATCATATTCTGCTCGATCAATGTACGCAGAAATTGATATTCTGTCTCAGACGCTGCCGGAAATCCCACTTCGATCTGCTTGAAGCCGACATCCAGAAGCATCTGGAAGAATTCTATTTTTTCCTCCAGACTCATAGGCTCGATCAATGCCTGATTCCCATCCCGCAGATCCACGCTGCACCAGACGGGCGGTTTTTCAATATGGTCTTTCTTCACCCAGTCATAGCACGGCACCGGCGGCATAAAATAGCTTCTTTCATATTTTTCAAAATTCTTCATCGCAAGCACTCCTTATATTACATCAATTTACTTGTCGTTTTTTTATTTCGTTTATACTATCATACTCTTCCATTCGATACCAGTGACATTTTTAATCACTTGCCTTGATTTATTTTAATATATTTTCTCTTTTAAGAAATATTTTGCTGCTATTTTCTTCCAGCACCATGAAAAATCAATTTTTTCCCACAGACCTTTGGATTACTACCGGAAGTCTGGCAAGAGTTTCTCCGTTGACCCGATATTCTATCGTTCCCACTTCTGTCCCTTCCCGGACAGGAGCCGGTAATACTGCCGGAATGTTCCTTCTTACCTGAACAGATTCCCAGTCTGCCAGCAGAAACGAAAGATTTGACTGCTCTGACAGTGCTTCTGCATATGTATACGCCTCTTTCTGATTGGAATCCGGAATCCCATCCGTCACCCGGATTTTAAATTTTTGCCCGGCGCCTTTCATACTCTGATATTCAAAATGTTCCAGACCGTACTCCATCAGTTTTTTTGTATCCTCCCATTTATAGCTCCGATTGTTCGGCCAGCCGCACGCCAGAAGTGCTACGATAAAGGTTCGCTTTTCTCTTTTAATGCCCCCACGTAGCAATATCCTGCCTCCCCGGTAAATCCGGTTTTTCCGGATACAGCGCCTTCCATCATCGTAAGAAACGCGTTGTGATTGATGCAGGAATACGTCTGCGTCTGCTCCAGATCCGAAAACTGATAGGAAGACACGCCTGTAATTTCCAGAAATTCCTTCCGCTTTGGAGACTCCATCACACAATAGCGCATAATCCTTGCCAGTTCTTCTGCCGTGGTCCGATGGCTCCCGCCGTCATCTGCCCCGTCCAGACCATTGGGTGTGACAAAATGGGTATGGCTAAGTCCCAGTTCTCTTGCTTTCTGGTTCATCTCATCCGCAAACTGCTCCACGCTTCCAGCCAGATGTTCTGCCAGCATCACCGCTGTATCGTTATGTGATTCCAGCATCAGAGAATATAAAAGATCCTTAAGCTTAAATTTCTGTCCTTCCACTGTCCCCAGTCGGACTCTGGGCTGGGCTGCCGCATTGGCACTGACTGACACACTCTCATCCGGGTCTGCACGTTCCAATGCAAGAATGCAGGTCATGATCTTGGTTGTACTCGCCATAGGACGCTCTGTTTCGGCATTTTTTGCAAACAAAATACGCCCGCTGTCTGCATCCATCAAAACTGCCGACCGGGCGTATAACTGTCCTGGAGTATTCTCCCCGTATGCGATTTTTGTCTGTTCTTCCTCCGCATATACACACGAAACCGGAAACAGACCATTTACTGCAATCAGAAGACAAAAGCCCAGGATCAGCCCGACCCGATATGTTCGTCCTCTTTCCCTTCTTTTCTCATGCATTGCTTTTTTATTCTCCAGACATTCTTTGCTATATCCTATGTCCGAAGATTTTTAATCAGAACTACAGGTTTAACTTTAACTGTACCTCATCCTCTGCTTCTTCTTTAAAATGTGCTACCTGCTCCGGATTCGGCGCAGGAAGTTCATCCAGAGAATGTACACTGAATCTGCGCAGAAACTCTTCTGTGGTTCCAAATAAAAGCGGTTTTCCCGGCGCATCCATACGCCCCACTTCCTCAACCAGATCATATTCTACCAGCTTGCTGACTGCATGATCCGATTTGACGCCACGGATTTTTTCGATTTCCAGTTTTGTAACCGGCTGCTTGTAGGCGATGATCGAAAGCGTTTCCAAAAGTACATCCGTAAGAACCTGTTTTTTCGGCTGCTTTGCTACCCGGATCAAATATTCATACATCTCTTTTTTCGTGCACATCTGAAACGAAGCTTCCAGTTCGATGATCCGGATTCCCCGATCTTCTTTCTCATACCGGTCCATCATCTGGCGGATTATTTTTTTGTCGTTTCTTCGTCATGTCCGATCGCCTGTGCAAGTTTTTTCAGCTCCACAGAGCCTCCCATTGCAAACAAAATTGCTTCTATGGCTGCCTGCAGTTTTTTTTGCTCCATTCTTTCTCTTTCCTTCCTGTTTCTCCTGACATGCTCTTATGCTCTGTTATATCTGGGAATCGATCAGGATCTCCCCGCAGATTTCTTCCTGATAAACACGGATCATGCCCGTCTTCATCAACTCCAGCACTGCCAGAAATGTCACCACAATATGCATCTTGCTCCTCTGTTTTTCAAGAAGCATACGAAAACTGAATTTTTTATGTGTCCTTGCATAAGTCTCCACATACAAAAGCTTGTCCGGAAGCGGTACTTCTTCTTTCTCGATCTTACCGAACTTACTCCGCACCGGATCGATCTTCTCTTCCTGCCTGCGCATCACTTCCCGGAAAATCTTCCTCAGCTGTACCAGCGTCACATCCCCTAAAAGCTGATCCAGATCTACCGCAGGAACATAACTTTTCACCTCTTTGGGAATATCTGCCTCCCGGTAAAAATACTGGTCTGCATCTACCTGACGATCCCGCAGCTCGTAGGACATATATTTGTACATTTTATACTGTAAAAGCTGTTCTACCAGCTCTGCTCTCGGATCTTCCTCTTCTCCCTCTTCATTGATCTCTTTCGGGAGCAGCATCCGGCATTTGATATCCAGAAGTGTTGCCGCCATCACGAGAAATTCACTCATGACGTTTAAATCTTCCCGCTCCATCTGCCGGATATATTCCATATACTGGCTGGTGATCTCTACGATCGGAATGTCATAGATATCAATCTTATTTTTCTCGATCAAATGTAACAGCAGATCCAACGGACCTTCAAAAACCTGCAATTTTACCGGTATCCCCATCTGTTTTATTTCTCCCATCTACCGTCTGTTTTTTCGCACTGTGTTTCATTATACGGGAAATCCTTCAAATTCTCAACTGTCTTTTTCGCCCCGCAGATGAATCACGATCATCTCTGCCTCATTCAAAAAACGAAGATTGATCGTATGAGTGCCAAGCCCGCGGCTCACAATGATCGTCTGCTCTCCTTCTGTTGTCATCTCCCCGGAATATTTCGGAAACGGAATCGCCTGAGGCGTGATCAGACCTCCGATTCCCGGCAGACGGATAATCCCGCCGTGAAGATGCCCGGAAAGCACCAGATCTGCTCCCCATTTTTTATATGCGTCAAAATAAACCGGATTGTGCGCCAGAAGAATCTCATAATCCGCAGCTTCTTTTTCAATACATGCTGTCACATCCTGCTCTGTGACCCGGTATTTTTTGAATTTTGTATAAGTTGCAAGGGGCAGTTCCAGAGCCGAGATCCGGATCCGGCAGTCATCCTCCTTAAGCAGGACACTGCTATTTTCCAGAAAATGCACGCCACATTCTTCTAATTGCTTTTGATACTCCTGATAAACCTCCCCATAGACTTCCGGTTTTCTTTTCATCCGCTGCTCGTGATTTCCGCAGGCATAATACACCGGAGCGATCGCAGGAAGTTTTGGAAACAAATTCCAGAGCCGGAGCAAAGGAACACCCTTTCTTCCCGACCAGCATGTCCCCGCCAATCAGAATCAGATCCGGCCTCGCTTTGCAGATCGCATCCAGCAAACGTTCATTTCCGGCTCCATATTCTTTATTGTGCAGATCGCTTAAAACACAATCTTCTTTCCTTTTCAGCCCGTTCAGCCTGCGGGATACAACAACGTCCTCTGTCACCTTGAAATACTGCTGCTCCCGGTACGCTTCCAGCAGACAAAGAACTGCCGCCACTGTCAGAACAAAGACCACTAAGATCACTGCTTTCATGGCATTCTCCTTTTGTCATTTTTCTTCTTATCCTATCATTTTTTTAAATGCAGTTCAACATAAGGAAAGGTGCAGCATTTCGCTACACCCTGATTTTTTGCATCACTTTTTCAGATAATCCAAAATTCTGCTTTTTACAGCTTTCTTTTGCCAGAATCTCCACTCTTCCGATTTCTTTTTCTCCCAGCTCATAGACAAGTTCGCCTACTTTCTGTCCCTTTTTCACCGGAGCTTTTACCGACTGCTTCATCTGTGCCTTCTTTGTCACCCCTGCCAGATTTGCTCCGCTTGTGTCCAGATAGCGGAACGTATCCGCATACTCACAGAGAATCTGATCTTTGACACCACCTTGCACTTCGACCGGCTTTAACTTCGGCGGATCATTGTCTTCGTATACCTGGCACTTTCCGAATCCATAATTCAGAAGCTTCGTCGCGTCCTGAAACCGCTGTTTCGAATTTTCTCCGCCCAGGATCACTGCGATCAGTTCCATCCCGTCTTTTTCAGCTGTGGCAGACACGCAGAATTTTGCTTCATCGGTGGAACCTGTCTTTAAACCTGTGGCATACGGATACTGCCGTACCAGTTTGTTCGTATTGGACAATCCAAATTCAGAAGTCCCCTTTTTTGTGGTATGGGTGATCGTATCCATCCAGATCATGCAGTAATCATGAATCTTCGGATATTTTTCGATCAATTCTCTGGACATCAGAGCAATATCTCTTGCCGTCGTCAAATGTCCCTCGGTATCCAGTCCGTTACAGTTTTGAAACGTTGTATTTTTCATGCCGAGCCCTGCCGCCCGTTCATTCATCATCTTTACAAAAGCCTCTTCACTGCCCGCTATGTACTCTGCCATGGCGGTACAGGCATCATTGGCACTGGCTACGGAAATACATTTTAACATCGTATCCACACTCTGCGTTTCTCCGGGCTCCAAAAACACCTGAGAACCTCCCATGGACGCTGCATATTCCGAGGTTGACACCTCATCTTCCAGCGCAATTTTTCCATCCTCCAGTGCATCAAAGATCAAAAGCATAGTCATGATCTTCGTGACACTGGCCGGCGCGCGTCTTGTATCTGCATCTTTTTCATACAACACAGCACCTGTAGACGCTTCCATCAAAACGGCACTTGGTGCCTGTACTTCCACCTCTGCCTCCTGCTGCCCTTCTGTTTTCTGAGCTGCATCCGGCTCTTCTGCCAGAGTCTGAATCCCGGGCACAACAGCCACAGAGAGACTCAGTACCGCGCTTAGTAACACTGCGAGAACACGTTTCATTTCGATTCTCCATTCCCTGATCTGGTCTGTTACTATTTATTATATCCACTTCGCTTTCTTATAATACCAGAAAAATGCCAGAGAACTTAAACTCCATGTCAGCGGATATACCCAGTACACCGCCTGAATGCTGTGAGTGAGCGGAATCATCACGGAAAGGAAAGACACCCGGATCACGCACCAGCACATCATCATAATGATCATGGACACCATCGTCTTCCCCGCACCGCGCAGAATTGCTGCAATGGAATGTGAAAATGCAAGCAGACAGTAAAATAACGCTGCTGTTCTGGCTTTTTCCACACCAACCGAATGATCTCAGGAGAAGAGTCAAATGCCGCGATCAGCTGTGGTGCCAGAAGAAATACCACGACACCAATCAGTTCTGCCAATATAACTGCTGCGAGAATTCCAAATCGCGCCCCTTTTCTCGTGCGCTCCTCCTGCTTTGCACCCAGATTCTGTCCTACAAATGTCGTCAGTGCCATAGTAAAGCTGTTGATGGGCAGAAAACCGAACCCTTCCACCTTTGTGTAGGCCCCATAGCCCGCCATTGCCATCTCTCCGAATGCATTGATATTGGACTGCACGATTACGTTTGCAAACGCAATGATAGAGTTCTGCACTCCGGAAGGCAGTCCGATCTTGATGATCTGGACAAGGATTCCTTTGTCAAAACGGATTTTCGAATCTTCAATCCATAGCTTTCCTTTGTCCGCAGCAGCTGCCAGAAACAAAGGAGTGCACTCACAATCTGAGAGATCACGGTTGCAACCGCCGCACCTCCCACTCCTGTATGAAATCCTGTGATAAACAACAGATCCAACACCAGATTGATCACAGACGATACGATCAGATAATACAAAGGATGTCTGCTGTCTCCCACAGCCTGCAGAATTCCCACCAGGACTATTGATACATCACAAATCCTAAAGATCCCGCAAAATAAATCTGTAGATATGTCACCGATTCCCTCATTACACTTTCGGGCGTATCCATCCACCGCAGGATCTGCGGAGAAAGTGCCACTCCCACACCGGTCATCAAAACTCCTGCCACCAGACCAAATGCAACTGTGGTGTGTACCGCGCGCTGCAGATTTTTCTCATCTCCTGCACCAAAAAACCGGGCAACGATCACCCCCGCTCCCGCTGAGATTCCACTCAAAAATCCAATCAGCATAAAGATCAGACTTCCGGAGGAGCTGACTGCGGCCAGTGCACTGCTCCCCAGGAAATTTCCAACGATCAGAGAATCCACAGTGTTATATAATTGCTGAAATAAATTGCCCAGAAAAATCGGCATCGCAAAAAAAGTCATCTGTTTCCAGATCGAGCCGCTTGTCATAGGCGCTGCTGTCTTTGTCATAAAATCCCCCCTGTTGTTTCTTTCTTATCCTATCGCCTTTTATAAAATTACAAATAATTTTTTCCAGTCCAAATTTGCCTTCATCCTGCAGCATCTGCTCCATCTTGCACTTGTTGAAATCTGAATGCTCCACTTCTCTTGCATACCGGCGTGCTGCCTCTGCAACATCCGAAAACTCCAGCGTTCCATTTTTTCAAAAATACACCTTTTTGCCAGCGCCCGGATCAAAATACAACCTGCCACTGCAAATTTTAGTTTCCCATATGCCTGTTCATCGTAGACTGCCCCGCAAAAGTAAGTAAATACAAAATAAACCATCAGCTGTTCCATGATCTTCTCCGTAAACACAGATTCGAACTCTTTTCTTTGCTCTGCTGACAGCTCTGATTCCAACAACATATTTTTTGCTTCTTTGACATATCCCTTCCAGTCGTCTCTGAGCACTTCCAGATGATTCAGGATCACAAACAGATTGCCGCAAACCTCCTGCTGCGTTTTTTCCTCTGTATCCAGATTGTCCAGTTTTTCCTGAAACCAGGTCCAGACGCGTTCCTTCTCGTAACGCTTTAGAAGCCCATCAATCTCAAACAGGGCATTTTTGTCGATCCTCTCCTGCAGATCATGCGCCAGTGCCAGCACGATTGCCATTCTCAGCCGGACTGGATACTCCCGATTCTGAAGAATCTGAAAGATCAGAGTTCTCGCGTCTTCCAGTTTGGTAAACAAGAAGAAATCAAACTCCTCATAAGTTTCTTCCCGATCCGGATTTTCCGCCTCCAGAAAATGGACCGGCTCTTCGCAGCCCAGGATCAGGTTTGCTGCTTCCGGACAGGATAAAGACAGGGAAATCTCCCGCAGTCCTTCAAATTCTTCCACATGCCTCGGATACAGCCTGCAGGTCTTGCAGAACATCTCAGATCCGTTGCCTTCTATGTACAGATCACACAGATTTTCTTCATTGAGAAAGGCACAGCGCTTCTCATATTGGCGAAACGCGCCTTCCTCCCAGTCAATTTCATTGTGCAGGCGGCTGCCAAGCTGCCCTTTTGTCTGTCTGTATTTTTTCAGTGAAGCTGGATCGATCATAATCTGCCACCCTGCGCAGCAAGTATCCGGACAGTCCCCGCCGATACATGCAAACTTCTTATAGTAGTGCGGAATGATATACTGCATGTTGTACTCCTTTTTTATGTCACTATTTTTCAGTCGAGAAACACATACTGTTTCAATCGTTCAAACGCTTCTTTCACACGACTGTGCGGCAGCGCCAGATTCATCCGGATATGGCACGCTCCGTGGAACGGGCGTCCATCCTGCCAGATCACACCCACTTCCATGCCTGCCCTCTGCAGCTCTTCAATGGTCTGGTGATGCGCCGCGCACCAGTCTGTGCAGTCTAAAAAGAGCATGTACGTTCCCTGCGGTCTGGACACGGAAACACCCGGAAATTCTCGCCTGATAAACTCCATGGCATAGGAAATGTTCGTATCCAGCACGGTGCGAAGCTCGTCCACCCACTCCATTCCTTCTTTCGAATATGCCGCGATCAGCGCATGCATGGACAACACATTCATAGAATTGTAATGGGTCATTTTCCCTTCCATACATACCCGGTCTCTCAAATACGAATTATAAATGATATGATACGAACCGATCAATCCTGCCAGATTAAATGTCTTGGACGGAGCGTAAAGCGCAATGGTTCTGTTTTTGCATCCTCGGACACAGACTGTGTCGGGATATGCTGATATCCCGGAAGTGTCAGATCTGACCAGATCTCATCTGAGATCACATACACATCATGCTTCTGATAGATTTCCATTGCCTTTTCAATCTCCCAGCGCTCCCAGACACGTCCGGTCGGATTGTGCGGCGAACAAAAACTGCCGCATGGATCTGTTTTGCACAATTTTTTCTTCCATATCTTCGTAATCAATCCGCCAGATTCCTTCTTCATCCAACACCAGTGGATTCAGAACGATGTTCCATCCATTGTCCTCAATACAATGTGTAAATCCGATATACGTCGGAGACTGCAGCAAAACAGAATCCCCATTGGAACACAGTACTTTCAAAGCCGAAACCACACCGCCGAGCACACCGTTCTCATAGCCGATGCACTCTTTTGTCAGATCGTTCACGCCATTACGTGTCTTCTGCCAGTTGATGATCCCGTCATAATATGCCGCCGACGGATCAAAATAACCGTATGCCGGATGCTTTGTCCTCTGGATGATCGCCTCCGGAATTGCCGGAAGCGCCGGAAAATTCATATCCGCTACCCACATCGGGATCAGATCAAACCCTTCCCGAATTTTCGCACCTGCAAAAAATCATTGCCTGTATTGTTTCCGGCAGGCGCATCTACTGCGATGGCATCCTTTCCCCGCCGGTCCATAATCGTTGTAAAATCATACTGCATGATATCAAACCTCTTTTCCTGAAATCCGGCTCCCCACAAAAAGGGAAGGATGTTCCAAACTGGAGGCATCCTTCCATCCGGGTGCAACGAATCTTATTGTTTCTTCTATTCTAGCAAGTCAACGTGAGAAAATCAACACCCTCTTTCGGTCCGGCAATCACCGCTGTCTATCGACCTCTTCCAGTTCATACGGCTGAAACAGTTTGATCGTTCCGTATTCTCCGTCAAATCCCGGAATCCGCTCTACCTCGCCGTTTCGCAGACGCTCAATTCCCTCTGCGATCAGAAATCCGGACTTTTGCCGGATTTCCTCCAATGGCACAGTTCTCAGAATCTCAAATTCCGGTCCGATCATCCGCAGCATCTGCTCGTATTCTTTTTGTACCTTCTTACTTCGGGAAGAAACACCCACGCATGCCGAGATGACTTCCGGAAGTGGAACCAGACTTTCAAATCCATTGGCGCCTTCTTTTACAAAACCTTCCGCCCTGTCCGCCAGCTGTTCAATCCGATGAGAGACACCAATAGTGATTTTTCTTCCACACACCGGACATTTCCCCTGATATGTTTCTGTCTCCATCGGTGTCAGACAAAGATTGCACTTCCGATGCCCATCCATATGGTATTTTCCTTCCTCCGGGAAAAATTCAATGGTGCCTGCCAGACCGCTGCCATTTTGAATGGCACCTCTCAGACCTTCATAGGACCAGTCAATATCCAGAAGAGTGGCCTCTCTTCCCAGTTTTGCCGGAGAATGCGCATCGGAATTGGAAATCAACTGAAACCGGTCCAGCATGGACACCCGCCAGTTCATCGGCGGATCCGAGGATAATCCCGTCTCCACTACATGAATGTGAGAACTCAGATCCCCGAAGCACTCATCTACCGTATCAAATCCGGAAAATGCTCCGAACATGGAAAAATGCGGTGTCCAGATGTGTGCCGGAACGTACATGCCATCTGTGTTGTCTCCCAGCATGATTTCCAGTAAATCCCGGCAATCCAACCCAAGAATCGGCCGCCCGTCCGAATGCAGATTTTCCGATCACTTCCAGTTTCTCCGAAAGATTCTCTGCCTCTTTTAGCCCGGGAAGGATCAAAAGACTGTGAACCTTCCGAACCTTATCGTATTTCTTATAGATAGAACTGATCTCTCCGGTGATCACGAATCGGGGAATCATGTGATCCGGCGTATTCCCATCCTGAATCCTGTATTCTTTTTTCAGCACATAAAATCCGTCTTCTGCGGGCTTTAATTTTTCTTTTAACTCTTCTCTCCATGCCGGATGCGTAAAATCCCCGCTCCCGATCAGATGGATGCCTTTTCTGCGCGCCCACAGATCCAGATACTCCGGCGTACACTCTTTGCTGGTGGCTCTGGAATATCTGGAATGGGTGTGTAAGTCTGCAATATACATGTCTGATAACCTCTTTTCTATGTCTGTTATTCCTGACTTTTTTTCTCTATAAAAAAAATATAACACAATCGGGCAATTCCGTCAGCAAAATTGCTTGCATTTTCCATATCCAGGTAATATAATAATTTGGTGCAGATATTCTTATCGGCAATCGTCAGATTTCCGTCCGGGCAGACTGATTTTTTCTTGCCATCTGCTTTTTTTATGTATATTCTATAAATGAGCAAATTTGAAAAATTGCACAAAACTACACTGCGAATTTCATAAATGAATCAAAATCATTGCTTTCCTTTGCGCATTGAAAAAGATAACGATACTTTTCCAGCTGAATGGTATCACA
>ENA-OQBV01000595-OQBV01000595.1-human-gut-metagenome-genome-assembly--contig:-NODE-595-length-20075-cov-3.678063_pt1 | contig 20075 bp, 25 predicted proteins | sample MGYA00242750_ERZ504559 | MGnify/ENA primary metagenome ERZ504559 (study PRJEB26092, sample SAMD00036230) | human gut metagenome | host: Homo sapiens | study: EMG produced TPA metagenomics assembly of... | reverse complement strand
TATAGAGAAAGATCAAGGATTTTTAACATAATATAGCTTGTAGATAACTTGGCTCAGTAGAGCCATTGAGCAAGAAGCCCCCACTTCAAAATCAGGGATTTAAGTGGTGGGAGCATGTCACCGAGATCTGGGCGGTTGCAACCAATATATATATTGAAGGAACCTTCCCGAATGGTGTACAATATGATATGGCAAGTGCGATCCAGTTAATGCACAATATGATGGTGGCTCATGCAAAAGCTGTTATTGCATACAAAGAAGCAGGCTATGAAGGGAAGATAGGTATCGTTCATTCGTTAGAAAGTAAATATCCTTATGATAAAACGAAAGACGAAGATGTTAAAGCGGCAAAAAATGAAGATGTATTAAATAATCAGTTCTTGTTAGATGCAACATTCCTTGGGGAATACAGGGATGAAACAATGGAGATCATCAATCGTTTGGTAGAGTTAAACAACGGAAGCTTTCATGCAAGCAAAGATGATATGGAGATCTTAAAAGAAGCTGCATACTGGTATCGCGAAGTAAGCAAGACAAAAGAACTGTAAAATTGCAATGGAGGAATGAGAAATGAAATATCAGGGAATCATTTTTGATTTCAATGGAACATTATTTTTTGACAATGATAAACATGTGAAAGCGTGGAATGAGATCTCTAAGATCTTACGAGGAAAAGAAATCACGTTAGAGGAATTACATACGAAACTAAACGGAACACCAAATATACAAAATATTTTATATTTTACAGATGGGAAGGCAACAAAAGAAGAATTAGAAAAATATTCTCAGAAAAAAGAAGAATATTATCGTCAATTCTGTAAAGAAGATACGGAAAAATTTCATCTGGTAGATGGTGTATGTGAGTTTTTTGATCATTTGAAAGAAAAAGATATTCCATTTACGATTGCTAGTGCATCAATCAAAGAAAATATTGATTTCTTTATTGAGTCCTTTGGACTGGATCGCTGGATCAAGCCAGAAGATATCGTTTATGATGATGGAACATATGAGAATAAGATCGCAATGTTTCATAAAGCAGCCGATGTGATCGGCATTGATATGAAAGACATCAGAATTTATGAAGATTCCAATTCTGGAATCCGAAATGCATATGATGCAGGATGTGAACAGATCGTTGTGATCTGTGACAAGGAAAATGAAGAAGAATTTTTAAAACGTCCAGGAGTTATAGAAGTTATGCAGGATTTTTCCTTTGCAAAAGAATTGTAATACAAATTTAAAATTGATTTTAGGGAGTTTCGTAGACGAAACTCCCTTTTTGTGATAAGATAAATTGAATATACCTTAATCAATAAATGAGAAAGGGTATAATCTTTTGAAATATAAGAAGAAAGATATAAAGGAGAGTTCGATGATCAATCAGTTAGTAAACAATATTAAAAAATTAGATGCCCCTATTGTTGTTGGATTAGATCCAATGCTTGATTATGTACCAGAATATATTAAGAAAGCAGCATTTGCTGAATATGGTGAGACTTTAGAAGGAGCAGCAGAGGCAATCTGGCAGTATAATAAAGGAATCATTGATGCAACTTATGATCTGATTCCAGCAGTTAAACCACAGATTGCTATGTATGAACAATTTGGAGTTCCAGGACTTGTTGCATTTAATAAGACATGTGAATATGCAAAGAGCAAAGGTCTTGTGATCATCGGAGATATCAAACGTGGAGATATTGGATCAACATCTAAAGCTTATGCGATCGGTCATGTAGGAAAGGTTGCAGTGGGAAGCAAGACATACAGCGGATTTTGTGAAGATTTTGTAACAGTTAATCCATATCTTGGAAGTGATGGAATCCGTCCATTTATGGAAGTATGTAAAGAAGAGAAGAAGGGAATGTTCATCTTAGTTAAGACATCAAACCCATCCAGCGGAGAATTCCAGGATCAGGAGATCGATGGAAAACCGTTATATGAGATGGTAGCCGAGAAAGTTGCTTCCTGGGGAGAAGAACTGATGGGAGATTCTTACAGCTATATCGGTGCCGTTGTTGGAGCAACTTATCCTAAGATGGGAGAAGTATTAAGAAAGATCATGCCAAAATCATACATCTTAGTTCCAGGATACGGAGCACAGGGTGGTCAGGCAAAGGATCTTGCGCCATTCTTTAACGAAGATGGATTAGGTGCGATCATTAATTCTTCCAGAGGAATCATCTGTGCATATAAACAGGATGCTTACAGTCAGTTTGGAGAAGAAAATTACGCAGATGCATCAAGACAGGCTGTTCTCGATATGAAAGAAGATTTAAAACAGGCCTGGGTAAAATAAAAGAACACCTATTTTGTGAGTAAAGAAAACAGCCAGATAAAGGAGAATTGCAAGATGAGTAAGAAACAGGTAATGGCAGAGATCATTCGTCATACATCTTTATCAGACGGAATCTTTGATATGACATTGAAAGCAGAAGAGATTGCGAAAGAAGCAAAAGCAGGACAGTTTATTTCTGTTTATCTGAATAACAAGAGTAAGATCCTTCCAAGACCGATCAGTATCTGTGGGATCGATAAAGAAGCAGGGACATTAAGGATCGTCTATCGTACGGTTGGAGATGGAACGAAGGAATTATCCGATTACAAAGAAGGTGAGATGGTCAAAATCTTAGGACCTTTAGGAAACGGATTTACACAGAAAGACAAAAAAGCAATTTTAATCGGTGGCGGAATCGGAATTCCTCCGATGTTAGAATTAATGAAGCAGTTAGATTGCGACAAACAGCAGTTTTAGGATACCGTGACAGTGATATGTTCTTAAAAGACGAATTTGAGGCAGTTGGAGATGTTGTGATCTCTACAGAAGACGGATCTTTTGGAACGAAGGGAAATGTCATTGATGCGATCAAAGAGCAGGGCGTGGAAGGAAGCATCATCTATGCATGTGGTCCAACACCAATGCTTCGAGGAATCAAAGCATATGCAGAAGAGATGGGGATCGAAGCACAGATTTCCATGGAAGAGAGAATGGCATGTGGAATCGGTGCATGCTTAGCCTGTGTTTGCAAGTCAAAAGACGTGGATTCCCATTCACATGTTCATAACAAACGTGTTTGCAAAGATGGACCAGTATTCGACGCCAGGGAGGTGGAACTATAATGAATTTATCAGTTGATATTGCCGGAGTAACAATGAAGAACCCTGTGACAACAGGATCAGGAACATTTGGTTCCGGAGAAGAATTCAGTGAATTTGTTGACCTTTCCAAATTAGGAGCAGTGACAACCAAAGGAGTTGCTAATGTTCCATGGCCGGGGAATTCTGTGCCTAGAGTTGCAGAGGTATATGGTGGTATGTTAAATGCGATCGGATTGCAGAATCCTGGGATCGATGTGTTTGTTGAACGAGATATTCCATATCTTAAGAAAGCCGGAGCAACGATCATTGTTAATGTTTGTGGAAAATCCGAAAAGGATTATCTCGAGGTTGTAGAAAGACTTGCTGACCAGCCAGTAGATTTATTAGAGATCAATGTATCTTGTCCGAATGTGAAAGAAGGCGGGATTGCTTTTGGACAGGATCCCAAAGCGTTATATGATATTACGAAGGCAGTGAAAGCAAAAGCAAAACAGCCGATCATCATGAAGTTAAGCCCGAATGTCACAGATATCACAGAGATGGCAAAAGCTGCAGTTGATGCAGGAAGTGATGCTCTTTCTTTGATTAATACATTAACAGGAATGAAGATCGATATTGAAAGAAGAGATTTTGTGCTTGCCAATAAGACAGGTGGGATGTCCGGACCAGCGATCAAACCAGTTGCTGTCCGTATGGTATATCAGGTTGCTAACGCTGTGGATGTGCCAATTATCGGTATGGGTGGAATCTCAACAGCTGAGGATGCATTAGAGTTTATCATGGCTGGTGCAACAGCGGTATCAGTAGGAACAGCAAACTTTATCAATCCTGCAACGACACTTGAAGTGGTTGATGGAATCAAAACTTACATGGAAAGACATCAGATCAATGATATTAACGAATTGATCGGATGTGTCAAATAGATAATAAAAGGAGGATGAGGGTATGAATATTTTATTTTTCCTGACTCCGAAAAGTGAGGTTGCCTATATCCCTGCCGATGAAAGTTTAAGGCAGGCATTTGAAAAACTAAAATATCATGGATATTCAGCAGTGCCGACATTAACTGATGATGGTAAATACGCAGGAACGATCACAGAAGGTGATGTATTGCGTGCCATGGAATCTATGTGCCATTGGAATATATCAGAAGCTGAGAAAGTCAAACTTATGGATGTAAAGAGAAAGAGAAACATTCAGGCAGTGACGATCAGCACAGATATGGATGATCTTGTCGATGTGATCACAGATCAGAATTTTGTTCCGGTCATTGATGATCAGGAGAAATTTATCGGGATCGTGACAAGAAAAGATGTGATTCGTTTTTATCATGACGAATACCGCAAATTAGCAAAGAATGAATAAGATGGAGGTTTAAATAGAAGATGGAACAGTATAAGAGAGAGTTTATCGAATTTATGGTAGAAAGTGATGTATTAAAAATTTGGAGAATTTACATTAAAAGAGTGGAAGAAAATCTCCATTTTTCATGAATGCAGGAGCTTATGTGACAGGATCTCAGTTAAAGAGACTTGGAGAATATTATGCAAAAGCAATCCATAGTACTTATGGAGATGATTTTGATGTGTTATTCGGACCTGCATACAAAGGAATTCCATTAGGAGTTGTAACAGCGATCGCATACAGCGAATTATATGGAAAAGAAGTTCGTTATTGTTCTGACCGTAAGGAAGCAAAAGATCATGGTGCAGATAAAGGAAACTTCCTTGGAAGCGAATTAAAAGACGGTGACCGCGTGATCATGATCGAAGATGTTACAACATCTGGTAAATCCATGGAAGAGACAGTTCCAAAAGTAAAAGGAGCAGCAAACGTAGAGATCGTTGGATTAATGGTATCCTTAAACCGTATGGAAATCGGTAAAGGCGGAGAAAAATGTGCACTGGATGAAGTGAAAGAATTATATGGATTTGATACAGCAGCGATCGTTGATATGGAAGAAGTTGTAGAATGTTTATATAACAAAGAATGTAATGGAAAAGTTGTGATTGATGATACATTAAAAGCAGCAATTGATGCATACTATGAACAGTATGGTGCAAAACATTAAGGATGGTTCTTGTGACGGTTGAGAAAAAGAAGTTAGCCAGACGAGGAATAAAAGTTATATTTTATCTTTATATCATAGGTATATTTTATTTTGTATTATTGAGTGAACGATATGGGAGGGATACAGGATATGATACCTCCCATGTGAACTTAGTTTTATTCAAAGAAATCAACAGGTTCTGGACGTACAGACATCTTTTGTCCACCGAAGCAGTGGTCACAAATCTGTTTGGAAATATTTTTGCATTCAGTCCATTTGGTTTTATGATCCCGATCGTGATCAATAAGAAAAAGGCATTTTTTCGTGCAGTGTTTGCAACTTCCTTTTTTAGTTTAGTGATTGAGACAAGTCAATTGATCATGAAAGTAGGGGTATTTGATGTAGATGATCTTCTGATGAATACGGTTGGTGGATTGATCGGGTATATGATATACAGGGTCGTAGTAGCAGTATATGATTTATATAACAGAAAGAGGGCGGCAAAATGAAGAGAAACAAAGAAAACATTTGCATATCGTCCATCTGACAAGATTATTTCACGGGAATCAATTGTTTCTGTGATTTTAGGAGCAGCAGGGATCATTGGATATTACCTGCTGCTTTTCGGTTCCATAAAGACAGGAGGAACAAGTAGTCCATTAAGTGGAGCTGGAGGATGGATCTTGCTGGTAGTATCAGCTATAGGATTATATTTTGGAATACAAAGTATGAAAGATACTGCAGCAGTGATGAAATGGAAGATCATTGGATGTACTTGCAACGGAATTGTGCTGGCAGTATCTGTGATCATTTTTGTGATTGGAATAATTGCAATGATCTAAGTAAAGAAAGGAAGAGATGACTTGAATACAATGTTATCAGAAAGACATGAATTAAATAAGATCGCACTGTTAGAATTAAAGAAAGATGTAGAAGAAACAAGAGAATTTTCTTCATATTTTTCTAAAATGGCAGATCTTTTATTATATGTAAATGAGATTTACGATACCAAAGAGAGGACATTAGAACAGTTAAAACAGTGGAATAGAATATGGTATGAAGAGATCAGCCAGGAACAATATGCACATAGTTTTGGGAATCCAAAATTTTGTACAGAAAAGTTTGGAAAAGAGTATGGTCAGATCTTCGCATTTTTATATGCAGAGATGCGCAGTGGATTTATCTATGCGATCGAAGGAAGACTGTTTGACCTTGTGATCAACAATGAATTGTTCTTGGAAATCAGCAATTTATTTTTGTCAGGAGAAGAACATCCGCAGAAGATCAAGCATATTGTTTTTGATCATATGAGAGATTACAGCGAGGATGTTTTTGAGTACAGAATCAGAGAACAGTTAGACCCAGAACTTGATTTTGCAACAAAGATCGTGATGGAATCTGATCTCAGTGATCCAGATATTTTGTATCAATATGGAGAATATATTTCTGAAAATGAAATTGATACTTTAAAGTTTTTAAATAAATTGCCACAAGAAGAGATCACAGCAATGGCCAAAACATATGTTGATGGATTTCATGAAGGATTTATCATCAATAACATTGATATGAGTCCAAAACGAAGTGTTAATATCCGTTATACGATCGGATTTGAACCAGTTGTCAGAGAGGCAGTTCGTTTATTCTCAGAAATTGGGCTTGCACCGATCATCTATAGAAGTGGAGTATCTGTTTTAACACGAGGACTTCATAAGATTGGTTATGTTTCATCTTCTCCAAACCCACAGTATGAATATGACCACAGATATGATCAGGCGATATTCTTTGATAATCGTTTTATGAAACACAAATTAGAATGTTATCATAATGCATATGAACATTATAAAGATGAAGCGTATGTGTTTGCTGGACCAGCTTGCATGGAAACATTTGGGGAAATACCTTTTTTTACCAGAGAATAAAGAAGAGAATTTAAAATTAAGCAAGAAGCAGCAGGAGCTTTCTGTGGAATTTCAGATGAAAGCCTCAGAGATCATGAATCAATATATCAAACCAGAGCAGAGGAGCTTTACGATCATTTCATATCCAATTCCTGAGATCGGGGATAACTTTGAAGAGATTTTTAAAGAAGTCGTGAAAGTTAATACATTGGATAAAGACAAATACAGACAGATTCAGCAACATTTGATCGATGCCCTGAATCAGGCAGTGGAAGTTCATATCAAAGGAAAAGGAAAGAATAAGACCGACCTATACGTAGCGATGCATGAGATGGATGACCCATCCAAAGAAACGAATTTTGAAAACTGCCTTGCAGATGTCAATATTCCAGTTGGAGAAGTGTTTACCTCACCAAAATTAACAGGGACCAATGGAGTACTGCATGTTGGAGAAGTCTATTTAAATGATCTGAAATTCATTGACCTTGAAATTACTTTTAAAGATGGAATGATTTCTGAATATACATGCAAAAACTTTAAAACAGAGGAAGAAAATAAGGCATTTATCAAAGAGAATCTCTTATATAACAGAGATACGCTCCCAATGGGCGAGTTTGCAATCGGAACAAACACAACAGCATATGTGATGGCGAAGACATATGATATCTTATATCAGCTTCCAATCCTGATCGTTGAGAAGATGGGACCTCATTTTGCAGTGGGAGATACTTGCTACAGTCATTGTGAAGAAACTGAAGTTCACAATCCAGACGGCAAAGAAATCGTTGCAAAATATAATGAATGCTCCAAAGAAGGCGAGTATTTCCAGTGTCACACAGATATTACGATTCCATATGAAGAACTGGATTCTATTGTGCGATCACCCTTGGCGGAGATGAGATTTACTGATCAAAGATGGTAAATTTGTACTTTCTGGTACAGAAACATTAATGAACCATTGACGGAAATCGGTTAAATCAGTACAATGATAAGAAAGATAAAATCCTGAAAGGGAAGTTTTTGTTAATTTCATAAGATAAGGAGAAAGAACATGGCAAAAGTAGCAATTGTAATGGGCAGCGATTCTGATTGCCTATCATGAAAAAAGCAGCAGAGTTTTTAGATCAGATGGGGATCGATTTTGAGATGACGATCATTTCCGCACACAGAGAACCAGATATTTCTTTGAGTGGGCAAAAGGTGCGAAGGACCGTGGAGTGAAAGTGATCATTGCAGGTGCTGGAAAGGCAGCACATCTTCCAGGTATGTGTGCAGCTTTATTCCCAATGCCAGTTATCGGTATTCCGATGAAGACTTCCGACCTCGGTGGTGTTGATTCTTTATATTCTATCGTACAGATGCCATCTGGAATACCAGTAGCGACTGTAGCGATCAATGGAGGACTTAATGCAGGAATCCTTGCAGCGAAGATCCTTGCAACATCAGACGAGAAATTACTTGAGAAATTAGAAGCTTACAGCGAAGAGATGAAACAGTCAGTTGTAGAGAAAGCAGAAAAACTTGACAAAGTTGGATACAAAGATTATGAATAAGAAGATTCTTGCAGCGTTTTTATGCGTATGTATGGTTGTAGTTACAGGAAGTTTTCCAGTAAGTGCAGCAAAAACAAAGAAGACATACAAGATTGCAATTGATGCAGGACATCAGGGAAAGGGAAACAGTAAGACAGAACCTATCGGACCGGGCGCGAAGATGCGTAAACCCAAAGTAGCATACGGAACGCAGGGAGTCAAAACGAAAGTACCAGAATCCAAATTAACTCTGCAGATTGCATTAAAGCTTGAGAAAGAGTTAAAGAAACGCGGTTATGATGTGTATATGATAAGAAGAAAACAGAATGTAAACATTAGCAATAAGCAAAGAGCGATCCGTGCAAATAAAAGTGGTGCTGATATCTGCATCAGACTACATGCGGATGCAGCATCAGCGAATGTTCGTGGTGTTTCTGTGCTATACCCATCACAGCAGAATCCTTATGTAGCAAAATTAAGCAAGAAGAGTAAAAAACTCTCAAAGAATATACTGGACAGTTATTGTAAGTCAACCAAATTCAAGAAACGTGGTTTATCAAAACGTGACGATCTTACAGGAACAAACTGGAGTAAGATTCCAGTGGCACTGATAGAGATGGGATTTATGACAAATAAGACCGAAGATAAACAGATGCAGAAGAAGCAGACACAGAAGAAGATGGTAGACGGCATTGCAAATGGTATTGATCAATATTTTAAATAATCAGGAGGAGAAGTAACAATGGATTACAAGAAAGCAGGCGTGGATATTGAAGCAGGATACAAATCTGTAGAACTGATGAAAGAACACGTAAAGAGAACCATGAGAGAAGAGGTACTTGGTGGATTAGGAGGATTTTCCGGAGCATTTTCTTTAAAGAAGATCAAAGATATGGATGATCCAGTCTTACTTTCAGGAACTGATGGATGTGGAACAAAAGTAAAACTTGCAATGATCCTTGATAAACATGATACGATCGGTATCGATGCAGTTGCTATGTGTGTAAATGATATTGCATGTGCAGGAGGAGAACCTCTGTTCTTCTTAGACTATATTGCCTGCGGTAAAAACTATCCTGAAAAGATCGCTGAGATCGTAAGCGGTGTAGCAGAAGGATGTGTACAGTCAGATGCAGCCTTGATCGGTGGAGAGACAGCAGAACATCCAGGACTTATGCCAGAAGAAGACTATGACCTTGCAGGATTTGCAGTTGGTGTATGTGACAGAAAAGACCTGATCACAGGAGAAAACTTAAAAGATGGAGATGTCTTGATCGGTATGGCATCTACAGGAGTTCACAGCAATGGATTCTCTTTAGTAAGAAAAGTATTTGATATGAGTAAAGAATCTTTAAATACATATTATGATGAATTAGGAAAAACATTAGGAGAAGCATTACTTGCTCCGACAAGAATCTACGTAAAAGCATTAAAGAGTGTGAAAGATGCAGGAGTTACAGTTAAAGCATGCAGTCATATCACAGGTGGTGGATTCTATGAGAATATCCCACGTATGCTTCCAGAAGGAATGAAGCAGTTGTGAAGAAAGACAGCTATGAAGTACCAGCAATCTTTAAACTTCTTGCCAAAGAAGGAGATATCGCAGAAGAGATGATGTACAACACATTCAATATGGGACTTGGAATGGTTGTTGCGGTTGATAAAGAAGATGTTGACAAAACAATGGAAGCGATCAAAGCAGCAGGAGATACACCATATATCGTAGGGCATATGGAAGCTGGAGAAAAAGGAGTTACTTTATGCTAAAAGTGGCAGTACTTGTTTCTGGAGGAGGAACAAACCTTCAGGCCATTATCGATGGAATCGAGAATGGAAGCATTACAAATGCGAAGATTGATGTTGTGATCAGCAATAATAAGAATGCATATGCACTTGAGCGTGCGAAGAAACATGATATCGAAGCAGTTGCACTTTCTCCCAAAGATTTTGAGACAAGAGATTTATTTAACGAAGCATTGTATAACGAGCTTGTAGACCGTAAGATTGATCTGATCGTTCTTGCGGGATGCTTGGTTGTGATTCCGGAGAAGATCATTCATGAATTTGAAAACAGGATCATCAATATTCACCCATCATTGATCCCATCATTTTGCGGAACAGGCTATTATGGATTGAAGGTTCATGAGAAAGCCTTGGCAAGGGGAGTTAAAGTTTCTGGAGCAACCGTTCATTTTGTCGATGAAGGAACGGATACAGGTCCGATCATTGCCCAGAAGGCAGTAGAGATCAAACAGGGAGATACTCCAGAAGTTCTTCAGCGAAGAATCATGGAGCAGGCAGAATGGGTTATTATGCCGAAAGCCATTGATGACATTGCTAATGGAAGGATCAAAGTCGAAGAAGGAAAAGTCATTTATCTATAAATCATTCAGATCACGAAAGAAAGGAAATGAAAGATGAAAGTTTTAATCGTAGGAAGCGGTGGAAGAGAACACGCGATCGCATGGTCTGTCGCTAAAAGCCCAAAAGTAGACAAGATTTATTGTGCACCAGGAAATGCAGGAATTGCTGAATTTGCGGAATGTGTAAATATCAAAGCAATGGAATTCGATAAACTGGTTGCATTTGCGAAAGAAAATGCAATTGATCTTACGATCATTGGAATGGATGATCCATTAGTTGGTGGTGTTGTCGATGCATTTGAATCAGAAGGACTGCGTGTTTTTGGACCAAGAAAGAATGCAGCGATCATCGAAGGTTCCAAAGCATTTTCTAAAGATCTGATGAAGAAATATAAGATTCCAACAGCTGCATATGAGAATTTTACAGATCCAGATGAAGCTATCAAATATTTAGAAACAGCTAAGATGCCAATCGTATTAAAAGCGGATGGATTAGCACTTGGAAAAGGTGTATTGATCTGTAACACATTAGAAGAAGCTAAAGAAGGTGTTAAGACATTAATGCTTGACAAACAGTTTGGCGATGCTGGTAATGAAATCGTTATTGAAGAGTTTATGACAGGAAGAGAAGTATCTGTTCTGGCATTCTGTGATGGAAAAACGATCAAATGTATGACATCCGCACAGGACCATAAACGTGCTAAAGATGGAGATCAGGGACTTAACACAGGAGGAATGGGAACATTCTCTCCAAGTCCATTCTACAATGATGAAGTAGAAGCATTCTGTGAAAAATATGTCTATCAGTCAACGATTGATGCGATGGCTTCTGAGGGAAGACCATTTACAGGAATCTTATTTACAGGATTGATGATCACAGAAGACGGACCAAAAGTCTTAGAATACAATGCACGTTTTGGAGATCCAGAAGCACAGGTTGTTCTTCCAAGAATGAAGAATGATATCATCGACGTGATGGAAGCCTGCATTGATGGAAAATTATCTGATGTAGAATTGGAATTCGAAGATAATGCAGCAGTATGCGTTGTTTTAGCATCTGACGGATATCCAGAGAAATACGATAAAGGATTCGAAATCAAAGGATTAGATACATTCAAAGACAAAGATGGATATTATGTATTCCACGCTGGAACAAAGTTTGATGGTGATAAGATCGTGACAAATGGAGGACGTGTCTTAGGTGTTGTAGCAAAAGGAGAAGATCTAAAGGCTGCAAGAGCAAATGCTTACAAAGCAACAGAATGGATTGATTTTGCAAACAAATATAAGAGAAATGACATCGGAAAAGCAATTGATGAAGCATAATCTTTAAAGGATGATCATATAAAAAGGATGGCTGAGAAATCAGCCATCCTTTTTGTAGTAGTACACATATATGAAATTACATTGTGATAATTCCAAAAGCATTTGCAACTGAGCTGATCAAAATGATCGCTGCAAAAAAGCGGGCACAGATATTTGATCATAAAACAGAAAATCTTCTTGCGGCGAAATGCCTGTCCGTCTTTTTTGATTTCTTCTTCTATTTTATCAACTCCAACAACTTTTGACACCAGAAGGCAGGTTGCGATCGCGGCAATCGGCATCATCACAGAGTTTGTTATGAAATCGAAGAAATCAAGAAATTGCATTCCAAGAATCTTAAAATTCGCAAGAGGTCCATACCCAAGGCAGGAAAGCGTTCCAAGCAGTAACATAACCATTCCCATGAACACAGTTGATTTTTTTACGGCTCCAGTGTAGTTCATCTTCGAACGTCGAAACAGCACTTTCTGTCAGTGCGATCGAACTTGTCACAGCTGCAAACAGTACTAATAAGAAAAATACAATACCGATCGCAGTTCCAAATCCCATGTTTGCAAAAACTTTCGGGATTGTGATAAACATTAAGGCAGGTCCAGACTTTAATGTTTCGGCATTACCGCCAGAGAAAGCAAAAACAGCAGGAATGATCATAAGTCCAGCCATGATCGCGATCGCAGTATCAAAAATCTCAACATTCTCTGTAGATTTTTCAATGGAAGTATCTTTCTTCATATAAGAACCAAATGTGATCAATATTCCCATTGCAATGGATAAAGAATAAAACATCTGTCCCATTGCAGATACAACGGTCATCCATGAAAAATGATCAAAGTTTGGCACAAGAAAGTATTTTACCCCTTCAATAGCACCTGGTCTGGTTACAGAATACACAGCGATGATCAGTGATAAAACGATCAGGATCGGCATCATAAATCTTGATACACGCTCAATTCCATTTCGTACACCGGCGTAAATGATACCAAGTGTAAATAATGTAAAAATGATAAAACAGATTTCTGTAGACCACCCATTGGAAATAAATGTCGTAAAATAAGCATCGCCAGCTAAAGTTTTACTATGTCCGGCAAAATATTCGATCAGGTATTTGATCACCCATCCACCGATCACAGAATAATAAGGAACGATGAGGATCGGAATGATTGCATTGATCCAACCACCAATAGATATAAAATGTGAGTTTCCAAAGCTTTCAAATGCTCCAACAGGGCTTTTTCTTGTCATGCGTCCAAGAGAAGTCTCCGCCATGATCAAGGTGTAACCGAAGGTCAGTGCAAGTATGATATAAACAAGTAAAAAGATTCCACCGCCATATTTAGCAGCGAGATATGGAAATCTCCAGATGTTTCCAAGCCCTACGGAAGCACCAGCAGCTGATAATACAAAGCCAAGCTTTCCAGAGAAAGTGCTTCTTTTGTGTTTCTTCATTATAAGTTGTCTCCTTTAACTAATGTTTCCATACGCATTGAGCGTATCTGAATCAGTTTAACACAGCAGCAGGAAAAAAGCAAAGAAACTGATAAAAATATTGTATGGAAAATATTACATATGTATGCCATAGAAAGACAAGTGTTTTTGTATAGTGTGCTGAAAGTGACTGATTATTAAAAAAAATACTTGCAAATATCAGAATCATCATATAAAGTAAATATTGCGGATAAGAAAAATAAACATAGGCATTTCTTTCTGATGAACAAAAAGAAATGAACTCTGGAGAGTCTCATAAGTGAGCGCCGAAGGTGTACAGTTTCTATTAGGAAACTAATCTCTCAGGCAAAAGGACAGAGCTTTATAAGCAATGTATTCGATACTCTTTAGAGCTGATTTAATCAGCTCTTTTTTGTATACTCAGATATGCAAAAATCAAGCTGTTCAAGGTTACATTCGCAAAGATCTATTTTTGGAGGAATGAAAAATGTTAAACACGCTAAACGATGTACTAAACAACGTCGACAATTTTATTTGGGGGATGCCCCTCATCATCTTGATCCTTTTTACAGGAATCTTATTGACAGTCAGGCTTCGAGGACTACAGATCAGACATCTTGGAAAGGCACTACATTATGTATTTCATAATGAAGATGATGGAGAAGGAGAAGTTACAAGTTTTGGTGCATTATGTACGGCACTTTCAGCAACGATCGGAACTGGTAATATCGTAGGATGTGCGACAGCAATCGTTGCAGGTGGACCAGGAGCATTATTCTGGATGTGGCTTGCAGCCTTTTTTGGAATGGCAACAAAATATGCTGAAGGAATGTTAGCGGTTAAGTATAGAGTGATCGCAGAAGATGGTCACGCACTTGGCGGACCATTCTATTACATTGAAAAAGGAATGGGTAAGAATTTTAAATGGCTTGCAAAATTATTCTGTGTATTTGGAACAATGGTAGGTTTGTTTGGAATCGGAACATTTACACAGGTAAATGGAATCACATCAGCAGTTAATAACTTTTTTGACCCATCCAATGTACATACGATCAGCTTATTTGGAATGAATTATTCTATTAGCGTTGTTGTAGCAGGAATTATCGTAACAATCTGTGCAGGACTTGTTATCATTGGAGGAATCAAGAGAATCTCTAAGGTATCAGAGGTTATCGTGCCATTTATGGCAGTAACATATATTGGTGTCTGTCTGATCATTGTATTCACACATTTACCACAGGTACCAGCAGCATTTGCTGAGATCGTACAGTCAGCATTTGGACTAAAAGCAGTTGCAGGTGGAGCAATCGGAGCTATGACAGTTGCAATGCAGAAAGGTATTGCAAGAGGAATCTTCTCTAACGAAGCAGGACTTGGATCAGCACCGATCGCAGCGGCAGCAGCTCAGACAAATGAACCAGTACGTCAGGGACTTGTATCTATGACAGGAACATTTATTGATACGATCATTGTATGTACAATGACAGGACTTGCAATCGTTATGACAGGTGCATGGGATATGGGACTTGAAGGAGTTGCAGTCACAACAAAGGCATTTGCATTAGGACTTCCATTCCCTGCAAAAGCATCAGCATTTGTATTAATGATGTGTCTGGTATTCTTTGCATTTACAACAATTCTTGGATGGGCATATTATAGTGAAAGATGTCTGGAATACCTGGTAAATGGAAAGAAATTCGTTATCACAGCGTTCAAATGGTTTTATATTTTAGCAGTATTTATTGGACCATTTATGACAGTTAGTGCTGTATGGACTATTGCGGATATCTGTAATGGATTAATGGCATTCCCGAACCTTGTAGCACTGCTTGCGTTGAACGGAGATGTTGTATCTGAGACAAGAGGATATCTTGAAAGAGTTGGTATTGTGAAAACAACAGTAGGAGAAGCATAAAGAAAATATTGCTTTACTTTAACACTCTGATATAGTATAGTGGAACTATAAGATCAGAAAGGGAGTAAATGCTAATGAGCAAGAAAATCAAGACAGAAGCGGCAAAAAGATTATTTCAGGCAGTACTGACATTAGAGACAGAAGAAGAATGTTTTACATTTTTTGAAGATCTTTGTACAGTAAATGAATTAGAATCGTTAGCTCAGAGATTTGAGGTGGCTTCGATGTTATATGATAAGCATACATACTTAGAAGTTGCAGATAAGACAGGTGCTTCCACGGCAACCATCAGCCGAGTGAATCGTTCATTAAATTATGGAAGTGATGGCTATGATATGGTATTTAAACGAATGAAGAAATAGGCAGATGCCTATTTCTTCTTTTTCTTTTCTGCTTTATTGTTTGACTCTGGTTGATAGAGTTCATCGATCATTTTCTCAATCACCTGTTTCCTTAGATAGATATCATATCCAAGAAGTGTAATAAAAGCAAATTGCTGCAGCTGTTCTTTCTCCTTCGACTCCTTTAATTCAGCAAAAGTAGCCTCAGATTTATGAAATACATCTGCGATCGAATCTCGGATCGCCGTATTATGATCATGCTCCAGCTTGAAAATCTCATTATAAATCGTATAAAAAGAATTCTTTGAGTCCTGATCATCAAAATGTTCATTTAAAGGATCTAACAGATTCTTAATATCTGAAATTGATAAAAAATTCTTCAGATAATAAATATAAATTAAAAGAATCATGTGATTCCTGGAATATTTCTTCTTATTAGAAGGTGGAAGAAGATGGTTTTTGGTATAGTTGTTGATCATGGTTTTTGTAAATATCTTATCTTCTTCGAAACGCTTCGTATTCTTTAGCTGTTCTTCTAAAAAAGTAGTGACCTGATCCATATACAATTCGATGTTTGGAAGGTCTTCCGGAAGCACATAATCGAGTTTCATCCATTCTTCGAGTTGTTTTTCAAATTCCATAATGATTTCTCCTTATCTTATGACTATATTATACGGTTATTCAAACCATATGACAAGAGAAAAAACATCAGGTGCAACGGACTGGACTCGCTTCGCTTGATAAGGTATAATAGCAGTTAAGCTTTGAGAAAGGAATTTATCTATGGGAATTTATGATACATTAAATGAACAGCAGCAGGAAGCCGTTTTTTGTACGGAGGGGCCGCTTTTGCTTCTTGCTGGTGCAGGGTCTGGAAAGACTCGTGTGTTGACGCACAGGATTGCTTATCTGATGGATCAGGGTGTGAATCCTTATCATATTATGGCGATCACATTTACAAATAAAGCAGCGAAGGAAATGAGAGAGAGGGTCGATGATCTGGTCGGATTTGGAGCAGAGCATATCTGGGTCAGTACTTTCCATTCAACTTGTGTGAGAATCTTAAGAAGGCATATTGATAAGCTTGGTTATGGAAACAGTTTCACGATCTATGATGCAGATGATCAGAAATCCCTGATCAAACAGATCTGCAAGCAGTATAAGATTGATACAAAGATGATGCCAGAGAGAAAGATCATCAATGAGATTTCTTCTGCCAAAGATGAATTTATGACACCTTCCGAGTACGAAACAAGACATCAGTATGATTTTAAGAAGAAAAAGATCGCACAGATCTATAAAGAATATCAGAAGCAGTTAAAGGCAAATAATGCACTGGATTTTGATGATCTGATCTTTAAGACCGTGGAATTATTTCAGTTCCATCCAGAAGTGCTTGATTATTATCAGGAGAGATTTCGTTATATCATGGTTGACGAGTATCAGGATACAAATACGATCCAGTTCCAGTTAGTCAGTATGCTTGCAAGAAAATATCAGAATCTCTGCGTTGTAGGTGACGATGACCAGTCTATTTACAAATTCAGAGGTGCGAATGTAAAGAACATCTTAAACTTTGAAAATGTATTTCCAGAAGCAGTTACGATCAAACTTGAGCAGAATTATCGCTCCACGAAGAATATCTTAAATGCAGCGAATGAGGTGATCAAACACAATAAGGGAAGAAAAACGAAGAAACTTTGGACTGAGAACGAAGAAGGGGATCTGATCGAATTCCATCAGTATGGAACAGAATATGAAGAAGCAAGAAAGATCATTCATGAGATTGAAGATCTATCCAAAGAAGGTTATGATTATAAAAATATGGCGATCCTTTATCGTACTAATGCGCAGTCTCGTGTATTTGAAGAAAGTTTTATGATCAAAAATATTCCATACCGTATTGTGGGAGGCACAAACTTCTATCAGAGAAAAGAAGTGAAAGACATTTTGAGTTACTTAAAAGTTGTTGATAATGGGCTGGATGATCTGGCAGTGCGAAGGATCATCAATGTTCCAAGACGAGGGATCGGTGCAGCAACAATCGAGAAGATCAATGTGTATGCAGTTGAGCATAATGTTAGTTTTTTAGATGCATGCTTTTCTTCGGATAGCATTGATACATTGGGAAATGCAAAGAAAAAGATCAATGGATTTGCTGATCTGATCCGTGAATTCAGACGCAAGATGCAGGAAGGATCGCTGGAAGAATTATTTAAGTATATTACAGATGAAACAGGATATATTGCGAATCTTAAAGCTGAAGAAACGGAAGAAGCTGAAGGAAGAATTGAAAATATCAATGAGCTTTTAAATAAAGTTGTAACATATGAACAGGAAGCAGAAGAAGCGAGTCTGTCAGAATTATTAGAAGAGATCGCATTGGTTGCAGATATTGATAATCTAGAAGATTCAGATAACAGGGTTGTATTAATGACACTGCATAGTGCAAAAGGTCTGGAATTTCCATACGTATTTATTTGTGGTATGGAAGATGGAATCTTCCCAAGTTATATGACGGTGATGTCTGAAGATGATGACGATATGGAAGAAGAAAGACGTCTTTGCTATGTAGGAATCACAAGAGCAAAGAAAAAGCTTTATTTAAGTGCGGCAAAACGAAGAATGATGCAAGGAAGAACTCAGTTTAATAAAGTTTCACGGTTTATCGATGAGATTCCGGAACAGCTATTACAGTTAGACACAGGGGTCAACTTCAAAGAAAAACGTCCAGATAAAGCATTGTTTTCATCAAATCGCAGTAATCGATTTAGAAAACCATATCAAGCAAAATCATTTACTTCAACGAAAATGGATACTTTACCATATGATGTTGGAGATATGGTGAAACATATAAAATTTGGAAAAGGAAAAGTGCTTGAAATTGTCTCTGGAGGCCGTGATTACGAGGTAACAGTAGACTTTGAGAAAGCAGGAGTGAAAAAAATGTTCGCATCCTTTGCAAAACTAAAAAAAGTCGAATAAAATGAACGAAAAAGTTAGTAAAATATAGTTAGAAGTGATATAATAAAGAAAACGCATAAGAAAGGAATGAGCGGCATGGAAAAATTAAGTGATCTTTTAGAAATGGCAAAAGTTTCAGACATCATTGCAACAAAAAAGAAAAAGAAGATAGCAAAATCGTTTGGGCGTTAGCGATCATCGGAGCGATCGCAGCAGTTGCAGGAATCGCATTTGCGGTATATAAATATCTGACACCAGATTATATGGATGATTTTGATGAAGACTTTGATGATGATTTTGACGATGATTTCTTCGATGAAGAAGATGATACGGATGTGAAAGAAGAAGACATCGAGGAAGTGGAATAAGAAAGCTTCATATAGGAAACTGAAACGGAGAAAGAACACCTGTTTTTGGTGTTCTTTTTTTGATACAATTAGTAGCTTTTTCCTATGATTTTGTTAGAAGGTCTAAGAAAAATAAAAAAGGATAATGAAAAAATATAAGATCATAAACCGCATAAACAGGGGATTTGCGACAAAGTGTTCAAGAAAAATAAAAAAAGTTGAAAAAAGTTGTTGACATTTAAAGGACGATTCTATATAATAAATCTTGCTGTTGAGGAAATAGAGAAACAGCAAAGCACTTACGGGGTGTGGCTCAGCTTGGCTAGAGCGCTTGATTTGGGATCAAGAGGTCGCAGGTTCGAATCCTGTCACCCCGATTGTAAGCGGGTGTAGTTCAATGGTAGAACTCCAGCCTTCCAAGCTGATCACGTGGGTTCGATTCCCATCACCCGCTTTCATGAGTCTGTAGCTCAGTTGGATAGAGCAACGGCCTTCTAAGCCGTGGGTCGGGGGTTCGAATCCCTTCAGGCTCGTTTTTTATATATGGTGGGTATAGCGCAGCTGGTTAGCGCGCCAGATTGTGGCTCTGGAGGCCGTGGGTTCGAATCCCATTACCCACCCTATTATTTTGCCTAATAGATATGTGGTGAAGTAATTTAATTATATAAGGGTGTGTAGCTCAGGTGGTAGAGCACTTGACTTTTAATCAAGTTGTCCGGGGTTCGAATCCCCGCACGCTCACTATGCGGATGTGGCGGAATTGGCAGACGCGCTAGATTTAGGTTCTAGTGTCTACG